>PVMS01175378.1_pt1 | contig 10996 bp, 8 predicted proteins | sample 1853461 | NCBI WGS metagenome assembly PVMS01 (sample SAMN08582032, study PRJNA380276) | Marine sediment metagenome, whole genome shotgun sequencing project. | isolation source: ocean sediment barecode stripped | collected 2017
ATGGATGAGCCGTTCGTCGTGACGACGCTGGAGGGCGACATCCACGGTAAGGCCGGTGACTGGCTGGCCGAGGCCAACACCGAACGAGCCGAACGGTGGGTCATCGACGATGCCATCTTTGGCGAGACATACACCGTCGACGACTGTTGACCCACGAAGCCTGAATCCACCGATTCTCTGGCCGGGAGACGTGGGGATGTCGGTTGAAAGGCGCGAAAAGTGCCTCCCTGTAAGGGATAATCGGGTTCAACGACGAGCCCGCATCCCCAACAGAGGAGGCACCTTCCTGATGCAGCCATCTTTGCACAATCCAGCGCGTTTCGAAGTCATTTTCGACGACGACCACGCGGTGGCGAACGCCGGACTGGCCCTGGTCGCGACGTGCTCAGAGGCGCTCGGTATCGAAGACACAGCCAACGAATTCGTCGACCTGGGCGGCCGACCCGGTGCGTCTCGGCCGGGCCGCAAAATCCTGACGCTGCTGCACTCGATAACCGTCGGGGGTGACTGCATCGACGATGTCGACGTGCTGCGTTGCGGTTCCACCGACCAGGTATTGGGGCATCGGGTGATGGCACCGTCTACGTGTGGCACATTCCTGCGCTCGTTCACGTTCGGTCACGTCCGCCAGTTGGACCGTCTCTTCGATGTCACCCTGTCGCGGGCGTGGGCGGCTGGCGCCGGACCGGGCGACGCTCCGTTGACCATCGATGTGGATTCCACCATCTGTGAAGTCCACGGACACCACAAGAGTGGCGCCGCCTACGGATACACCAAACAGCTCGGCTATCACCCGCTGCTGGCGACGAGGGCCGACACCGGTGAGATCCTCCACGTCCGGCAACGCAAAGGCTCCGCCGGGACAGCGAGGGGCGCGAAACGGTTCATCGAAGAACTCGTCGCCAGAGTACGACGGGCCGGAGCCACCGGAGCGTTGACGCTACGCGCCGATTCGGGATTCTTCTCCTGGAAGACCATTGCGACTCTCAAAGCCAAAGACGTGACGTTTTCGATCACCGTGTCCCAAAACCCCGCCGTGGCAAGGGCCATCGAAGCCATCGACGAAGCCGACTGGGTCCCGATCGGCTACACCGACGACGGCGAAGCCCACGTCGCGGAAACCAGCTACGGCGAGGACAACGATCGCCTCGTGGTGCGCCGCACCCGCCTCGTCGGTGACCAAGCCGCCCTCTTCCCCAACTGGCGCCACCACGCCTTTATCACCAACCGAAACGGCACCCCGGTCTTCCTCGACGCCGACCATCGCCGACACGCCGTGTGTGAACTCGCCATCCGAGACTGGAAAGAAGGCTCCGCAGCCAACCACAACCCCTCCGGGGTCTTCGCCGCGAACGCGGCGTGGGTCCTCCTCGCCGCCCTGGCACACAACCTGATCCGCTGGGTCGCGGCCCTCGGGCTCGGCGTCGACGGACCCGTGGTCGCCAAAACGATCCGGCGGCGTCTCATCACCCTCCCCGGCCGGATCACCAAACGGTCACGACGACGCGTCCTCCACCTCCCCACCGACTGGCCCTGGAAACACCAGTTCCTCACCGCCATCGACCGATTACGGGCCCTACCCCGCCTCTGCTGAACATCCCGGCCACCACCGGAACCGACCGACCGTGTCTTCTCGGGGCGGAGCCATGCCCCAACACGGTCCCCACGCCCCAATACGACGTGAGCATCCGCCACCTGGACGTTCACGCGGCCTCGACCACCAGCTCCCCGCCCGCGAAGACCCCCGACACGACGCCACCACCCGCCCAAACGCCCACCACCACACCGCCGAGGCTCGAATCGGTGGATTCAGCCTTATGTACCGGACCGAACTCGTGTAGCAGAACGTGTGATCGACCATCAGGACCGCTCCGACGGACCGAGCGTGCTCGACCAGCCTGCGTCCCGACTCCAGACTGTCGGTGAGCGGCTTCTCGATCAGGACGTCCTTGCCTGCGTCGATCACGGCCGTGGCGATCTTCGAGTGCGTCCCGACGGGTGTGGCGACGGCCACCCCGTGTACCTCCGGGTCCTCGAGTACGTCCTCGAGGCGCGACGTCGCCCGCTCGACCCCGAACCTACGGGCAAGCTGGGCGGCGCGTTCGCGGTCGAGGTCGCACACCCATCGGACCGAGCATCCTTCAGCCGTGGTGAAATTGCGGACGAGATTCGGTCCCCAGTACCCGGCGCCGACGACGGCGATCCCCACGCGACTCAATGCCTCTCCCGTTCCGATTGCAGGGCAGGTTACCGCGCCGGCAGCGCGGTCAGGGCAGGTCGGCGAGGAGGATGTCGGCGATTCTCTGGCCGGCCATGCCATCCCACAGCGGGATCTCGGCAGGGCTCCAGGACCTCGAGAGGGCGTCGGTGGCGGCAGCCACGATGATGTCGGGATCGGTGCCGACGATACGGTTCGTGCCAAGTTCCACGGTGATGGGACGTTCCGTGTTGTGGCGCAACGTCAGACACGGGATGCCGAGGACCGAGGTCTCTTCCTGGATCCCACCCGAGTCGGTGAGGGCGAGGCGGGCAGAAGACAACAAGCCGAGGAAATCGATGTACCCGTACGGATCGACGACGTGGATCGACGGTGGGAGGCCGCGTTCGGCGAGTTGTGCCCGCGTCCGCGGATGAACGGGGAACACAACGGGGCACTCCGTCCCGATTTCGCCGATGGCTCCGAGCAGTCGCATGAGCTGGTCCATCTCGTCGACGTTGCTCGGGCGGTGGAGGGTGAGCATGGCGTAGTTCTCGGACAATCCGAGGGACTCGCGCAGGTGCGGCGCTCGGGTCCGCGCCTCGGCCACATGCTCGAGGAGCGTGTCGATCATGACGTTGCCCACCATGAAGATGCGGTCTTTTTCGATACCTTCGGCCAGGAGGTTGACGTCACCGTCCTCGCTGGGTGTGAAGAGCCACGCGGAGAGCCGGTCGGTCAATACCCGGTTGACTTCTTCGGGCATGGACCAGTCGCGGGAACGCAGACCTGCTTCCACATGCGCGATCGGCACCTGGAGCTTCGCTGCCACCAGAGCCGCGGCAAGCGTCGAGTTGACGTCGCCGACCACGACCACGGCATCCGATGGGGATTCGGAGAGGCGACGTTCGAATGCGGTCATCACACCCGCCATCTGCTCCGCGTGCGATCCGGATCCGACACCCAGGTTGATGTCCGGCTCCGGGAGTCCCAGATCGGCGAAGAACGCCTGTGACATGGCATGGTCGTAATGCTGGCCCGTGTGGATCAGTTCGACCGAGGCGCGACCGCGGAGGGCCTGGAGCACGGGCCCAACCTTCATGAAGTTCGGCCGCGCCGCGGCGACGACGGAAAATCTCGGCAGTATTTGACGATTCATCCGACGCCTCCCCCTTTTCGTGGCATGCGCACATCGAGGTCGTAGCCGCGAGTTCCACTCAGGATCTGCTCCTCAGCGGTATCGATATGGCCCTTCGATCACCCCGTGTGGCTCCACCAGCCATCCGCGGTCAGGATCGACATGCTAGCCGGGCCGGAGACGATGTCGGCGGAGTGGCGGGCCGAGAATGGAGGGGCCCGGGCCGCAGCAACGGGTCCTCGGTACACTTCCAGCTGCGCTGACGACGGGGAACGGGGCAGGGTGGAGCATCACGAAGGTCGCGACGACCGCGCGGGGCCGTCTCTGAGCGTGACGATCGTGAACCACGAGGGTCGCGACCTGTTGCGCACGTGCTTGCGATCGTTGCACGATCATCCGTACACCCTCGGTGAGATGCAGATCGTCGTCCTCGACAACGGGTCCAACGACAAATCGGTCGAGATGGTCCGCGACGAGTTTTCGGGCGTGGACGTGCTCGCCGAGAGAACCCGACGCGGCTTCGGCGCCAACCAGAACCGCGCGGTGGCGGCATCACATGGCGAGATCCTCTTCATGTTGAACCCCGACACCGTGGTTCACGAGGGGACGATGGACAGCCTCGTCGGCGCGTTGGACTGGGGCAGGGGCATCGTCGCTGCCGGCGGACCGTTCTTCAACAGCGACGGGTCACCACGACAGGACCGTCCGTTTCCAACTCCGACGCCTTTGAGCATCTACGCCAAGGCGATCGGACTACAGCGGTTGGTTTCCGGGCCTCCGCCGGTGAGTGGGGTATTCCGTTCGGGATGGCTGAGCGGCGGTGCCTGCGCCATCGATCGCAGGGCATTCGACCGTGTCGGCGGGTTCGACGAAGAATCGTTCTTCATGTACGCCGAGGATGTCGACCTCTTCACACGCCTCCAAGAGGCCGGGTTCGCCTTCGTCTGGGTCGTTGAAGCGCGGGTGACACACCCGTTTCCCTCCGAGCCGCGAGCGATCTCGCGGCGCCGGGCCACCGAGATCGTGAGGGCCGACTCCCGGTACATCCGGAAGCACTTCGGGCGTTCGGGGGAGCTCGTTTACAGGACCGGGATCGTCGTCGACTCTCTGGCGCGGATCCTCCTGCTGTCACTCCCGGGCGGTTCCCGGTTGGTGCTCTCGCATGGGATGAGTCCCGAGTACCACCGATTCGTTCACCGCAGCCGGATCAGGACGGCGGCGCGCCTATCGAGCGGGACCGGTTTCGCGGAACTCGCTGAGGAGTGGAACGGGGCTCACAGCGCCTCACCTCAGGCGTCCTGAGCACCGCGCAGCCCGACGCACCTATCCGAGGGCTCGTTGCAGGAACGCCGCCATCTGGCCCCGGGTCACGTGACCGTCGGGGCAGAACCTCGTGTTCGAGGGCGGGTTGCAGCCTCGGGTGATCCCCGCCTTGGCGATGCGGTCGATGTCGTTCTCGAACACGGATCCGTCGTCATCGGTGAACCGGTCGGAACCGGCCCCCGCAGAGAGACCCAGTGCCCTCACCAGGAACGCCGCCATCTGGCCCCGGGTCACGTGACCGCCCGGGCAGAACCGCGTATTCGAGGGCGGGTTGCAACCGCGAGTGATCCCCGCCATCGCCATCCACTCGATGGCGGATGAGAATGTGTGCGTCGCAGCAACGTCGTTGAAGGGACCATCGGAATCGGTTGGTGGTGGAGGAGTTGGAGGAGTTGGAGGAGTTGGAGGGGGGCTGGTGGTCGTCGTCGTGGTGGTCGTCGTCGTCGTGGTACCACCGTCTTCGTGGACTTCTTCTCCGGTGTCGGCCCAGTAGTTGTTCTCCCACGTCAACGTGTCGCCATCCTGTGACAGGAGGCCGAAGTTGTAGTCGCGACCGAAAGCGTTGTTGCGGACCGTCACATTGGTTGGTGGCCCGTGGCCCTTGTCGCGGCTGTAGATGGTGTAGCTGCCGCCATTCAGGTAGTTGTCCTCGATGAGTACGTTGTCGATGGGTCCGGCATTGGTGCCCACGTTCACGGTTCCGGTCTGTTCCTCCATGATGATGGTGTTGTGTCGGACGACGATGTTGCTGCCCTTGCCGGATTCGATCCCGTCGTTGTGAGACGACGCATGACGGTGCATGTCGTGGATGTAATTGTCTTCAACTACGAACTCCCTTCCGGCGAAACCATCTTCCACCCATGAGATGTCGAGGCGATGAGCGGTGAAAAAGGAGCCGTTGATCCCTTTTCCCGACGACGGCCACGGTTCACCGGTCGCCGGGTCGCGGGCGATGAGCTGCCCGTCCTCGAACGTCGTTCCGACTACGTCTTGCGCGGTTTCGGCGTGGTCGAAGATCGCGATCGAGAACCATGAATCGCGATTGTCGGCGTCGCGGGTGATGCGGAAGTTCCGCACCGTCACGTTGTCGTGGTAGATGATCATTTCTGTGGCGTGGAAATTCTCCAGCACCTGCCCGTCGTGGGTCGTCACGATCCGATCGACGGGATCCGCCGGGATCAGCGACTCATCGCTCGGACCGGTATTCGAGGCGTTTGGGAAACCCGGCGGAATCGAACTCGCAGCCCGGGCCTCTGCAGGGTGACCCCCGACAACGTCTCGCGGCGGCACGACCACCACGAGCGCCACAACGAGCAGAACGATGAACCAGCGAGACAAGCAGCACCCCTATTGATCGGCCGAACACCCGAGTACGTTGTGCGCGCAGTATATGAGTTGGGCCTCCGGTAGTGGCCCGGTTTCGTGGCGAGGGCGATCCAACTCAGGGGCCAACGATCTCCCCGGTGTCGGCCCAGACATTCTCGCCCCACGTCACCGGCCCGTCCTCGGAGAGAATGCCGTAGAGGAAGTTGCGCCCGAAGGTGTTGCCCGTGATGGTCACGTTCGTTGGTGCCCCGTCGCCGTTGTCGCGGCTGAAGATCGTGTAGGCGCCACCGTCCAGGTAGTTGTCTTGGATCAGCACGTTGTCGATGGGTCCTGCGGACGTTCCCAGGATGATTGCACTCGTTTGCTGGTTCGGGACCAGGATGGTGTTGTGCCTGATCGTGATGTTCTGGCCCTTTCCCGCCTGGAACCCGTCGTTGTGGGCTCCGCCAGCCTCGATGAGGTCATGGATGTAGTTGTCCTCGACAAGGCAGTCGCTACAGGCGATCCCGTTCTCGACGAACGAGATATCGAGCCGTCGCGCGATGAGATGACTTCCGTTGACCCCGGTACCACCCGACGGCAGCGGGCGCCCGTGGGTGTCACGGGTGATGATCTGTCCGTCTTCGACCAACGTTCCAGTCACCTCGTCTCCCGTCTCGGCATGTGCGAGGAGCGCGATCGCGAACCACTGGTCTGGATCATCGCGGGAGATCCGGAAGTTGCGGATGGTCACATCGTTATGGACCACAACGAGGCCCGTTGTGTGGATGTTCTCGATTACTTGCCCGTCGTTCGTGGTGGTGATCCTCGGCGATGACTGTTCGGGTATCAACGACTCGTCTATCGGCCCGGTCGACGTTTCGTCGGGGTACTCCGGCGGCAGAGCAGAAGGCGAAGTTGTGGCAGGAGCGGGTCGGCCGGTCGCACTGTTGGCCGGCGAGGTGGTCGTATCGGTGGCGGCCTGGCTCGGCGTCACCACAGTCGTCGCGCTCGTGGTTGTCGTTTCGAGTGGTCCCGGTTCCGCGCCAACCTGGCTGGGGGGGGGAGCAGGAGGCGATCAAACCAAGGCACATGAGAATCCCACCAGAGATCCCCTTGGAATGCACCTTCCCACCTCGATTCCGGAGGGCCAGAGCCGCGAGAGCTGACGTCGCTTGACCCGATGGCCTGGTAGGCTAGCGCCTGCAAACGCCAGAGGGCCACGAGCCGGAAACAGGGGGAAGGCTCACCATGTCGTCTCGGACGGGCCCGTTGCAGGGTCTACGCCGCGCACACCTCTCATGACCGTGGCGACGCGCCTCGAACACGGTGAATTCGGTGATCTCGAATTCGATGGTCGCCGCAGTGACGAGGATCGCGATCGGGGCATCTGGCGATTGATCCTGGGCAGTCTGGTGCCCGTTGGGTTCGCACTCCGGCCATCGCAGGCCGTCCTGGTCGGCCTCATGTTCCTTCTCGTCATCGCGAATGTGAGATCGCCCAGACCCTGGCCGTCTGGCATTCCCGCCCTGTTCGGCATGCTCCTGTTGCTCGTCGTCACGGTGGCGCCGTTCATCGCCAGCGAGGGATTCAATGCGTATCAATCCGACGGAGCCGAACGCGGTCTGTTCGATTTCACGATCTACGCCGTGCTTCTCCTGAGTGTCTATCAGGTCGCGCAACGGACCGGTGCCGCCATCCTCCTCGTGAAGGTCACCGTGGCGATGACGATCTGGCAGTCTCTGCTCATTTTCTACGAGTGGCTGGCCGGTGCTGCCGTTGTCGTCAGTTGGCCCTTCTGGGGGTGGTTCGGGCTCACGGCCGATGTTGTCGATCGCACTGCTGATTACCGTCCGGGGGCGCTGTTTCGTCCAAAGGGAACGACTCCGCACCCGATCGTGATGTCTTCGCTGCTTGCCGTCGCGATTCTTCTCACCGTGATCCTCATCCTCGACGAGACCGACAACCGGAAGAGAATGATGTTGGGGGCCGGCATCGTCCCGATGGTGCTCGCGATGATGGTCGTGGATGCTCGCACCGGCTTCGTCATCCTCCTCACCGGTGGTATCGCCGTCGTCGCGCTCCAGGCTCGGAGGATTCCGCGATTCTTGCCCATGGGGCTCGCCGGCATGGTGGCATTCGGGGCAGCTACGGTGATTTCGCCCGGCTCAGCCCGCTCAACGCTCGATCTCTTCTGGAAGGCGGGTGCCGACAACAGCGTGACGCTTCGGACCAACCGGCTGAGCTCCCTGCCGGGTCTCGTCGCTGAGAATCCGATATTGGGTCCGGGGTGGCTCACCAATGATCCCAGGGTGCTGTTGTGGGACAACACATACAGTCTCGGGCTGATCGAGCTCGGGATACTCGGCATGGTCGTATACCTTGTGTTTCTGGTCTCTTCCATCGTCCGGATGGTCGGATCTCGGCGCTTGGTGCGCGACGATCAGGAACGGACCCTTCTCTTCGCCGGCATCGTTGGGGGTCTTGCGCTGCTCTTTGGGGGCGCCACGTTCGATGCGCTCGCCTTCGACCAGTTCCTCCCAACCTGCCTCCTTCTTCTCGGCGTCGGCCTCGCCACTGCCGACCGTGTGCTGCGCCGTCGCCGAGCCGCGCTCAGATCTGGTGAAGAAGTCGATTCGGGTGCGATTCCGAACGGTCGGGGCATCCATGTTCCGGGCCACAGAAGTCAGGGGAGAGTCGAGTGACACAGAACACGAGATCCGTTGGCGAGCAGTCGGTGATTGTCGCCCGAAGCGTCGAGGCAGTCGAGCAGCTGAGAAGCCGGTGGGAGCAGATGGCGGTTGGCAATATCGATGCCGATATCGATTACTTCCTCACGGTGGTGCGGCACGATCCAACAGTCGTCCGGCCTCATGTGGTCCTGATCGAGCGGGGCGAAAGACCTCCGCTGCTCATCGTCGCGCGCCTCGTGGATCAGGGGTATCCGCTGAAGGCCGGATACCGCACGTTCGCAAGTCCCACGGTTCCGACCCTGCTCGTGGCCTTTGACGGAGTCGTCGGCCTCCAGGACGACGATGACGTAGCGACGGTGATGGCAACTCTCTCGGCGCATCTTGGCTCGGGCGAAGCCGATGTCGTCCGGTTCCAGAAGGTCGACACGTCGACCACACTGTTCACGGGTATCGAACGGTCCGTTGGATGGCTGCAAAGGTCCCACGGTGTCCGACCGACCATCAACTGGTGGGCCAAGCTTCCTGGATCGTGGGAAGACTTTCTGGCAGCGAGATCGTCGAAGTCGCGTCGTCAACTGCGCTATGACGACCGGAAGTTCGAGAAGAAGTACAGCGGGTCATTCGAACTTCGACGGTTCGACACGGCGGAGTTCCGTGATCTTCTCACGCGGGACCTCGAAGCAGTCGCCAAGACGAGTTACCAGCGCCGACTGGGGATTGGGATCGATGGGAGCGCTTTGTGGGAAGGTCTCATCGCTTTGACACTGGAACGCGGCTGGCTCCGCGTGTGGATGCTCTACATCGACGATCGACCCGTCGCCTTCTGGTGGGGCACGACGTACGCCGGCGTCTTCGCCGACTATTCACCCGCCTACGACCCTGACTTCGCGAAGGGCCGTGTGGGCACCTACACGATGATGCGCATGCTGGAGAACCTCTGCGATGACTCCGAGGTCTCCCTCCTCGACTTCGGGCACGGCGATGCGTTCTACAAGGAGCGGTTCGGCTCCTACTCGACGAACACGACCGACGTGCTGGTGTTCGCTCCGCGCCTGCGCCCTTTGGCTCTCAATGCGGTCGTGTCCCTCGCCTCCTCGTCGACCGGAGCTGCGAAGGCGTTCATCGCTCGGAGCGAGCGATTGAAGGATTTCCAGCGACGAATCCGGGCGCGGGCACGCGGTCAGGCAGGAGATCGGGAAAAGGCCTAGAGAGAACAGCCGGCGCCCGCTGGTACGCTGGATCCCACGGGTGGACCACAGAATGGGGAATCAGAATGTCGACAGGTGGGCGAAGACGTGGTGCGTCTCGGAAATCGGAGCCGACCGCAGCGTGCAACTTGAGAGCGAAGTCGTGGTCGAGCTGAGCGCTGGTCGGGTGCCGAGCATACGAGCCGTCTGCAATGATCCAGAGGCGGCCCGTGTCGTGGACCGACTCTTGAGCGCAGCGGTGAACGGGCTGCCGCGGATGTTTCGGCCGGACCCTCGCACCTTCGCATTCACCCAACAACGAGGCGCCAACGGGGAGCTCGAACTGATCGGCGAGAGCGTGCGATACGCGGCCATCGTTCTGCTCGGCTTGAGCCGCCTGCCTGAGGATCAGCAGCGTCGAATCCTCCATGGAGATTCGGCTTCATCGTATTGCGAGCGGATGATCGGCAATATCGAAACGACCACCAACGTCGGGGATGTTGCCCTGATCGCGTGGGCGGCGGCTGAACTCGACCATCCGCAGCTCGATGTGGCAATTTCGCGGCTGCGCACCCTCGATGACGGAGCTCCCTGCGAGACCGTCCCGGCCGCCTGGATCGTCGCCGCCTTCACCGCCGCCCGCGATCGGGCCGACACTGGGGACGCGGCGCACACGGCGGCGCGCCGCCTTCTCGCGTGCTCCTCGGCCGCTGCTGGGGTCTTTCCACACCATACCGACCCGGCGATCGCGCCACGAGGTCGCGCCCATGTGAGTTGCTTCGCAGACCAGGTCTACCCGATTCAGGCCCTGGCGCGCTACGCAGACGCATACGGGCACGACGGTGCCATGCGGGCGGCGAACAACAGCGCGGCACAGATCTGCGAGGTGATGGGACCGGCCGGCCAGTGGTGGTGGCACTACGATGCACGAACCGGCGACGTCATCGAGGGTTATCCCGTGTACAGCGTCCACCAGGACTCGATGGCGCCGATGGCCCTGCTCGATCTCGCCGATGCAGGGGGCGACGAGCATCCCGATGCCATTCGACGCGGCCTGTCGTGGATGGCCGAGTCACCTGAGATCGGTCGGTCGCTGATTGATGAGTCGGAAGAGGTGATCTGGCGAAAGGTCGGGCGCGGTGATCCGAAGAAG
>PVMS01051882.1_pt1 | contig 10995 bp, 13 predicted proteins | sample 1853461 | NCBI WGS metagenome assembly PVMS01 (sample SAMN08582032, study PRJNA380276) | Marine sediment metagenome, whole genome shotgun sequencing project. | isolation source: ocean sediment barecode stripped | collected 2017
AATCATCTCAATTAGTGAACCCACCGCACCTGGCGTTGGCATAATTGGTGCGTCTGTCCACGACATCAATTTTTTATAGCCGGGAGCCTGTGCCATAACATGTTCCATGAATAAATCATGAATTTTATCACGTGACGGACCCAAGTTTTCAACTTCCAAAACTGGTCTAATATTTTCAACGATTGTAAGGTCAGTAATGTCTCCAAGGGTATCTTTAATATTTTGATGAGCTTCATTATTACCGGCGTAAATGACCGGTAATTTATAATCCGATCCTAAGCGTGGTTTTGGATTCGCAGCTGCCAACATTTCAGATAGTTCAACAACATGCGATAGCGTTCCTCCGTCGATACCTCCGGATAATAGAATCATATCCGGTCGCAATTGTCTAATCCTTGCGATTTTCTCGTGCGGTAAACGGCCATCGTTGGACGCTAATACATCCATGACTATTGATCCGGCACCCAGTGCCGCCCGTTCAGCGCTTTCACCAGTCATTGATTTTACAACGCCTGCTACCATCATTTGCAGTCCCCCACCCGCCGAACTTGTAGAAACATAAACGTCAACACCTGTGTTTGATTTTTGTGGAGTAATGATATTATCTCCATCCAACAGTTTTCTGCCTGACAGTTCCTCGACTTCCATAACAGCATTTAATACACCCTTGGTTACATCTTCGAAAGGTGCTTCAACTGTGGTGGGTGCTTCACCACGAAATCTAAGGCGATATTCACCATCAATTTTTTCAATTAAAATGGCTTTGGTGGTAGTACTACCGCAGTCAGTGGCCAAGATTGATTTTAATTCCATAATAAAAAACCTGTATCCTTTTCCTAATATTGAAATATTTGATTTACAAATATAAATATCAATGGGCTTGCTATTATTAATGAGTCGAATCTGTCAAGCACTCCGCCGTGTCCCATTAATAATTTTCCTGAATCTTTTATCCCGGCATCTCTTTTAAATAACGACTCAATAAAATCCCCTGTTTGGCCAAAAACACCGATTATCACAGTAAAAATCAATATGTGGGTCCAACTGAATTGAATCCCTAAAAAGCCGATTTGATTCAAAACTATGATTGACAGAAAGGCACCAAATATGCCTCCAACAGTGCCAACCACTGTTTTATTAGGACTAACTTCAGGATATATTTTTTTCTTTCCCCAGAGTTTACCTGCCGCGTAGGCTGCTGAATCACATATCCAAACTGATATGAATACTGCATAAGTGATATGTGTGGCATTGGCAGTATCCCAATTTCTAAGGGCAATCAAGGTTCCTAATAATATCGGTATGTACAGAATTCCTGCTAAGGTAGAAGTCAAGTTGTGTGTTGGATTTGGTTTTCTTCTGAATAATTCAGTTATCAATGCAAAAATTATCAGAGATATTATAATTGTCAAACATTGATACATATTAAGCAGCGGAATGAAGAAGTAATAAAGTGCTGCCAGCAATGTTACAGTGAATCCAAACCAGATGTTGGGATTAGCTTGTTTAATGCGATTGATCAAATAAAATTCATATAATGCTATTAACATTACAATCGATACAAAAATTGCAAAATAATAACCGCCAAGCCCAATTAGCAGTAATATTCCAGGAACACCTAGAACATTAACTATCATCCTGTTTGCTAGTTTATCAACCATTTATGAGGAGTAAATTGAAAGGCGAAAATACGGTATTATTCAAGTTGTAAACAATCACGATTTACTCTATAAAGAGTTGCTTTGGCACATAAACTTCGTAAGCCCTCGGTAATACATTGACTTCAATTGGTGTACTACCAATTGTTTCGCCATCGATATTCATAGGATCATGCTTACTTGGTATTATTGAGTATTTTTTTACTTGTATATATTCTACCAAGTCTGAATTAATATGATCACCCGTATAGATCTTAGGGAATATGTTTAATATTTTTTTGCGGTTTGTCTCTCTAACGATGGATATATCAATTAAACCATCATCCAGTTTTGCAAGCGGTGCCATACGCATGGCACTGCCGGTGAATTGCGTTAGACTTCCAAGTATGAAAATAAATTTTTCGTTATACTCCTTATCCTCCAGGATTAACTTTGCTGATCTCTTCCGTAATGCCATGATTTCCATTAAAGCCGAATAAGTATAGCGACTCTCACCCATCCAGCGAACTCCTTCAGCGCGCATATTAATATCGGTAATTAATCCCCAACCAATAATATTGAAGGCGTAAACCGTTTTATGTGACATTGAAACCTTGGCAATGTCCAATTTTTTAGTATAACCCTTGATGATATTTTTTGTCGCCTCGGATGGATCAAGGCACTGAAAATCATGCATTAATGAATTGCCAGTCCCGCCTGGAATCAATCCAAATGGTATTTTTTTGCCATCTGATCGTGCAAACATACCATTAATCGCCTCGTGCATCGAACCGTCACCGCCAATTATTGTAATATTCTCATATTTATCCAAATCGATGGTTTTTACAATATCACGAGCATGACCGGCGTAGCGTGTTTCTAAAATATCGGTTTCAATGCCGCCTGCTTCAAATAATGGGTTTACCTGGTTTAAAATTGATAAGCCACTTTTGACACCACCCTGGGGGTTTACGATTACAGCCATTCTTCGAGGTTTCATAATTTATTTCCTTTTCTTCAAATAATTACTATCTCCAAGCTCGATAACTTCAATTTTTACTTTTGTTGTTCCCTTCTTTACAAATCCAAGTTTGAGCGCTGCGCCGTAAGAACAATCGAGGATTCTATTCTTGACAAACGGACCGCGATCATTGATCCTGAGGATTATTGATTTCCTGTTCTCAAGATTGGTTACTCTGATGATTGTATTTAGGGGCAATGTTTGATGAGCAGCTGATATTCCATACATATCGTAAACTTCGCCGTTTGCTGTTAGTTTACCATGAAATTTTTCAGCATAATAGGAGCTGATTCCTTTTTGTGTCATACCAACTTTTGAAAGTGAAACCGCCTTGGTTGATTTCCCGCGACGGCCTGATGTCGTGTAGCGCGGAGCGCTTGTACAATCAATCAGAATTATTGTTAAAATCATCAGTAGGGCACGGCTTAAATTACTCAATTTTTACTCCCTGGATAAACCTCTGCAGCACCTGTTAAATCTTCGATTTTATCAATATTATTTTCGTTCAAATAGCGTGAGAGATCAGATATGATTTGATTACCAATATTAGCATCCCTGAAATTGGCGGTGCCAACTTGCACTGCTTTTGCACCAGCAAGCAAATACTCAACCACGTCAGTTGCGTTAACAATTCCTCCAATTCCTATGATCGGTATTGATAATTTTTTATACAATTTAAAAACTGCTGCCAACCCAACCGGTTTAATAGCTGGACCAGATAGGCCACCAAATGTCGTATAAATTCTACTTTTCCTTGATTGAGAATCAATGCTCATTCCTACCAGCGTATTTATTGCCGAAACGGCATCCGCTCCTGCGTTTTGGGCAGATTCACCTATCTGGCTTATATCAGTAACATTGGGGCTAAGTTTCATAATTAATAATCGCTCGGTTAACTTTCTCAATTTACCGGTCAACTGTGCCGTCAATTCACGATTGACGCCAAATTCCATACCGCCTTTATCTACATTAGGACATGAAATGTTTATTTCATAGCCTGCAATATCAGAAGATACAGATTCTATATTTTTCAATACTTCAATGTACTCTGCTTCAGTTGTACCTGCAATATTGACTATTACTTGTGTATCAAAGGCAGAATATTCCGGTATATAATCACTGACGAATGTTTTAACTCCAACATTTGCAAGACCAATGGAATTGATCATTCCTGCTGAAGTTTCAACGATTCTAGGAGGTGGATTTCCTTCTCTAGGATTTAAAGTTATAGACTTGGTAACTATTGCCCCAAGCGTATTGATATTGACCAATTCACTATTTTCCAAACCATATCCAAACGTTCCTGAGGCGGTGAATACCGGATTTGTAAAAACAATTTTTCCAATTTTAATTGCGGTATCAGTCAATAGTAACCTCGCTCACATCATAAACCGGTCCATCTATGCATACCAGCGAATAATCTTTATGGTATGAATTAATATTCATTGATGAACCAACATTTCTTTTAATAACGCATCCTTGACATAGACCGGTGCTGCAAGCCATATAACTTTCGACAGATATCTGTCCTGGAATATTTCCTTCTTTACAGAGAATCTGGATTGCTTTTAGCATTGGTTTTGGCCCACATGAATAAATATATGGATTTGAAATATTATTTAGCGTTAAATCTAAGGCTGACATCACTGTCCCTGCAATTCCAATGGAACCATCATCGGTGGTCAAATAGATATTTGATTCAGGCCTGTGTTCATGGAAGTGTTCGCCAGCAGATCTTGCACCAAGAATTAACACAGGATCAATATTATTCTTCAGACATTCAAAGTATACATTAATTATTGGCGCTAATCCTATTCCACCTCCGACTAATACTGGCGTAATTGATTTCTCCCATTTTGTAAATAAATTACCGATTGGACCAAGCACATTTAGTATTTCGCCCGCTGATTTACTGGAAAGTTCTTTTGTGCCTATCCCAAATACTTTATAAATAACAGTGAATCGAGAATTGTTTACTGAAGCGATGCTCATCGGTCGGCGTAGAACCACATCCCATTGATCTTTCACTTGAATTGATACAAACTGACCAGGACCCTTATAATTTGCACAAATTCGTTCAGATTCAATGGTCATTTTCCAAATTCCATGTGCAATTTTTTTATTCTCAATTATTTTACAATTTTCAATCAACATCACCGAAGCTGCATTAATCATTTGATTGTAAAATATTTTGAATTACCAGCAGTCGTCGCTTGGTTAGTTTGGCTTGATCACTCTCAGGATATTGCTCATACAGCATGCTGTAATATTTTAAAGCACTGTCCGCATTGACTTCAATAATGTCAAAATAATTAGCAAGATAATATAGAGCAGTTGGTATAACTTCATCATTACGGCCGTATCTGCCAGAGACAAGCTCTTTGTAATCCTGAATTGAATTTTCAGTACTAATAACTCGACTGTTCTCGGCACTTAATAATAATGATTTTACAGGTGAAACAACGTGCTCTATAGATTCAGAATTGCGAATTGAATGAGCATATTCCGTATCGCTGAAATCATTTAATAATATAAATTTCATAGTTTCTGAAGCCCGGGTCTGATCTGTAGAATTATACAAATTGTAAAGTGTATAAAGTGCCTTTGGATAATGATCTGTCTCAAGATATAATTCTAATTGCTTGAAATAAGAGATTGCTGAATCAGGATGATGAAAATGAAAGGCCTCTAACTCTCCTAGTGTATAAAGATTTTTAGCAATAATGTTATCAATATCAGCTTGAACCATGGTTGAATCGGTTTGTTCATAAATTTCATTCAAATTCTGTACAATTTTTTGATAAGATTCGATTTCATTAATTTTCATTTTGCTGCGAATTAAGTACGGTGATCCCTTACTTTCCCGTTGTACAAACCGAAATTGTGTTAATGCAAAATCATAGTCGTTATGAAAATCAAGTGCAATCAATCCCAATTGATAATAGGCTTCGGCAGAAACATTTGATGATGGGAAATCCCTGGCAATTGATTCAAATCTCAGCTTGGCTGACTCAATATCACCATCATTTAAATATGTCTTGGCCAATTCTAATTCTAAATCATCAAAAATGGTTTTGAAACGATCGTTCAATAACAACGAACGGATATTTTTAACTGCCTGTTTATACTTTTTTTGAATACGGTATGATTTTACGATATTCAGGTTAGAAGTATAAACTTGTTCTTTGGATGTTGAGTATTTAACTGACTTCCCATATGAATCGATCGCTCTTTCAAAATTCTCATTCTTAAAAGCAATTTCAGCAAGCCGAAAATGAATATCCCCTTTTTCAGATCGTGTATTTGTGATTTCCGCAGCCGATTCAAGAGCATCTAACGCAACTGAATTATATTCCAGATCTAAATTGATATCCGCCAGAGACAAATAAATTGGTACAATTAGTTCTTCATTTTCAGTAGTGCTGAGCAACTCTTTTAAATCATCGATTGCCGGTTGGGAATTTCCATTTTTCCATTTACATAAAGCCAGCCAATAAAGCGCTTCGTCTTTGTATTTGTCAGAAAATTCATTGAAAAGAATTTTGAAATTTATTTCCGCCTTATCATATTGACGTAAATAATAATGCGATTGTCCTGACAATAAGTACGCCCTCGGCACGTATTTGCTATTCGAGTATTGTGAAATAGTTTTTTGGGATTTAACGATGACTTTTTCATACAATTCATTGTTCTGTTTTGAAATTACGTTTGTTCCTTCTTTGAGTCGTTCAGCTTCGGCGCGGTCAAAATAGTCTTCGGCGTTATAAAATGTGTTAAAATATGCACATCCACCAAAAACCAGAATTATGCTTGATAATAAAATCAGTCGAATTTCAATCGAACGAGATTGTTTTGAGTGAGGCATCAAACTCATATTTATAAATTAATCCTTTGCAACATAACCTTCGTGCGATAAACGTTCAAATTCTCTACCAGGCATTCGTTCAAACTCCTCAATATTTCTTGATATTTGGCCACAAACATCATCACGAATACATTTACCTGCTAATTTTATTGCATTGCTAATGGCTTTGGCATTGGATCGGCCATGAGCAATTATGACCATTTTCTCAAAACCAAGCAGTGGCGCCCCACCGTATTCTGAATAGTCGGTTACTTCCTTTAATAACATCAGTCCCTTACGAAGCAATAGTAATCCTAATTTCCAGACAATTCTTGTTTTAAAAGCCAATTCACTTAGATGTCCAACAGTCTTTGCTGCCCCTTCTAGCGTTTTAATAACAATATTACCAACGAATCCCTCGGTTATTATTATGTCGCAAACACCTCTCAAGATATCCTTGCCCTCAATGTTGCCAATGAAATTTATGGAGGGTATATTTTGCAACATTCGGTAGGCTTCCTGCATTTGTTCGCCGCCCTTAGAGGCTTCCTCGCCAATATTCAACAGCGCAATTGTAGGATTTGGTATTCCACGTACATCTCCGACATAGGCAGTACCCATTATCGCAAATTGCACCAATTCTTCTGAATTGCAGCGAATATTAGCCCCAACATCCATCATTAATGACAGATAATCTTCGCGTTTTGATTCATTCATTGTGGGATAAACCGTAGCTATGGCAGTTCGTCTAACGCCGCTAATACGCGGAATGTTTTTTGCTGCTGCCAGAACAACTGATCCTGTTCCACCAGCAGATACCAGTGCGTCCGCTTTATCTTCAGCTACTAGTTTGGCAGCAACCACAATTGATGAATCAGGTTTAGAATCAATACCCGCCCTTGGTGATTCACCCATAGATATTGATTCACTTGCAGAAATTATTTCAATTGAATCCCCGTCATATTTATTCTGTAACAGAGATTTTTCTATTAACTTTTTTTCACCAACAAGCAGGATTTTTACAGGATGATCCATTGCAGCCTGGATAGCTCCCCTTACAACAACTTCGTGGCCATGATCACCACCCATAGCATCAACAGCGATTGTAATTGTGGTCATTGTTTTTCTCCATAAATATTTAAACTCAATGTAGTTAAATGTACGGAATTAATATTAACTTTTATATTATGAATGATGATAAAAGAAGTAATCCATCGTATAAATTCAGATCTGATTATGCCTGGCCTAAAAAGGGAACTATTCGTCATTGTCCTAAAGATCAGACTGAACTTCAATTGATGGATAACGAACCAAATTATTATGGAAAACCATGGTGGTGTGCGACCTGTCAGTGGCAGTATTCTGAAGAAGATCTAATTTCACAATGAACATGAATTATTCATGCTGAAAAATAGTGTGAATATTCTTTTTTGATTTCGTCAACGATCCAGTGTACTACTACCGCATCATCCAATAATCCAATACCTGGTAATGCATCCGGAATTTCATCTTCTGGATCTATGAAATATTTTAAGGCAAAAAGTATTTTTCTTTGGATAATATCGCTCAGCTTTGGAATTGTTTTGAGCATTGTATACAATACAGTAACATCTTTCAAAAGTGCCACCTGATATTCCAGAAGATCAGCACGCCGCAATAGCATATTTACCTTGTCAGGAGCCGCTCTTAATATTTGTTCTTTTTGCTCCAGTTCAATACTATTAATTTGCTCCCGATATAGTTGTTTGTCATCTTCGGTCAGGACGAGTGAATTTTCATTTTCTGACATTAATCACAATCCTCATTGGCTAATAAAAATTAATGAACTTTTCAATTAGTCACTTTTCGAATAATATGCTTAATAAATCCTGTTCAAGAGTAACAATGGGAAATTCAATGATTCTGCCGATCTCATTTCCATCTTTATTAATAATAAAGGTTGGCACCAGTTTTATATTTTTATTTTTTTCCAGTTTCTTAGGACTTTTTTTCTTGCGATCTAAGCCGGCCAATTTAATATTATCATTTTCAAAACCCGCTTGATCGAGAATTTTATAAAATCGCGGCACTTCACGGCGGCTGTCTTTACACCAGGTTCCAAAGTATATCTCAATTGAAAGACCATCCTGCCCATTTTTAATTTTTTCTACGATTCCAGAATCCGGTTCATAGTTTTCATATTGATCAGTAAACCAATCTGAAAATTCTGATAATTCAAAATCAGAGCGATCAGCCTCTCCAACCAAGATGACCTTCCCGGTTTTATCATCAATCACCATTTGTTTATCCTGGTTATTGCAGGAAGACAAAACCAGCAATAGCATTACTGAGCTTATTATTCTACGCATTGAATGACCATTATTTTTATGAATTAATATTTGTTTCGGATATAAAAACTGCCATCAAATGGACGGCAGTATTATGCGATTATTATAATTCCTATTCCTATTTTAGAAGAATTAATTTATTTGTACTTATTTTTTTCCCCGCTATAATCTGGCTAATATACATCCCCCCGGGCACTTTGGTTCCAAGTTGATTCTTACCCTCCCACTTGATCTCATGCCACCCGGCATGCTGTTTAGCATCAACAAGGATCGTAATTAGATTACCGATCAAATCATAAATAATAATTTTTACATTTTCGGATTTTGAAAGGCCATACCGCAACGTTGTACTCGGATTAAATGGATTGGGATAAGCTGGTATAACGTTGAATTCACCGGGTATAGCTGACCAGTTTTTTTCAGTCAAAAGTTGCGCATCATTAATACCAAGAAAATTCTTACTAATTTGATTTGATGCAATTTTGGTGAATGACAGTTGATCTGGAGTAAATGTCCAGTTTAGTTTTTCAACAGTTGCAGTTCCGCTCCAGCCGTACGAGACTGAGTTGATATAATACCCATTTTTACCAGTTGTCACGGTTGCGCCACCATTACTAAAAGAAATAGAGGCACCTTTAATTCCTGCATTATTCTCATCTTGAATGTATCCGCTTATCGTTACTGCGTTTGTTGAACCATAATAATTTTTACCGATTTGGTTTTCTACAACTTGATCGAACGAATAATGATCCGGTGTAAATGTCCAATTATTCCTAGAAGGAGTCGCATTTCCGCTCCAACCACCACTCACAGATGTAATAAAATACCCGGTGGGACCAGTAGTAACTGTCGCACCTCCGTTATTAAATGATACATCAACTCCTTCAATACCGTAATTGTTCGCACCAGTAACATACCCGGAGATCGTTACACTGGTGAGAACATCTGCCTGAATATTAAGGTAATCACTAGAAGTTTGATTATTTGAAATTGTTTGGCCATAGATTAAACTGCCGGATAAACAAAATATTAAAAAATAGGAATTTTTAAGTTTGTATTTAAATAACCGTATCATTTTACTAAAAATTGATATGTATGTTTAAAGTAATCTTTAAACTTTGTATTCTGTTTCAAATTTAATCATATCTCGTACAATTAAAGTCATTTATTACGATGGAATAGCTTCCGTTGATTACTGCATATTTCATCATCGCGTAGAATTTTACCTCAAATAAAACAATTTCAGTGTGTAAATTTTCGTCCAGGAGGAAAATATGAATACAGTATTGCGAATTGTACTCTTTATCGTAGGCTTATTAATACTCGGGCTATTACTATCAATATTTTTAAAACTCGCTGCAGTTATTTTACTAGTGTTGGTAATAGGCGCTCTAATAATTTGGATTGCAGAAAAATTGAATTTATAATCATCTGCTAGGGAGCTGAGATGAAAAAGTTGATTTTTATTATATTTTGTATTTCAATTTTATATTCACAGTCTGACTCCACAAGAGCTTTTAATTACAGATATAATCAGTGCATGAAAACCGGCCGAATCCTTGGAGCAGCGATTGGCAGTACAATGGGAATTGCACAAATTTATTGGAGTGCGACAAATATGTCCGGTGTGCATGGCCCATTGTGGAAAAATGTAGTAACTGGCGTACCTTCATCCATTATCGGCGGATATGTAGGATATAGAGCATCAGAATGGGCTACAGAACAAATTTTACGGGGAAATCCAAAACTAGGTCAATCAATTCTCAGAGGCGCCTATTATGGAGCAATCGACGGTGCAATAACTTTTACTGCCAGTATGCTGCCATTACTCGTAATAGGCCACTATATGGATACCATACGTTTTAATTTTAATAAAGAAATGATACTGTTAAAACTCATTGGCACTGGCGTACTGGGCGGTATTGCCTATGGTGGGGTATTCGGTGCTACCATTGGAATTGTATATGGTCCAAGCCTTTCAATATATATGCAATTCTGATTTGACATTATGAATGAAATTTGAATAATAATGACAGATATAGTATTCAACGATAAAAATGCAGAACCAGATTATAATGACCTTGCCAGATCAGTTGGCACAATCTTTAATAATTGGATAAAGATAAAATATCATTTACATGATTTTTTATCTTTATCCAATTATTA
>PVMS01064326.1_pt1 | contig 10995 bp, 13 predicted proteins | sample 1853461 | NCBI WGS metagenome assembly PVMS01 (sample SAMN08582032, study PRJNA380276) | Marine sediment metagenome, whole genome shotgun sequencing project. | isolation source: ocean sediment barecode stripped | collected 2017
ATTATGTTTGTCCTTAAGGCCTTCTCGGTGGGGAAACGGGATGTGCGTTACAACACCACTTAGCTTATAAGGTTCAAGTAATTCAGCACTACTCAGTTTTTCTCCATTGTCATAGAGAAAGAAATGCTCAACTCCCATCAATCGATGAAATTCGATCCATTCCAGCAGATAAGAATCCTCACCTTTAAAAATTGCTACGATTGATAGGAAGTACTCTTCATTTTTTGGTAAAATATCAATATTGGATAAATTATAAGTATTGCGGATTTTTCGTGACTGCGGGTAATGTACGAACCATCTGCGATATCCCCATTTAAATTTTAGAATAAAAGATTTTACCCGTAGCATGATATGCTGATATTAAAATAGTATAGGTTTGCCATTAATCGTCCCTTCATTGTAATAAGAATAATCAATGATTTATTATATAAATCTTTATAAAATAATTTTACTTACTTTTTAGTAAGAGCACTGAGCCGGGCCTGAACCTCATCGACTATTTTTTGTTGGCGGGCTAACTCTTTTTGTGCTTTTTCCTGTTTTTTTAGGTTTTCTTCAATTTTCTTATTTGCCTTCTGAATTTTCTTTTCAGCTTTTTTGATGTCACTCATATAATCTTTATGTGAACCCTGAAGTTTTTCATATTTTGATTTAAAGTCCTTTAACTTGGCATTCTCATTTTTTAGTTTTGCTTTTACTTTATCTTTGAAAACCTTAAAGCTGAAATCCTCCAGGAATTTTTTAGTATTGGCGTAGGCATCGGCATTACTTGATGCAGCTGATAAATACTCACCCCCAAGATTAACCCACAATACAAACTTGACATTCTTTTTACTTTCGGAAATAGTTGCATACAGGTCGAAAGTACCGGTGCTTGCGATAGCGGGTATTGAAACGCCTTTAGCAACCCATTCACCTTTGGATTTTTTTACCTTTCCATACTTATTAAGATAGCTTTTCCAGGATTTTGCAACCCGTTTATCAGAAACATCCTGCAATGTGATACCCAAACCAGAGTGAGATCCTTGGCTCATGGGCTTGGTTTGTTCATAGACCTGCGACCACGCAAAGCTCAATAATAGTGGCAGTAATAGTAATTTAGTTTGCTGTTTCATAGAAATCCCTGTTACTGTTGTTTTAATTTCATATAATTGTTCGATAGAATGTAATTTGAATAGCAGAACATTCAAATAAAAACAAAACACATATATTTATATTATAAAAAGTTTTACCGATTATAATTCCCTAAAGACGAATGGGATAGTTCAATGAATCAATCTTGTCCCTGGTATATTCAATAACTTCATTTGTGTATTCTTTGAATAATGATCCATTTAGCATCTGACTGCCAATTCCAATTGAACGGTTGTTGATTTCAATGACACGCACTTTATCATCATGATCAACGCAGATATCCACGCCAAGACAACGATGATAGAAATGCTGCTTGGCGATTTCTACTGATATCTGAATGAGCTCGTCAATAAGAGGGACTTTCTGAAAATCTTTATAGAGTTTATCGCTGTCAGGAGGTGAAAAGGTTTTTATTCCAAGTCCATCAACCGCAAAATCGCCCAGCGTACCATCCGGGTCAATTTTAATATATACTCCTCCCAAGTGTGTATTATCAACAATTGCATCTTTTGCCCCTACTTTCAGGAGTATTTCATCGGTATGTATTGAATTATTTTTTAATGAACGATAGGTATTTATCCGTATACAGTTAAGTGATTTTGCATTGAACTGGCTGAAGTAAGTTGCCTGATAAATATACTCCTGTACGATAAAATCTTGACTGAAAATAGTTTCAAGAATATTCACGTTAACCAAATCTGTTTCTAAATTGAAGGCGCGAATGTTTTTGCCTCCACCACTTTGGATTGATGGTTTGGCAATAATTTTTTTATACTTCCGCAAGTTATTTTGTAAATATTCATCAACTTGATCACGCGCTAGCCATTGATAATCTTTTGTATAGTACTCGCCGTCCATATTCCTAATAATAGTTACTGGAAAAGAAAGATTAGTAAAATATTTATCGCAAAGGTTCTTGTCACGGGTTGTCATACCCATCTCTTCACGGTTCAAACAAGGTTCAATCATGGTATAGTATAAATCTTCCGGAACATATTTGGTGTCTTCTATGCCAGACACAGTTGAATAAACATTATACCACTGCGGATTAACACGATCAACTAACTTTGTCCATAAATTGGTATGCCGGGTCACATCATAGTTATGAACTTCTCCAAGCGCCGCAGTTATATTATTGATTTTATTTTTGTAATATTGCCTGAATCGAATACGGTGCAAATAATTGTAAGATTTTTGGATAATATTTTTTATAAAATGAGTTATAGTAACAATTTGAATCATAGTTTTTCTCGCTTAAATGAATACAATGCAAAAATTTAAGATCAATAAAAATATTTCCGTTAAATTTTTTTATTTTTCCAACAGTCCGCGTTCCTCAGCCATCCAAATTCAACAACCGATTGACAGATAATGGAGCCGTGCGAATCAACTTGATCAAGCCATATATAATAGTTACAAATACCCATGTGCCAAGAAATTTGAGCAATAAGTGCGATAGAGTTATAAAATCCATTATTTATCAATAAAATTGGAATGAATCTATCCGATTAGTTCTTAATGAACCAAATTGTAAATATTTGAATTAATTAAATGAAATCAATGATTTCTTGTTTAGCACCAATAGCTATTATAAAAATTCTAATACTGTGTAAATTTATTCTTTCAAGAATGTTCAATATTCTATGGAGCTAAAATGAAAATATCGCTTGGAGGAAAACCACTTATTTACCCTACTCCCGTTTTTGTAATAGGTACCTATGATAAAAATTCTAAGCCGAATGTAATGACTGCATCCTGGTCAGGAATCTGCTGTTCCGATCCACCCTGCCTGGCGGTTTCACTGCGGAAAGCAACGTATACATACGGGAATGTTATGGAACAAAAAGCTTTTACAGTAAATGTCCCATCGAAAAAATTTATTCATGAAACGGACTATTTTGGCAGTGTTTCCGGGAAAAAGTTGGACAAATTATTAGCTACAAATTTAACAGCAATTAAAAGTGAATTGGTTAATGCACCTTACATCAAAGAGTTTCCATTAACACTGGAATGCACGGTTGTGCACACCTTTGAATTGGGTTTACACACGCAATTCGTTGGTGAAATTCTGGACATTAAAATTGAAAATAGCTGCATTGATAAAGATGGCAGACCAGCCCTTGAACTTGTTGACCCATTTGTTTATGCCCCTGGCAAAGGTGGGTACTACGGTATCGGTGAAAGGCTTGGTAGTGCTTATTCAATTGGGGATATATTTAAACGATTATAAAGATATATTAAATACAAATCAGTCACAGTTGAATAATGTCTCTGGGTAAAAAAACAATAATAGTTATCATAGATGAGGAACCAATAATGGATAAAAACAAATACAGCTTCACCAGTTTAATGATCATAGTTTTAGTCTGCTTAAGTACGATTAGTCTTGCTCAGACAAAACCAATTCAGATTGCACTGTTTGCTCCCGCGCAGATACACCCGGAAGAAACTGAAATCGCAGGTTTTCGGTGGAATATCATTTATGGAAATAATACAACCGTCACAGGTATAGATGTTGGATTTGTCAATCATACCACTGCTGGTACGTCAAAAGGATTTCAGGGCGGATTTATTGGCATTAATGAAGCGAATTTTATTGGTTGGCAGGATAACACCATTAATATAACTAAAGGCAATTTCGAAGGAGTGCAGGCCGGCTTTTATAATTATGCTAATAACGCAACAGGTTTTCAGCTTGGATTGATAAATTATGCCAGAAATCTACATGGACTTCAAATTGGACTGGTAAATATTATTGAACAAGGCGGTGCTTTCCCCTTTTTCCCAATTATTAATTGGTCATTTTAGCTGATTATTGATTCTGAAATATATCTGGAGACCTGATGCAAAAACAAGCGGTTGCTGTCAACAATTTTGTTCGTCGGCAAATCAGTGGTTCAGGAAAATCATATTCGCTCAAATATTCCTTTGAGGAGATTGCTCAACACGCAGAATTTCAACTGAACAGTGGTCATTTCGTGATTGGTTTTAGAGCAGGCGTCATTGTTGTGCCAGCCGAAAAGAATTTTGCCAAACATTTTGTGTGTCCATTAGTTCGTATTCAAGCGGACACCAGACTGACAGCAAAATTCATTTCGCGTGATAGTGATGAAGAACCCGTGATTCAGTTGCGAGCACAAAATGGGAATCAAATGCCGGCGGGTGCAGTGGAGTTAATCCTTTATAGTCATGCTGTGTTAGTGGAAAATGATGAACAATCCACGGATGCTGATTGGGAATTGATAGCGTTTCATAGCATACCGGAAGGAGTTACCAAATTACCAATGCATCCAACCACAATGATGCGTAATCAATTAAATCTGCAAGGGGGGACTGCTGCGCAGTACGCATCAGATGAATGGGCTGAAGCTGTCAGATTCTGGCAGAACTTTGCAGCGCTTGAAGCCTGAAAATAGAATAATTTTTCATTTTGGGAAACGCACTTCGTATATAGGTACAAATAGTTTCAACGAAGGTATAATCACTTTACATGATAAGCTGGAAAATGTTTATTGGGGTAAACGAAGCGAATAATTATTACTTTGCTAATCTATGAGGGTTGATATATGCTGATGATGTCAAAAATAATAATTTAGTTTGTTATATAAAAATCGATTATACTGGATAATAAGGTTGATTTATAATATTTATGCTGTTTAATTTTATTGAGACTAATTTTCAATAATATTAATATCATTAATGCTTGAGCTAAAAGAAATCCTGAATAAACAAGGTTTCCGACATACAAAACAACGTCAAGAAGTTTGGGATGAGTTACTGTTGACGCAATCTTACCGGGATGTAGAAGAAATTTATATTTCGCTTAGAGCTAAGGGATCGACGGTATCAAAAGCGTCGGTCTATAGTGCCATAGACCTTTTAGTAAATAATAATTTGATAAGAAAGTTGAAGATTGGTGATGGAAAGGCAAGATTTGAATTTCGTGAAAGTGCAGACCATCACGATCACTTAATATGTACCAAATGCCAAAAAATTATTGAATTCCATGCCGATGTAATTGAAGCTCTGCAAAATAATATCGCCGACATAAATAATTTTAAACTGAGTAGCCATACGCATCAATTATTTGGACTTTGCAAGGATTGTCAATAAATGAATTCCTTATCTGATCTGGCGCCTGGTGATGTTGCTGTAATAGTTGGTTTTACGGGTGGAATGGAATTGCAAAGTAGGTTAGTGGAAATGGGATTCGTACCTGGCGTAAAGATACGAATTGTAAAATATGCACCCTGGAAAGGATTGGTAGAATTAAAAATTAGAAACTATCATGTGTCGATACGAATGAGCGATGCAGAAAATATTAAGGCCGAAAAATTATGAATTTTGGCACCAGTCCGGATAATGCTGATAAATTTGTAGCTATTATTGGGAATCCAAACTGTGGTAAAACTGCGGTATTTAATCATCTCACGGGACTTAACCAAAAAGTATCAAATTATCCCGGAATAACCGTAGAGCGGAAAACTGGAATTCTAAAAGGAGCGTCAAGTCAAAATATCCAGATTTTAGACTTGCCGGGCACTTATAGTATTACTCCTGAATCACTGGACGAAAGAGTCGTCGCTGAGCAGGTAATGGATTGGATTCATGGAATCAATAAACCTTCCGCCATTATTTCAATTGTTGATGCCACCAATTTAAGTCGCAATTTATACCTTACATCCCAGTTGCTAGATTTGGGAATTCCCATCATTTTGGCGCTAAATATGATGGACCGCGTTAAGGATAAATCTTTAATACCAGATAGTGATTTATTAATGGAAAAATTCGGGTTGTCGGCGGTTATACCAATGTCAGCATTAGAAGGGTGGGGTGTTGACGAATTAACTGATTCAATTCACCGCACCATTACGAGTCAAATACCACGAAAAAGTCGATTTCTGTTTGAATCACATTTGGAAGTACATGATTTACTGAAACCGCTGTCAGAATATTTATGTCAGCAGTTCAATTACACACCAAGACTGGGACGAGTACAGGCTCTGCGGCTGATCACGCGCCAATCGGCATTGGATTTATATCGTCCTCCACATGCCGGCGAACACGATTTTGAACCGGGGATTATAGAGAAAATTGAAGAATTGCGTGCTGCTTGCGTAGATGCTATTAAGGCTGCCGGGTTAAATCATCGAACGTTGGAAGCAACTATTAGATATGCCTGGCTGGATAAATTACTCAAGCAATCTACAGATTCTGAGGTACTTGGATTAAGGGAACAGACTCGAAGTGAAAAACTTGACAAAATTCTGACCCATAAGTTTGCCGGTCCAATAATTTTTGTCGCTCTTCTCTTAATTATCTTTCAGTCTATTTTTTCATGGTCTTCTATTCCTATGAATTGGATTGATGCAGGCATAACCAATCTGGGAAATTTAATTTTTAATACAATGAATCCTGGGATATTGCGCGATTTGTTGGTAGAAGGAATAATTGGTGGTGTAGGCGCAATTCTTATATTTTTACCGCAAATCCTCATTTTGGTTTTCTTCATGACCATGCTGGAGGATTCGGGATATATGGCACGGGTTGCTTTCATGCTGGATAAATTCATGACAAAAGTTGGATTGCATGGAAGATCGGTTCTGCCATTGATGAGTGGCTATGCCTGCGCCATCCCTGGGATCATGGCAGCCCGTACAATAGATGGTTGGAAAGAGCGTTTAATAACGATAATGGTGTTGCCATTAATGAGTTGCAGCGCCCGTCTTCCAATTTATAGTCTCATGATTGGCGCTTTTATCCCCAATACAAAAGTATTCGGATTATTTAACCTGCAGGGAATGGTACTGATCCTGATGTATTTCCTGGGAACCGTTACGGCGTTAATAATCGCCAAAATTTTAAGCAAAATTATTAAGGTAAAAGGTCAGTCATCATTTGTGATGGAAATACCGCCTTACCGCAAACCATTGATGCGTTCTGTGTTGCGTCAGGTATATATCCGTGGCAGACAATTTCTTCTAAATGCAGGCAGGATAATTTTAGCTGTTTCTGTTGTGTTGTGGTTTCTAGCATCTTTTCCAAAAGCAGCTTCAGAGGAATCCAATATTAATCCCATTCATACCAGCTACGCTGGCAAGATAGGCCATGCCATCGAACCAGTAATTAAACCGTTGGGATTTGATTGGAAAATTGGCGTGGGATTAATTACCTCATTTGCCGCTCGCGAAGTGGTGATCAGTACCTTGGCAACACTTTATAATGTCCAAGATGATGGTAACAATATGGTCAATCTTTCCGAGTCAATGCAGAATGACATTGATCCTAAGACTAAAAAACCAATTTTTTCCATTTTGGTTGCATTGTCGTTGATGGTCTTTTATGTGTATGCCGCCCAGTGTATGGCAACTTTTGCGATCGTCAGACATGAGACCAACTCATGGAAATGGCCATTCATTATGATTACTTACATGACTACTCTGGCTTATGTAGCAGCGCTAACGGTATATCAAGTTGGTCGACTGATAACCGGTTAAAATTACGGTCTATTCTTAATATACATTTTTATGGGATATTATGATGAATCGAATAATCAATCTGCAATTCTGACTTATTAGATATCAATTCCAATTATCATTCTGAGCATTGCTTCTGGCTTTTGATTTTTAATGGTTGTGACAGCGAATGCACTACCAAATGCGACCCAAACGCCATCTTGTCCATGTGAAATTACGGGACCAATATAGTGACCATTCTTCCCACCCCGGACTTCCATACCGAATTTGAGCAGCCGATTAACAGAGTAGCTTACTCCAGCATTGTATTTTAATTCTGTTTCTGATTCACGCCCTTCAAACTCTATTTCAAAAACAGGATTAATGGCGAAATTTAGTCGACCAATATCCTTGGCGAGAATCAACTTGGATTCTAATTCATGCTGGGAAAAATCGGGCTTTCCTTTATATTCAAAATATAATAGCGGATCCAACAAATAACGGTCCTTTTCACCCAATCGATATCTAAATCTTAGCTTGTAACCTTTGTACTTAAAGGCTGCGTCAGGCGTCTGATTAAATACCTGATAGATTGCGAAATCAAAGCGATCGTTCATTCCAATCTCAAGTTCAAAATTATGTTCAGTGCTGGTTTGTCCCTCGAAAGAACTTAAATTGGGTGATGAAAAAGTTAAATAGTGCTCAAACTCTACCATTCCCGATTCCATTGTTTTGTATTCATATGTCCAGACATAAGAGCGCTCATCGCAATGCACGGATGATGCGAGCAGTAATAACAGGATAACAGTAATCAGCGAATTGTATTGATTAATAGCATTCATTTTTATTCCTTTAAAGCGATAAAATAGTTATATTATTGAGAACTAGTCGCAATAAAGTTATTTGAATTTATTAATAATTCAAATACATAAATTGTCATTATCAAATCGCATTTTTAATGGTTTATGATTGAATTGATGTAACTGACAAATAGTTTTAAGGAGAAAATATGAAAGCATTGTGGCTAGCATTCGGAGCAGTATTTTTAGCTGAATTGGGCGATAAAACGCAGCTTGCGATTTTAGCAATGAGATCCAAAGGTTTCTCCGGTTGGGGATTATTTTTTGGATCGATGCTGGCGTTTTTACTATTAACAGCATTAGCGATTTTACTTGGCGGATGGATTCAAACTAAAATTCCGCAAGAATTAATTACTAAAATTGCTGCTGCGGGATTTGTAGTCATTGGAATACTGATGTGGTTCAGCAAAATATAAAAGCATTGATTAAATCAGGTTATGCCTTTTATAAATTCAAAATCGATTTAATAACTGTCGTATGCTAGACAATTCTCTTTGATTTGACGATCTATATTTAGGACAATCCCGGGTAAGTGGATTATAAAAAAAGGGAGGAATAATATGGATACCAAAAGCAGCAGCGTTCCTATACTTGAGAACCACTATTCTAGAAGAGAATTTGTTTTTGACACAATCAAAGGGCTAGGATATATTGCAGTAGGAACTTTTTCCATTCAATTCCTGGCCAGCTGCACTACATCAAGTCCAACAGAACCAACCAACAATGATGAAATTGATGATGGATCAAACGAATTGATAATAACAATAGATTTGACTTTGCAGCAGAATCAAGCACTGGCCATGATAGGCGGTGCGATTGCTTTAGAAGCAAACATTCTCGATGAAAAAGGGCTGTTAGTAATACGTGAAGGTGCAACCTCTGTAAAAGCCTTCAGCCGGGAATGTACCCACAATCAATGTCAGACAGGCGCCTTCCAAAACGGTGTTTCTGAGTGTCCCTGCCATGGCAGTAGATATGATTCTAATGGCCAGGTAATTCAGGGACCAGCGCCAGATCCCTTGAAACAGTACAACGCAGAAATTTCCGGTAATATAATTACAATTTCATAAAAAATCTTTTTTATACGGATTGTATTGAAAAGAAAAAGCAATGGAGTCACAGATAAAAAGATTTATCGTTATTATAATCGTCACCGCAGTGATTGTATTTGGATCACTTCTTTTCGGAGATAACCCAGATAGTACTAACAATATTAGTAAGAGTAATTCTTTTCTCAGCGTCAATTATCAGCCAGTGGTGTTTGATAGGCTGAATGATAGCTTGCCAAGTAATATGCCGCTGAATACCAGGCTTCTATGGGGGAATAAGGGTCTTTTTAGATCAATAAACCTGGTGCCGGATTCGCGCAGTAAAGAACTGAATCTTAGGCGAAATATGCTGCAATGGCATCAACGATTGGGCTTTGTCACTTTGGCTGCTATGGCAGCACAAGTGAGTATTGGAAAAAAACTATATGCAGGCAATTACACCCAAGAACGACAGAATTTGCATAAGCAGCTTGGTTATACGAGTTATGGTCTTTATCTAACCACTGCATCGCTATCACTTCTGGCACCACCAGCACGATTGTATTCAAAAAAAATGTCTTCCATTAAAATTCATAGATACTTGGCATTAGTACATTTTTCAGCAATGATGCTTCAACCTTGGATTGGGCGTAAAGCTGCAAATGCTAATGATGCTGGTGATTATAGAAGATTGATTGATCTCCATAATCAGGTTGGAACGGTTGCAATGGTCAGTTTAAGCCTGGCATTTTTAACTACCTGGCTTCCATAATGAAAAAACTTATAATTCCTTTTTTAATTTTCACGCAACTCTTAATCGGTCAATCGTATGATGTTGAGATTGACCAAGAAAAAAGCTATGTGCGCTATAGCGGAAAACACATGTTGCATGGCTGGTCAGGGATCAGCAATGCAATATTGGGGGAAATATATATAAATGAACGATATATTGATTCAAGTAACATACATATTCGCATTCCTCTAATATCATTTGACAGCGGCAACAGCAACCGTGATTCAAATATGCTATTTACAGTAGAAGAATTGACTTATCCTGCAGTAGAATTTTTTTCCAATGCTGTTGTTTACAATGATAATCATAATTATACCATAAATGGAGTTTTAAATTTCCACGGAATACAGCAAAATATCGAAGTAGTCATAAGCGTGCAGAAAGTTGATGAGGAAATGACATTCGCATCGTCTTTCTCGATACGGCTTAAAGATTTCAATGTAAAGAAACCAAAGCTATTAATGCTCCCGATTGAAGAAAAAATCGATATTGAACTGAAAATTATTGGTACGCGAATGAATAATTCAGCCGATGTGTTAGAATAGCAGCATTAACGACCAGAATCAGCAACCAATATTGTTTATTAGTTGTTCCGCGCTTATAATTGATTAACCTATATCAAGAATTATTATATTAAAAACAGGCATTACTTTACAGGAGGGCGGTTATGCGATTTCATAAGCTACCCACACAGAGTTTTTTCCTTTCCCAAACACTTTCAATGA
>PVMS01045409.1_pt1 | contig 10993 bp, 11 predicted proteins | sample 1853461 | NCBI WGS metagenome assembly PVMS01 (sample SAMN08582032, study PRJNA380276) | Marine sediment metagenome, whole genome shotgun sequencing project. | isolation source: ocean sediment barecode stripped | collected 2017
GATGAAAAACTGCAGTACACTCTGGGAGTGTACTACTTCGAGGAAGAGAGCAACGAAGACAATCCGCAGACCTTTGTTCTACCGGCGGAGTTCGCCTACGGTTCGCAGCCTCAGGGCATCAAGTCTTTCCTCTGTGCAGATCCGACTTTCGTTGACCCCTTTGCCTGTATCGGCAAGGGAACCACGATTGGAGCCCGCACAACTATTCACCCAGGGGTCAAAATTGACGCCGGAGTACAGGTGGGTGAGGACTGCTTGTTTTGGCACAACGCGGTGATCCGCGAGAGGGCCGTCATCGGCTCGCGCGTTACCCTTCACCCCGGCGCGGTGATTGGCGCCGACGGTTTTGGCTATGCGAGACGAAACGGCCGTTTTATCAAACTGCGTCATATTGGCATCGTGGTCATCGAAGATGACGTGGAGATCGGCGCCAACGCAACCATTGATCGCGCCAACCTTGGACGCACTGTCATTCGCCGGGGTGTCAAGCTCGACAACCTGGTTCACCTCGCCCACAACGTTCAAATAGGCGAAGACAGCGCCATGGCGGCTCAATGCGGTATTTCCGGTAGCACCGTCATTGGGAAGCGGGTTCTGATGGGTGGCCAGGTGGGCTTGGTGGATCACCTGAACGTGGGAGACGAAGCCATTTTAATTGCCCAGTCCGGCGTCATCGGCAACATCGAGACCGGCGCCAAGGTTTCCGGGTACCCGGCCCGCCCTCACCAGGAAGTCCTGCGCTCGCAAGCCGAGATGCGCAATCTGGGCCGCCTGCGGGAAAGGGTCCGGATTCTCGAAGAAAAGCTGGCTCAACTCGTGGAAAAAGGGGATGAGGGAGATGGGAGGAGATAAGGAGATGGAAACCACATAGAGACGGTTCATCCCCCTATCTCTCTCAACATCCCCATATCCCCTTATTCTTATTTTTCGTTCTCGTCCCGCCCAGCCCACCTTGCCCACACTGCAGCTTCACTTTATGGGGATCTTCGTATAGGATGAAGATAATCTAGATCATCTTCAGGTGCTAAAGTGATTCCCGTAGAGAATGCGTTCGAGATCGTTCTTGCGCACACGCCGTGTCTTCCCAGCGAAGAGATTGATTTCCAGGACGCGCCCGGCCGAGTGCTCGTAGAGGACATTCGGTCCGACATGGACCTTCCACCTTTTCGCCGCTCGACCGTGGATGGCTTTGCTCTGCGTGCGGAGGAAAGCCGCCGGCAACCGGTACGATTGAAAGCACTCGGGACGATCCCTGCGGGCACGTTCCCATCGATTCGTGTCGAGCCGGGCACCGCGGCCCAAATCATGACCGGAGCTCCCGTCCCCGAAGGGGCCGATGCCGTCCAAATGGTAGAGAAGACCAGAATGAACGGCTCCGAGGTCGACATCCTGGAATCCGTGTCGCCGGGCGAAAATGTAGTTCCACGGGGCAGTGAAGTGACAAAAGGAGATCGGGTCCTGAAGAAAGGCACCCGGATGGATTCGGCATCGGTTGCGGTTGCGGCGACGGTGGGCCGGATCCGCCTGCGGGTCGGATCTCGCCCCCGGGTAGCAGTCATTGCCACCGGCGATGAGCTCGTTCCGCCCAACGAAAGGCCGGGGCCCGGCCGGATCCGCAACAGCAACGGCTTTTCTTTGCTCGCCCAAGCCCGTGCGGCGGGTGCGGAGGTTACCTACCTGGGAGTGGCAAAGGACAACGACGAGTCTCTAACCAAAAAGATAGAGGAAGGACTCACCCACGATGTGCTGCTGATTTCCGGAGGGGTTTCCATGGGGCGGTTGGACCTGGTCGAGGACGTCCTCAAAGCTCTTCATGTGAATCTCCTGATCGAATCGGTTGCGGTGAAACCCGGCAAGCCTCTGGTCTTCGGGACAGGTGAGGACGCCAACATTGTCTTTGGCCTGCCGGGAAATCCAGTGTCCACCCTGGTCACTTTCGAGCTTTTCGTGCGCCCGGCTCTGGCGAAAATGGAAGGTTCGGAACAACTCCAGCGAGTTCACCTCACCGCGACGCTTTGCGGCCCACTGGCAAGCCGGGGACCGCGACGCGCCTTTTTACCGGGATGGGTCGAGGCCCGAAAAGAGGACGGCCTTCTTCTCGCCCATCCGATTCCCACTCGGGGCTCGGGAGATGTTGTAGCTTTTTCAAAAGCCAACGCTTTACTCATTCTTCCCGAAGAGCTGGATCGCCTGGAAACGGGGCGACCGGTTCGCGTCTATCCACTTGACGGATTCTATTTCAAAGAGGATCGATGGCACACCGGACAACGAAGCTGACACACGTCTCACCAACCGGAGAGGCTCGCATGGTAGACGTCGGCGATAAAGCGTCTACCGAAAGACAAGCGGTCGCGGCGGGCACGATCCAGATTGCACCCACCGCCATGGAAACCGTCAGACAAGGGCGCGTAGAAAAAGGAAACGTGGTCGAAACCGCCCGTTTGGCCGGGATCATGGCCGCCAAGAAAACCTCAGAGCTCATCCCGCTTTGCCACCCGCTGGCTCTCCATCACGTCGAGGTGGAAGTGACCGATGTTGGCTCCGGCTTCGATATCACCGCCCGAGTGCGCTCGACCGGAAAGACCGGAGTCGAGATGGAAGCCCTGACGGCGGTCACCGTTGCCGCCTTGACCCTTTACGATATGGTCAAGGCCATTGACCGCACCATGGTCATCGGCGAGATACGCTTGCTGCGAAAGTCCGGTGGGCGGAGCGGCACCTACGTCCGGGAAGAAGGTTAGAGAAGGCTGTGACTCCAAAAACCGCGCCGAAGCGACAAACAGGTTTGCGGGGGCCACGTCCGCCCCGTCGCCCTCCCGGGAAAAAGCCGGCACCGCCCCGGCCTAGTGGGGGCCACCCCCGGCGCCCGGCGGCGCCAAAGCCTACCAAGCAAGGTGGTCCGCCTCCGCCACCTCGAAGACCGGCCCGCACCAAGGTCACTTTGCGGATTCCTTGGCTCAAGCTAATGCTACCGCTCCTGGTCGTTGCACTCGCCGCGGTCGGCGTGTTGGGCTACATCTACTACCGTGGTTCCGTCTCTCTGCCCGAGATCGATGGCTCGCTTCCATTGCCCGGCCTCAACGCTTCGGTCGATGTGCTTCGCGATCCATACGGCATTCCTCACATATTCGCTTCGAGCTTGGAAGACCTGGCAAGGGCCAACGGCTATGTTCATGCACAGGATCGTTACTTCCAAATGGAAGTAGCGCGAAGAGTGGCCAGCGGGACCATGGCGGAGGTTTTCGGAGCTGAGCTCTTTGCCCTGGACAAGCAAGCCCGCCGGCTAGGCCTCGGTCAAGCGGCTCGATCCGAGCTGGAGCGATTAGACCCATCCGCTCAACGGCTATTGCAGGCTTATGTGGAGGGAGTCAACAGCTACCGCGAAGCCTACCTGGAGCGGCTTCCCCCTGAGTTCCAGCTACTCGAACTGGAGCCCGCGCCTTGGACGCCGACCGACACCATAGTCATCGGCAAGTGGTTGTCCTATCTCCTTTCGTTCAATGGCTCCACCGAACTGCTCCGGGCTCATTTATCGGAGGCAGTCGGCGTCGAATCCGCCTACGAGTTGACCGGACTGGTACCGCCCGAACCGGAAAGCGCCGCAAACCAACAAACGCCGTCGCTTCCCTACCTCGACCGCTCGGCACCGCAGCCGGCCGCGAGTAGCGCCTGGGTTGTGTCAGGTGCTCGAACCGCCTCCGGTATGCCCTTGCTGGCTTCCGACCCACACTTGCCACTTACCATGCCGTCGCTCTGGTATGAGATTCACCTCCAGGGAGGCGGGCTCAACGTGGCCGGTGCAGGCCTTCCGGGCATTCCCCTGGTTCTCATCGGGCACAATGACCGCATTGCCTGGGGGATCACCGCTTCGTTCGCCGACGTGCAGGATCACTATATAGAAACTCTCAATCCGGAGGATCCGAGCCAATACGCTGCAGGCGACGAGTGGGAGACATTCCACGTTACGAACGAGACCATTCAGGTAGCCGATTCGAGCCCGCAGGAGGTGGAGTTCAAATGGAGCCGTCACGGGGTCGTCGTCTCCGACCAGCCTCGCGATGGTAAAGTGCTTGCTTTGCGCTGGGACGGCCCCTGGAACGGCGACAGCCTTTCCGCTTTCCTCCGACTCAACCTGGCTGCCGATTGGCTCGAGTTCACCGAAGCCATTCGCTCCCTTGCCGGCGTCCCCTTTGCCTTCGTTTACGCGGACGTTGAAGGCAACATTGGATTTTTCCCTTCCGGCGACATTCCGGTGCGAACCGGGTTCGATGGCTCGGTTCCCGTGGATGGAGGCTCGGGGACCTTTGAATGGGAAGGATATATCCCCCACGAGGACAAGCCCACCTTGTTCAATCCGGAGCAGGGCTACATCGTCTCCGCCAACCACAACATGTTGCCCGACGACATGACGCAGGTTTTCGGACGGGATCAGCTCGCACCGTATCGAGCCGAGCGCATCACATCCTTGCTGACTTCAGCTCGAGAATTGCGCCCTGAAGATTTCGCCATCGCTCAAGCTGATCGATACGACGGCTCGGCAGAGCCCATCCTCCGGCATCTGGTGTCGCTTCCCCTCGGCTCGGATGAAGATGCCACCGCGGCTCAGGATCTTCTCAGGACCTGGGACGGCCAGATGACGCGCGGAGCCCCTCCCGCGATCTATCAAGCCTTTTACGTCAATTTGATCGAGAACACCTTCAAGGACGAGTTGGGGGAGGAGCTCTACTCCGAGTTTCTGGAGTTTCTCGAGCTGGGACACAACGGCGGCATCTTCTCCATCATTGATGATCCGAGCTCCGCCTGGTGGGACGATCAGCAAACTCCCAACGTGGAAGACCGGAATGCCATATTCAGTCGCAGCCTGCAGGAGGCGCTGGCTCTGCTCCGCGACCGTCAGGGCGCCAACCCTGAGGGATGGGATTGGGCGGTGCTACACGGCGTGGCGTTCGAACACCTCCTGGGACGGCAGCCGCCGCTCAACTGGATCTTTAATCGGGGTCCCATTCCTTTCGGCGGCTCGGCGTTTACCGTCGCCAATGCCGTCGTATCCTTGGCCGATCCCTTCAAGGTCCCTGCCGGCACTTCCTTCCGGTTGGTGGTCGACATGAGCGACCTGAACGCTACTCTTTCCTCGATCCCCACCGGAGTTTCCGGCCATCCTTTGAGCTCACACTACTTCGATCAAAACCAGGGCTGGCTGGAAGGCAACAGCCATCCCTTTGTCTTTGACAGAAGTGAGATTGAAGCGACTCAGGAGGGAAAACTAACCCTCGTTCCTTGAAAAGCTAATGCAAAGCCACTAGTGTTGGCTTTGTTCCGAGGCGTGGTGCTGCATTCGCAGCCACTTCCCATCTTGCAGGATCAACAGATCGGTGACCCACCCCCTCCATTTGAATTCGATATCATGGAGACGGTTGTCGATTAGCTGCTCATAGGTGGCAACGGCAATGCTCCCGAAAACGGATATGAGCGGGCTTTTGACGGTGGTTCGGGAGTACTCGAACTCGCTCGCACGCAGCTCGAGCTCGGCCCGCACCGCTTCCCATCCCACGACACGCTCCCCGGCCTGGGCAATGATGCTGGACTCCGGCCCCTGGTAGTGCTCTTTGCACAAGGCATCGAGATCATGTTGATCGAAGGCCTCGGCAATGCGACGGATGACTTCTGCAACAATTCCCGCGGCCTCACTCAGCTCGCTCACTGCTCTCCCCCTTTTCGTATGCCGAAGCTCAGTTAATGATTGTAAGCACAAGTGCTCGCTCGGGCAAGCTTGCCTTGCCCTCATTCAAAAGCTATAATCCGCTCCCGGTAAGAGCCAGCGGATCAAACCAAGAAAAACGGTCACCGACGATCAAGAGAGCCGACACACACAAGGCTCAAAGGAGGGTGCTCTTGTCATTAGAAAGATTCGGGCATCCGATCTGTCCGGCCTGCGATTCCGAGATACCTCTAGATGATATGGACGTCGACAAAGGGGAGATCATCGGCTGCTTGGAGTGTGGAGTGGATTTGCTGGTTTGTAACATTTCCCCAATCGAGCTAGAACTGGTTCTAGGAGGCGCAGGGGAATGGGGAGAGTTTTGAACCAAGCGCGGGACTCATCCACCGTGGATAGCCACGACGCGGAGCTTGGTGCTCGTGCCGAGTTGAAGAAGCGTCGACTCGAGTCCATTTTGGAAAAAATGGGTTCAGTGGTAGTGGCTTTCAGCGGCGGAGTGGACAGTTCCTATCTTGCCTACGTGGCTCACCAGATGCTCGGCAAATCGGCCCTCGCAGTCACCGGCGAAAGTCCAAGCTATCCCGACCACCAGCGAAAGATGGCGCAACGCATCGTGTCCGATTACGGCATTCCCCATCGATTCGTCCCAACGCACGAGATTGAAAGCGAAGCCTACCGCAGCAACAACACCGATCGTTGCTTTCACTGTAAGAGCGATCTCTTTACTTGTTTAAATGAACTGGCGGGCGAGCTGGGCTTCACCCAGGTGGCCGACGGCTCGAATGCCGATGATCGAGGAGACTACCGCCCCGGCCGCCAAGCGGCAAAGGATCTGAAAGTACGAAGTCCCCTCGATGAAGCAGATCTCACCAAGCAGGAGATTCGCCACTTGTCCCGCCAGATTGGCTTACCTACGGCGGACGAACCGGCTTCGGCGTGCCTATCTTCGAGAATTCCCTATTTAACTTCCATCACCGTCGAGAAGCTCGAAACCGTGGAGCAAGGAGAAGAAGCACTGAGGGGCCTCGGATTTCGTCACTTTCGGGTTCGCCACCACGACAAGCTGGCGCGCCTGGAGTTTGCGCCGGAAGAAATGCCCCGTGCCCTCAACCCGGATATGCTTCCCCGTCTCGTGAAAGTATTCAAGGAGCTCGGCTACACCTACGTGACGGTGGATCTCGAAGGATACAGGACCGGAAGCCTGAACGAAGCTATTTGACCATGGAGGTTACTTTCCTGGGCACAGGAAATGCTTTCGGGAGCGGCGGTCGTCACTCCCTCTCCATTTTGGTCCAAACCGGGGGATTTGGGGTGCTTCTCGATTGCGGTGCCGCCACCCTCCCCACTCTGAAACGACTAGGTCTCTCTCCCCAAAGTGTCGACTGTGTTCTCATCAGTCATCACCACGGCGATCATTTTGGCGGCGTGCCTTTCCTACTCCTCGAGTACCAGTATGAAACACTTCGCAAAAAGCCTTTATCGGTAATCGGGCCTCCGGGAACCGGGCAAAAGATAACCCAGCTCACTGAGCTGCTTTTCCCGGGGTTGAAGACCAAGTCACCCGGGTACGAATTGACGTATGTGGATATGGACGCGGAGGGAAGCCGGCAGCTCGGCCCTGTAGAAGTCCTTCCCTTTCGGGTTCATCACTTCCCCGAGGGCATTGCCTTCGGATACCGCATCAGCACCGAAGGCCGAACCGTCGTCTACTCGGGCGACACCGAGTGGACGGATGAGCTCGGTTGTCGGTCACAAGAGGCGGATCTGTTCATTTGCGAGTGCTCGAGCCTCGAGCGTAAGATTCCTTTTCACATGTCCCACAAGGAACTGGAAAGCCACCGCGACCGAATTGGAGCCAAACGCACCCTCCTGGTGCACGCCGGCGATGATGTGCTGGCCCGCCGCTCGGATTTGATTTTCGAGCTTGCCGAAGATGGGCAGAAGGTCCGGCTAGGATGACGGTCCTCGAGGCACGACAACGCTAGGTATCTTTCTCGTCCGAGCTCTCCTCGGTGATCTCGTCGTCGCCCTTGAGGGATCGTTTGAAGTTTTTGATACCTGCGCCCAATCCAGATCCAAGCTGCGGCAGCTTACTCGCCCCGAAGATGAGGAACAAAATAAAGAGGATGATCAGCAGCTCGGGAAATCCCAACGGGCCGAAGCAAGCGGTAAGAGCATCTTTTTCTCCTAGGCCGCCAACCAGGGCGGCACCCACATCCTACCACGACCTGCCCCTCACGTAAATGAGAGGCAAAGTGAGCACCGTAACCCCCATTTTTACCGCGTAGTTACCCAAGATGAGCGGAAGAAGCGGGAATACCCCGTGAAATGCCAGGGTGATGAACAAAATGCTGTCCAGCAAGGTTCCCGCGGCGTTACTCGCCAGCACCCGGGTCCACCGATACCCTACCCCTTTCCTCTTGAGCCACCCGTACACCTCGGTATCTAGGAGGGAGGCGAGAAGGAAGGCCGCCATACTGGAGGCGACGATGCGGGGTGTCTGGCCGAGCACCCTCTGATAGCTTTCCTGGCCATCGAAAAATGTGGGGAACGGCAGCCACACGGTCAGAGCCACGTAGGCACCGAGGACCGCATTGGCGGCAAAAGCGGCGAGTATGACTTTCTGGGCGCCTCTCGTGCCCTGCCTCTCGTGAATCAGATCGATTAGAGTGAAGGTCAGGGCATAAATCAGAGTGCCGCCATCCACGGTGAGACCGAACAGAAGGACCGGCTTTGCCTCGGTGACATTCGCCGTTAGTTCGGCCCCAATGTAGATCCCGACCAGCAAAGTGTTTGCGAGAGAAAGGGAACGCTCAACCGTCACCGGAATCGGCTTATTATGGGCTGGGACGGTGTGGATTTGCCACTGCGGGTCGCATCTTTCCGGCTGGCGGCGCGAGGATCCGATCGATTGACGTTTCTCACAAGACGTGCCTAGGATAGCATCATATAAGCGGGGCGACTGGAAAATGAACCGAGTCGAAGCATCCACTCTCATCAACGCCACTCCGGAGGTGGTCTTTGCTTTCCATCTGGACCCCAAGAACTTGATCCAAGTCCTGCCGCCGTATCTGAAGATCGAGATCGTCGAAGCTCCTTCGAAACTGAGTCAAGGCGCCCGCCTGGTTTGCGTCTTGTTGGTCGGGCCCCTGCGTTTCGATTGGCAAATCGAGATCAGTAAGTACCAACCGCCCCATCGTTTCTCCGACATTCAGACAAAAGGACCGTTCCGAAAATACGAACACACTCACTTGTTCAGCGAGGAGGCCGGTGCCACGCGTTTGTCCGACGTCATCGAGTACGAACTACCGCTTTCGCTGGCGGATCTGGCTTCACGTGTCGGATTTGTCGACCGACTCAAAGATGTTCTCGCCCACGGACAACAAGCCACCCGCGCTTCGGTTGAAAAGCACCATCCCCCGGCTTGAGCCACCGTACTAACCTCATTGACTCCCCCAAAGGCGCAGTGATACATTGATCCTGCTTCAACGAATACAAGACAAGGTACTCGAGTGTCGGTTAACAGAAGCACACATCCTCGTTTCCCCGGTTGGGAGTACCAGTATTGCCCCAAGTGCGGGGGCAAGCTCGAGCTTCGGCAGGTCAAGCGAGGAGAGCCCGAAAGACTGGTTTGCACCGTATGCCAGTTTATTTTCTTCCTCGATCCCAAAGTAGCGGCCGGTGTCATTTTCAAACTCGACGATAAAATTGTCTTGGCCCGGAGGGCTATCGACCCCGGCTACGGCATGTGGGTGTTTCCCGGCGGCTTCATTGATCCAGGCGAAACCGTGGAAGAAGCGGCGATTCGGGAAGCCCGAGAAGAAGTCAACGTCGAGGTCGAGTTGCAGGGTTTGGTGGGTGTTTACTCATACTCCGGGGTGCCCATCGTGGTTATCGTTCATGCCGGAAAGCTCGTGGGAGGCGAGCTGAGGGCCGCCGACGAGTGCCTCGAAGTACGTTCCTTCGCCTCGGACGATATCCCGTGGGAAGACCTCGCTTTCAGCAGTGTCCGTGATGCGCTTAGAGACTACCTTCGTCGCAATAAGCGCAAAAGGCCACCGGACGTAAAGGATCAATCCTGAAGCGGTTCATCAATCGGGTGGTTTTGGTTACCGGCGCCAGCCGCGGGATCGGCCGTGCGGTGGCCGAGGCTTTTGCCGAGGAAGGCGCTTGGGTGGCTCTTTGTGCCCGCAGCTCCGAAAAGCTTGCGGAGCTCGCGGAAGCCCTCAACCGGGGCAATGGACGAGCCCTGGCACTGAAGTGCGACATCACCAGAAAAGCCGACGTAGACAATGCGATCGAGCAATTGAGTCACACCTGGGGAAAGCTCGAGATCATCGTGAACAACGCCGGCATCTCGGGACGCACCTCGATGGATGAGCCTTCAGAGCAGCTGTGGCACGAGATACTCGGCACCAACTTGACCGGCAGCTATCGGGTCTCCAAGGCGGGTCTCGATCTCATGCACTCCGGCTGGGGGCGCATCGTCAACATCTCTTCAGTGCTGGGCCGCTTTGGAGTCGCCGGCTATGCCGCTTATTGCGCTTCGAAGCACGGGCTCATCGGGCTGACCCGAGCCTTGGCGGCCGAGCTTGCCCCGCGATCGATTACCGTCAATGCCATCTGTCCGGGATGGGTTTCCACCAAAATGGCCGAGGACGGCATCCAGGACTCGGCGGCGGCTCTAGGAATTGCACCCGACGCGTTCCGCGCCCAAGCCCTGGAAGCGGTTCCACTTCGGCGATTCATCGAGCCCAGGGAAGTGGCACAACTGGTCCTCTATCTGGCATCCGAGGAAGCATCCGGCATCACCGGACAGACCTACAATCTCTGCGGTGGTCAAACCATGGATTGAGCTCAGTTGAACCTTCTCACATTTCATTGAACGGAGCACATCTGATAACATCCCCACCATGGCACAAGAAGTACTGATCTACGGAAAAGCTGGCTGACCGTACACCGAGGCGGCCCGTGAGGATTACGCCAAGAAAAATGTCTCGGTCCAATACATCGACGTACGCAATGACAGCGACGGAATGACGCAGATGCTCGAGGCGAGCAAAGGCAAAAGAGATGTTCCGGTCATCGTCGAGGGAGGCAAAGTAACGATCGGCTACGGGGGAACCTGAGCGGTTTGAGCTCGGCGGTCGCCGAGCCCGAGCCATGCACGCTGGAAACATTCCACAACGAGCGTAATGATCTGGCAGGTGACACTCTTGACGGAAAACGTGTCTTTCCTCCATGAAGTTACGGTCGGCGAGGTTTCTCGAAACC
>PVMS01132985.1_pt1 | contig 10993 bp, 11 predicted proteins | sample 1853461 | NCBI WGS metagenome assembly PVMS01 (sample SAMN08582032, study PRJNA380276) | Marine sediment metagenome, whole genome shotgun sequencing project. | isolation source: ocean sediment barecode stripped | collected 2017
ACCTCGTCGATCTGGGTGCCGTCGGTCAGCTCGAGCTCGATGATGAGGTCGCCTGAGGGGCCTGTATCAGCTGCGCATCCTGCAAAAGCAAGGGCACCAAAGAGCCAGCCAAGCAGCCAACGCGTGCGGATCCATGGGGGCATTGGGTCTCCTACGAGGCGCCGACGGTAACACAACTCACCCTGCGGCAATTGACGTTTTTGAGGGACCAGTAGGGATTGTAATCCGTCTCACACATGGGGCGGACACCTACACAGGCACGGTCAGTTTCTGCACGTCGTTGCCTCGAATCGCGGGCCTCGAGCCGCGGGCCTCAGGGCCCGAGGCTTGGGGCCCACGAGGCTTCACGACACGACTCAACGCTCCTGCGCCTTTCCCGTCATCGGCACGAACCTCACTGGAATCACCGACTCCTCACGGTAGCCGTCCTTCGTTCGGGTCACCCGTAGCAGGCGTTGGTAGTACTTCCCCACAGGGATGACGAGACGCCCCCCGACTTTGAGTTGTTGCTTCAAAGGCTCCGGGATCTTCGGCGGGGCGGCGGTCACCATGATCGCGTCGAACGGGGCCTGCTCCGGCCAGCCCGCGTAGCCGTCCCCGTGCCGGACCTCCACCCGCCTGCCGTAGCCGAGCGCGGAGAGGGTGGCTTTCGCTTGCTTGGCGAGCGGCCCAATGATCTCGATCGAGAACACCTTCACCCCCATCTCGGCCAGCACCGCGGCCTGGTAGCCCGAGCCCGTCCCAACTTCGAGCACCGTATCGCCGGGCTTCACATGAGCGAGCTCGGTCATCAACGCGACGATGTACGGCTGGCTGATCGTCTGGCCGCGGGCAATGGGCAACGGCCGGTCGTCGTACGCGTGCGCGCGCTGCGACTCTGGGACGAAGCGGTGGCGCGGCACCTTGCGCATCGCCTCGAGCACACGGGCATCCCGCACCCCGCGTGCCTCGATTTGCCTTCGCACCATGTGGAGCCGCTCTTGCTCGCGCGCCGCCGGCTCGGACGGGACGGCATGAGCCGGCCCGGAGTGCTGACTACAGGCGCCAAACACGAGCAGCGTGACCCATACAGCTCGTCGCATCAGCCCCAAGCTACCATGGAACCGGGCGGCGGTTGCTCCCCCGAAAGTCGCGGGTATCCTTCGGCGCCCATGAGCCTGGTGGTACAAAAATATGGTGGTACGAGCGTCGGTTCGCTGGACCGGATCCGCATGGTCGCGGAGCGAGTCGCCGACACCTACCGTGAAGGCCATCAAGTCATCGTCGTGGTGAGCGCGAGGGCGGGCGAAACCGACCGATTGCTCAGCATGGGCTGGGAGCTTTCCAATAGGCCCGCGGAGCGCGAGATGGACGTGCTCGTCTCGAGTGGAGAGCAGGTCAGTGCCGCGCTCTTGGCGATCCAGCTCAACGAAATCGGCGTTCCAGCACGCTCGATGCTCGGCCACCAGGCGCGCATCTTGACCGACAACGCGCATGGCAAGGCCCGCATTCGCACCATCGATGGAACGGGGCTTCGCTCCTCGCTGGAGACGGGCAACGTGCTGGTCGTCGCAGGCTTTCAGGGAACGGACGCATACGGCAACATCACCACCTTGGGGCGCGGCGGCTCCGACACCTCGGCTGTTGCGATTGCGGCAGCAGTCAACGCCGACGTCTGCGAGATCTGCACCGACGTCGACGGCGTCTATACGACAGACCCGGGCATCTGCTCCGACGCGCGCAAGATCAACTGCATCAGCTACGAGGAGATGCTCGAGCTCTCCTCACTCAGGGCTAAGGTCCTACAGATACGTTCGGTGGAGCTTGCCATGAAGCACCGGATGCCACTGCACGTGCGCTCGAGTTTCTCGAACGCGGAGGGTACGATCGTGACCGACGAAGAACACCTGCTCGAAAAAGTCATCGTGGCCGGCATCGCGGCCGACAAGAAAACCGTGAAACTGACCGTCAGTGCGCTGCCAGATCATCCCGGTGTCGTTGCGAGCGTGTTCGAACCGCTCGCCGAAGCCGGCATCTCGGTCGACATGATCATTCAGAACGTCTCGAAGCAAGGGCACACCGACATGACGTTCACGGTGAGCCGCGAGGACGCGGACCAGGCGGAGGGCATCGCGAAAGAGCTCGTCGCCAGCGTCGACGCGGAGGGCGTCGTGCGCGATGACAGCGTCGCCAAGGTTTCGATCGTGGGCGTTGGAATGCGGAATCACGCAGGCATCGCCGCCCGTATGTTCCGGCTGCTGGCCGACAACGGCATCAACATCAAAGCGATCAGCACGAGCGAGATCAAGACCTCGTGCCTGATCGAGGCCGAGCATGCCGACCGCGCCGTGACCGTGCTCCACGACGGCTTCAACCTCGGCAAACCCGCCATCTAGCGTCGACGGAGCAACGTCACGCGGGACCGGCCGATGGAGGCTCATGGTGACCACATCACGAGCTTCATCGATTCGGTCCTCTGCGTGCGTCGTGCTCCTGCTTGCGTGCAGCGCCATCGCGTCAGGCCGGCCCATCCAGATTCAGCAGCTGCGGTCAGTGAAGGTCGAAGCGAACACCGACCCGCGCCCCGACCGTCAAAATGAACGGGTCGAGCAGGCTCGCGGCGTTGGTGGCCACCCAGTAGCCGCGCACGTCCGCGCCGACGATCCATCGCTGGTCGATAAGATAGTCCACGCCAAGTAGCACGTGTAGGGCGAAGTCTCCCCGGCTCCTCCGATCGCGCACGGTCAACAGGCCGTCGACGCCGAACCCGATCAACGGAACGAAACGGACGATGTCGAGCGCGTAGACCGTCTCGAGCCCGGCCATGCTGAGGTGCAGTGGCCGTTCGGTCGGGAAGACGTTGTAGCTGAGGAGCCCCTGGATGCTCCAGGCATCACCGATGCCGCCGCCAGCGCTAAGGCCCACATCAACGCCGTTGCGGGGGAGGGTGTCTGTGGTCGGGATGCCAGCGTAGCCGACCTCCAGGCCGAGGGTCGCTTGATCCTCGTATGCCCGGGCCATCGAAGGGAGTGATGCCACTAAGGTGAGGCTCCCAAAGATCCAGACGAAGCAACGCACAGCGAGCCCTCTAGCACGGGGCTCGCGCACGATGCGAGGCTACGTTGACTGGGAGAGGGTCGCGTGTATAGTCCCGACGCGATTTGCCGGGTTTTCCCGGACTTTTGGAGGAAACCTTGGCCAACGACCCTGCCGAAAACGAAAAACAAGCGCCGCTCACCGCGGGCCAGCGACTCGCCGCGCAGCAGGCGGCCAAGTCGGCTCGCAAGGCTGCCGAACGGGGTCGCGACGCGGACCTCGTCGAGGAGAAGGCGCTCGCACAGGCCGCGGTGGCGAAGGACTGGCTCCAAGACAACTTGAAGCCACTCGGACTCATGGCCGGCGGGGTGCTTCTGGTCGCAGCGGTCGGGATCGGATGGTCCAGCTTCACCCATGGTCAGGCCACTGCAGCGGGCGCCGAGCTCGCGGCGCTTCTCGATGGTGACGCGGACGACGACGCGGCGCTTGCGAACGCCTACGCCGCAGTCGCGGATGCACACGCGAAGACCCTGGCTGCGGCATGGTCGCGAATCGGCGAGGGCAGAGCGCTCTACGCGCAGGGGCAGTGGGAGAAGTCGCGGACGGCCTACCAGGCCGCGCTCGACGGCAGCGATGATGAAGCGGTCCGTTGGGTCGCGCTCGAAGGCATCGCGTACTCGTTCGAAGCGGAGAAGTCCTACGATCAGGCGATCGAGCAGCTCGAGGTGTTGCGTGAGCTCGACAGGAACATCGCCCCGATCGCCGGGTACCATCAAGGACGAATCCTGGCCGAGCAGGGCAAGCTCGATGACGCCAAGACCAAGTTCGACGGCGTCTTGAACGAGCTCAGGCAAGCCGACGCTCCGGTGCTGCCGTACACACAGGAGCAGACCGAGGCGCGCCTTGCGCTCATCGATCCAAGCCTGGCCCCGGCCACTGGCGTCGATCCGCGCCAGGCCAGCGAGTTCATTCGGCGCATGAACGAGATGCTCCAACGGCAGCCGCCACAAGAGTAAGCCTGCGATCGATGCGCATCCGCTTCGTCGCCGCCTTGGCCATCGCCTCATCGCTGCTTGCGATTCCAGGCTGCGGAGCCGCCGGTGCGCCGGCGACCAACGCGGACAACTTCGGATGGGTCGAGCAGGGCAACGCGTACGCGCGGCCGGGCGAGGGCGGCTTCAACGTTCGCTGGTCGAAGCAACTAACGGACCGTTGGGAAGCTCGCTATCTCCCGCTCGAGCTCAGCTCGGCCGAGTTCGATAGGAAGCGCAATCGCGTCTACATCGGCACGACTGAGGGAAACATGTTTGCGTTCGCTCTGAACGGCCGGAGCTTGTTCTTCTACGAGGCGGGCGCGCAAATCGAGTCGAAGGCCGCGGTCGATGCGCGCACGGGCGAAGTGTACTTCCCGAGCGTCGACGGCACCGTGCATGCGCTGACCGTCGAGGGCGAGCTCAAGTGGAAGACCAAGCTCATCGGCACCATGCGAACCCAGCCAGTGCTCACGGCTGACGCGGTGTACCTCGTGAGCGAGCACGACGTGGTGACAGCACTTGCGCGAGAGGACGGGCGTATCCTCTGGACCTACGACAAGGAACCAGTCGAGGAGATTACCATCGCCGGGCATGCCGGGATGCTGCTCGAAGACGGGCGGCTCTACGCGGCGTTCACCGACGGCGCCGTCGCGGCGATCGACCCCGCCGACGGACGGCTGTTCTGGGAGATCGAAACTTCACTTGATGTCGAGCTTCGACCAGGCAACGTCCCGCAATTTCTCGATGTCGACACGACCCCCGTGATGCTCCGTGGCACGCTGTACGTCGCCTCGTTCACGGCTGGCCTCTACGCCCTGGACGCCGCTAGCGGCACGGTGGAATGGAGAGATGCAGATTTTCTGGGGGTGACTGGCCTCGCGGCGGCCGGACGGATGCTCGTCATCTCCTCGGCCCGCCGTGGTGTCTCGCTCCTCGACCTGCGGACACGCGAGGTGCAATGGGAAAAGGCCCCGGAGCGCGGCGCCCCCACGCCGCCGATCGTGACCGAGAGGGGCACCGTGATTTACGGCGAGACACAGGGATCACTGCTGGCGCTCTCTCTCTCCGACGGACGCGAAATCGCCCGCGCCGAAGGTGGAGCGGGCTTCTCGGCCACGCCCTCCGCATCGGGAACCTTGGGGGGCGCGATTTCCAACGGCGGCCGCTTTCTGTTCCTGCGGCTGAACTAGCAGCGTCAGCTACAGATGCGGCGTCGGCAGTGCTTCATTGAGGAAGGTCACTTGTGCGGCGACGCTTTTGTTGAACCAGTCGCCGGTGTAGGGGGCGAAGTGGGGGCAGTTGAGCTCTACGAGGCGGCCGCTGGGGATGAGCTTCGCAGCCTTGCGCACTGCCTCGATCGGGATGAGTGCGTCCTCGGTGGCGCCGACGAGGAGGGTCGGGACGGTGATCTTCGAGACCTCCCGGATGGGGCGGTAGAAAGGAAAGGTGAGCGCGATGCGGGCGGCGCACCGGTTGTCAAACGGTGCGCCTGGTGGGAGCAACGCCATGACCCCGTCCCAGGCGTCTTCCGTGTTCATGATTGCGAGCTCGCCAGGGCGGCCCACAGTCGCAACGTAGTAGGGGTCCCGGAACGTCGCGGCGCGAAACCCGTCTCGCACGCCCGCTGCGGTCAACTTCAACAGGTGAGCCGGCCCACTGGCATCTCCCGCCAAGGAAGCCATCGCATCGACGTGCGGCACGTGCGCAATGACCGCCGCGCACCGAACCCCGCGTGACGCCATCGTGAGCACGTGCCCACCGCCGAGCGATGTGCCCCAAAGAATCAATCGTTTCGGGTCGACCTCGGAGAAAACTCGAACGTGTTCGACCGCGGTTTCAAAATCTTGGATGTGCCGACGGGGGCTCACGAGCCTCCGCGGCTCCCCGTCGCTCTCGCCAAAACCGCGATAGTCGAACAGGAACGACGCGAAGCCTGCCTGCGAGAACCGTTCGGCGAATGAGGGAAGGGCCCAGGACCGCTCGGCGCCGAAGCCGTGACCCATGACGATGACCGGCGGCCGCAGGATGCCATCTGGCAGATAGAGCGTGCCAGCGCATCGTACGCCTCGGCTCGAGAAGTTTCGATCGATGCGAATGGTCAATCTCCGTCGCCCGCGACCAGGGGATACACCACACCAGCAATCGCGCCGCCGATGATCGGCGCCACCCAGAAGAGCCATAGCTGCTGAAGCGCCCAGGCGTCCGCGAAGATGGCCGTGCCGGTGCTACGCGCGGGATTGACCGAGAGGTTGTCGACCGGAATGCCGATCAAGTGGATCAAGGTCAGTCCGAGGCCGATCGCGACCGGCGCAAGGGCTGCCGGCGCGCGCTTGTCGGTCGCGCCGAGGATGATGAAGAGGAACATGAACGTGAGGACGATCTCCGCGGTGAGCGCGGCGGCCATCGAGTAACCGCCGGGCGAGTGCTCGCCGAAGCCGTTTGATGCGAAGCCGCCTGCTTGGAAGCCGTCCTGACCGGAGGCGATGAAGTAGAGCACGGCTGCGCCCGCAATCCCGCCGAGGACTTGCGCGATGATGTACGGGACGAGCTCGGACGCCGGAAAGCGCTTGCCCACGAAGAGGCCGACCGAGACCGCGGGGTTGAGGTGACAGCCCGAGATGTGCCCGATGGCGTACGCCATCGTCAGAACCGTGAGACCAAACGCGAGCGCGACTCCGAGAGAGCCATGCCCAGATCGGGATAGCCGGCCGCCAGAACCGCGCTCCCACAGCCACCAAACACGAGCCAGAACGTGCCGACAAACTCCGCAGCAACCTTGTTTCCGAGCGCCATGCTTCCTCCTTAGCCCGATGCGCCGGGCGGGCGGATAGTCTCATTTCGGGGGCTGGTGTGTAAATGGCTGGGATCGAGTCGAATCCCGCCAGCTCAGATCCGTTCGTAGGTCGTCCTGAAGCTCAAAGGCGCTGGTAGTCGGTCGGCGGTGACTCTGGTCTCGATCCTCAGGCGCCTGCCGTCGTCGCTCAGCGTGAAATGGTTGAGGGAGAGGCTGCGGTCATCTTCGAAACGTTGGTAGAGGACGCCTCGGTCATCGACGCCGTGGCTTACGCGGAATACGTCGCCGTCGATGGGATGGCGCCAGGTGATGGGCTTGCCGTCGGCAGGAGCGGATACCTCGGGGCGGCCGGGGCGCGTGATGCGGATCTGCCCGCGCTCGGTGAATATCGCGACCTCTGACGATGGAAGGTTCGGAGCACGCAAACGACGTCGGGCGATGCCCCGGATCAAGAAGATCATCTCTTGCACGACCTCGTCGATCGCTTGGTCCAACTCCTTGATCTCGCGCTCGCCGCCCACGTAGCGATAGGTGCCGGCGAAGCGCGCGAGCGCGGAATCAGGCTCGGCAGCGATGGCGATAGGCGGCGCTATCCACAATGCCGTCAGCGCGCACGATGAGACCATCGAGAACGCGGCGATCCGCAAAAGAGGGCTCATGCGCAATGGTCCCGCAGGATGACAGCCGCCTCCCACGCTCGGAGGACATGGTGTTGTGCCGGTGCACTGGTCTCGTCGTGCAGGTTGGAATGGATACGCACGCCGCCGAGGCTACGCAGATTCCCAAGATCGAGCCGTACGTTTTGATCCGAGAAGTTGAGGAACACTTCCGCGGTTTCGCGAACGTTTGCGTCCTCGTAAATCCGCCGATACGCGAGCACTTTCTTCGGATCGGTGGGCGCATCAAACAGCTCCAGGCGCCCGGAGGAGAGTGCGGGACTGCTCCGACGCAGATGCAGCATGCGGCGATAGGTGGACAGCACCGATCCCGAATCCTCCGTTTGCACTGCTACGTTCTTGGTGGCGCTCTGCGGATGCAAAGGAAGCCATGTCGCGCTGGTCCCCGGCGGCGCAAATCCAGCGTGTGGCCCGTCTTGCCACGGCATCGGGCTTCGGCATTCGTCGCGATTGATTAAAATGCCGCGCCTCCGCAACCATGGCAGCAACAGCTTCGGGATGAAACCAAAGCGCGCCGCCATGGGATCGCGTGCCGCCTCGCGTGGCATGCCATGATGGTGCGACAGGCCCAACTCATCGCCATAGTAGATGAACGGCACTCCGCGCACGGTCATTTGAAAGGCCGCAAGCAATCGCGCCCGTCGTGGATCGTCTCCTAGTCTTTCCATGTGGCGCGGTCGATCGTGATTGCCAAAGACGTACGTAGGGTGGAAGGGCTCTGCGAAGACCGACTCGAACGCGCGCACCAGCTCCCGGAACGCAGGCGCCCGGAACGGGGTCCGCAGACTCTTGAACAGGAAGACGAGATTCAGCCCATCCCCCGATGGCCCGCAGTACTGGCGTAGCAGCTCAGGCGGCCCGAATACCTCGCCCACGACGAACCGCTGCGGATCTTCGAACTCGTCGACCACGGCCCTTAGCTCGCGCGCAAAGGCGAAGGTGTCGGGATGGTTTTGCGTGTGCAGGGCGCGCTGGAAGAATCCGCCTGGATTGTCCTCCGACACGAAGCGCAACGAGCGGGGGTTGTCGGCGAAGGAGGCGTCTTTGTAGATCGCGTTGAAGATGTCGAGCCGGAGACCATCAGCACCCGCGCGCAGCCAGTGGCGGACGACGTCGAGCATGGCGCGCTTCACCGCAGGGCGGCGGTAGTTCAGATCAGGCTGGAATGGAAGGAAGCTGGACCAGTACCACTGATCGGTCTGCGGGTCGTAGTTCCAGCCGGAACCGCCAAGCATCGACTGCCAGTTGTTGGGCGGCGCGGCACCGTTGGGCTTGCGTCCGTCCCGCCACATGTAGAAGTCGCGATAGGGGTTGTCGCGTGAGCTGCGCGATTCGAGGAACCAAGGGTGCTGATCCGAGGTGTGGTTCAGGACCATGTCGAGCACGACCTTCATCCCTCGTGCGTGGATTTCGTCGAATAGGCGGCGGCATTCCTCGAGCGAGCCGTATTCGGGAGCCACGTTGAAGTGGTCGCTGATGTCATAGCCGAAGTCGGCCTGCGGACTCGTGAAAAACGGCGACAGCCAGATCGTCTCGATACCAAGCCACTCGAGGTAATCGAGCCGGTCGATGATGCCAGCGAGATCGCCGATGCCATCCCCGTCCCGGTCGGCAAACGAGCGCGGATAGATCTGATAGACGGTGGTCCGTTTCCACCATGGGAGGGCATCGCAATGGCTGTTGATGCTATTCATCAGCGGAGGAGCGCTGCAACTGCGTGGTCGAAGGTCCAGTCCTCTGCGGCGTGCCAGCGGCGTTTCCATTCACTGGCCTTGTCGGGATTCTCCCCGAAGTAGGCCTTCCACCAGGCCTCGGACCCCCCTGTCAGCGTGGGCTTCGCAAGCCAGGGTTTTTGCACGGTGTAATGGACGACTTTGGCCTCGCGCTCGAGTTCCTCCTTCAGGTGCGGGTGGCCACGCAAGAACTGATAGATGAAGTGGTGCATGTTGTACCCCGCAGGAAGGCGATGCTCGACGGGCATCGCATACCAATCCGGCATGAATAGGTTCAGGAACCCCTGATCGCCCCCGTCATAGCTGGGGGTATGCCAGAGCGCCTCGAGCATGCGTTCAAAGGTCTCCGCGGAGGGGTCGAGAACCATCACTCCGCTGTTGAAACGGTCCGGCATGAAAAAATCAGGCCCGGCCGCGAAGTAGGGCCGCGCGAAGAGGTCGTCGATGTTTTGAAGGGCGATGGTGTCGGCGTCCATCACGACGATCTTGTCAAACTCCGTGAGCTCCCATGCCCGCAGCTTTGTGTACACGCCCTTGAAGCGGTCGAAGAGCTGCGCCGTCTTGGGATTGGGGTTTGCGAGCGGCTCGACGTCGCGGATCAGCCAGCCCTCGGCATCCAAGCGCCTGCGCGCCTCATCAGAGACGTCTGCCGTCACAAGAACGACCCTGGGAGCCTGCGCACCGTGAACCTCCAGGGACTTACCCAATGCCTCCACCCCAGGAGCGTACCCGTCGCCGTTGCACAGCGTGGTCACATACGCTGTCTTCATTGGGACACCATGAGGCCGAGCTCGCAGACCGGCAACCCGGGCATGTTTCCCCAGGCATGTTTCCCCAGCTCGATTGCGTTGGGCGCTGACAACACCCGCACGGACCGGATTATTGTGGACGTAGGCGACCGGACCGGCGGCCCTAGCGCCGTGCACGCTCATCGAGCGAGGGCGAGATGACCTGTTGAACCGTCCCCGCTAGGCAGGCCCGAATGCCGCGCCGGAGCTCTACGGACGGTTCGAAGCCGATCTGCTCGGCGCGACTGGTGTCGTAGTGATATTGTCGGCCGATGACGCGAACCGCGTAGCGTGTGAGACGCGGCTGCTTGTTCGTGAGACGGGCCACCATCTCCATCGCGCCGGCTACGACCAGCGCCAGGTGATACGGGATGTGCTGGCGCGGGCACGGGGCGCCGATCTCAGCGGATACGGTTTCTAGCAACTCACGCCATGTGCAGTTCACCGGGTTCGTGAGGTTGTAGACATGGCCTGAGGCGGCCGGCTCAGTGAGCGTCAGTGCGAGGAAGGCGGCCACGTCATCCACGTGCACCAAATCGACGGTGTTGTCGCCGCGCCCGATGATACGGGCTCTGCCCGAGCGGAGGTTCTCGACGAGCTTAGGGAGGAACCTGTCATCGCCAGGGCCGTAGATGACGCTGGGCCTGACGATGACGAGCTCGAATGCGTCCCGTGCCCAGCGGCGCGCGACCGCTTCGCTGTCGATCTTGGTATCGCCGTACGGGTCGCCTATCTTACGCATGGGGGCGTCCTCGTCGAGTCGCACATTCGCTGGTCGTCCGTACACCGAGACCGAGCTCATGTGCACGAAGCGCGGGATCCCGGCACGGCGGGCCTCAGCGGCGACGTTGTCGGTGCCGTCGATGTTCACCCGGCGGCATAGGTCCCATTCCTGGCCATAGCCGACGACACCGGCGAGATGCACGACACCGTCGTGACCGGCGATCAATCC
>PVMS01170419.1_pt1 | contig 10989 bp, 8 predicted proteins | sample 1853461 | NCBI WGS metagenome assembly PVMS01 (sample SAMN08582032, study PRJNA380276) | Marine sediment metagenome, whole genome shotgun sequencing project. | isolation source: ocean sediment barecode stripped | collected 2017
ATCTTGGCGACGAATTTGTTCGGCGCGACACCCGCCGACCCGGTGAGCCCGATCTCGGAGAGGACGTCTTGCTTGATTCGGCGGGCAATCTCCGGGCCGTCCCCAAACAGGGCACGGCTGCCGGTCACATCGAGGAACGCCTCATCCACGGACAGGCCTTCGACCAGCGGCGTGTAGCGTCGAAACACCTCGAAAACCTTGCCGCTCAGCTCCGAATAGCGCGCTCGCCGGGGCGGAACCACGATCGCCTCGGGACACCGGCGGAGCGCCTCGACCATGGACATCGCCGACCCGACACCCGTAGGTCGCGCCTCATAAGAGGCGGCCGTCACAACGCCCCGACGCGAGCGTGCACCCACCAGCACCGGCTTCCCGCGCAAATCCGGGTTGTCGAGCTGCTCCACCGACGCAAAAAACGCGTCCATGTCGAAGTGGATGACTGTACGCATGTGCTCTTTTGCGACCCTACCGCAACAAGTCTTGATCGCCAGCGCGATCGAACGTACCGTCCGACGCTATGGCGGAACCGGGCAACGAGGACCCCTATGCGGGTCGGTTTGGCATCCTCAGACGGATAGACGACTGGATCTTCCACGTCGAGATGGGAATCCTTTGGACGTTTCTCGGCGTGTCAGCGGTCATGGTGTTTCTCGACGTCATGTACCGGCGCCTCGCCGCGCCGGACAGCAAGGTCGCCGAGCTCACGGCTCGCATTTTCGGTGTCGAGAGCCCCCAGGCGGTGGAAAGGCTCACGACGATGGGTCCGATCGTCAGTGCGATCATCGGCGTGGGCCTCGTGTATTTTGCGTTTTGGACCGCGGAGGAGCGCGCCGCGGAGCCCGGAAAACAATCGCGCATCAAACCGGTCATTGAAACCGTCGTCGCCAGCGCCGGCCTCGGCCTATTGGGATGGATCATGATCCGGCCCGACGTCGAGTCGCGGTGGTTCTACCTGCTACTCTACTCCCTCGGTGCTCTCGCATGGCTGTTCAAGCTGCTCCAGGAGCGCGCGTCGGGCTGGGTGGAGAAGCTCGTAGCCTTCTTCGTCGTCACGGCGATTTACGGCTACATCACCCTCAACTACTTCCCAGACGGCTATAGCTGGTCCAAAGAGCTGTCCCTGATCATGCTGCTCTGGGTCGGCTTCCTCGGCGCGAGCGTCTGTGCCCACGAGGGCAAGCACATTCAGGTGGGCGCGCTGAAACGAGTCGTCCCTCCGTCGATGTCGCGATGGACGGACGCGATCGGATACATCACCACTGCGGGCTTCTGCTTGTTCATCGCCGCGCTCGGCTACGAGTACGCGACCGAAGCGATCCAGCTCGAAGGTCGATTCGAGCAGACCAACATCCCGGACTGGGTGGCGACGATCGCGGTTCCTGCCGCGTTTGCCATGACGGCGATTCGCTACGTCGCCGCCGCGTTTAGCTCCATCATGGGCGGCTCATACGGCGCCGCTCCCGAACACGAGGCCCTGACCGCCGCGACGAAGGCCTCCAAGCAGGAAGCCAAAGCATGACCGAGGTGCGCGAGCGGAAGCTGCCCTTCCTCATCATGGTCACGATCATCGTCTTCCTGCCGTTTCTCGGCAAGGGCGGGATGCTCGCGTCTGCCATCATTGCCGCGGCGCTCGTAGGCTCGCCGCTTTTCGTCCTCATCGGGGTGGCCACCCTCGGCAGTCTGTTCCTTTGGAGCGGCTTCACGGAGCTCACCCAGTTCACGATCGTCATCGAAGGCATCCGCAGCCTTGCCGACAGCCCCACCCTGCTCGCCATCCCGTTCTTCATCATGAGCGGCGCCGTCATGAGCAAGGGCCAGATCAGCCAGCGCTTGATCGACTTTGCGCATGCTTTCATCGGATGGGTTCCCGGAGGCATGGCGATGAGCGGCGTCCTCGCATGCATGCTCTTCGCCGCGATCAGCGGTTCCAGCCCGGCAACCGTCGTCGCGATCGGTACCATGATGGGCCCGGCCCTCATCGCAGAGGGCTACCGAGAGCGCTTCTCCCATGGCTTGCTCACATCGGCGGGTTCGCTCGGCATTCTGATTCCGCCGTCGATTCCAATGATCGTGTACCCGATTGTCAACCAGACCGCGGTGATCGAGGTCGAGCGTCTGTTCGCTTCGGGATTTGGTCCCGGCCTCGTGATGGGCTCGATTCTGATCGGCTATTCGTTCTACCAAGGCATCGTCGACAAGGTCCCGACCTCGCCGTTCAAGTTCAAGAAGCTCGCCGCCGCCGCTCGAGACGGCTTCTGGGCCTTGATGTTCCCGATCTTGATCCTCGGTGGCATCTACGGCGGCATCTTCAACGCAGTCGAAGCATCCGCCGTCAGCGTCGCCTACGCAGTGGTGGTCGAGGTCTGGTTGCACCGCGCGCTCAAGCTCAGAGCCATTCCCCGGATTTTCGGCGAGACGGGTGTGTTCCTCGGTTCCTTCCTCGTGATCATGGTCATGGCGCTCGCGCTCGGCGAGTTCTTCGAGAAAGAAGAGATCCCCGCCCGCATGGTCGAGTGGATTCAGGGCAAGGATCTCGAGTACTGGCAGTTCCTCGTACTGCTCAACCTGATCCTCCTCGCCGTCGGGATGATGATGGACATCCTCAGCGCGATGTTCGTCTTCGTGCCGTTGTTGGCGCCGATCGCAGCCTCGATGGGCGTCGATCCGATGCACTTTGGCATCATCTTCATCGTCAACCTCGAGATCGGCTACCTCACACCGCCGGTCGGCCTAAACCTCTTCGTCGCGAGCGCGCTTTATGAAAAAGGCCTCGGCCACGTTATACGAAGCGTCGCACCGTTCGTGGGCCTGATGTTGATCGGTCTTGCGATCATCACATGGTACCCGCAAGTGTCGGTCGGCCTCGGCAACGCGATCATGGGCGGCGATCCCAAAGAGATGGTCGACGAGGATGGCAAGAGCGTTGGCGGCATGCCCACCATGGAGGAAATGATGCGCGAAGCAGCCATGGCCGACGAGGAAGCCGAGGACGAGGAAGCCGAGGAGCTCGGCGAGGAGAAAGCCCCGGAGCCAGATCCCACCGAGTGAGCGCTGCTGCGCCAGTCACACGGCCGTGATAGGGTCACTCGCTCCATGGCGTACACCGTTCTCGCGAGGAAATACCGTCCGCAAAGCTTCGAAGACCTAGTCGGTCAGGAGCACGTTGCGCGAACGCTCGGCAACGCCATCAACGCCGATCGCGTCGCGCACGCCTTCCTATTCACCGGGGTTCGCGGCGTCGGGAAGACCACCACGGCACGCCTGCTCGCCAAAGCGCTCAACTGCGAAAAGGGCCCCACGCCGACCCCTTGCAACGAGTGCGGCCCCTGCCTCGACATCACGGCGGGCATCGACGTAGACGTCCAGGAGATCGACGGCGCTTCGAACAACAGCGTCGAAGACGTGCGCCGTCTCCAAGAGTCTCTCCCGTACCGGCCGCAGCGCGACCGCTACAAGATCGTGATCGTCGACGAGGTTCACATGCTGTCGGCAGGCGCGTTCAACGCCTTTCTGAAGACGCTCGAGGAGCCGCCCGATCACGTGAAGTTCATCTTCGCGACCACCGAAGGCCACAAGGTGCCGGTGACCATCCGCTCGCGATGTCAGCAATACGATTTTCGGTTGATCCCCCACCGGCTGATCGCCGAGCGGGTGCGCACCATTCTCGACGCAGAGTCTGTGTCGGCGGACGACGAGGCGATCTCGGTCGTGGCCCGCGAGGCGGCCGGGTCGATGCGGGACGCGCTGACTCTGCTGGATCAACTCGTCGCGATCTCCGACGATCGGATCACCTCGGACACGGTTGCGACGAGCCTCGGAATTGCAGCGCGGGAGGCGCTCTACGACATAGCCCGCGCAGTGCTCGAAGGCGACGGTGCTGGGGTCGTCGGAACCCTCGACGGCCTGGCCGACAAGAGCGTCGACATGCAGCACTTCGCCCGCCAGTTGCTTCTGCTGATACGCGATCTCGTCGTGCTCAAGCTAGGTGCAGGCGATCCGGCCGAATGGGTCCCCGAAGAGCGAGAGGCCGCCGAGGCCCTCATCGGCGACATCGACATCCTCGAGCTCCAACGTGCTTTTCGAGCGACGTCGATGGTCATGGACGAGATGGCTCACAGCCCCAACCCGAAGCTCATGCTCGAAATGGGACTGGTCCGGGTCGCGACTCGACCGCCCCTTCAATCGGTGTCCGAGCTTCTAACTCGATTGGACGCGCTTCAAGGGAGCTCTGGTGTAGCGGGAGGCTCGGTCGGAGGCTCAGCGGGAAGTCCTCGCCCTGGCAAACCAAACCCCAAAGTCGCGCCACGCCCCGTCAAACCAAAAGCGGAAGCGAAAGCAAAGGCTCAACCCAAGGCCGCGGCCGCGCCGGAAGCGACACCGGAGCCTGAACCGAAGCCACAAGACCCCGACCAACCGATCATGCCAGCTACCAAGCACTCGGGCGGTTTTCATACCAGCAGCGGAGAGGTGCTGACGCCCATCCGCAGAGCGGCGCTTCAGGAGTGGGAAGAGTTGGTCGGTACCCTCGAGCAGCAGCAACCCGCACTCGCCGCGGTGTTCGAGCATGGGATTCCGAAAGCAGTCGGCCCGGACCGAATCGTCCTTTCCTTCAAAGACGGCTCGTTCTACGGGCGCCAAGCAGAGTCGCCCGAATCGATCGCGGCGATCGTGCGGATCGCGGAGCAACAGCTCGGAGCGCGCCCCAAGATCGAAATTCGGTTTGATGCGCAGGGTGAGGCGGTGACCAAGACCGTGGCGGCGGTCGCAGCTCAACGCAAAGAGGCGGAGATCGAGGCAAAGCGCAAAGAGGCGCTCAACCACCCGATCGTTCGCGAGGCCGTCGACGTATTTCCCGAATCAGCCGGAAAGCTGAGAGTACATCTCGAGGCGGACTGAGAGGGTCGAACGATGATGGCCAACGACCCGATCGCATCGCTCATCTCGTTGCTGGCTCGGCTGCCCGGCGTCGGCGAGCGGACCGCCGCGCGACTGACATTTTACGTCCTCGAGGGAGACGTGCAGTACGCCGAAGCTCTGGGCCGCGCGCTCAGCACGATCCACGACGAGGTCACGCGATGCGAGCTCTGTGGCAACTACGGCGCGGAGTCCCGATGTTCGATCTGCCAAGACCCACGCCGCGACGAGTCGATCATCTGCCTAGTCGCGAAGGTGCCCGACTTGATCGCACTCGAGGCGCTGGGAAGCTTCCGTGGGCGCTATCACGTCCTGCACGGCTTGCTTGCTCCGCTCGACGGCATAGGTCCGGATCAGCTCCCCCTCGATGCTCTGGAACGCCGCATCACCGACGGGAAGGTCAAAGAGATCATCGTCGCGACGCCGCTGAACGTCGAAGGCGAAGCGACAGCGCTGTACGTAGCGGACGCGCTCTCGTCTTCACCGGTGCGCGTTTCGCGGATCGCAGCCGGTGTCCCGCACGGCGGAGAGCTCGAGTTCACCGACCAAGTGACCTTGGGCCGCGCGCTCGAAGACCGGCGCGCGGTACGCTAGCTCCCCAAACCAGCTGAAATCGCGTTCTTTTTTCGCCGACGCGGCGATGTTTGAATGTTTCGCAGGTCCCGTTCGTAGAAAAGCGAGAGGTGGCCCCATGGTTCGATTCATACTTTTGCCAGTCATCGTGTTCGCCGTAGTGCTGACCAGCACCGAGGCCGCACACGCCGAGGTCGTCGTCGTCCGCCCGGACGACGCGTCGTCCCAAGTCGTCGTCAAGACCAGGCCCCCGACCGTCGTCGTCGTCAAGCACGAGCCGATCCCACAGGCCCAGGTCGTGCAGCCTCCGCCGCCCAAGCGAGACCGCAAGGTAGGCCTTCACTTCGACGTTGGCGGCACGTTCGGCCCGCAGGTCGTGATGGGCGGCTTCTCCGGCGCGCTCCGCTTCCGGCCCAAGGAGCACGTTGGAATCGATCTGGGCTCCGGCTACTTCGCCGGAAACGACTACCAGGGCTTCTACCGAACCGAGATCCCGCTCACCGCGAACGTACTCTTCTTCGTGAACCCGCAGCACAAGTTGCAGCTCTACTTCTTGATGGGCCCGGGATTGTCGTTTGGCCGCGTCCACACATTCAACGAGGTTCGGCGCATGACGCACATCGGCGGGCAGGCTGGCATCGGACTCGAGCTCAGACTTGCACCGGCTTTCGCGCTGAATGTCGACGTGCGCGGCATTCTCCGCCATCGGATCGACAGCGACCCGAGACCGGAGTTCACCGATGGAACGCGCAGCACGAACACGTCGGGCGGTGCAGTGCTGACCTTCGGCGGAACGCTCTACTTCTAGTGTGCGGAGCTTTTCTCTCGCACACTATTTTGGATGACTACTGGGGGCGGTTAGTGGTTCGGCGGCCACTGAACAGCTTCTTGAAGAAGCCGTCACCCTCCTCACCCTCTTCGCCTTCATCCGGGAGCGGGGGCGGCAAGCTCCTCAAAGCGTCGTCTTCCCCGACCCTCTCGAGCTCCTCGAGCTCATCCTCGTCGACGAGCAACACGAAGTCGGACTCGTCGATGATTTCGATCTCGGTGTTCTCGTCGTCCCAGCTTTCGACGCCCGCCTCAGGCGCGCGCCTTGGAGCGATATGCACGCCCTCGGAAAGTGTGCTGAGCTCGCCATCGACGGCTTTCAAGTCGAGCCGTTCGGCGTTCGCGCAACGACCCCGAACCTCGGAGATCTCCTCGTCGGTCTTGCCAAGCTCCACCAGTGCCTGGTCCACCCCGGCCAGCTTCTCTTCGAGGACGGTCACGTGATCAATGTCACAGGAAATCGACGCCCCGTAAAGTCTTTCACCCGAAAAGAACCTCAGGCAGGCGAAGAAAATCGAGCGATTTCGGCTTCGAGGATCGGAATGCGGTCCTGTCCCCACGTAGAATAGCGGCCGATGCGGATGGAGGGGACGCCCCAAAGACCCAGGTCGGTGAGGGCCTCCCGGTTGGCTTTGCCCTTCTCTTTCCAGCTACGGTCCTCGATGGCCGCCCGCACCTCGGGCTCGCTGATCCCGGCGCGTTCGGCGAGAAACACGAGGTCGGGAACATGCGCGACATCTCGGGCCTCGGACCAGATGCCCTGCATCAGCGAACGTGCGAGCTCGAGCTCGCGCCCCTTGCCGGCAGCGCAGTTGAAAAACAACGCCATGCAGTAGCCGATGCCCTTCCCCAGCGGATCGCAAACATGGCCAAATGGGATCCCGAGGCGGTCGGCCTCGCGCTTCGCGTCGTGCACGATGTAGAGTCTCTTCGCTCGCGGAACAGGAAGGCCGCGCATCACCATCGGGAGGACAGGGCGAACGGTGACGTCGACGGCGTGACGGTCGCGAAGATCGATCAACTGGGGAATCGCGAGATACGAGTACGGGCTGCGGAACGAAACGAAGACCTCGATGCGCGGCTTGCTTCCGGTCGCTCCCCGAATGAGCGCCGTCAGACGCGGCGCAGGACCGCTCGTTAAATCGACGCCGCCTTCGAGCCCTTCTCGTCGGAGCCTTTCCTCGAGGTAGTGGAGGCGGTCGATACCCCAATACCACTCGCCTCCGTAGTAGAGCATCCCTGGTTGATAGTGCCCGGCACGCTCGAGGGCAGTGTAGTTAGCTTCGAGCGCGGGCCGGACCTCCTCGCCCGACACGCTCCCATGCCGCTCGACGATTGCGGCGACCGCCGCGCCGTCGTCACCCCATACCGCCTCCCCCAGCTCCGCAGTGATTTGCAGCTGTTCATCGGCAGGGCGGCGTTCGAGCAGCACCGCGTGGGCGCGCCGCGCGCGGTCTTCGGAAGGCGGCACCGCGTTGATCGGGAAACTCAGCCCGTAGCTCTCGGCTAGGATGGAAGCATCGCGGACCGCGTGATGCAGCAGCATGTCCGGCGCAGGGTTGGCGGCAGTGCTGGGGTGGGCGACAGGAACAATCTCGATCTCGAGCCCGTACTCGCTTGCCAGTCGCCGGGCGGCCTGGACCAACAGGTGGCTGTACGGATCGTCGGCGCGGTAGTAGAGCCGCGCGCGACGACGCCCGCCACTGAGCACTCGACCGACCGTGTGCAGCGCGTACTTCGTAGGCCGTGAGCTGAGATAGAGGTTGATCCCCGCACCGATGACTTGGGATTTAGCAGACATCTAGGCGGCGCCTACCAGCTCGTACACCTTGGTGACCGCTTCGCGGAGCTTGCTCGGGTCGGGACCGCCAGCCTGGGCAAAATCGGGTCGACCTCCACCGTTCCCACCCACGACCATCGCCGCGGCTTTGACGATGTCACCCGCCCGGAACCGACCGATGAGGTCCTTCGAAACGCTACAGACGCGCAATGCCTTCTTACCGTCTTTGCTGGCCGAGCCAAGCAGGATGACCGCAGGCGCAAGCTTGTCCCGCAACTGGTCCGCCATCTCGCGAAGCGCGCCGGCATCGCCGAGCTCTACCGTGGCCCCTAGCACTCGAACACCATCGATTTCGCGCGCTTCCGCTGAGAGATCGGCGCTATCGCCGGACATCAGCGAGCGTTTCAAGCGCTCGATCTCGCGCTGCGATTCCTTTTGCTGCTCCAGGAGACGCTCGACTCGGTCGCGAAGCTGCGGGGCCGGCGCCTTGAGCAGCGCCGCCGCGCCCGTGAGCTCGGATTCCACGCGACGCAGATGCTCAAGTGCGTTGAGTCCGGTCGTCGCGTCGATGCGGCGGACGCCAGCGGCAAGGCCTGTCTCGGAGAGGACCTTGAACAGGCCGATGTCGCCGGTGCGATACGCATGGGTGCCACCACAGAGCTCGAGTGAAGGGCCGATGGTGAGCATCCGGACGACGTCCCCGTACTTCTCCTCGAAGATGCCGATCGCACCGCGCGCCTTGGCTTCGTCCATCGGAAGGGCCTCAGTCGTGATCTCGGTGTTCTCGAGCACCCGAGCGTTGACGAGGTTTTCGATTTGCTCGATCTCGTCGGCTTCGAGCGGGCGGGTACCGCTGTAGTCGAAGCGAAGGCGAGCCGGACCGACGAGCGAGCCTTTCTGAGCCGCGGTGTCGCCGACGACCTGGCGTAAGGCCCAGTGTAGGAGATGGGTCGCGCTGTGGTTGCGGCGGGTCGCGCTCCGGAGTCCATGGTCCACGAGGAGCTCAACCTCTGCCCCCGTGTTGAACGAGCCGGACACGACCTTGCCACGATGCACGATCAGCCCATCGACGGGCTTGTGCGTGTCTTCGACTTCGAAGCGCGAACCCTCGCTTTCGATGACGCCGCGGTCGCCCACCTGGCCGCCCTGCTCCGGATAGAACGGCGTCGCGCGCGTGATGATCTCGCCCTCCGCGCCGTTGTCGAGCTCGTCGACGGAACCACCGTTTGCGACCAGCGCGATGACTTCGCTTTGGGCGCTCTCCGTGTCGTACCCGAGAAACTCCACCGCTCCGACCTCTTGCGCCAGCACGGGGTACACTTCGGCGACCGCGCTACTGCCGATTTTGGAGCCCTGGCTGCGCACACGAGCCCGCTCGAGCTCTTCATCGAAACCCTCGTGATCGACTTCGAAGCCCTGCTCTTGCCCGATGACTTCTTGGAGCCCGATCGGAAACCCGTACGTGTCGTAGAGGCGAAACGCGACCTTGCCCGGGAGCGAACGGGTGCCGTCCTGCTCAACCCATTCGTCATTGTCGGCGATGAGCTGCAGGCCGCGATCCATGGTGCGGCGGAAACGCTCCTCTTCTTGATATGTGATCTCCTCGATCAAGGCGCGGCGCTCGTTGAGCTGAGGATAGACGTCGCCCATGTTGTCGGCGACTTGAAGGACGCAGTGATGCAGGAATGGCTCGCCGATGCCGAGGCGGTGTCCGTGGCGAATCGCCCGCCGCATCACCCGGCGAAGGACGTACGCCCGGCCATCTTTGTCGGGGAACACCCCCTCGGAGATCAGGAATGCCGCGGTCCGGGCGTGGTCCGCGATGACCCGCATGCTGACGTCGTCGTCGGACCGGCTCGACTGGTAGCGCTTCCCCGAAATCTCGGCCGCCAAGTCGACCACCGGCCGCAAGAGGTCGGTGTCGTAGTTGCTCAGGACGCCCTGTTTAACGACAGCAATCCGCTCGAGGCCCGCCCCTGTGTCGATCGACGGGGCCGGCAATGCCTCCATCTTGCCGCCTGCCTGGCGGTCAAACTGCATGAACACCAGATTCCAGAGCTCGAACCAACCGCGTCCGTCGGCAGCCGGCTCTTCGCCGAACGTGCGAGGGTCGATGTCGTCGAGGCCGAGGCAGTAGTGAATCTCGGAGCACGGTCCGCAAGGACCGGTGTCGCCCATCTGCCAGAAGTTGTCCTTGGCGCCGCAGTGGATGATGCGCTCATCCGGGAAGCTCGTGACGTCCTTCCAGATCGCCGCGGCTTCGTCGTCGGCAGGCGCAAGACCTTCCTCGCCTCCAAATACCGTAACGACGAAGCGGTCGGGATCGAGCTCGAGCGTGTCGATGAAATAGTCCCAAGCGAACTTGATCGCGTCTGCCTTGAAGTAGTTTCCGAACGAGAAGTTGCCGAGCATCTCGAAGAAGGTGTGGTGACGCGTGGTGACGCCCACGTTCTCGAGGTCGTTGTGCTTGCCGCTGATACGGATGCACTTCTGCGACGTGGTTGCGCGGGAGTACGGGCGCTCTTCCTTGCCGGTGAAGACGTCCTTGAACTGCACCATGCCCGCATTCGCAAACATGAGCGTGGGGTCGTTGGGCGGCACGAGCGGACCGGACGGGACTCTTTCGTGCTCACGCTCAGCAAAGCACCGCAGGAACTATTCCCGAATTTCCGACGACGAGGCCATTCCCGACGATTGCTAGCGCTTGTGCAGCGCCCGCGCAACGCCTGTTCTAGGTCTTCCGCCGTGCTGACGTGCCTCCGCGTCCGGAGCTTCGCAATCATCGAAGCCCTCGAAGTCGAGCTCAACGCCGGGCTCAACATCGTCACCGGTGAGACCGGCGCGGGGAAATCGATCCTGGCGAAGCTCCGGACGCGGAGCTTCGCCAGGATCGA
>PVMS01029367.1_pt1 | contig 10988 bp, 8 predicted proteins | sample 1853461 | NCBI WGS metagenome assembly PVMS01 (sample SAMN08582032, study PRJNA380276) | Marine sediment metagenome, whole genome shotgun sequencing project. | isolation source: ocean sediment barecode stripped | collected 2017
TACGTGTCCGAATTGGGTTCACCGTTCAAGGTTGTCCCCCAAACGGTTCGAATCGAAATATTCCTTTATTTACAAAAATAGGTCAGACAGAGTAAATCGCGGTTGAAAACCGCTCCCACAATCTAGAATAGCGCTATTAATCTATGTAGTTTCTTTTGCGATTTGACTGGCCGCTGTTCAGGCCACCGGCCGGGCTGAACCCTGAACCATGAACCTTGAACCCTGAACCCTGAACCCCACTTGTGGGCAATTGCTCAAAATATGGGTATGTGACGCATAATAAAAAGTTGTTGCACTCAAGTCAAGAATAAATTCCGTAATTTTCAACCCTTTGGCGGGATATGCGGTGGGTGATTTCTTTAATCATGCGCATGGAGGCAGACACAGTAAACTCAATGGATTGTCTTTACGGCGCAAAACCTGAGAGAGGTCTAAGTGTCACAAAATATTTTTAAGTAATTCTTGACAGCCGGGATACCATTATATATAAAAATTACCCACCTTGCGAGCAAATGCCCAAAAGAGTCGTAATTATGCTCCCAAATCCAGATGATGATCGTAGTTTTCTCGAGTTTCTTACCCGGATGGCATCTCTTTATTATTTGGAAGGGAAAACCCAGGTTGAAGTCGCTCGGACGTTAGGCATATCACGCCAAAAAGTACAGCGGTTGCTCCGTCAGGCAAAAGACTTAGGGATCGTTGAAATCAATATAAAAACGTTGACTGCGGTCTCACGGGATCTCGAAAAAAAACTCAAACGCATATTCGACTTGGATAACGCACTGGTAGCTGATTCGTATCCCGATGGAGAAGAGCGAAGACAGTCGGTCGCCCGGGCAGCAGCCGGCTATCTTGAACGCCATCTGTCCGAGGGTATGGTAGTGACTTTGGGCATGGGACGAAACACCGGTGGAATTCCGGATTTCTACCATCCGTCCCGCAGAATTGATTGCACTTTTGTCAGCGCCATGGGTAGTTCGCCGCATGTCGGCGAGTCTATTAACCCCAACGATATCTGTCAAAAATTAGCCGCCAACTCAGGGGGACGTGCAATTCATCTGCATGCTCCAGCCTATGTTGAAAGTGAACGTGTCCGGGACATCTTGTACGCCCAGCAAGTTGTTGGTCCAGTCTTAAAAAAGGCCAAAAAAGCAGATATTGCCATCGTCGGCATTGGCACACCCTCGGATGACGCAACGCTGGTACGGATGGACTGCATCTCGACGACCGAGGCCCGGCGATTGGCAAAAAGTGGCGCAGTCGGAGATGTGCTGGGCGCCTTTTTCGATGAAGATGGCCGGTTGATAGACCTTGAGGAGCACGGGCATCTTGTGGGATTAACGTTGCAGGATTTACGCAGTATCCATACCGTCGTTGCCGTTGTAAGCGAAAAGGGCAAATCAAAAGCCATTCTGGGTGCGCTGCGTACGGGTATTATTCACATACTCATCACTGATTCTGACAATGCCATGGAAGTAATGCGCATGATTAGGTGAATTTCCAATGAAACTGTTCGTTTTGACCATTTTGAATGGACTCACCCTGGCCGCCCTTTATTTTCTTGTGGCAAGCGGTTTCACCCTTGTCTTCGGACTCATGCGAAACGTGAATCTGGCGCACGGCTCGCTTTATCTTTTGGGCGCTTATATCGGCTTCACGGTTCAGGAGCTAACCGGTTCCTGGATATTGGCGGCGGCGGCGGGGTTTTTTTCCATGGCCATCATGGGGCTATTTCTTCAATTGGCCATCTTCCGCCATATAGAGGGCCAGGATATCCGCCAGACCATGGTCAGCATTGGCATTTCTATAATCCTAGCCGACCTGATGCTGGCCATCTGGGGCGGTACGACTTATCAATTTGAAATTCCGGATGTGCTCTACGGCGTCACCCGTCTGCCCCTGGTGCGGGTTTACACGACCTACCGCCTGTTCATCCTGGCAGTGGCCATCGTAATCGGCCTGGCACTATGGTATTTTCTGGCCCGAACCAAGGTGGGCATGCAAATCAGGGCCGGGGTGGACGATAAGGACATGCTGGCAGCCACCGGCGTAAATGTCCACCGTGTCTTTGCCATTGTCTTCGCCATCGGGGCCGGCCTGGCAGGCCTGGCCGGTGTGGTAGGCGGAAGCGCATTGTCCATTGCACCGGGCGAGGATCTTCGCTATCTGCTGGCTTCCCTGGTGGTCGTAATAGTCGGCGGTATGGGCAGCGTGGGCGGGGCAGCCTTGGGGGCGCTTTTAATCGGGATGGCCGAACAGTTCGGCCTGGCCTACTCACCAACCTACGGTGTGGTTTATACGTTTATAATCATGGTGGTTACCCTGGCTTTCCGGCCCCAGGGCTTTTTCGGAAGGAGTGTGTGATGGCTGGCCACTCGGCACCAATCCCAACAGTCAACAGCCGCACCGTAGGAGTGGGTTATATTCTGCTGGGCGCGTTCCTGTTGATCTATCCCTGGATCGCTTCGCCCTTCTGGACAGTGCAGATCGGGGCTCAGGCATTCATCTTAGGGGTGATTGCCTTGAGCGTTACGTTGCTGGCCGGTTATGGCGGAATGGTTTCCCTGGCCCAGCTAAGCGTGGCCGGCTGCGCCGGATACATGGTGGCGATTTGGGGCTTCAATGACCAAAAAATGGGGCTGGGCTGGCCCTGGCTGCCAACGATCTTGATGGCGATACTGATCGCCGTGATCTTCGGAACCCTGGTCGGGGCACTCTCGGTGCGCACCGAAGGGATCTATACCATCATGATTACCCTTGCCATCAGTGTCGGTTTCTATTATTTCGTCAGGCAGAACTATCCTATTTTTAACGGCTGGACAGGATTTGCGGGCCTGAAGCCTCCGGTTATCGCAGGGCTTAATCTGCGCGATCCGATTCCGTTCTACTATATAAGCCTGGCCACGGCTGCCATAGCTTACGCCGCAACTGTCTATATGGGCAAGTCCACCTTTGGGCTGTCTTTGCAGGGCATTCGCGACAATGAGCGGCGCATGCGCGCCCTGGGCTTCAATGTCACCGCTCACCGTATTTTAGCCTATACCATCTCCGCCCTGATCGCCGCATTGGGCGGTATACTGACCGTCTGGTTAAATGGGCGCATATCATCGGGCTCGGTTGGCATCGGGGTCACCATAGACATCTTGATTATCGCCTTTGTGGGTGGTTTGGGACATCCCATCGGCGCTTTTGCCGGGGCAGTGCTGTTTATTTTGCTGGAAAACTTCGCCATTGATCTGATCGCCCGGGAGCGTTTCAATCTACTGATCGGCGCCGTATTCCTGTCTATCGTGCTGTTTTCACCGGACGGCATCTTGGGGTTGTGGGAAAAGGCAAAGCAGGCTATCATGCGGCGTTAAGATTGAAAGCACTTTTATATTGAAGATTGAAGAATGAAGATTGAAGATTTATGGTATTCTATCTATTTTATTTTTTCCGCCTTTTTGGACACGGCAAGGACATTGATTAAATAGATAGAAATCCCAAGTTAAGGGCTTCGCGCCAACCTGTCGGGAGCCTCTATGTCGTGCGATTGGAATGGTGGAACGCTGGAATATTGGAAAACTGGGTCTTGGAATACTGCATTACTGGGTAACAGGTCCGCCAAAGGCAGGATGATAAAGTTTAAAATGGCAAATATCCTTTGAAAACCCAATATTCCATCATTCCACTACTCCATTATTCCATGTGTGAGGCCGAAATTCAGGATTCAAAAAAAATTATTGCTTATCAATAAGTTGTAGAAATTTCGGGACGTTTAATTATGCATTCTGCAATTTTCAATATTCATTCAAACAGGGGCATTCTAACGGGGGAATTGGAAATAACTAACCTAACCAAGAAAAGGAGGAAAAAATGAAAAAAAATCTGACACAGCTGTTGATCATTTTGGCTCTGGTCGCTTGCCTGGGCATTGCCGCCCCAGTGCATGCCCAAGACGAATTCAAGTTCGGCATCATCGCAACTTTAGAGGGGGCCTTCGCGGCATTGGGTGAGGATGGTGTGCGCGGCGTCAAACAGGCTCTTAAGGAAAAGAACTACACCGTTGCCGGTAAAAAAATCGAGTTGATTATCATGTCTTCGGATGCAAGCCCGGACAGCGCAGTCAAGGCCGTACGCAAGCTGGTGGAGTATGACAAAGTCGACCTGGTGATCGGACCGCTTTCAGGTTCGGAAGGCATTGCGCTTAAGAATTATGCCAAGACCCAACCCCAGGTCACCATCCTCAACGGATCTTCAGCGGCCCAGGATACTACCCTGCGCGACCCGGCCCCCAACTTCTTCCGCTGGCAGACAGACGGCGCCCAGTGGATGGCGGGCCTGGGCGAATATGCTTACAATGTCAAAGGCTATAAGAAAATCATCACGATTGCCGAAGACTATTCCTTTCCTTACACCCAGGTGCTTGGCTTCCTGTTGGGCTACTGCGATGCCGGCGGTGAGGTTCTTGATCGTTTCTGGGTGCCCATCGGCAACAAGGACTACAGCACCATCGTGGCCTCCATACCCGATGACATTGACGCTATCTATGTCGCCCTGGGCGGGGCCGATGCGGTTAACTTCCTGAGCCAATACGAGATGGCCGGCGGCGACAAGCCCCTGATCGGCGGCTCGATCACCATGGACCAATCAGTGCTGGGATCCAAAGGACGTCGCAAGGATTTCGTGGTCGGCACGCCATCCGGGGGGCCAATTGCCGACTCTTCGCAAAAGCCGTCCTGGTTGAAATATGTTGCCGATTACCGCAAGGAATACCCCAAGGGATTTCCGTCTCCTTCCCTTTTCACCTACGGTTATTATTGTGCGACCCTGGCGGCGCTGGAAGCTCTGGAACAGGTAAAAGGTGATTTATCCAACGGACAAAAGGCATTCCGCGACGCCCTTGCAAAATTGGAGTTGCAGGCACCCGGCGGCTTGATCAAGCTGGACCAGAATCGCCAGGCCATCGCCGACATTTTCCTGACCGAGGTGGTGCTCGGCGACGACGGCAACCTTTACAACAAGGTGATCAAGACGATCCCCATGGTCAACCAGGAAATGGGCTGGGATCGCCAGAAGTTTCTGGATTTAGGACCGGTGGGACGCAACAACCCACCCTGTAAATAGATGTAGATACGCTCAACCGCTGGCCGCGCAAGCGGCCAGTCTAATCAAATGAGAAATTCTGAAAAAGCGAATCTGCGGTTCGCTTTTAACGAAGTTTCATATAAGGGTAAAATTTCCTTGACCAACCAGGATATCATGCCTTTTAATTCCGTTGGAACTCCCTTCGCCCTGGAAATTGTGGGCGTCGGGAGGACCTTCGGTGCCCTGGAGGCAATCAAGAACGTATCCATGCAGATCGCTGCGGGCGAGCGGCGCGCTGTATTGGGGGCCAATGGCGCAGGCAAAACCACCCTGTTCAATGCCATCACCGGTGATTTCCCGCCCACCAGCGGCCACATCCTGCTTTTTGGTGAGGACATCACTCACCTGGCTACCCATGAGCGAATCCGGCGGGGATTGAGGCGCACCTATCAGCAGACCCGTTTGTTCCTGGAGCTTTCGGTGCGCGATAACCTGTTTCTGGCCCTGCGGGGCGTCGCCAGACGGCGCTTTTCTTTTCGCCGCCCGGGTCCCGACGATAGGGTATTGGACCAGGCGGCGATGACCGCAAAGTTCGTCGGTTTGCATGAAGTGCTGCATCAAGTGGTGGGAGAGCTGTCCCACGGTCAGCAGCGTCAATTAGAGATCGGCATGGCCCTGGCGGGCGCACCGCGCATTCTACTTTTGGACGAACCGGCAGCCGGCCTTTCAGCGGCCGAACGGATGAATCTCGTGTCAATGCTCAATGGCCTGCCGCGGCACATTGGTTTTATTATCATTGAACACGATTTAGAGGTTGCCCTGAAAGTTGTCGATAGTGTAACCATCATGCACAACGGGACCGTTTTCATGGAGGGCACACCGGAAGCCATACAGGATGATCCCGAGGTGCAAAGCATTTATCTGGGAGAAAGTCAATAGATAGACAGGTCAACAATAGTAAAGCGATCCTGCAGGTAGTGGACCTCAATGTTTACTACGGACACATTCATGTGCTGCAAGGGGTCTCTTTCAAGCTGGAACATCATGGCGTTTTGGGAATCGTGGGCCGCAACGGAATGGGCAAAACCACGCTTTGCAACGCCCTCATGGGACTGGTGCGCTCAGGCAGCGGCCGCGTCCTGCTGGACGGGCGGGAGCTTTTGGGCATGCAGCCTTACCGTATCGTAGACCAGGGGGTGGGTTATGTTCCCCAGGGACGACGTGTGTGGCCCTCTTTGACCGTGGATGAGCACTTAAAGGTGGCGGCCAGGGGCAGCGGCCCCTGGAATAAGGAAAGTGTCTACGAGATATTCCCGCGCCTGGCCGAGCGCCGGCGGCACCAGGGCAACCAGCTCTCCGGCGGTGAGCAGCAGATGCTGGCTATCGGCCGCTCCCTGGTGTCCAATCCCAAACTGCTGATCATGGATGAACCCACCGAGGGTTTAGCCCCACAAATCGTACAGCAGGTGGAAGAGCTTCTGGTACGCCTGGCCCAGGAGGAGGATTTGGCGATCCTATTGGTGGAGCAGAACCTGGGGGTAGCTACCAGAGTGGCAAAACGGTTGGCGGTAATGGTCAATGGCCGGATCGAGGCCGAACTGGACTCGGCGACCCTGGCCGCGGACCGCGCGCTTCAACAACGCCTTTTAGGCGTCAGCTCGGAAGAGCAGGAAATAACCGAAGAAGCGCCGGAGACTGTCGCCCGGACCCCGGCCACCCGGCCCACTCCAAGTGCCGCATCGTCTGGCGAACACCAACCCGGCCCCGGCGGCGTGACCAACCGATGGTCCCATGGCAATCCACTAGTCCGGAGTCATCTGAGCGATAAAGCCCGCAGTGGTATTGCTCTACAGATCACCCGTTGGGCAAGGGCGGCCAACCTGTCCGCCCGGCGCACCACGGATATTCCGGCCCCGGGTATCCCCCCCGGTCTGGCCCCGGCTCCCGGTCGGCCGATACGGGACGGGATGGCCTACGTCGTCGGCACCTTTGACACCAAACAGCACGAACTGTTGTTTGTCGGCAATCTGATTGCGGCCCAGGACATCAGGATAAAAACCGTGGACTTGAGCACTTCGGGCCAGCCATCGATGACCGACGTAAAGCCGGGGGATGTAGCGGACCATCACCCTGAAGGATCTAACGCAGTTTTCACAGGTGATCGGGGCTCCGCCGTAACTGCCATGGCCGAGGCCTTTGCCCGCTTTTTGGCCTCGCAGAAAGATATTGGTGGTGTAATATCCCTGGGCGGATCGGGTGGAACCGCACTGGCTACCCCGGGCATGCAGAGCTTAGACATCGGCGTACCTAAGATCATGGTCTCCACCATGGCCAGCGGCAATGTGCAGCCCTACGTGGGTGCATCGGATATCTGCATGCTCTATTCGGTCACCGATGTGGCCGGCATCAATCGCATATCTGAACGGGTGCTCGCCAACGCGGCCAACGCCCTGGTGGGTATGATGTCGGGCAAAAAACCCCAGGGGGTCCAACACAAACCGGCCATCGGCCTGACCATGTTCGGAGTGACGACCCCCTGTGTTCAGTTGGTCGTTAAAAAACTGGAGCACAAATACGACTGTCTGGTTTTTCATGCCACCGGCACCGGCGGCCGCTCCATGGAAAAGCTGGTGGACTCAGGTGTCCTGGAAGGGGTCATCGACATTACGACCTCAGAGGTTACCGATCATCTTCTGGGGGGGGTGCTAAGCGCCGGGGAAGACCGCATGGGCGCAATTATCCGAACGGGTGTACCCTATGTCGGTGCCTGCGGGGCCCTGGAGATGATTAACTTCGGTGCTCCCGAAACGGTACCGGAACGCTATCAGGGGCGCAATATCTATCACCACAATCCCCAGGTAACCATCGTCCGGATAACAGCCGAGGAGGCGATAAAAATCGGTGAATGGATTGGAAACAAGCTCAACCAGATGAAAGGCCAGGTCCGGTTTTTCATTCCCGAAGGCGGCATGTCCCTGGTAGAAACTCCAGGGGCCGTCTTCCACGATGCCCATGCGGACGCGGCCCTGTTCGAGGCACTTGAAGGTACCGTAAATCAAAATGAGCGCCGCCGCATTGAGCGTCTGCCTTATGACATAAACAGTCCGGCCTTTGCCGATGCGTTGGTGGGCGCTTTTAACGAGTTAATGCGATAGACTCGGATATTGAAGAATGAAGATTGAAAATTGAAAATTTGTGGAATTCTTTTTTCTTACCAAAAAGGCCACTATTTAGCAGACATAAAAGCGGCCTAGGCCAAACAATAGGTTTTTGCTAATCAAGAAATGGCATTCGGCGCAGGGCGTTAGGCGCAAGGTGAAGGTTATTTTCCGATCTAAATTTCTATCATTACGTCTAATGCTTTATGCTCGGTTTTGTTATTTTAAGTTCTTGATATACTTAGAAAGAACATCAACATAATTAGAATGAAATCCTTAAATATTCATTCTTCAATCTTCAATATTCATTTATTTAGTGGGGGGGCGATTCATGGTCAAAGTTTTTATCAGTTCGGTGATCCCGGCTGCGGCGGATAAAGTATGGGCCGTGGTGCGGGACTTTAACGACATGCCAAACTGGCACCCTTTGATATCCCGCAGCACCATTGAAGGCGGACGGCCCAGCGATTCGATCGGCTGTATTCGGACCCTTACGCTGACCGATGGCGTCCAGGTGCGCGAACAGTTGCTGTCCCTGTCGGATTTTGACTACAGCTTCTCTTACGCGATCCTGGAGTCGGGGCTGGATGTTAACAATTACGTAGCCGGCCTCAAACTGACTCCGGTTACGGACGGCAACCACACGTTTGCCGACTGGACGGCCGAATTTGAAACCACGCCGGGAAGCGAACAGGAGATGGCGGATCAGATCGGCAACGGGGTCTTCCAGGCCGGTTTCGATGCACTTAAAATAAATTTAGGGGGTTAGCAATGTCAATGTCAGCAATAATCAGTTCTCTCATCCTGCTGGCGGCGGTACTTATTGTACTGTTCTTCATCTTCTACAAGCGAGCCAGTAAAGAAATTGCCTTCGTACGCACCGGATTAGGAGGGGAGAAGGTGGCCAAAACCGGCGGGGCGCTGGTCATACCCGGACTGCACGAGGTGATCGATGTATATATGAACACCGTGCGCCTGGAGGTGCAGCGCGCCAAGGAACAGTCGGTGATTACCAAAGACCGCATGCGCGTGGATATAATTGCCGAGTTTTACGTCCATGTTGCCCCGGACTTAAACGCCATATCAATGGCTGCAAGCACCCTGGGTACCCGTACAAAATCCGGCGAGGACTTAAGGGAGATCGTGGAAGGCAAATTCATCGACGCCATACGCTCCACTGCCGCCGAGATGACCATGGAGGATCTCCACGAACAACGAAAAACCTTTATTGGTAAAATACGCGCGGCCGTGGAAGGTGACTTGTCGCGCAATGGCTTGGAACTGGAGGCGGCTTCGCTGACCCAGTTGGATCAGACGGACATGAGCTATTTCAATCCCTCCAACGCTTTTGATGCGGAGGGTCTGACACGCCTGACCGAGAAGATTGAAAGCCGTAAAAAAGCACGCAACGATATCGAGCAGGACACAAAAATCCAAATACGCCAAAAAAACCTGGAAACTGAAAAACTCAACCTGGCGTTGGAACGCGAAGAGAATTATGCTCGCCTGGATCAGCAACAGGAGGTTGAAAGCCGCAAGGCCGAGCAAATGGCCGAGATCGCCCGGCAAAGAGCCAATCAGTCTCAAGAGGCTGATCAGGCGGAAATCGTAGCCAGGCAAAAGGTGGAAATTGCCAAAATTATTTCTGAACGGGAAGTAGAGGAAGAGCGCCTGGATCGCGAGCGGGCCTTGAAAGAGCGGGAGATTGAAAAGGAAAAATTACTGCAGCTGGCCGAGCAGGCCCGTGAAAGGGAGATATCGCTGAATTCCAAGCAAACCTCCCAGGCCAAAGCGGAAGCGGAAGGCGCGCGGGCTGATCTGGTAGCCGCCGAGGAGAAAGTAATCACTGCCCGGGAGCAGGAGGCCGCCGAACGACGTAAAGCAATCGAACTCATCGAAGCTGCACGCGAGGCCGAGCGCAAAGCCCTGGATCTGAAAATAATGGCTGCAGCCGAAAAGTCCGCCGCCTCGGACCGCACCGATGCCATTAAGATTGAAGCTGAAGGGCAAAAGGTCCGCTACATAGTAGAAGCCGATGGTACGTGTGCGATAAATGAGGCCCGCAATATTTTAACTCCGGAGCAGATCGCGGCGGATATTAAAAAGTATATCATCGACCACATGCCTGAAATCATCCGTGAGAGCGTTAAACCCATGGAAAAAATCGACAGCATCAAAATTGTGCAGGCCAACGGTCTCTGGGGCGAGAAGGGATCCTCCTCCGGAGGAACCGATGGAATCTTTGACAGCGCCCTGCGCTTTAAAGCCAAAGCGCCTTTTATTGATTCGCTGCTGCGCGACCTGGGTTTGGAGGTCATCAGTTTAGACGGCGCGTTGACAAAGGGTGATTCGAGCACCCCAAAAGAAAAGGATGATAAGAAGAAATAGGCTTTCCGAATCAACAGAGTCAACCAGTCGTATGCGTTCACAGGTTCAAGGTTCAACGGACAGACGATCTATTCATCGGGATGAGGCCAGGGAATGTTAACGGCTTCTTCCATAAAATAGCAAAATCGATTCCACTCAAATTCGCGATTGGAAATGGGACAGCGCAACTTTAATTTCCGGTCGGATACGCCAACGACTTCCCAGTCGCCACGGCGGGCACCATCTTCAATATAAATTTTTTGTCCTACTTTAAACGGGTAGCGCCTGAATATTGTCACATTATGTTTACCCTTGCCCTGTCTTGAATTTTCAATGGCCTTGATCGTCTTCTTATTAGGAATCTGAAGTTCAAACGGCAATCCGCGGTGGGCGATA
>PVMS01068608.1_pt1 | contig 10987 bp, 9 predicted proteins | sample 1853461 | NCBI WGS metagenome assembly PVMS01 (sample SAMN08582032, study PRJNA380276) | Marine sediment metagenome, whole genome shotgun sequencing project. | isolation source: ocean sediment barecode stripped | collected 2017
AACGATCTGTTTGAGATCAGGTGGAACTTCGCCTTCCCGGGGCTCCTCGCCTAAACCATCCTCCCAGATAATTGCTTTCTCGGAAAATAGATCAACAACGCCCTTAAAATCCCCTTCCGAACCAATGGGGACCTGCACGGCGATGGGATTAGCACCCAGTCTTTCGCGCACCATATCTATGGTTCTTTCATAGGATGCCCCAACCCGATCCATTTTATTTACAAAGCAGATGCGCGGTACATGGTAACGGTTGGCTTGCCGCCATACCGTTTCACTTTGCGGCTCAACTCCCTGGACCGCGTCAAATATTACAATGCCTCCATCTAAGACACGTAAGGAGCGTTGAACTTCAGCAGTGAAATCGATATGCCCAGGTGTGTCAATGATATTGACCTGGTAATCTTTCCAAACTGCGGATACAGCCGCAGAAACAATGGTGATGCCACGTTCCCGCTCCTGGTCCATCCAATCCGTGACGGTGGTGCCATCATCCACTGAGCCAATTCGATGTGTCTTTCCGGTAAAAAACAAGATACGCTCGGTAGTTGTCGTCTTACCAGCGTCAATATGGGCAATAATGCCTATATTTCTATACCGCTCAATTGGATGTTGGCGAGCCATAACTTCAACTATTCTCTCAAATCCGGTAGTGGGAAAAAGCGCGATTCGCTTCTGCCATTTTGTGTGTCTCATCCCTCTTCCGGATCGCTGATCCGGAGTTATTGGATGCATCTATTAATTCACCAGCCAGCTTTTCCGGAAATGATCTGCCGGAACGTGCAATAGCAGAAGCCAAAATCCAGCGAGTGGCTAGGGCGAACTGCCGATGAGAAGACACTTCCATCGGTACCTGATATGTGGCCCCGCCAACTCGACGCGGTTTTACCTCCATGACTGGGGAAACATTTTTCATTGCCTGCTGAAATACCTCTAATGGCTCCTTCTTGGTCTGGCTTTCAATCAGATCAAAAGTATCATAAACCAGGCGAGTAGCAGTACTTTTCTTACCTCGTTTCATCACTCGATTTATAAACGACTGCACCTGTACATTGTTATAGCGAACATCAGGTGGAATCACTCTCTTCTGTGGTCTGTATCGTCTTGGCATTCGAATTCTCCAATTCAGAATTCTAAAATATCTTATCGGATCAATTCACTTCGTATATCTTAGCGGTACTACTCTCTTGGGCGTTTGGAACCATATTTAGAGCGACCTTGCTTCCGATCGTCAACACCACCGGTATCCAGGGTACCGCGAACGATGTGGTAGCGAACGCCAGGCAAATCTTTCACACGCCCCCCCCGCACAAGAACCACTGAGTGCTCCTGAAGTGTGTGCCCTTCTCCTGGAATATATGCAGTGACCTCAATCCCGTTCGTCAGACGGACACGGGCGATCTTCCGTAAAGCTGAATTCGGCTTCTTAGGCGTCATAGTGCGGACGATTGTGCAAACTCCACGTTTTTGCGGAGAACCCTTTGGTTGACGAATTCGGCGTTGCTTATTTACATTCATTGTATAAAGCAATGCCGGTGCGTTACTCTTGATTTTCTTTGACTTGCGACCCTTGCGAACGAGCTGATTTATGGTTGGCAATTTCGCCTCCAATTCTTACTTCTGCTTCAAAGTCTTAACCAATTTACCTCGTCGAAAATGAAGTTTAATCTTGCTCATTAATCGAGGCCATCGGTCGTGCGCGATGGCCTCGCAATTCTTCCCGACATCAATATAGGCAGGGATCAACCTACCATTATGGAAATGGACAACGATCTGCGATTTTACCACGCAGAGTTATGAGCGTCAAGCTTATTAAGACCTGGCTTATCATGCTAAAAATTCTCTCCTAATCCCAAAAGACCTGTGCCCACACGCGGTGGTCGCGACCTTTCATCATCTTTTCCAAAGTGGATTATTTCGCCTGTATCAGTCACTGCTTCCACTGCCAATCCAAGACTCTGTAATTCTTTGACCAATACCCTGAACGAAGCAGGAATGCTGGGTTCTTCAATCGGTTCGCCTTTGACGATCGCCTCATAGGTCTTGACTCGACCTTGAACATCGTCTGATTTCACCGTCAACATCTCTTGCAGCGTATATGCAGCGCCGTAGGCTTCAAGAGCCCATACTTCCATTTCGCCAAAACGCTGCCCACCAAATTGAGCCTTTCCACCCAGTGGCTGTTGAGATACTAGACTGTAAGGTCCAGTTGAGCGTGCATGGACTTTATCTTCCACCAAGTGATGCAGTTTCATGATCGACATGACCCCAACTGTGACCGGCTGATCAAAGGGTAATCCTGCTTTTCCATCCCGTAATCTTTGCTTGCCTAGCACAGGTATCGGTCGACCAGTTTCTAACATTGTCTTCTTTGCCCTATCCCACAACTTCGCGTCTTTAGTTCTTCCAACTTTCTTACCTAAATGTAGCATCCAGAGACGCAGGCACGCATACACAGCCCGCTGATCTTGTTCGGGGCGTTCGATTTTAGAGATTTCCATATCCGGGAAATCCAGAATTTCATCGGCATTCATGTCATTGTCACGGAGCCATTCTCGCAATACAGAACGGCGCGCATATTGATGGTCGGATACCAGCCGGTAAACATCATAGTCGCGTTCGCCCAACCAGGCTTCCAAATATAGATTGCGAACTTCGTTGTCATCCCGGATTGTCTCTGGGTCGTATTCATATTGATTTAACCACTCCCAGGCCTGCTGACCAACTTCATTCCATGCTTTATCTATCATCCAAGCACGTGCCAGTTCAGCTTCGATCTCCGATTCTTTTGCACCGTCAAATACTGGAGAAATTGCCCGGAATCCCAACCGACTTGTCGCCCAACCTAGATGTGTTTTCAAAACCTGACCCTAATTCATACGACCGGGGATTCCGGTTGGATTGAGAATAATGTCAATCGGTGACCCATCTTCGAGGAATGGCATATCTTCAGCTGGCACGACTTGAGACACTACTCCCTTGTTGCCGTGACGTCCAGCCATTTTATCGCCGGAAGTAATTTTTCTGCGTTGAGCAACTGAGACACGCACCATCATGTCCACACCAGCAGAGAGGTCTGCATTATCCTCTCGGGTGAACACCTTCACCTCCACTACCTTACCACGTTCACCATGAGGCATCCGTAATGATGTGTCCTTTACATCTCGTGATTTTTCACCAAATATAGCCCGTAATAACCTCTCTTCTGGAGAAAGTTCTCGTTCACCTTTGGGTGAAATCTTCCCTACCAAGATATCATTAGGACCTACTTCTGCACCGATGCGAATTATCCCTTGTTCATCCAAATCTTTGATCGCATCTTCACCGACATTGGGAATATCACGGGTAATCTCTTCTGGTCCAAGACGAGTATCGCGAGACTCAACCTCATACTTTTCAATATGAACTGATGTATACAAATCCTCCTGGACGAGACGTTCAGAGATCACGATCGCATCCTCGAAGTTTGCCCCTTCCCAGGAAAGGAATGCAATCACTACATTTTGACCTAAAGCCAGCTCACCTGCGTCAGTAGATGAGGAGTCCGCGATCACATCTCCTTTTTTGATCCGCTGGCCTTTGACTACCGCAGGTCGTTGATCGATGCATGTACTTTGATTCGATCTCTGATACTTTCTCAAATGATAAACTCGGTCACCATCGCCGTTGCGAACCGTTACGTGCTTTCCAGTTACAGAGACAACCTCGCCGGCCTCTTCAGCTACTATAACCTGACCAGAATCACGCGCAGCATGGAATTCCATACCGGTTGATACTTGAGGGATATCAGGTTTTATGAGAGGAACTGCCTGAGCCTGCATATTAGACCCCATGAGGGCTCGGTTGGCATCATCATGCTCAAGAAATGGGATTAACGCTGCACTAATACCCACCGTTTGGTGTGGGGCAACATCCATATAATTGATGTTCTCCGGGTCAGAAAAATCGTATTCAGAATGGTAGCGACTTGAAACACTGGTGCGGACGAATTCGTTGTCATCTGTTAGGGGCGTATTTGCTTGTGCTATCACAAACTTGTCTTCCGCATCCGCGGAAAGGTATACCATTTCATCCGAAACGTAAGGAACGATCAGTATCTCAGACTTTCCGGATGAAGGAACCGATCTGGCCATCGCTTTAGTGATCCGGTCCCCCGTATTTCCAATCACTTTTTTGGATTTCTTGTGGATTAGATCTTCTCGAAGCGCTCTTCCTACCAGCTGTGGATCTTTTGGAGGAAAGGAGCTATAAACTTTTCTATAGGGGGTTTCGATGAAACCATATTCATTCACCCTTGCGAAAGATGCCAGACGTCCAATTAATCCAATGTTTGGACCTTCAGGCGTTTCTATGGGACAAATGCGGCCATAATGTGAGTGATGCACATCACGAACATCAAAGCCAGCCCTTTCACGGCGAAGGCCTCCAGGACCAAGAGCCGAGAGTGTACGCTTGTGACGTAATTCTGCCAAGGGATTGGTTTGATCCATAAACTGTGAAAGCTGGCTGGAACCAAAAAATTCGCGCAATGCAGCCACAACAGGTCGGATATTAATAAGCGTTATTGGAGAGAGCTGATCTTGATCTCGGATTGACATTCTTTCCTTGATCACTCGTTCCATTCGACGAAGGCCAATGCGCAGTTTGTTCTGGATCAATTCACCAACGGTTTTCGCCCGGCGGTTCCCTAAGTGGTCGATATCATCTGGTGTTTGGACGCCATTGTTGATAGCGATCATCCGACGTACCAAATAGACAATATCCCATTTGGTGATCATACGCCGATTGATATCGACATGTTCTTTTATCTCGAGCTTCTGGTTTAATTTGTAGCGTCCGACTCTTTCTAAATCGTAGTGACGCTGATCAAAGAGCTGTTCCTCGAGGAATTCGCGGGCATTTTCCAAAGTGGCCGGGTCCCCCGGACGCATTCGTCGGAAGAATTCAAGCAATGCCGCCTCGGCAGTTGTATGACCTTGGCTCAAATCCCAATCTGGTTCTTGTGCCAGAGTAGAAGCGATGAACATTCGATCAGGATTATTATCAACATCGCTGAATATTTCCAATAGCTCTTCATCCGTACCTTCTCGCAAAGCAGAATCTATTAATTGGTCATCAACAGCAGCCAAAGCTCGCAAGAATATGGTGACAGGTACGGTTCTCTTCCGATTGAATCTCAGAGTTAAATAATCGCTTTTTCGAGTTTCGAACTCCATCCAGGCACCCCGATCAGGGATCAATTTGGCTACTGCTAAAGGACGACCCGTCGAGCGATCGATGGGCGCTTCAAAGTAAACACCCGGTGAGCGAATCAATTGTGAGACAACCACGCGTTCAGTACCATTAATAATAAAGGTTCCCTTCTCAGTCATTTCCGGAAAATCACCGAGAAAGATATCTTGTTTAATAGGTTCCGGTACATCCGGTCCAGCCAGAAGCACGGAAACATAAAGTGGAGAGGCATAGGTTAGATCCCTCTCAACACAATCCTCGATCCCGTGTTTCGGCTCATCAAACCAATACTTCAATCCCCACTGTTCTGATTCGGGAGTCCGGCTCGGAAAATACAACTTCATCCCTTTGTTGTAGGATTCTATGGGAGAAATCTCGTGGAATAGATCTGCAAGTCCTTCTTTCTTCAAGCGCTCAAAGGAATCGATCTGGACTTCGATCAAATCCGGCAATTGTATAGATACATCAATTCGGGCATAAGTCTTACTTGAAACATTAGATGCCATACAGTGCTCCTGAATTGCTTTCTGTTTCTTTTTCTAAACACGCGTAACGCGTAAAACGCGATAGCAAACAACCATCCGTTCTACGCAATTGGCAATGATTCTTGATTAAAATTTTTCGACCAACACTACCGTTTAAATGAATGAGCCGGATAGACAAAAGAGTATTATAGCAGAAAACGACCCCTAATGTCAAGTATTTTTTGCGTGTCAGTAATTCTAAATATGGCAGGTGCGACGCACTTTAAGGTGACCTAATGACTTCGCAAACAGGATTTTTGAAGTGCGTCGCACCTTTTCGGGTTCAAATTGAGAATTGCTGTTTGCGTGTGCTTGCACAAAGTAGTAGAGTCCTATTTGTCCAAAGTTCAAATGTCCTAAATCGGTGGCATAAATGCTAAAAAGGAAGCCATCGAAAGGGAAAGGACCAAGTGAGCGAACTACTAGCAGTGAGCAAAAAGACTAGCTCGGGTATAAGCGTGAGATTCACTCTATTGCCGAAAATTATCGCCTTCAACCGCAACCTGGTGATAGAATACGGTCATGGACCAATTTCCTGATGACTTTAAATCTGGATTTGTCGCTGTAATGGGTCGCCCAAATGTAGGAAAATCAACATTAATTAACCAGCTTCTTGGAACCAAGATCGCAGCGACTTCACCATGGCCTCAGACCACTCGCAAAACTCAAATGGGGATCCTTACTTTAGAGGATGCCCAGATTGTATTCGTCGATACTCCAGGTGTTCATAATCCAATTCACAAGCTCGGCGAACGAATGAATCAAGAAGCGCTAAAGGTTCTCGAAGAGACCGACATAATCCTTTTCATTGTGGATATTAGCCAACAACCGAGCGATGAGGATCAATTATTAGCCAGTTCATTGGGCAATTTAAAGCGGAAAGTTCCCATAATAATGGCTTTAAATAAAGCAGATTTATTGGGTAATAATTCTTCGCATGCAAATCATGAACAATACCAGGATTTGCTACCGCAAGCAGAAAACATTACGATTTCCTCTACATTAGGGGATAATCTCGATGAATTAATTTTGAGATTAATCTCGTTGCTTCCCGAAGGACCACCCTTTTTTCCCGGGGATCAAATTACCGATTTATATGAACGAGAGATCGCTGCAGATTTAATCAGGGAGGCGATCTTATACAATCTCCGCGCGGAAGTACCTCACAGCATCGCAGTAAGAATAGATGAATTTAAAGATAGGGACAATAATATTTCTTATATTGCAGCGACATTATTCGTGGAGCGTAATTCTCAAAAAGGGATTGTCATTGGACAAGGTGGGGAAACACTCAAGAAGATCGGAATTGCCGCTCGTTTGAAGATAGAAGAGTTGATTGGACGAAAAGTCTACCTTGAACTTCGGGTTAAAGTACGCAAGAACTGGCGCAATGACACGGCAGCCCTACAATTGTTCGGATATAAATCCTAAGCCCAATCTTTAATAAGAACTGCATTTGAAAATCGATAATCGGACATGTCATTCATTCTAGTTGGACTTGCTTTCATTCTCGCAGTCATTGATTGGTTGGCAGTAGCGTTCCGATGGAAGAAAATAGAATATTTCGCAAAACCGGGTGTGATAGTGGCATTAATTGCTTGGTTGACTGTCAATGGTGGATACCAGGGTCAACTGTTGTTTTTTATCATCGGTCTCGGTTTTTCCCTGGCAGGTGACATCGCCCTTATGCTGCCGAAGGGGAGCTTTCTCGCTGGCTTAGTCTTCTTCCTGATAGCTCATGTTTTCTATATATTAGGCTTCAATTTCACGATTCCCCAATTTTCTTTCGCTGGATTGGTTATTTTAATTTTGATCGGTATCAATACCGTCGAAATCTCACGGCGAATTATTAAGGGTTGTGTTGCTCAAGGCAAAGATTTCCTCCGAATTCCAGTATTAATTTATACATTCGTCATTTCAATAATGGTATTCTCAGCATTATTAACATTGGTCAGACCGAACATAGAATGGGTGCCTCTCGCATCATTATTAGTCAGTCTGGGTGCCATACTCTTTTTCATATCAGACACTTGCTATCCTGGAACAGATTCGTCACGCCTTTCAAGAATGCGGATTTATCTGTGATCATCACCTATCACATTGCTCAAATCACAATCATACTGGGGGCAGGGATAAACTTTCTCACAAGGTGATCAAAACAATTGAAGGCCATTTGAGATATCTTCAAGGGAAGATCCCCCATCTAACTTCAGTATTATTCACAATAATAATATCTGAGATTATGATGGGGGATAATTTTCCGAAGCTGCCTGAAAATTAATTTATTGAACCAAATCTTCGATATCGAGTTTCAGCTTTCGTCTGTCTCATCGGTGGAATCGGGTAACAAATCAGAATCCTCTTCTGCACCCTCATCCATGACCGGAGTCTCTGGCAATGGAGATGGATCCGGGATAAGCTGCCCTTCGCTAACCACACTCACAGCATCTTCGGGAGGGTATGGATGGGAGCCAAACCGGGTCAGCAATACTGCGCCTAACCCAAATACGCCCACCAATATTCCAATCAACCAACCGATGCATGGTACAACCATACCTAGACCATCAACCACCAAAGCTAAACCAAATGTTCCAATGCCAGCTGATAATGGCAGCGGCCATTCTCGATTGAAAACTTTAGCAATCCTGAGCCCTACTTCGAGACCAATCGCTATCCTCCCAAAATACCAGGCCACAAGTAATACCAGTGCGCCGAGCAAACTTAAAGGAGACAGGATGCAAGTGATGGCTAGCAATATCAGGATTATTGGGGCAACTAGCACAGTCAGCAAACCCACGCCTCCAGATATAAGCGGTTGATTGGCAACTGATTTTGAAACGCGGCTGGTTGGATTCGGCAGGATAAGTACTACCAAAGCAGCAATCGCTCCCCATAACAGAGTGCGAAATATGAACCAGAACACGCTCCAAATTGTGAACGATCCTGAAAAGAGCGTTGGTTGAGAGAATGACCAGCTTGGAATATCTATGTTTGCTGGGAGCACAGATAGAGCTGGAACATTGAAACCATTGATCACCTGGCCACTGACTTCGGCTCCTGGTTCGCGGTTGAGTGCTGCAGCGACTGTAATTAAGTCTCCGTCAATATCAGCGTTTTCATCGAGGTTAACCACTCCCCCAATGCCAACAACATTGCCCTCGACAACGCCATCAATCGTCGCAACGCCCCCGAGCACAACAACATCGCCCTCCACTTGGGAATCAGTTTCTATCATAGCTGTTCCCCCAAAAACAATCAAATTACCATCCAGTGATTCGCCACTATAGAGTGTGAACGAATTTCCGGCGACAATTCGATCATCTCCCAGGCCTTTCGCAAATGCCGTACCAGGAAATGCCAGGATGACGAGTAAAACCAACAGAAGCAGAAAGTTAATCTTTTTGTTCATAATGCTACCCTCCTTGGGGATAAATATTTCCTAATCGAAATGGTTGTGAATATCGCCGACAGGCTTATCGTTATAAGGACAATGAACCACCATAAGGGTGGGATACTCGTCAGTATCACTTCAAGGACCGGGATGAAAGCCACTTGTACGGCGCTTGCCAACGTGAGCAGACCAGCAAAAAAAGTTATTCCAGAGATAAACACTTGAATGGGTGTTTGAACCGTAGCAAAGAAAAGAACTACCATAATCGTTAAAACCAATAATGCGACTCCTATGGTCAGCGAGACAAACGACCAAGAGACCAATTTCTGTCTACGTAAATCCTCCTTAAGAGTTAGACTTTCGAGGCGAGTCTGCCAACGTAGAGAGAATCCAGGTGTTGGTTCAGCTATGGGAGCTGCATTAAAGAGAGCTTCCACTTTATCCCATGCATAGAACATTTCCCGACATGCATCACAAGACTCGATGTGATTGTGCAACAATTTCGCTTCTTCCGGCATCAAAGCCTCTACCGAAAGTATCCAAGATTCAAATGGCTGGTGACCCATAAGTTTGCCTCTCAAAACCTGCGACTGATTGTTTCCTATCTATAAAGGTTTTAGCCAATCGTGAGCGAGCTCTATGTAGACGGCTTTTGACCGCACTAATTGAAAGTCCCAGGGAGTTCGCTATCTCTTCATACGAGAACTCATACCAGTAAAACATAATAACTGCCGCTCTATCCGTATCACTAAGAACATTCAGAAGTAAGCGAATTTTTTGTTGATCCTCACTCATGGCCAATGCTGATTCAGGATTTGGACCTGGATCTCGAATTTGAAAATATGGTTGATCATCCATGCTGGTTACCAGTAATTTTTTTCGACGCAACTGATCTATACAGTAATGAGCCGCTATCGATAAAATCCAGGTCGAAAAAGATAACTTTCGATCATAGGTTTTGATAGCTTTATATGCTCTAATAAATGCCTCTTGTGCAGCATCCTCAGCTTCATATGGATCTCCCAACATGCGATAACACAAGTTGTACACAGCAGATTGATGAGCTTCTACCACATTGGCGAATGCTCCTGAATCTCCTTCTTGGGCGAGCATCAGCCAATCCGCTTCCAATTCCGGCACTGCATTGCTCCTCAAAAACCCGCCAAAACCCAGAACGCGGGTTGTCTTAACTCAGATCAGCAAATCTAATAATTCTCTTCCTATGATTAAGTATACGAGGATTCACATTAAAAGTTGCACAAAGAATTCACGAATTTCTCGCTAACCATTAATTCCGGTGATCTTACAACTCTAGCCAAGGGGAAATTACTCATTTGTTTACAGTTAATAAAGATAAAAAAATCCCGCCAAGTTGTTGATCTTGGCGGGATTATTCAATACTCAAGTAGATTCAATCAGCTGCTACCGAAGGAGGAGTGCCTACACTCTCTTCCGGCACCGCTTCTACGATAACGGTCTGCTCCCCTGTTTCAGCCTCTTCTAGTAGCGCTTCTTCCAGCTCTTCTTCCAGCTCTTCTTCTAGCTCTTCTTCCAGCTCTTCTTCTGCAAATCGACCCGGGACAAAGCCTGTTCCAGCAGGGATCAATTTACCAATGATCACATTCTCCTTGAGACCATAGAGAGGATCTACGGTGGCGGCAATTGCAGCTTGAGCTAGAACTTTGATGGTATCAAGGAGAATGTGATCATTGGTAAATTGATCCCTGCTGGAACAGGCTTTGTCCCGGGTCGATTTGCAGAAGAAGAGCTGAAAGAAGAGCTAGAAGAAGAGCTAGAAGAAGAGCTAGAAGAAGAGCTGGAAGAAGAGCTGGAAGAAGAGCTG
>PVMS01111029.1_pt1 | contig 10986 bp, 9 predicted proteins | sample 1853461 | NCBI WGS metagenome assembly PVMS01 (sample SAMN08582032, study PRJNA380276) | Marine sediment metagenome, whole genome shotgun sequencing project. | isolation source: ocean sediment barecode stripped | collected 2017
AGATTGGACATTGCAAAGTCCCAGGATACAACGCTGTGAACCGAAAGAACTAGAGGGGTTGCAAAAGCAGCAAAGAAAAGATATGCCCTTGAATAATGTAACCACTCCCAGTTAGAACCCTTCCATCCCAAAGAAAGTATTGAGTAGACAATTTTTCTAGGAGCTTCGGTAACCCTATCTCTTATCGCCGCAATATCCGGAATCATTCCGATAAAGAAGAAAAGTGCGCTGACAGTAAGGTAAGTGCTGACAGCAAAAACATCCCAGACCAAGGGTGATTTAAAATTCACCCAAAGCTCGCGTTGATTTGGATAGGGGAAAAGCCAGTAAAAGTTCCAGGGTCTTCCTAAGTGGATTATTGGGAAAAGTCCTGCAGTCAAAACCGCAAAAACGGTCATAGCTTCAGCTATCCTGTATATAGACATTCGGAAGCTTGCTCTAAATAGATATAGAATTGCTGAAATCAAAGTTCCCGAGTGCGCAATACCAACCCAGAAAACAAAGTCGGTAATATATACGCCCCAAAAAACAGGATGCCTGTATCCGGCCACTCCCAATCCTGTATAAACCTGGTAGATAAAACAAAACAGACCGAATCCGACAAAGAAAAGAGTAGGTATAAACAATGCCCACCACTTGAACGTGGGCTTATCCAGCATACGTATTACATCATCGTTAACTCTAGCGTAAGTTAATGTGTTCTGCTCACTCATTATGCCTTATCCTGTGTCACTTTTTTTAGATATGTAATCCCGGGTTCAGTATTAACTTCTGCGAGAACCTTATACCCTCTGGCATCATGAGATAGTTTTGAAGCCCTACTTTCATGATCTTCAAGGTTTCCAAATACTATTGCTTCAGCCGGGCATGCCTGCTCGCATGCTACTTTAAATTCACCGTCTCCGACATCGCGTCCATCATCCTTGGCAATATCCTTAGCGTAATTAATTCTTTGAACACAGAAAGAACACTTTTCCATGACTCCCTTACTTCTAACCGTGACATCCGGGTTAAGCTGCCAGTCAAGGGGTTCAGGCCATTTATAAGTATAAAAGTTGAATCTCCTAACTTTATAGGTGCAGTTATTGGCGCAATACCTCGTTCCCACACAGCGGTTGTACACCATGCCGTTAAGTCCTTCAGGGTTGTGGTAGGTTGCGTACACCGGGCAAACAGGCTCGCAAGGAGCGTTTCCGCACTGTTGACATAGCATAGGCAGGAATCTGGTTTGAAAACCAGCGTTGTTATTGGCCTCTTCAAAGTACCTCTCGATCCTAATCCAGGCCATATCACGTCTTTTTGCAACCATTTCCTTACCAACAAAGGCAACGTTGTTCTCCGCATAACATGCAGTAACACACGCGCCGCACCCCACACATTTTTGAAGATCTATAGCCATTCCCCAGCGATACCTATCGTACTTTCTTGGAGGATAAAAATCAGGCTCATGATGCTCTTCGTGATGTAGGCCCTTCTCTAGCTCAGTTAGGGAAATAGATTGTGCTATATCTCTATCGTGTTGTGTTGTCGTATATTGAGTCTGCACAAATTGTTCGTGTTTTTGAACTTTTGAAGCCTTCACTTTTGTAGACAGCCAGGCAAAACCTCCTGACAACTCATCAGTGGACAAAGGAAGTATAGTGATTGGGTTTACGCCCCTGTCCTTAGCGTATCTGCCGTAGCTTGTATGCCCCTGTCCTATCATTACAGAAAGCGTGTCGGGTCTGATTCCCTGATACACGTATACCTGGGTTTCAATCACTCCCTGTGGAGATTCTATAGAGAGAAAATCTCCAAGTTTAACATTTAGTTTCTTAGCAGTATCGGGATGCACCTCAACCCATGAGCTCCAAACACCTGTAGTAATTGCTTCGGGAAGCTCTTGAAGCCAAGGTTTATTCGCCCCTCTTCCGTCGTAGTAGGTATAGGAAGGATAAGCCATGAAGTAAAAATCCCCTTCGCCCTTGAACTCAGGTTCTCCAAATTCAATTCTTGAAACTCCAGAAGATATTGATACTTGTTTAGTAGCTGCGTCTTTATAATATCCGCCGTTTTCAAGAGAATCTTTCCAGAAGGTCTCAAAATCAGCCCCTGCAGTGGATCCTGCCCATATCTCTTTCCATGAATCGCGCAAATAATCGTAAAATGTAGTTTGAGTAAATCTGCCGTTTAACTCTTCAACTTGACCGCTTAGGGATAAAATCACATCTCCAGTGCCTTTAGTGTTAAAAACAGGGGACATAACCGGTTGTACTAATCCATGTACGCTCTCTCTAGGTGTATAGTCTCCCCAGCTCTCAAGCGGCGTGTTGTTTGGGAGAATGAGATTAGCCATCTCAGTTGTCTCATCCATGAAACTCGAAAAACTTACAATAAACGGAACTTTGCCAGCCGCTTCTTTAAAATTTAATTGATTAGGTAGTGTAAATGCCGGGTTCACATCGTATATGAAAAGTATATCAACTTCGCCATTTTCCATCGAACTTACGAGTGAAGTAATGTCCTGGAACGAATTCGCATTTGATATTGTTAAGGTATCGCCAAAATCAACCGTCTCCCCTATATTTCCCGCAACATAATTCAATATATTAATTGCAACCAGCGTCTCTGTTGCATTTGTTGAAGTTACTGAAACTCCGCCTCCAATTGCAAGGCTTGGCTGCATTGTGGAAAATTCTTTAGCTATCTGCGTGATTGTCTGCTCGGACACGCCAGTCATTTCAGAGACTTTGTCCGGAGAGTATTTAGATAAGAGCCCCCCCAGTCCCCCGCCTCCGTTTGGTGAGTGTCCGCTTTGGACTATGGCGTTTGCGATTCCAAGTGCGAGCATACCCTCTGTACCCGGCTTTATAGAAACCCACTCATCAGCGCTGGAAGCTGTCAGTGACGCTCTTGGCTCTACATGGACAAATTTGCCCATGGTTTTGCCCTTAAAACTGTGCATCTTGCTAAACTGCTTCGTATACTCAACAGGAGAAAGCCATGTTTCAATAAAATCCGCACCGAAAGAAAGCAGATATTTTGTTTTATCTATGTGGTATGTCGGAATCTTATCTATTCCGAAAGAAATTCTGTTTGCCTCTTTTAGCGGTTCATGCGCAAATGTTTCATACTGAAGATGCTTTCCGCCCAAAGCATCCATCCATTCACCAACCAATTTACCCAGTGTCCCGGATATGTGGTTAGACAAAAATACGATATTTCCGGCCTTGCCGTTACCTCTAAGTTCTTCGATTTTCTCAGTTAATGTTTTTTCAGCAGCTTCCCAGCCGATTGGCTGAAGTTTTCCACCATCATCTTTAGAAAGCGGGGATCTTGTACGATCGGGATTATAAAGACCTTGAAGAGACGCTTGTCCTCGGGCACAACTTGCTCCGGAGTTAATCGGGCTTTTAGAATTCCCTTCAATTTTGATTGCTCGTCCTTCACGGTTTTTAACTAAAATTCCGCAGCCTGCGGGACATTCCCTGCAAGTGCTGGCATACCAATTGGGGACTCCGGGAATTATACCTTCCGGTGGAATAACGTAAGGGATGATTTGCTCAATCGGTGGAGAGCATGATGAAGCAACAGCGGCAGTACCGCCGGCCACACCTATTATTTTAAGAAAATCCCTTCTTTTAATACCACCCTTCTTATCTTTGGACATCTCATCCTCCACTTAATAATGACAGGTCAAACAATCCTTTAAGAGTGCAAGTTCTTCGTGATCCTTCGCATTTTCAGTATGGCATGTAATACAAAATCCCATATTCATGCTGTATGCAGGATAAACCTGATCCATGCTAGCTACATCCCCATGACACTGCGCGCACTCAAAACCACGCTTGACATGGCGCTTGTGCGTAAAGCGAAGATAGCCTGGCGTTGAATTGACTTTTATCCAAGGTATGGGCTCTTTATTTGCCCAGTATTCTCTGACTTTGCTTATTTCATTCTTAATGTTTATTGTTGTACCGTCAAAATCGTAATCAACATCGCGACCTGCAATATGCTGGTGGCATCCAATACATTTCTGTACCGATGGTATACCCGGATTGGGAGACACATCTACAAAGCTGTGACAATATCGGCAAGGAAGTTGATCTTCACCTGCGTGTATCTTATGGCTAAACCGTATCGGTTGAACCGGTCCCTGATCACTACTTTCAGCATTATAAAAATAAAAACCAAGAAGAATAACTATAGATAGTACGGGTACTGAAAGTATTTTGATCCCTTTTTTCATCCTTTTTACCTTGTTATTACCTTATAATTACCGTTATTACCTTATTATTACCTTAGCTCTGGAATGTGTCCTAACAGGAAAAGATCAAGTCTTAAATTCCTAAACGCCTAGTATTTATATCATGCCGTAGAAATCTGTCAAGTTTTGGAGCGCTTATCTTGTAATTCGCTATAATTTGTTAACTTAATGTGAAATGTTTCGGCTAATATTTGATGGGAGAAATAGGCTATCAACCTACCCTTTACTCTAAAGAAGATAGAAATTCTTCTAAAACAAAAAAACCGCCCAGCTCTTTAGATAAAGATGATGATGCAATATCCCTAATATTGCCAATCTCACCCTTTTCTACCGATATCGAATTATCATTAGGAAATACCCCTAGTATATTAACCCCGGTCATACCAAGAATTAGCTCAGGGTTAGTTTGCTCGGGAAGTCCCGGATCCCATGGATAATTATTGATTACAATACCAGCCACATCGAGCCCTCTTTTCTCAGCCGACTCCAATGTTAAAAGTGTATGGTTTAATGTTCCAAGATTAGGGCGTGTAACAATCAGAACAGGCAAATCTAAATCCGACGCGAGGTCGGACATATAATAATCCTCTAGAATGGGTACAAGAAGTCCACCTGCGCCTTCTACAATAACAGTATCATTTTCCGCAGACAATCTTGTATAAGAATCCTTAATCTTATCTATATTGATTCTTTCTCCAACAAGCATTGAAGCGGCTAAAGGAGCTAGTGGATCAGGAAACATGAAAGGGCATGAAACATCAAGCGAGTAATCCGTACCCAGGACCTTTTGTACAAATTCGATATCTGTAGGACCACTTACTATAGTACCTGTCTGTACTGGTTTCATTAATCCAATGCTTTTGCCGGCTTGTATTAGATTCCAGACAATAGCTGCGGTTACTACAGTTTTTCCAACCCCTGTATCTGTGCCTGTAACAAATATACCCTTTGGAATTTTGGTCATCTTAGCAAGCTATTATAAGCAATTTGTTCAAATCTGTAAAACCTGAGCACCTTAAGACACTACAAGCTGAGCTCTTTTACCTTTTCTATTACTTCATGAGAGTGGCTTGCAGTTTTGACTTTGGTCCACACGTGTCTGATAACTCCGGATTTATCTACTAAGAACGTTATTCTTCTAGCGGAGCCATAATCACTCTGTGCTCCATAGGCCGTGATAATCCCCTTACTCTTATCACTAAGAAGAGGAAAATTAAGATCAAATTTATTTCTGAAGCTCTCATGCGATTTAACTCCATCAGTACTAACACCGAGCACTTGAACACCTAGTTTTTGTAGCTCATCCATTGTGTCCCTCATAGAGCACGCTTCTTTTGTGCATCCCGGCGTGTTGTCCTTTGGGTAAAAATAGAGGGCAACAATGCTCTTTCCTTTATAATCACTTAATTTTATCTTTTCGCCGCCATAAGTTTCAGCCTCGAATCCTGGCGCTATGTCCCCTACTTTAGGCATATTACTCATTATAAATCTCCTCTTTAAATAGACTTTTACTTAAATGCTTGGATTAAATTTTGAGTATATAGGGAATAGATAAAACCAACAAGAAAAATGGGTTTAAATCATACCCATACTTTGTTGAGCCTCTTCACTCATCTTGCTTGGGTCCCAGGGCGGGTCCCATACTATGTCAATATCAACCGAATCTACCCCCGGGATTTCTTCGACCGCTAACTTTGACTCTCCGGCTATTTGAGCTGAAGCGGGACAGCCAGGAGCAGTCATTGTCATGGAGATTAAGACCTTGCCCTCTTCTATGCCAATGCCGTAAATTAGGCCCAGATTGACTATGTCTATAGGGATTTCAGGATCATAGACCTCGCTTAAGACCTCAAGTATTTTTTCCTCTGTAACCTTGCCGCCCGCGTCACTTGAGCTTTGTGTATTTGCGGGCTCCGGACTTTTTGTGCTGGTGTTATTAACGTGCTCCCCTTGATTGGCCGCAACTTGATTAACTTTATTTTCTACAGCTGACCCTTTAGGTGCGGAGGCTTCCCTCTCTGAGGAAAGATGCAGCCTTTCATCTTTTTCAGCTTTGCTTTCGTTGTTTAAAAGCCTGCCGATCATGTTTCCGATACCCATATTCGGACCCCCTCGCATATTTTCTATACTTAATAGCATAAGGATACATCTATAAAGATGCATTTCAAAGAGATAATGATTGAAGACTACTTTTTGGAATAGTGGGATTTAGAAATAAAAAGCCCTAATTAAAGAGCTTCTTTTACAGCCGCTATAGCCAGCTCATAGTTGGGTTCTGTCGCTACTTCCGGAACATATTCCACGTATCTCACTACATCATCCTTATCCACTACAAAAAGTGACCTTGCAAGCAGACGATGCTCCTTGATTAAAACTCCATACGCCTCACCAAAGGACGCGTCTTTGTAGTCGGATGCGGTTTTAACTTTATCAATACCCTCCGCTGCGCAATAACGGCTAAGTGCAAAAGGAAGGTCCATGCTTAATGTCAGAATCTCAACATCGTCACCAAGATCGGCCGCCTCTTCGTTGAACCTTTTGGTCTGCACATCGCATACCGGGGTATCAACTGAAATAATTACATTAAAAATCTTTACCTTACCCTCCAAATCTTTAAGGGTAATAGGTGCTCCAAGACCTTTTAAAGCTGTAAAGTCAGGCGCTTTATCGCCAACCTTAACTTCAGAGCCAATTAGAGTTAGCGGGTTTCCTTTTAAGGTTACAACCCCTGTTCTTTCTTCTGCCATGATAATAATTCCTCCTGAGTTTTTAGTACAGAATGTTTAATAAAACCGAATCAATGCTATATAGAATACCTTTTAATGTCAACATGAAGTCCGTCTAATATGCATGCAAGAGAGCGTAAAGCATCAGCGAAGTTAATTAGCTACTCGACTATCAATTTCCCGCGGTACATTGCCATCTGACAGGTAAATTCAAATTCGCCTTTTTTCTCAGGCGTAAAAGTCAGATCATACGGAGTGCCCACCACAAGATCGGCACTTATATCAAGACCTGAGAACAGCACTTTCTCCGCACAGGGATTGCTGTCTTTACGAATGAAACGAAGAGTTACCGGCTCTCCCGCCTTGGCGTGTATTACAGAGGGTTCATATACGCCGGAGTCCACAATAATATCGAGCACGCTTCCTTCAACACGCGCCTCGGAGCGGTTTTTGAAAATCCAGAACCACCAGATTATAAAGGCTATTAGAACAAGCCCTGTTAAGTTAATTATTATTTCCATTTTATGGTTTAAACCACCTGAGCCTATTAGCGTTTGTTACAACTGTAAGTGAGGATAGAGCCATAGCGGCTCCGGCTATTATAGGATTTAGTAGAAGTCCCGTAAATGGAAACAGTATCCCAGCTGCTATTGGTATAGCAAGCGAGTTGTAACCGAAAGCTCCAACAAGATTTTCTTTAATATTTCGGAGCGTTGCTTTTGATATTGTTATCGCGTCAGCAACTCCGTGCAGTGAACCCCGCATTAGAGTTATATCCGCGCTTTCAATTGCCACATCAGTTCCTGTGCCTATTGCAAAACCTACGTCAGATCCCGCCAGTGCCGGGGCGTCATTTATTCCGTCCCCCACCATCGCGACCTTCTCCCCTTTCTCTTGAAGCTTGGTTATTTGATCCGCTTTATCCTGAGGCAGGACTTCGGCTATAAAGTCATCCACTCCAACAAGACCCGCTACGGTCTGTGCAGTTGCCCTGTTATCCCCTGTAAGCATTACAACTTTAATTCCTGAATCCTGAAGTCTTTTGATTGCTTCTTTTGAATCCGCTTTAATAGGGTCTGATATACCTAATAACCCCGCCGCCTTCCCTTCTACCGAGACGAAGATAACGGTCTGACCCATCTTGGACAACTTCTCAGACACTCCAAGTAATGATCCTAATTTTACTCCACTGTCCTGCATTAGCTTACGGTTACCCAAGAGTACTGTCTTTTGTTGATAAACTGCCCTCACTCCATGCCCCGAGACCGCTTCAAATGATTCTATAGGTTTGAGCTCAATGTTTTTTTCCTTTGAAGCCTCTACAACGGCTTCGGCAAGCGGGTGCTCAGAATTTGTTTCAACGCTTGCGGCAATCATTAACAATTTCTCTTCACTCCACGAAGAGGTAGGCTCTAGGGCAGTTACCACTGGTTTGCCCTCTGTAATAGTCCCTGTTTTATCAAGCACAACTGTAGTTATCTCGCCAGACTGTTGCAGAGCATCACCCCTTCTAATAAGTACGCCATATTCAGCGGCTTTCCCGACCCCTACCATTACAGAGATCGGCGTTGCCAAACCTAAAGCGCAAGGGCATGCAATGATGAGAACAGCCATTGTCGTTACAAGCATGTATGTCAATTGGGGTGATGGGCCGAAATTAAACCAGGCAAGCATAGTAAGCACTGCAATTATTAATACGGTCGGTACAAATATTGATGATACTTTATCTGCCAGACGACCGATTTCAGGCTTAGCGTTCTGAGCCTTGCGAACCATTTCTATTATTTGAGATAGCGCAGTGTCTGCACCAATCCTGGTTGCCTTAAACAAAAAGCTCCCAGATTTGTTTACAGATCCTCCCACTACCTCATCTCCAACTTTCTTTGAAACCGGAACGGGCTCACCAGTGAGCATAGACTCATCAACATGTGAGGAGCCCTCAGTTAATTCACCGTCTACCGGTATCTTTTCCCCGGGTCTCACGCGAACAATATCATCCATTTGAACTTGTTCGATTGGAATATCAACCTCACTGCCCTCTCTTAGCACTCTCGCGGTCTTGGGCTGAAGCCCGATAAGTCGTTTTATGGCTTCCGACGTCTTGCCCCGTGCTCTCATCTCAAGGGCAGAGCCTAGATTTATAAAGGTAATTATTAAAGTTGCGGTATCAAAATAAACGTGCCTTGCGATTTCAGAGACTGCGTCAGGAAAGATAACAACAAAGCTTGAATACACCCATGCAACTCCAGTTCCTATAGCAATCAGGGTATCCATATTAGCATTATGATTTTTAAAAGATTTAAGGGCGCCGATAAAAAACCGCCCTCCCGCATATGTGAGTACAAAAAGTGCTAGAAGGGAAACTACCCCCCAGGAAATCTGCCCTTTAAATGAAGTGATTTCAGGAAGAAGCCCAAACATAGTTACCGCGACAATAGCTAAACTTATTATTCCTGCAATAACTGTTTTTTTTAGGAGCTCTTTATAGTGAGCCAAATCCTTATTTTCTCTTTCGGAATCTGTCTTATCTTCGGCTATTGAAGCAGTGTAGCCTGATTTACTAACAGCTTGAATTAATATATCGACCGGCACATCACCTGAGACAACTACAGACCGATCGGCAAAATTGACCTGCACCTCATCAACCCCGGGCACAGACTTAAGTGCCGTCTCAATAGTGTCAACACAACCCGCGCAGCTAATATCAGACACATAAAGCCGCTTCGATGTCCCAGATTTGTTATTCATAGAATCCGCCGTTTTACTCATAAGTGATAGAACATATCGATGAAACAATAAAACATACTACATAATATACATTTAATTTTATCAAATATAATGGCCTTCAATGAATATAACAGAAAAAAAAGAGTTACATCTTAGATTTTTATAGGGGAAACATTATATTTAATACTATTTACCAATTATTAGGAATAGTTCTATAAGCATACGATTGGACACTTTTTTAGTAAGCAGAAATCACCAAATAGAAAGAGGCATTGCATTTATATCTAAACTAGGTAATATATATTATATGGTAGAAAAAAAGAAAAGCCCCGCAAAAAAGGAAACTTTGGATAAAGCTATTTATGTTAAAGCGTCTCAAGAATTTGTAGACATGCTTAACGAATCACAGTGGCATCTTCGCATGAAGCCCGCTCAGATTGTAAGAGAATCTGTAGTTGAATACCTAAAAAGACACCTTCCTAAAGAAGTTAAAGACAAACTCCTTAAGCACATCAAAAAATAGCCGGCTCATAAATTTAGCTCTCTCAAAGCAATATACTCTAATCAATAACACAGGGGTTGGATTTCATCCCTTTGGCATGTTTATCGATCTACTTAGAGTTGTTCGGAGCTCCATTTTGATTAAAAAGGGTTAATATGGGTTCAAAAGCCGTATTTCTTGATAGAGATAAAACAATATTACTACCTAAAGGTAGCGATAAATATATTTATAGGGCAGAAGATTTCCATATCCCTCAAAAGTTCATCGAAGCCCTAAAGAAACTAATTGATCATGAATTTTTATTATTTGTAATAACCAACCAGGGACGAATCGCACGGGGGCATCTGACAGAAGACGACGTAGAGGAACTACATGAATGCCTGGACTTAATACTTAAACAAAATGGGATCCATATTTCAGAGTTTGAGTATTGCCCGCATAATCCGAGAGGAACATTGCACCCTTACAATATAATATGCGACTGCAGGAAACCCAAAACAGGGATGATAGATTCAATTCGTAATTCGTATGATATAGACATACCTAATTCATGGATGATTGAAGACTCATACATCGATATGATAGCAGGCAAAAAATCCGGGCTTAGAACCATACAGGTTCTTACAGGTTTAGAAACATCTTCTGAATATGCCGACTTTATAGAAACTGATTTAGTTAAAGCGGTAAGTAGGATATTAACTAAAAACCTATATGCATTGGATATAGAAAGTGGGGAGGAGCTTTGGAGATTTAAAACAAAGGGAGAAGTAGAGACATCTGCGGCT
>PVMS01144786.1_pt1 | contig 10986 bp, 10 predicted proteins | sample 1853461 | NCBI WGS metagenome assembly PVMS01 (sample SAMN08582032, study PRJNA380276) | Marine sediment metagenome, whole genome shotgun sequencing project. | isolation source: ocean sediment barecode stripped | collected 2017
CGGTGCCTGCAAAATCCATATAATAGAATCAAATCTTGCTCAAGTGGGAGATTAATTTTGGCGAAAAAACCCTTCATCAATAAATACGGATTTGTCGAATACCCCTTCCTGCACGATGATCGTAAGGGTAAAAACTGGTGGTTTTTCAATCTGCTGGAGGATCATTTAAAACGGCGGGCCCGGAGGAAATTTGGACCCGACTATACCAAGCAGAATATGCATGACGACATGCTGACCTTCCTGCACGATACCAATCTGAAATTTTATGTCCTGTTGCCTTCCGGCATGGGCATGGAATTCAAGCTGATCGGCAAATACGAAAGCAAGGAACTGGTTCACCTCGAAGACCCGGTGCCGTACATCACCGAAAAATACGGTGGCGGCAAATTCAAGGTCAATATTTACCACGAGGGCACTTTCGCCGGCACGGAAAACTTTAAAACCCACGGCGATCCCAAATGGGTCGAAATTCCGGATGACAATCTGGGATGATAGTCCTTTATCAATAAAAGAGATCTATCAGTTGTAGCCTCTTACCTTCATAAGGCAAAAATGCCAAAGCACATCCAGATACTGTCTCTCTTTTTTCTTTTGATTTCCGCTTGCAGTACTACAGAGCACGTTCCTGATTTAGGGAACCTTTATAATGAACTCGCCCAGAACGAGAATCCTCACCGCAATCCCATTATCGTGATTCCCGGCTTGATGGGTTCTAAACTGGTCGATCAGGATACGAACGATATGATCTGGGGAACTTTCGGGCTGGGCCAGGTAGATCCCAATACACCCAAAGGCGCGCGACAGGTTGCCCTCCCCATGGAAAAAGGAAAAACACTGAAGGAAATTCGTGACCACGTAAAACCTGACGGTGCATTGGATCGGGTGGTTGTCAATTTTCTGGGAATCCCACTCGAACTCAACGCCTACTACAATATTCTACAAACCCTGGGCGTGGGAGGTTATCGGGATGAAGAACTGGGCGTAGCAGGTGCTATCGACTACGGAGAAAACCATTACACGTGTTTTCAATTCGCTTATGACTGGCGCCGGGATATTGTCGAAAGCGCCAAGGAATTGGATCATTTCATAAAGACAAGATCGCAGTATGTCCAGAAGGAAACCGAAAAGCGGTTTGGTATTAAACTGAAGAAGGTCAAATTTGATATCGTCGCCCATTCCATGGGTGGCTTGGTTGCTCGTTATTATCTCCGATACGGCGCGGCAGACCTCCCGGAAGACGGCAGCCTTCCGAAACTCACCTGGGCCGGAGCCGAACATGTCGAACACCTTGTCATCATAGGAACCCCCAACGCCGGATCCATGGATTCCCTGCTTAATCTTATTCACGGGGCCAGCATAGATTCTTTATTTCCGCGCTACCCTGCTGCGGTGTTGAGCACCATGCCCGCCATGTATGAATTACTCCCCCGGGGGCGTCATCACCCTTTATTGCGGGAAGACGGTCAACCGGTAAAAGATCTGTATGATCCGGAGCTTTGGAAAAGTCAGCAATGGGGTTTGGCTGACCCCAAGCAGGACCCCATTCTTAAGTTTCTTCTGCCGGATATTGAGAGCGCGGAACAAAGGCTCGAAATCGCATTGGATCACCAAGCCAAGGCTTTACGCCGTGCCCGGCAATTCGCTGCGGCCATGGACGTGCCATCCCAACCGCCGGACTCGCTCAAGTTGCTTTTGATTGCGGGAGATGCCGAGGAAACCAATAAAACAGCGCAAATTAATCCTGAAGGGGGAATAAAAATAGTTAAAACCGGCCCGGGAGATGGCACCGTGTTGCGCAGTAGCGCTCTTATGGACGAGCGGATGTCCAAGGATCTCAACCTCCGGTTGGTTTCACCGATTCACTGGAGCCAGGTGCACTTTATTTTTTCCGATCACCTGGGGCTTACCAAGAATCCTGCCTTTACCGACAACGTCCTTTACTTTTTGCTGGAGAGTCCCCGGAATTAGGATAGGATTCTTGATCGAATCAAACGAAATTGTAGGCGAAACATCCGCTGGTGCAGGTTACCATGTAATGTGGACAGCTTTTGCAGGGTTCTTTCGCTTGCGTGTCCTCAAAAACATGGCCAAGGAATTTGGTGTGCATTTTCTTCACAGCGATATCATTGACTTCCTTGAAGTCCTGGACATTCCCCAATTTAAAATCATGAAACGGGAAACAATTGAAACAGTCGCCTGTGGGACCGATGTCCATCGGGCTGTCATCCGAACAACCAAAGTTTAAATCCTGGTCCTTCCACTTCGTGATATCCGGAACCGGCTGGTTGGCATGATAAAAAAACCGCTCCACGAGAGGAAACTCCTCCTCATTAATGCTATCCAATAGGCAGGGTGGAAACGAACAGTCAAACCGGAACGTCAACTGTGGAAACTCCTTGAGAAGGTCAACCATCTTGCGTCCCATCCTGGGAAAATCTTTGATCGGCAACGTTACATTATTCTCCTGCTCACCCACAATGGGAAAGGCGGGGCTGACCCGGATTTTGTAACTCTGCCCTTCCGGCAAACCCATGTCCTGATAGATGGCGTCGATTTCGCGGCACTGGGTCTCAAGGTCCTGCTCAACCGAATACAAATTGAGGCTGAACATGAGGCTGTTGGCATTTTCTCCGAGAAACGCTTCCGCCACCTCCCGGCAACGTTGATGATTGCGTTCGCTGATGTTCTCCTTGGTCTGCCAGTTCAGGAGAATCGAGAATTGAATCTGGCGTTGGATACTGCCCTCCGGCCCGACCGTCTTCAACAACAGGTCCAGAGTCTTGTCCGGCATCAATCCATTGGTGAAGACCCCGAGATAGGCGAACGGTTGCATGGTCTCCAGGGTGCTGGAAAGAATATCGTTGAATCGGGGATGCAGGGTCGGCTCACCGCCCATGAAGTTGATGAGAGTGACGTTTTTGACCCGCGGCAACATTTCCCCGATGAAAAATTCGTAATCCATGGATTTTCCGGGGGTCTTCACGTTCTCTTCCATGTATTCATCAGCGAAGCAGTAATTACACTTCAAATTACAATAACTATTCAAAATCAGGTTCATTGAATAACGGCTCCATTGGCGCAAGGCCAATTCCAAAATGCAGGATGAGCCCTGCGAGATACCTTTCGGATCACTCCTGTTTACCCTGCTCAAAGCCACTCCGCTCGGATTGACCTGATGCTAAAACCGCTCTTTCCACAGGGATATCGGTGGCTTGCATTATATAGGAAATCTCCTATAATTGATCTGAATTTCACCGACACACATTTATATTACGGGGAGCAGAGTGAGCCCCCCATCAGGAATCCTCAAGCCTCCGAAACATCATGCTGGCCTTCGCTAAAGACATCACCCAAAGCCAACCGAACCATCGCGATGAGGACAAAAATCCTGAGCTGAAGAATTACATGAACTACCAGCGGAAACTGAACCACGCCCGCATTATTTATTACTCCCTGAAGCACGCTAAAAACGAACTCCAGGAAAACCTCCAGCAGCTCAGAAAAAACGGGGGAAGTGCGGATGCCTACCTTGAGCAGGCGTTTCCGTTATCGCATCATTTCGCGGATGACAAGACCCTCACGTTGATGCTGAAAAAACTCGTCAGCGGTCATAATGACGATAAGCAATGGTACCGGATGAATGCTTATTACCATGCCCTGGTTTATGACTGCATGAATCAATTCATACAGAAATACAATCTATGGGTCCGCGACTCCGCCGAAGAGGCGAATGACTTCACCTTTGCGGGCGGTGGAGAAATTGATTTTGGAGATTGGACCTACTTGTATTTTCCGCATCTGGATTTTCATATCGGAGCTTCTTTGGGTCAAAACCAATACCCCTTTGCCAAGCGCAACAAAAAAATCGAAGAGGAAATCGACAAGAAAACTCAAAATGGCGAGACCTTTGAAGCGGCTCTAAAGTCCATCAGGGAGGAGTACGAGATCGAAGACGATGTCATCAAAGTGGTCCTGCATAAAAAAATCAGCCACGACGACCTGGAGTTGTTTCACACCTCGATCAAAACTCCCATTTACGAATTGCTGACGCATCAGCAAAAGGGAAGCTGGGAAGCCCTGGACGGCGAAACTCTGATGGACCAAGCCTACAATTTCGGCTCGCAATTGAAGATATGGACCTGGGGTAAGAAAAAGAAGAAGTTAAAAGTGGAAGAATCGTCTTAAAATTTGTTTAAAGCGTTTCATCGGGATTGATGGGTTTCTGGATGATGGGGATTTTGAATTTGAGGGCTTCCGGTGGTTTGTGGGCGCCCTTGCCTACGGCTTTCAGATGCGCATCTTTCTCCAGCACTTCGAGGCCGATCCGGATCTTGCCCTTGTGCAGGCGTACCGGGTAGATTTTGGTTTTCATGAACGGGTTCTGCCGGCAGTACCCGGTTTTCAGATCATACCGCCATTCGTGGTTGGGACAAATGATGACGCCTTCTTCGATCCGCCCCTCCCCCAAAGGCGAACCTTTGTGCAGGCACTTATTGGCAATGGCAAAATACTTGCCCTTGTAATTAAACAGGGCGATTTCGTCCTCTCCCGCGGAGATGATAGCAGACTTGCCGGGAGGCAACTCCTCCTCATCCATGACCTTGACAAATTTCAACATGACAACCTTTTATATTCACTCCAACTCCTAAGAGACTGGAGTTATCATTTTTGTTGTGTGGCTTCCTGCGTCTTCTTTTCCAATTCCTTCTTCATATCCGCTTCCGATAGATATTCATATTCGCAGTGCGAGAAAATCAGATTCAGCGCCTTCTGTCCCAGAATGCGATTACTGGTCTGGGTCATATAATCCTGACTGGAGAACAGGGATTGCTTCACCTCTTCCACTGATTTTTTGGTTTCCTTGGCCAGACGTTTGTACTCCTCCTCCATGTCCGACTGCGCGACATGGAGGTTCTCGACCTTGGCGATGCCTTCCAGAATGACATAGCCCTTGGCGTTGAACTCCGCGCGCGGGCGCCATTCCTGTTCCGCCTGTTCCGGGTTGAAGCCCGAATCCTCCAGCTCCATGCCTGATTGCTGGATCTGGAATTTCATACCTTCAATCATGAACTTCAATTCCTGTTTGATCAGCGACTCCGGAGTCTCGATATCATGCTCCTTCACCAGGTAATTGAAAATATCCTGCTTGATGCGAACCTCCTCGGCATGCTCCTTCATCGCCTGGATGCCGGACTTGACATTTCGACGGAAAGACTTGACTGACTCTTCCCCCTGTTGCTGAACGAACTCATCGGTCAGTTCCGGCAGGTTCTTCTTTTTTATTTCCTTGATACGCACTTGAAACGTCGCCAGGTCATCCGCTTCCTGTTCTGTCGCTCCCGGAATTGGCATGCTCACCCGCCGCAGTTTCTTGTTCCAGTCGACTGGAAGAGTGACTTTGACTTCGAACTCCTCGCCTACCTTATGACCGATCAACTGGTCTTCAAATCCGGCGATCATTTTTTTCTCACCGACACACATTGGATAATCCTTGGCGTCACCATTTTCCAGCGGCTCATTGCCGAGATAGCCTTCGAAATCTATCACCAGATAATCACCCAACTGGACCTCATGACCCTCCCGGAAAATTTCAAACGCTCCGAACGGTTCCAAATGATTATGAATGGAGGCTTCAACCTCGGCATCGGTCACTTCAAACAGCGTCTTTTTAAATTTCAGTCCCTTATAATTCTTAAATTTGACTTCCGGTTTGATGTCCAACACCACCGAAAAAGAGAACGGTTTGTCTCTCTTGACTTCATTGATTGCGGAATGGTCGATCTCCGGCGGCCCGGCGGGAACCATCCCGGTTTCCATGAGCGCCTTGTCGTAATACTCCTGCATCAGCCCCTGCCATAACTCAGACATGGACTCCAAAGGCACCTGCTTTTCGAGGATGTCCTGTGGAATTTTACCCGAACGAAAGCCCGGCATTTTAACCTGCTTGTTGATTTCCTTGTAGGCACGGGTAATCCTTTGCGCCACCACATTCCCCGGTATTTCGATGTCCAGCTTGCGCCGGACCCCTTCCAATTCTTCTACTTTGAATTCCATTTATCGTCTCTTAATAAAATAAATTAATCAGGGACCACCTGCGCTCCATACTTCTCTTCGATCAGCTGGTCGAGTTCTTCTCTGAGCTTCCCCAGAATTTCATCGTAGCTGAACGCTCCGACTTCCTCCGTACCTTTTTTCAGGTTGACGTGAGCCGGACCGCACCAGAGACCGAGATCGGCGTCGTCAGTTTCACCGGGGCCGTTCACCCGGCATCCCATGACTGCGATGGTGATCTTATATTTCTCGGCGTATTCGGTCATTCTACGCACATCCTGCGCTAAATCCACAAATTTTCCATTCTCGACCCGGGAGCAACTGGGACAGGCGATGATGTTCAGACCCTCCAGAAAGTTCTCTGGAACGGACCTGAACCTCCCCTCCTCAATATCATGGAGTATAGAGCGCCCTACGGCGATTTCCTCGCCTTTGTCGTCGTCGGGAACAGTGAGGGATACCCGGATGGTATCGCCGATTCCCGCCGGAATCAATTGCTCAAACGCGATTCGGGTTTTGATGACTCCCTCCGGCGGCATCCCCGCTTCGGTGACCCCAAGATGCAAAGGCACATCCGGCCGCTCCGCCGCGAAGCGCTTGTTGGCCTCGATCACTTCCTTGTAATCCGAATTTTTGAGAGAAACACAATAATCCTCAAACCCCAGGTCGTCCAGTAATTCGCAATGATCCACCGCGCAGCGGACCATGGCCTCTATAGGATCGTCTGGATACTGGGCTTTGTACTCGGGGTCCACTGATCCGGAATTGACCCCGATTCGGATGGCACAATCGTTTTCCTGGGCGGCGTTTACGATGAATTCGACCTTTTCCGGAATGCTCAGGTGCTTGTCGAGATGATATAAGTGACCGGGATTGTACCGGATTTTATTCACATAAGGGGCCACGAGCGGCGCCAGCCGGTAATTTTCCTGCAGGTCCACTGAAAATACCGCTTTGGAAGCCTGCCTGAGGGTCTTCAGGGCCTCGACGTCCTCTTTGCTGTCGACGGCGATGCGGATGATATCGGCGCCGGCCTTTTCAAGAATCTGGATTTGCCGGGCGGTGGCGTCGATATCCACAGTCCGGGTGGCGGTCATGCTTTGTACGGCTATTGGAGAATCGCCCCCAATCGTCAGAGAGCCGACACGGATTTTTCGGGTTTTACGGGGTTTAATCTGGGAGTTCACTTCGTGGGTTCTTTCCTTGAAGGGTTGGTGTGATAGGGACAAGTAATATCAAAAGGTTATCAGAAACAGACCGGGTTCTCAATCGAATCCTATAATTCCCAAAGTCCTTCAACCTATTTTACCCCAAGTTGCTTCCTTGGAATCACCAAGCTTTTGATTTATAGTTGTCTATTGTCAATAGCGGTTTGTTTTCCGGACATCACCTGCATATTCCTCAATCGGGTCCCAGCCATCACCGGGACAATGGAATCACCCAAAAGGCAAATTCATGAAAAAGTACCTGCTATCCATCGGCCTCCTGGCGGCACTCGCCTTATCCATAGCTTCCCCTGGCTTGGCGGGAAAAGCTTCGCACGGACTGTCGTTATACGGTCCTCAGGATCTCAAATACAAACCCGGTCAGACCTATAAATACGGGAATCCCAATGCCCCTAAAGGCGGGCGTCTGGTTTTGAGCGCTTTCGGTGCATTTACTAAATTAAACCCGCTATCTCTGAAAGGAGTTCCTGCCTCTTTTATCGATTTGCTGGTGTTTCAAACCCCCATGGATGGTTCAGCGGATGACAACGAGCACTTTTCCCAATACGGCAATCTGGTCGAAAAGGTGGAACTGGCTGACGACCGCCTCAGCATGGTTTATCACATCCGCAAAAACGCCAGGTTTTCCGACGGGCACCCGGTGACGGCGGACGATTTTGTGTTCTCGTTCAACCTGATCAAAAACCCTGAGTTCCATCCTTTTTACAAACATTATTTCGCGGATATCAAACAGGCCAAAAAACTGGGCAACTATAAGGTGAAGTACACCTTCGCCTTCTACAACCAGGAACTCCCTTTGATTGTGGGTCAAATGATCATTCTTCCCAAACATATCTATGGTCAGAAAGGCAAAAATTTCGGTTCTGATTTTGACGACAGGGCCGTCGGAAGCGGTCCCTATACGGTAAAAAAGTACGAATTCGGCAAATACATCATTTACAAGCGAAACCCCAACTGGTGGGGCAAGGACCTGGCAATTAACAAAGGCCGCTACAATTTTGATGAAATAACCGTAAAAGTCTATCTTGATCCGGTAGCGATGCGCGAGGCATTTAAAGGGGGGGAATATGACTTGAATATGATCAACAGTTCCCGTGATTGGGCGTTGGACTATAAGGGAGATTTCGTCAAGAAGGGTTATTACTTGAGAAAGGAACTCCCTCATACTCGTGTGGCCGGTATGCAGGGCTTTGCCATGAACCTGCGGAATCCCATTTTCAAATCGCGCAAAGTACGGGCTGCCATCGCCATGGTTATGGATTTCGATTGGAGCAACCGGAATCTGTTTTACAACCAATACACGCGTAGTGAATGCTATTTCGACAATAATCCTGAACTAAAAGCCAAGGGTGTCCCTAAAGAAGAAATTAAAGAAATACTACTTAACTTACGAAAAAAACACGGAAAACAGTACGTTCCAAAAACTGTATTCACCAAACCGGTCGGTGCCCCCGGACAGGGTATCCCGATTGAAAAGAATATTGCCCTGGCCAACAAGCTGCTCGATTCGGATGGATGGCAACGGGGTGCCGATGGCTTTCGCCAAAAGAAAGGTCAACGCTTGAATTTTGAAGTATTACTAGTCAGTCCTCTATTCCAGAGAATTGTCGAACCATTTAAAAATAATTTAAAGAAAATCGGGGTTCAGCTTACCAGCAAACTGGTGCAAGTCGCTCAATACGAGGAACGCCTGCGGGAATTCAAGTATGACATGGTAGTCACCAGCTTCCCTCAATCCCGTTCACCCGGCAATGAGCAGAGAAGCATGTGGACCAGTGAAGCGGTGAAAGTTCCAGGGTCACGAAATTATATGGGTATCGAAAACCCAGCCATCGACGAACTGGTGGATATTATCGTTAAAGCCCGAACGCGCAAGGAGCTGGTCAACGCCGTTCAGGCGACGGACCGGATACTGACTCACCAATTTTATCTGGTGCCTCACTGGTATATCGGTTACGACCGTATGGTGTATTGGAATCGATTTTCACATCCCGAAATTATTCCTTCGGCCTCGAGTCGCCAGTCTCATTTTATCGAGTGGTGGTGGTACGACAAAACCAAGGCTAAAAAATTGAAAACCGCCCGCGCATCAGGCAGATCCCTTAAGTGACCTCATCCAGATAATCCTATGACTACTTACATCATCCGCCGATTGTTGTTGATGTTCCCGACCCTGATCGGGATTCTGACGATCACATTTCTCATCATCCAGTTCGTGCCGGGCGGACCCATCGATCAAATGAGATCCCTGCTACGCGGACATGCGGGTGTGATGGGCGAAGCCGGCGGTGGAGCTACAGGTGGCATCCAAGGCCTCAAAGCTCAGGAGATGGACCCGAAGTATCTGGAGGAGCTCAAAAAAACCTATCACCTCGACCGGCCTCTGTGGGAACGCTATCTCCGTACCTTCATCTGGTATTCGCCGAAGGACATGAAACAACCGTTCGCCGAACGGTTTTTCAACCGCGACAACTGGGACGGGTTTCTGATGTTCAAATTCGGCGATTCGTTCTATCGCAACAAGTCGGTGCTGGAGCTGATTATCGAAAAACTACCGGTCTCCGCTTCCCTTGGGGTCGTCAGTTTTTTCATGATCTATATCATCTGCATCACCCTGGGCATCGCCAAGGCGGTGAGAAGCGGCTCTCGCTTCGATACCGCCTCCAGCATTATTGTATTGATCGGTTACAGTACGCCGGGTTTTGTTCTCGGACTCCTGCTCATCGTTTTTTTTGGACCGGGGGACCGGGCGATTGCCCACATGATACCCATTGCCGGGCTCACCTCGGTAGGCACTCCCGGTTATGAGGAGTGGACATCCTGGCAGAAATTCACCGATTACCTGCATCACCTGGCGGCGCCGCTGACGTGTTACATCATCGGCGGATTCGCCACGCTCACCATGCTGACCAAGAATGCGATCATTGAAGAAATGAGCAAGCAATATGTGCTGACGGCGCGTGCCAAGGGGCTGACCGAGAACACCATCCTCTACAAACATATTTTGAAGAATTCATTGATCCCTCTTATTACCGGATTCCCCATCGCCTTTTTGACCATGTTTTTTTCAGGCTCATTGCTGATCGAGCAGATCTTCACGCTGGATGGCCTGGGTCTGCTGTCGTATCAGGCCGTGATCCAGAGAGATTACCCCATCGTCTTGGGCAGTCTGTTTATTTTCACCCTGCTGTATTTGGTCGGACAATTGTTGACGGACATTTCCTACGTCCTCATCGACCGCCGAATTTCATTTGAGGAGTCGCAAGGGTAGTGGCCATGAAATTAAGCAAAGATCTGCAGGTTAAATTTCAAAGATTCAATAGCGACAAACGGGCGCGCTACAGCCTGATCGACTTGATGATGATTTTTTTCCTGACTCTGCCCGCCGAGTTTCTATGCAACGTCCGCCCGATCCTTTTAGTGGTGGATGGCAAACCCTATTTCCCCAATCGTTTTGACTTGTAATCGGGTTCCGAGAGAAGGGGACCGCCAAAGTCCTGCTCGCTGTAAGTCAACACGGTGGGGAAATAGGGTTTGCCATCCATCACTAAAAGGATCGGGCGGACGTTGCATAGAAATTCGGCGGGCAGGGTCAGGAAAAAAATCATCATCAAGGCGATCAGGCTGTAGCGCGCCCGTTTGTCGCTATTGAATCTTTGAAATTTAACCTGCAGATCTTTGCTTAATTTCATGGCCACTACCCTTGCGA
>PVMS01010792.1_pt1 | contig 10985 bp, 6 predicted proteins | sample 1853461 | NCBI WGS metagenome assembly PVMS01 (sample SAMN08582032, study PRJNA380276) | Marine sediment metagenome, whole genome shotgun sequencing project. | isolation source: ocean sediment barecode stripped | collected 2017
GACTTCATGACTTTACAGACTCTAATCATAGGCGGGGGAATCAGCGGCATCACTGCGGCTGTGGAACTGGCTGAAGTTGGTAAGGAAGTAGTGTTGATTGAAAAAGAGCCCTACCTGGGTGGGAATGTATCAGGATTTAACAACTACTTCCCCAAGTTATGCCCTCCGGCTTGCGGACTTGAGATTAACTATCGGAGAATTCGATCAAATTCGAGAATCAGCTATTATACGGGGGCAGAAGTCACCCGGATTTCGGGAAGGGAAGGGAAATTCAAAGTGACAGTATCTCTCGGTCCCAGGCTTATAAACAGCCACTGCACTGCCTGTGGTAAATGTGCTGAGGTTTGTCCCTCCCTTGCTGCTTATATTCCAGGTGGACTGTCCTTCCCCATGCAATACACCATCGATGCTAATGCTTGCAAAAAGATGGAGTGTGCCAAATGCCTTGAAGTATGCGAATATGAGGCCATCCAACTGGATGCGCAAGCAGAGGAAATCGAAATTCAGGCTGGGAAAATTGTGGTGGCCACAGGTTGGAAGCTTTATGATCCTGCGAAGATCGAGAATTATCGTTACTCAAACGAGCCCGATGTAATCACCAATCTTGAATTTGAACATCTGCTTGCTTCATGTACCCGCGAAAACAAAAAGCTAAGCAGACCATCCGATGGAAAGGTACCTGGTCGAATCGCATTTATTCAATGTGCTGGTTCAAGAGATCATATGCATCTATCGTATTGTTCGACTGTTTGCTGCTCAGCCACCATTAAGCACGCATTGACACTTGCCGAGCACTACCCGGAAATGCAGTCTGAAGTTTTCTATATCGACCTCAGGCTTACGGGCAGGAATGAAAAGCTTCTGGCAAAGGCTGAAAAAAGCAAACAGATCACACTGACCCGGGGAAAAGCCGGTCGTATCAGCAGGCCCGATTCTTCAGATGGTTTGGTGATTGAAGTGGAAGATATAATGGCCGGACGGCGTCGGGAGGATTCATTCGATATGGTAGTTCTTGCTATGGGATTGGAACCCAATCGCATAGGTGTAGACCTTGAAGTTAATGAACAGGGATTTTACCTGGACAGACAGAGACCGGGAATATATCCGGCTGCCACCTGCAAAAGGCCCATGGATGTGGCCTCATCTGTAAGGGATGCTACCGCGACTGCCCTTAAAACCATGCGCCTGTGATGGAGGAGAATAAAAAAAATATTGGACTCGCTCTATGTACCGGATGCTCAATTGGGGATTGCCTTGATGCGGATCAGATCATCAGTGTTTCGGAGGATGCTCAGGAGGGTCTTATAACACTTAAACACGCGGCACTATGTTCAGAGGCAGGACTGGAAGCTTTACATGCATCGCTCCATGAGCATTCAATAAGTCGATTGGCTGTAGCAGCTTGTTCTCCCAGGGCAAAGGTTGCTGAATTTATGCTGGACGGAATTTATGTGGATCGGATCAACCTGAGGGAACAGGTGAGCTGGGTGATGGAACCCAAGCATGAAGATACACAAATGTGTGCGGAGGACCAGACCCGGATGGTGCTTGCTAAGCTGAATGCAATCAGCGACAATACACCCTATATTCCTGAAACACTCTATGATGATATCCTTGTACTGGGCGCAGGAATCTCGGGGCTAACTGCAGCTCTGGAGGGAGCTGAGAGTGGTCGCAAAATACATCTGCTTGAGAAGAGTTCTTCTCTGGGTGGTTATGCGGGCAGACATTTTAAGGTGCTACCTTCTGAGGCCCAGGCCGCTCCACTTGCAGAACCCGATGTGGCTGAACTGGCCCAAAAAGTGCGTTCACACCCTAATGTGAATATATACCTGGAGACCACCCTACACTCTATAGCTGGTGAACCTGGCAGTTTTACTGCTAGATTGAAAGATGGGAAAGATACGGTTCTGGGCGTAGGTGCTGTGGTTACATCCACTGGATGGAAGCCCTATGAGGCCAATCGTTTAAGCCACCTGGGATATGGATCGGATGGGGTAAAGACGCTGGAGGAATTTGAATCATTTGTTCATAACGGCCAGGTGCCCGATCGGGTACTGTTTCTTCTCTGTGCCGGATCCAGGGATGAAAATCACCTAAGTTACTGTTCCTCTTACTGTTGCACGGCAGCGCTTAAGCAGGCCCTTTATGTGAGAGAGAAGAATCCCAATGCACTGGTTTTTATAGTCTACAGGGATATTCGCACCCCCGGCTTTCAGGAGGAGTTTTATAAGAAGGTTCAGTCCGATGATGCCATATTTATGACCAAAGGATTGGTCGAATCGGTTCAGAGTGGAGAAAAGGGAATTGAGGTATCCGTCTCAGATTCATTGCTTGAAGAGCATGTGATTATTGAGACGGACATGGTGGTTCTGGCAACAGGTATGGTTCCCAGTGGGACCGAAAACCTTCAACTACAGTACAGGCTGGGGACCAGTATTCCTGAGTTGGAATATGATTTTTCTGACTCGCATTTTATATGTTTTCCCTATGAGACAAGGCGCACCGGCATATATGCTGCAGGCACAGTCAGGGCACCCATGGACCTGCAGTCCAGCAGGGAAGATGGCACAGGAGCCATGATGAAGGCCATTCAGTGTATCGAGTGTGTGAAAAGGGGAGAGGCAGTTCATCCCAGATCGGGCGATCAGACCTATCCCGAACTCTATATGGAACGCTGTACCGATTGCAAACGCTGTACGGAAGAGTGCCCATTTGGAAGTTATGATGAGGATGAGAAGGGAACCCCACAACCCAATCCTGCAAGGTGTAGACGTTGTGGCATATGCGTGGGATCGTGCCCGGAGAGGGTGATTGGTTTTACCGATTACTCCATCAACAGTGTTTCGGCCATGATCAAATCGGTACATGTACCTGACGAATTTGAAGAAAAACCAAGGGTGCTGGCCTTTGTTTGCGAAAATGATGCCTATCCTGCTTTGGATGAAGCTGGAGTAAACCGGCTGAAATACAGTCCTTTTGTTCGCATACTTCCAGTGCGTTGTCTGGGTTCCATCAATAAAGTCTGGATTTCAGATGCCCTTTCTCACGGCTATGATGGAATTCTCCAAATCGGGTGTAAACCTGGGGATGATTACCAATGCCATTTTATCCAGGGAAGCGAATTTACCGAGCAACGGGGCGAAAATCTTCAGGAAACCCTGGAGACCATGATGATCGAACCGGAGCGGATACAGACCAGTTTTGTGGAGATAACCGGTTTTCATGAAATACAGGAGATTATAAATGAATATGTGGAGGAATTGGAGCTTATTGGTCCCAATCCATTTAAGAGTATGTAAGAATAAGTTAATGAGTTAATAAGTTAGTAGGTTAGTGGTTATTAACCTATTAACTTCTAACATACTAACACGAACGCAGTGAGTACTATATATCCTGACATTGAGTTTAAGCGGGAATTGACTAAGCTGAGTGGCGCACAGTTAAATCAATGCATGCAGTGTGGAAATTGTTCTGCAGTATGCTCCCTGGCACCCGAAGAAAGGCCTTTCCCCAGAAAAGAGATGATATGGGCAGGTTGGGGTTTAAAAGAAAAACTAATTGGGAATGTGGATGTGTGGCTCTGTCATCAATGTGGTGATTGCAGCAGTTACTGTCCGAGGGATGTAAAGCCAGCAGATGTGATATCTGCAATCAGACAGAAATCTTATCTACACTATGCCCGTCCCAGGTTCCTTGCCAGGCTGGTAAGTGAACCCACTCTTCTTCCAGTGGCTATTGCCATCCCAGTGCTTGTTATTATCGGTATCCTATCTGCTGCAGGAACTTTTAGAATCCCTGAAGGGCCCGTGGACTATTCTGCTTTTTTCCCACACGGATGGCTTAATTCTACCTTCTCAGTTATTACCCTGATCTTTTATGGATTGGCCAGCTGGGGGATAGGATCCTTCTGGAAGGATATGAAGTTGCAGACCCCACCTCCCGAAAAGATGGATGGAAAGTTACCGGTTCTTAAAGTGCTGGGTGAGATCCTTTCGCATGCTAATTTTTCCAGCTGTGGATCACGTAAGAAAAGAGCCTTCGCTCATATGCTGGTATTTTTTGGTTTTGGATTGTTGATCCTGGTAACGCTCTATGCCATCATAGCTTCAATCACCCACAACTATCCACTTCCTATCACCAATCCTTTTAAAATAGCGGGTAACCTGGCCTCTCTAATGATCTATTCAGGACTGGGTATCATGGCTTATGAACGGATTTTTAACCGTGAAGTATTTGGGAAGAGTCGGTACACAGATTGGTTGCTCCTGGTCTCCATTGGCCTCCTTACTCTTTCAGGAACCTTTGTGGAACTGGCCAGATTCGGGAACTGGTCCATGGCGTACCACCTCTACTTTTTTCACCTTGTGGCTGTTTGGTTTGTGATCATGTACCTGCCCTTTTCCAAGCTTGGACACATCTTCTACCGAACCACCGCACTGCTCTACGCCCGTTCTATTGGGAGGAAATAGGCTTGTGGACTAAAATCGAACCTGTTAAGATTCCGGCTTAAAGTTGTTCAATACATTTCTTACCGATCCATGTAGCAGTAGCAATCGCCTTGATTCCTCCCTATCCAGACCCAGTTCTTCACTGATCATTCTGGAGCCCCTCTCTACCAACTTTGCATTGGTCAATTGCATATCCACCATCTTATTCCCTTTCACTCGACCCAGCTTAATCATGGTGGAGGTGGTAATCATATTCAGGATCAATTTCTGGGCAGTCCCTGCCTTCATACGCGTACTGCCTGTTACAAACTCTGGTCCAACCAGCGCTTCAAGTGGAATATCCACAGCCTTGGCCAGCTTGGTATTCGGATTGCAGGTAATGCATGCAGTAAGTAAACCCTCTTTACGAGCATCTTTTACAGCACCAATTACGTAGGGCGTTCGACCCGATGCAGCAATTCCCACCACTACATCGTTCTTACCTGGTTTAAAAGGAGCCAGGTCCCGCCAGGCTCCTCCCGGATCATCTTCGGCAGATTCCACTGCTTTGCGGATGGCTTTGTCTCCTCCTGCAATGATTCCAATGACTATGTCAAAGGGGACACCGAAGGTGGGAGGGATTTCAGATGCGTCCACCACTCCCAGTCTTCCGCTGGTCCCGGCTCCCACATAAAATAGCCTTCCCCCTTTTTTGATCCTTGGAATGATCCCTTCCACAAGCTTTTCTATCTGTGGAATGATTAATTGAACTGCCTGGTGAACAGTGCCATCTTCCCTGTTGATATTTTCAAGTAAATTATTTACAGACATCTCTTCCAGGTTATCGTACATGGAAGCAGATTCGGTGATAGACCCGGGTTCAGCAATTTTCTCTTTGTTCACCTTTCTGTGGTATTTCACCAGTTCCTCGATGGGGGTGGCAATGATGGAATCACATTGGAGTCCGTGTTTGGGTAATACCTCTTTGAGAATCTCCTGAAAATGGAATGCCACGGAACCTGCAAATCCAATCTTCATAGAGGTAAATTCTTTGTATTTCGAGATGTTTTTCTGAATAAAATCCTCAAATGCCAGTGTGATCAGGTTTCTGATCTCTTCATTATCAATGTGTTTGGCTGCAATCTTTGTGAGCGAAGCCAGGTAACGGTTGGCATGAGGTTTCTGATAGACATTCTCTAGGATCTGATCCATGTTCATTCCCTCCTCCGACATGATGGCATCCCTGAGGGTATCGCTCAGGTTGCGCTTATGAAGCGCATTAACCAACCTTTTCCCAATGTCGGTCCCACTTCCTTCATCTCCAAGTGAATAACCAAGGGCCGGAACTTTGTCCATGATCTTACCCTCCTGGTACAGGCCTGAATTTGATCCTGTTCCGAGGATGCAGGCTATGCCTTCCCCATCTTGGAACAGAGCCCTGGCCACTCCCAGTAAATCATCATTTACCTGGATAAAGGGGTGAACACCCACTCTTTTTTGCAGCGCAGTGCGGATTACCTGCTTCATGGTCTCATTGGCCACTCCTGATCCGTAAAAATAGATCTCCAGAATACGCCTTTCATTCCCGCCCAGGTCAAGTTTCTTAAGCGCGCTGTCAATTTCTTGTTCATCAGCATGATAGGGGTTGATCCCGAGTGTAGACATGGCGCGGACTTCTGTGCCGTCTATCAATCTCCAGTCAGTTTTTGTGGATCCGCTGTCAGCGATAAGAATCATAAGTTTTTATTTGAAATTCTAGGACAAATTTAATGTTATATATTAACCTGGAATAATAATTAAACATTTGTCCGCTCTTATGCGTTGTTCTGTGCAAATAGGGATGAATGAGCAAGAAGATATGTAAGGATGATGAGGTTCTGAAACCTAAGATGAAAGGCAGAAAGAATCGTTATCTTTGCACGAAATGTGACAAGAGATCCCCTAAAGAGAAATGGTGTTGCAAACCAGTGGAAATAGAGCGATGATCCTTGCTGCCGGATTAGGCACCAGGATGCAACCGGTAACCAATGATAAACCCAAGGCGCTAGTAGAGTGGGAAGGTGTGCCCATGCTGGAGCACATTATTCTCAAGTTGAAGAGCCAGGGATTTGATCAGATCGTGATAAATGTGCACCATTTTGCACAGATGATCATAGATTTTGTGAACCAGAAGGAGCAGTTTGGCATTCAGATAGAATTCTCCCATGAGGTGGAGGAACCTCTTGATACGGGAGGTGGAGTGGCTTTTGCATCCGGGTTTTTCGATCAGAAACCCTTTCTCGTTCACAATGTGGATATTATGAGCAATATTGACTTAAGGAAACTATATGATTCTCATATTCAGAGTGGCGCCATTGCAACCATGGCAGTAAAGGATCGCGAGACCTCCAGAAGCCTGCTTATGAACCATCACAATCTCTTAAAAGGGTGGAGAGATAACCGAAGTGGTGAAACCCGTCTTGTGGATGAGGATAGCCAGGATTTAGTGCCCATAGCATTTAGCTGTGTACATGTTATTAATCCTGAAATCTTTAATTTCTTTCCTTCTGAAAAGAAGTTTTCAATCACCCCCTTTTACCTGGAGCTGGCCAAACAACGAGACATTCATCTTTACAGGCATGATTCCGACACCTGGATTGATATGGGCAGGCTCGATTCTTACAAGCAATAGCAATTATGGAACCTACAGAAGAGATGAAAGCGCAGATCGCGCTGTGGAATAAGGAGTTGAAGGAGAAGAATCCCATTGGAGTTATTGCTTTTTTTCTTCAGCATTTTGGAGAGGAAATAGTACTCTCAACCAGCCTTGGGTTAGAAGATCAGGTGCTTACAGAAATGGTCATGCGGCAGCGACGTCGCACCGAGGTCTTTACACTGGATACGGGAAGACTCTTTCCAGAAACCTATGATTTGATCGCGCGTACCAACAAACAGTACGGGATCCGAATGAAGACCTATTTCCCGGAGCCAGCCAGAGTGGAAGAGATGGTCGCCAACCGTGGAATCAACCTTTTCTACGACAATGTGGAAAACCGAAAAATGTGTTGTGGGATCCGAAAGGTGGCACAGTTGCCCAGGGCTTTTCAGGGTAAAAAAGCATGGATTTGCGGACTGCGTAAGGATCAGTCAGTCTCCAGGTTCTTCAGCAAGATGGTAGAATGGGATGAAAACAACAATCTGGTGAAGATTAATCCTCTGATTAACTGGACAGAAAAGGAAGTTTGGGACTATATAAAAAACCATAATATCCCATATAACGTACTGCACGACAATGGATTCCCTAGCATTGGATGTGAGCCTTGCACCAGGGCCATTGAACCGGGTGAGGATATCAGGTCAGGCCGTTGGTGGTGGGAAAATGAGGCCCATAAAGAGTGTGGTTTGCATAAAAGATAGGGGAGTGTTACCTGTGAATAACACCCGATCCAATTAACTCCCGATCGTCGTACCAGGCCGCAAACTGACCAGGCGCTACCCCTCTTTGCGGCTCCAGAAAAGTAATGTACATACCTTCATCTGTGCGATGCATTGTGGCCTTTTGTAGAGGCTGCCTGTAACGAATTCTAACCAGGTAGTCCCGACTTTCTCCACTCTTCATGGCCAGGTCCTTCCTGATCCAATGGATCTCTTCAGGAATGATTTTTAATCCACTTCTGAACAGGCCGGGATGAGCTGCACCTTGTCCCACATAGATCCTGTTAGATTGAACATCTGTGGCGATAACAAACAGGGGTTCATCTTTACCCCCCACATTGAGACCCTTTCTTTGTCCCACCGTGAAGAAATGAGCCCCCTGGTGCTTTCCTGTCCACTGGCCATCCTCTTTGTCGTAAAGCCAGGGCTCGCAGAATGCTTCCAGATCCTTCGGGTCTTGCTTTTCATTGGTATACTGGGGCAGATCGGCCGGGACCTCGAATATATTTCCCTCTTTGGCCTTTAGCTTCTGCTGCAGAAAGACGGGTAGATGAACTTTACCCACAAAGCATATTCCCTGGGAATCTTTTTTCTCTGCCGATGCGAGGCCCAATTCCCTGGCAATTTCGCGTACCCTGGGTTTTTGCAAGTGTCCGATAGGAAAAAGGGTTTTGCTAAGCTGTTCCTGGGAAAGCTGGCAAAGGAAATAGCTCTGATCCTTGTTGGGATCATCTCCTGCCATCAGGTGATGAATGACCTGATTGGCTTTGTTGGAGGTTTCCTTGTTGCAATAGTGTCCTGTTGCCACAAAGTCAGGTTGGTAAGCCTCTGCAGCATTCAGGAATGCATCAAATTTGATTTCCCGGTTACAAAGCACATCCGGATTGGGAGTACGGCCCTTTTTATATTCTGCAAACATGTAATCGATCACCCTATGGCGGTAAGGATCGCTCAGGTCCACCACATGAAATGGGATTCCAAGTTTTTTGGCTACCAATTCTGCAAACACCACATCCTCATCCCAAGGACAATCGGCGTCGATAATTCCAGTCTTATCATGCCAATTGATCATGAAAAGAGCAATTACGTCATAACCCTGCTCTTTAAGCAGGTATGCCGCTACACTGGAGTCCACACCTCCCGATAATCCAACTACAACACGTTTCCCCACTGAACAAAAATTTTCACAAAATTAGGAATTTCCTGGTAACAAAGATCATATATTAAAATCCTATATTTACTCTATGACCCCTTTGAATATCTACAAGGCTTCAGCAGGTTCTGGCAAAACATTTGCCATTACCCTGGAGTACCTTAAACTCCTGTTCCAATCACCAGGTATTCACAGGAATATACTGGCCGTTACATTTACAAACAAAGCGGCTGGAGAGATGAAAGCCAGAATCCTGAATCTGCTATTCGATCTGTCGAAGTACGACGGAATCTGTCGAAAGGAAGAGATGAGACTGCTTGGCGAGGCTCTGGATATGGAGGAGGCTTATATTCGCAAACGTTCAGGTGAGCTTCTGCAGATCATTTTAAATGACTATACCGGATTTTCGGTGGGAACCATCGATAAATTTTTCCAGTCAGTGATAAGGGCTTTCACCCGAGAAATAGGAATTCAGCCTGGCTATAACCTGGAACTGGATAGCAACCGCGTTCTTTCCCATGCAGTAGACAACCTTTTTAATGATCTTTCTACGGATATAGCTTTGCAACAATGGCTTATCAGATTTGCAGAGGAGCGTTTGGAGGAGTCCCGGTCCTGGAATTTCAGAAATGAGATTTTACAGTTGGGGATGCAGCTATTTCGGGAGTCATTCCAGGGTCTATTCCTGGAATCAGACATGGAGGTACTTGCCAAAAAAAACCTGGAGCTATACCTGGAAGATATTTTACAGGTGGAGAAAGATACCCGAAGAGAGATGTCGGCACTTGGAGAAGAAGCATTGGGACACATCAATCGGGCAGGCTTGCAGGTGGAAGATTTCAAATTAAAAGGGAAATCACCTCCTTCCATGTTTCGCATCGCCTTTGAGGGCGGGGATTTGCAGTTCACACCCTCTAAAACAGATGCAATTGATCTGGCCGAAAAATGGTATAATAAAGATGCAAGCCAGGCTATGATATCAATGACCGAAAATCTGTTGATGCCTCTCCTTGGCAGCTTATATCAAAAACAAAAAGTACTCAATACGCTTCTTTTGATCAGGCAGAATTTCTATACATTGGGCATCATGGGCGATCTTTGGGAGCATGTGCGCAGCTATACAAAAGAGCGAAATCTATTTTTGATTGCAGATTCGAGCAGATTTCTAAAAGGGATCATTGGCGGAAACCAGGTTCCTTTTATATATGAGAGAACTGGAGGACGATTCTCCCACATCATGCTGGATGAGTTTCAGGACACTTCGGTCTTTCAGTATGATAATTTCAAACCTCTGCTTGATAATTCCCTGGCTTCTGGACAGGCAAACATGGTGGTAGGTGATGTAAAGCAATCCATCTATCGCTGGCGGAATTCAGACTGGAAGATCCTTGCATCAGATCTGGACCGGGATTTCAGTCATCAGGAGTGCTTCACACACACATTAAATTACAACTACCGAAGCTCGGAACAGATCATTCGGTTTAACAATACCATATTTCAACTGGCCCCCCGTGAACTGGCCCGTATAATTGAAAAAGAATTAATTAGTTCAGGAGCAAGCAGAGCTGAGGCTGATATAGAGATCAAACGCTTTAAGGATGCCTATGCCGATGCGGTTCAGCAGTTCCCTGAGAAAGAATCCAATTACAAGGGGATGGTCAGGATGGAGATCATTAAAGAAGAGGATGAAGTCTCATTCAATGATCAGGTTCTGACCCGTATCCCCGGGTGGATTGAGGAGATCAGGGCTTCAGGAGTTGAACCCGGACAAACGGCCATTCTCGTACGCAGCCGAAAGGAGGGTGTAGCGGTAGCAAATACCCTGCTGGAATACGCAAAGAGTGCAGATCACAAGCAAAGTATCAGGCTCATTTCCAATGAGTCACTTCTTTTGATTCATAACTCCTCTGTCTCTCTTCTGCTCTCCGCATTGAGGTATTTGATCTATCCGGAGGATGAATTGAACCGGGCCTTGTTGAAATACCACA
>PVMS01030599.1_pt1 | contig 10983 bp, 10 predicted proteins | sample 1853461 | NCBI WGS metagenome assembly PVMS01 (sample SAMN08582032, study PRJNA380276) | Marine sediment metagenome, whole genome shotgun sequencing project. | isolation source: ocean sediment barecode stripped | collected 2017
CCGCTCAATGCGTCATCAACTTGGTCCACAAGTGCGTCATAGTCCGCGACGGACTTGGGTCCGATGTAGAAGAAAAGAACCACGATGAGGGAGATACCAGCAACCACCCACAAAATGATTTTTGTTAATTTGGAAAAAGCCATAGCCTCTTATTTTTTAAGATTGTGTTTTACCAGCAAGTCTACAAGTGAGATAGAAGAGTCTTCCATCTTATTAACGATACCGTCAATCTGAGACACAAGGTAATTGTAGAAAATCTGGAGGATAATGGCCACCATCAGACCGGTTACAGTTGTAATAAGGGCGATCTTGATACCACCTGCAACAACGGTTGGAGACATATCTCCCGCCACTTGGATTTGATCAAATGCTTCGATCATACCAATTACGGTACCCATGAAACCAAGCATAGGAGCAATGGCGATAAACAGGGCGATCCAAGAGAGGTTTTTCTCCATAAGGCCCATCTGTACGCTACCATAGGATACGACTGATTTTTCGACGACATCAATTCCTTCATCAATACGATCCAGACCCTGGTAAAAGATACTGGCTACAGGTCCGCGGGTGTTGCGGCACAATTCTTTGGCAGTTTCAACTCCACCTTCATTCAATGCTTCTTCAACTTCGAGCAGTAGCTTGTTGGTATTGGTAGAGGCCAGGTTCAGGTAAATAACCCTTTCAAAAGATAGGGCCAGACCAAAAATCAAGCACAAAAGTACAGCGCCCATAAAACCGGCGCCACCTTCAATGAATTTGGTTTTCAGGGTGGTGTGCAGTACAGTAAGTCCGCCTTTTTCTTCGGCAACAACTGGCATAACTGGCGCAGGAGTCGCCTCAACTGCTACCTCTTCAGTTACCTGTGTGGTATCTTCAGCAGGAGTATCGACCTGCGCAAAGATTGATGCTCCCATAAAAAGCATCCCGAATACGGGTATCAATGCAAATAATTTTTTCATGGTGTTGATTGTTTGTTTTTACTTTATGATTTAACGTGAATATTCCTCAATTAGGTTATTAAATATTTTACTAAGATAAGCTATACTTATTAAATATTGCAAAAACTTTGCGGAGAGAGAGGGATTGCTCGAAACCTTCAGTTTCTCGCGAACTCGCCCTGCGGGCTCGGTTCGAACCCAAACTCCACATTTCAAACTACTTCAGTCTTATATTAGAACGTTGCGGAGAAAGAGGGATTCGAACCCTCGGTACCCTTGCGGGGTACACACGCTTTCCAGGCGTGCCAGTTAAACCACTCCTGCACCTCTCCGAATTATCTTCCTTCCTTCACCCTTGCACTCAAACCCTCTTGTCTTCAGCTTCTTATAAGAACACTCCCAGCATCTGTTTGTCCTTAAACACTCTGCTGAATTTCAGCGGCGAAAAATACGAAAAAAATTAGAAATACAAGCTATCATGGCAAAGTGATTTCGCCTTTAAGGGATTTATTTAAAAGGATTTTAATCTCATCATCCCCCAGGTCCTGTGCGAGTAGCACCATTAATTTTGTGGTGGCCGCCTCAGTTGTTATGTCGTAACCACTTATCACTCCGGCGTTTAGAAGATGCCTGCTTGTTTCGTACCTACCCATCTCAACACTTCCCCTGCTGCATTGGGTTACGTCCAAAATGATAATTCCTCTGTCGACTGCTTTTTTAATCCGGTCCAGAAACCATGAACCGGTTGGGGCGTTTCCGGCACCATATGTTTCCAGTATCACACCCCGTAAACCTTGATAACCAAAAACTGAATCCAGATATTCACCAGTCATTCCCGGAAATAACTTGAGAATGGCAATGTGGCAATTAAACTTTTTATGAACTACCAATTGCCTGAACTTCCCCGGATATCTTACATACTCGCGATTATAAACCAGGTGAACACCAGCCTTGGCCAGGTATGGATAATTGGCCGATTGAAATGCATTAAAATGTTCTGCATTGACCTTTGTGGTTCTGTTTCCCCTGGAAAGTTTGCTTTCGAAATAGATGCATACTTCAGGAACAACCGGTTTCCCATACTCTTTAGCACCTGCGAGTACGATGGATGTAATCAGGTTTTCTTTGCCGTCGGTTCTCAAGGCACCTATGGGAAGCTGAGCCCCGGTGAGAATTACCGGTTTGTTCAGATCCTCGAGCATAAAACTTAAGGCAGAGGCAGAGTATGCCATGGTATCTGTCCCGTGAAGGATTACAAAACCGTCGAACTCCTTATAGTTATCTTCAATAATTTCAGCCAGCCTGGTCCAGGTTGAAGGTTCAATGTCTGATGAGTCTATGGGTGGATCAAAACTGACAGCGTCAATACTAAATCCCAGACCTTTGATCTCCGGGATTTGCCGTATGATCTTCTTGAAATCGATAGGTTTCAATGATCCATTGGAGGGATCCTCAATCATACCAATGGTTCCACCGGTATATATTATCAGTATAGATACTTTTTCAGGAACCATCTTGGGGTGTCAATTGATATAACCTTAATGCATTTTGTGTGGTAATTTGCCCGATCTCTTCTTTTGTCAAGTTATAAATCTCTGCCACTTTCGTGGCAATTTCCAGAAGATAACTGCTCTCGTTTCTTCTTCCTCTGTGAGGAACGGGTGAAAGGAAGGGAGCATCAGTCTCCAGCAGCAATCTTTCCAATGGAATCTCCTGAACCACTTCTCCCAGGTTTGAGTTTTTGAAAGTCACGATTCCATTAATTCCAATCATGAAATCGAAAGAGAGGGCTTTTATGAGGTCTTCCCGGGTCCCGGTAAAACTATGAAAGACACCCTTTAGTCCACCTCCTCCCTCATCATCCATCATCCTGAAAATCTCCTGAAAGGAGTTCCGTGCATGAATCACCAGAGGCAGGTTTCGCTCTTTTGCCCAATTGATTTGAGTTCTGAACACTTCTTCCTGTTCTTTGATGAAAGTTGTGTCCCAATACAAATCTATTCCTGATTCACCTATGGCAACAATTCGTTCATCATCAAGGTGTTGCTCAATTTTTGCCAGCTGATTGCGGTAGTCGTCCTTTACAGAAGTGGGATGAAGAGCCATCATAGGGAAGCAATGGGATGGAAACTGATCTGCCAGTCGAAACATAGCTTCCACCGTGTTGCTGTCAATATTGGGGAGAAACATGCGGGTAACACCAGCCTCAATGGCCCTTTGGATCATCTGTTCGCGATCATCCTTAAATGCATCCAGATAGAGATGGGTATGTGAGTCGGTGTACATGATTCTTGCAAGCCTACAAAAGTATAATATTAAAGGGTATTCAGAATCCTAAATACCCCTTAATTCATATCCTTACTTGTTTAGTGCAAAGAAATGTTTATCTAAACAACACCCTGCGCCATCATGGCTTCTGCAACTTTAACAAAGCCACCAATGTTGGCACCATCTACATAGTTTACATACCCATCTGATTGTGTTCCGTGGTCCACACAGGTCTGATGGATATTTTTCATGATGGTTTGAAGGCGGCTATCAACCTCTTCCCTTGCCCAGGGAAGTCGCATGCTGTTCTGAGTCATCTCCAGGCCCGATACTGCAACACCACCCGCATTGGCTGCTTTCCCTGGTCCGTAAAGGATTTTTGAGTTCAGGTATACTTCAATGGCATCTGGCGTGGAGGGCATATTGGCACCCTCGCTTATGGCCATACAACCATTTTTCACCAGGGCTTCGGCATCCTCCTTATCAATCTCATTCTCGGTAGCTGATGGAAATGCCACATCACACTTCACATGCCAGGGGCGTTTGCCTTCAAAATACTCACAACCGAACTTTTCAGCATACTCCTTGATTCGGCCTCTTCGTATATTCTTCAGATCCATAACCCAGGCAAGTTTCTCGGCATCAATTCCCTCGGGATCATAAATAGTTCCTGCAGAATCGGACAGAGTCACGGCTTTCCCACCCAGTTCAGTGAGTTTTTGTACCGTAAATTGGGCCACATTGCCCGAACCTGAAACAGCAGCCACCTTACCCTTCAGAGAATCACCTTTGTTTTTCAGCATCTCTTCTGCAAAATAGACAGCTCCATATCCAGTGGCTTCGGGCCTGATCAGGCTGCCACCCCATTGAAGCCCTTTGCCGGTCAGAACCCCGGTGAACTCATTCCGGATTCTCTTATATTGTCCAAACAGATAACCAATCTCGCGTCCGCCTACACCGATGTCGCCAGCCGGCACGTCTGTGTTGGGACCAATGTGCCGGAACAATTCGGTCATGAAGCTTTGGCAGAAGCGCATCACTTCATTGTCTGATTTCCCTTTGGGATCGAAATCAGATCCTCCTTTTCCTCCTCCCAAGGGGAGTGTGGTCAGGCTGTTTTTCAATACCTGTTCAAAAGCCAGGAATTTAAGTATTCCAAGGTTTACAGTAGGGTGAAAGCGCAGGCCTCCCTTGTAAGGGCCAATGGCCGAGTTCATCTCAATCCTGAAGCCCCGGTTGATCTCCACCTCTCCTTTGTCATTGATCCAGGGCACTCTGAATAAAATCACCCTTTCAGGTTCGGCTATTCTTTCAAGAATTTTAGCGTGTTTATACCTGGGATTCTCTTCTATAAAAGGGATCAATGATTCTGCCACCTCATGTACTGCCTGGTGGAATTCTGGTTCTGCTGGATTTTTGGCCTTTATACGGGCCATGAATTGTTCAACTTTTGGATCCATATCGGTTTTTTATTGGGTTCAACTGCAAGTAAAACTAGAATATATTTATACAGTTATACATGCCCTTTATCATGTGAGTTATATGTCATTAAACAATGTCAAATAACATATCCAACGGGATCATTCCAGCGAAATTATCATTTTGTAGCGATTTCCCGGTTCTACTGAGACCCACTCCTTCAACTCCATTTCCAACAGGGTTGCCATTATAATATGAACAGGAATTCCGGTGAGTTGACTGAGAAGATCAGGTGTGTATCCCGTATTACTTTGCATGGAATGCAACAATTTCTTTTCCTGTTCGGATGGTATTATTTCAGCAGCAGGAATCTTTTTTGCTGCCATGGGAACATCCCAATTCAGATACCTGATGATATCTTCAGCAGATTCTGTGATCGCTGCCATCTCTCGGGTGATAAGCCTGTTACATCCGCTTGACCTGCTATCTCCCACTCGACCGGGTATGGCCATAACAGGTCGATGGTATGATAAAGCCATGGTAGCTGTAATCAGGGAACCTCCGGTTTTTGCAGACTCGACCACTAAAGTACCCTGTGATAGCCCGGCAATAATTCTGTTCCGCCGAAGGAAATTGTTACGTTCCGGGCCCATGCCGGAATGGAAATCGGTAACAAGGGCACCCTGTTTTGAAATCTTAACCGCCGTTTCCCTGTGCGACAAGGGATATATGGTATCCATCCCATGACCTAATACTGCCACAGTAGGCAAGCCAAATTCAAGGGCTGCCCGGTGGGCGATCACGTCGATGCCATAGGCAAGCCCACTTACGATGACGGGTTTTGGGGTGAGTACCGATAGATCCCTAATAATCTCCCTGCAGAGATTTCGCCCATAACTGGTAGCTTTTCTTGTACCTACAACGCTCAGGGTTCGGGATGAATGTAGTCCATTTGTGCCACGACTGTACAAAAGGATTGGAGCATCCACGCACTCCTTCAGCAATCCCGGATAGTCTGGATCTTGAAAGTAGTGTGTTTCAATGTGATGCTTCTCGAGAAATCCGATCTCCTTCTCTGCCCTGGAAAGAAGTCCTGGTGTCTTGAGGGCCTTGGTCAAATGGGGGCTGATCCCATGAATCTTTTGAAGGGAGTCAGCGGTCTGATTAAATATGGTCCTTGCCGATCCAATTTTATCGAGCAATTTCCCAGCAGTTATCGGACCTATGGACGGAGCCATGGTCAGGGCAATTTGGTACTTTAATTCTGTGCGGTCATCATGAGGCATCTCTTTTTCAGGGTTGATGTGATGATAGCTCTGTTTATCGGTACTGGATAATGAAAAGAACGATTCAAGAGCAGTATTTTCATCTGAGTGGCCAGAGGTGCCTGCAAACAAGTTACAGGAATTTATCAATTATTAATTCGTTTTAGTAGTTGATAAATTTCTCGTTTTCATAACTGGATATCCCGGCATCTGTTCCTATCCAAACGATTCCAGTATTGTCAGTGGCTATGGAGAGTATATTATTACTGGCCAGCCCGTTGTCTGTCGTATAGGAAATCCAGGATGAGCCTGAAAATACAGATATCCCGGCTAAGGTCCCGAACCAAATATTCCCTTTCTTATCACCACAAATCGCCTGAACATAGTTGTCCACAAGACCATCATCGGTATAATAAGCAGTCCAGTTATCCAATGTGTTATTACCGGTATGTCTGGCAACTCCCTCTTCTGTTCCAAACCATTTTGTTCCATCAGGTGCAATATAGATGCTCAGGATATAGTCAGAAGGCAGGTCAATTGGCCCCCACTGAGCATAGATGGACGCCCCTGAAATTCCATCCAGGTCATCGCGGTAAACCCGCATAACACCTACACCCTCAGTTCCTACATAGAGTGAATCTCCTTTAAGATTAGTAGCCATAGAGGTGATCGGGTAATTCATAAACATCCCTTCCGTGTAATACCCGTCATAATCAGGACTCAGCCATTTATCATTGCTCAGGGCCGATACTCCCTTATTTGTTCCAATCCAGCGTATGGTATCTAAGCCTGCTGCAATTCCAAGTACATCCTGACTAATCATGGGGGCGTTTTCAGGGCTATAAGTAAGGGCTTCTGCCTGGGCATCAATAGGAAGCCTGGCGACAGTGGCTCCATCGGGTGAAGCAATCCAGAGTTCTGATCCTTTAGGATTAACAACGTAAGTAAGACTTTTCAGATTCTGCTGTGGCAGACTCTTATTATCGTCATGCAGTTTCCACTTGTTCCCATCAAAACTCACAATTCCGATATCTGTACTAAACCATTTAATATTATCATCATCCACAATTACAGAATTCACATTCTTTACTGAAATACCGCTGCCATTTGATTGGTTCCCAGTTAATCCATTATCAGTAGATATCTGACCATTGACGAGATTTTCAGGCATTGAAATCAAGCCAATAACAAACATTAATACTGCAGTAGTCAGCTGGCATCCGGATCTGAAGATATTTTTCATGGTAGTAAAATGACCTTGATTATAGAATTTTATATGAGTACTTAAATATACAAAAGCTAAGCGTTAATAGGAGTGACAAGCAACAGTTTAGCAAAATTAAATCCTGACTACGGTTAAGATTAGTATATTTACGGTTCACTATTTTATTTCACGGAAGATGAAGCGGCGAGACTTTATAAAAGTATCCTCTGCAGCAGGAATAGTTGGACTGGTGGGCCCAGGATACACAAGCATGGCAAATACTGCACCATCAATAACAGATGGTTTTGACCTTCACCCCTTTATTAAAGAGCATCCCGAAGCAGTTTTTATAAATCTCACATCGGTAGAAGAGAAAACCGACGCTAAACCCATATATGATGCTGCATATAAGCTTGCTGATGAGATGTTTGTAAAAACCTCAAATGGGGAAGGGTACATAAATTCGACTCATGTAAACTGTAAACCTAACTGGACATGCGCCGGCAGGCCCGGATCTGATCCGGAAAAAACGCTGGGCATAACTACTGACCTTAACTATATTGAGGGATTTTTAAAGGGTGTAAAAAATAAAGGTCCCCAGAATTTTTCCTTAAGGGAATGTGCTTGTCCTCAATTCTGGGAGTCCAACGGGTACACCGGGATGGCGGAAAGGAACAATTTCGATCTAAGGGAGTTATCTACAAAGGATTACTGGGATCTGGATCCTGATGATATAATTTTTAAGGAAGTTGACGGAGTGGTCTTCAAAAAGGTGGGATATATGGCCCCCATGAATGCCCCCGACACCTTCCTGATCAATATTGCAAAATTCAAAACGCATCGGATGGGGCTTACCGGTGCGATTAAAAACCTGCAGGGGATTGCGGCCAGAAAATTTCACCAGTTCTGTGGAGGTCATCAGGATATTTATAAATCATATGACAAGCGCTATCACCAGTTTTTCCAGCCAGATTACATGGCCAACATCAGGGAGCTTCACCTTAAGCATGAGCAAGCCGGCATTCCGCGATGGGACAGCCTGATGGACATTCCTCCCTATGGCGGGGGGATATTTATGGAGCAGTGGGTTCAGCGCATGCTTGATTCCTACAGTGTTACTCCAACAGGAATAAATATTATTGAAGGGGTATATGGACTTGATGGCGACGGTTTCGGAAGAGGACCTCATGACAGGAGAGGCAAGACTTATATGAGTAATCAGGTGATTTTCGGGCAGGATGCATTCAGGGTTGACATTATAGAACACTGGCTTGGCGGTCATGAACCAGGGAATTTCGGGCTTTTCCATATTGGCAATGAACGTGGTCTTTCGGATGTTCTTGACCCCTTCGATATACCGGTATATCTCTGGAAAGACGGCAAGACAGAAAAAGTGAATCTTGATTCTCTTAAAAGGACTCCTCTTCTCACAAGTTATCTTAGAAGAAATACATATGGATTTGACGAAGATAAATATCATATGTGTGATGAACCTTTCGATTATGCTTCATGGAAAACAACAGGAAACATTAGTAAGCCTGATCCACCTTCCATTCGTGCATTGGGTACCAATTCAGATAATGAGGTTGTGATGGAGCTTTCTGTTCCGAAAAAGGGTGATGTATATGTGGATATTCTGAACCGTCATGGTGAAATCGTCTGGCGTATGGAAGCTGATGATCTTGAACCCGGAAAGCATGAGCTTGTATGGGATGGATTCTCTCAACCAGGGCTTTATAATGCTTATGTGAAGGGAATGGGTTGGGATGCCGAGAGGGAGATGGTGATATATACTTGATTTCTCTCTTCTTCTGAGGCATCCTTTTTTAGGGTTAATGTGATGCGAGCCCTGTTTATCGATGGCGGAAGACGAAAAATCATGGCAAAAGAAAACCACGGCGCTACACTGGTGAGTTGAAATGTCAGATCGAACTTCCATTCCCCATCTTTCTTCTAGTTCTTCGCCATCGGCTCAGATCATTCGGGTTCCCTTATATCTGGATATTTCTTGGGAAGAAAAGTAACTGTCCCCCTTATTTTCTTTAACATACTCATCTTAAGGAAACTCTGTCAATAATTCAAACAAAGGTTATGACACTGAATCTTTCCGATGAGCAAAAGTACATCGACAAGCTGACCGAAATTGTAGAGGAAAATTTCTCCAATAGTAGTTTTGGGGTGGAAGAACTGGCTAAGGAGATGGGAATGAGCCATTCAAGCCTTCACAGGAAATTAAAAGCAATTGCCAGGCAATCCATCAGCCAGTTTATTCGGGAGACAAGGTTGAAACGTGCTATGGAATTGCTTCAACTACAGGCAGGTACGGTGTCAGAAGTTGCATTTGGAGTGGGCTTTGGAAGTACTACCTACTTTTCCAAGTGCTTTCACGATTTTTATGGTTACCCGCCAGGGGAGGTTAGAAAACGTTTTGTGTCAAAACCAGGTTCAGTCAGGAATCCTTATCATATTGAAGAACCTGAGAACCAGATAAAATCCATAGCTGTACTTCCTTTTGACAATTACACGAATGATAACAGTCAGGAATTTCTTGTTTTTGGAATGCACGATGCCTTAATTGGAGAAATAGGTCAGTTGGGAACCATTTGAGTGGTATCGAAAACATCTGTATTAACATATACGGACTCTGATAAGACAATCAAAGAGATTGCTTCTGAACTGGATGTGGATGCCATAGTTGAGGCATCGGTACTGTTTGTCAATGAAACGATCAGAATTCAACTTAAACTTTACAGCGTTCTTCCCGATGAAAAACAGCTATGGACCCATAGCTATGATGTGGACATTAGCAATATTCTGAATTTGTATAATCAGGTGATCAGGCAAATTGCCAACGAAATAAATTTAACACTGTCACCCGACCAGCAAATAAAGCTTGAAGGAACAAGAGAAGTTAATCCTGATTCCTACAAGGCCTATCTCCGTGGTAAGTATCATTTATACCAGCTTACACCGGAGGGAATGAAAAAGGGTTTGGAATATCTTCATGAAGCCATCAGAATTGATCCTGCCGAGCCTTTTGCATATGCCGGACTGGCGCTTGGGTATCTTGAAATTGCACATGGGCCACTTAATCCTGGAAATGCATATGTGAAAGCTGAAGCAGCAGCATTACAGGCACTAAAGCTTGATCCAAAAAATGGCAGAAACCCAATTGGCCCTTGCTGAATTATGCATATATTCTACCTGGAGATTTGAAGAGGGCGAAAAGTATTTTATACGGGCACTTGAGTTAAATCCTAATTTGAGCCTTGCGCATTATCACTATTCATGGCTTCTTTTTCTTTTCGGCCGGAATGAGGAAGCGATTGTTGAACATCAACTTGCACAGAAATATGATCCCTTCAATCCTATGATTACGGCTTTCACTGGATTATTATATTCTTACGTTGGCCGCTTTGAAGATGGCATACAGGAAGCTCATAATGCTTTTGACATTCAGAAGGATTGTCCTGATGGCTATTTTGTTCTCGGTGAGACCTATTTGATTATGGGCAGAGAAGATGAAGCAGTAGAAACAAGTAAGAAACTTGCAGAGGTTGATCCATTATGGAGTTGGGTGCTGGGATTTATGTATGCAAGAACAAATCACCGTGTTGAAGCAGAACAAATTCTGAATGAACTGGAAAATTCTCCAATAACCAGTTGGAGCGCTATGGGAATTGGGCTGATATATGGAGCATTGGGCATAAAGGATCAATCTTTCAAATGGCTGACCTATGAACCCCATCATGCATGGATACCATGGACCGCTTTTATGCCCATGTGGAAGCCACTTTATGGTGATCCGAGACATGATGATTTTGTAAAACGGCTAAATCTGCCGGAGTTGTAAATGCCTTCCACCACAGGCTGTTAATAAGCCTCCTGC
>PVMS01010058.1_pt1 | contig 10982 bp, 8 predicted proteins | sample 1853461 | NCBI WGS metagenome assembly PVMS01 (sample SAMN08582032, study PRJNA380276) | Marine sediment metagenome, whole genome shotgun sequencing project. | isolation source: ocean sediment barecode stripped | collected 2017
ATTAAAATTTACAGTTAATAAGCCTATTCCGATATACCCTGGCAAGTGGGCTTTCTGCGCATGAACATAAATTAGAAATACGGATAAGTGCAGATAAAGCAGCGGAGAGCAGTGGTAGTGCCTGCAGGATCAGGTACTTTTTTGTCAACAAACAATAAAATGCCAATGTGGCAACGGAAATAGCTTTGAACAACTTGAGCCACGCTTAAAATTGCTTACTGAACAAGAAGCATCTACATTAGCAGATTATTTAAACATAAACAGTTTTGCTTGCAACCTATTCCGCCACCGGATCGACCTGTTTTTTACTGGGTGATTTATACTCTGGCATTGCTGGTAATCATGACATCAGCCGGTTTCATCATGCGTCTAGTGCCTTTTGCCATAGTTCCGGGCGTAAATTATGAATACTTGTTACATGCACATTCTCATCTGGCAATTTTAGGTTGGGTATATAATGCACTATTTATAGGTCTTGTTAGGACGTTTATTCCTAACCACAACAAGCCTCTCTCCAAATACAATACGCTTTTCTGGATCACTCAGGCAGTTACTATTTGTATGTTCATTGCTTTTATATACCATGGCTATCAATCACCGGCCATTGCCTCACTGGCGTTACACACTGTCCTGACCTATTTATTCATTATCTATTTTTTGAATGATAGCAAAAAGTATGCAGGTTCTTTGCCTGGCTGGATGATGAAATGCGCTTTGTTTTGTCTGTTTATTTCTTCGTTGGGGCCGTTTGCCATCCCCGTGATAAAGGCCCAATCCTTGAATGTCGATAACATAAAACTGGCAATAAACTATTACCTGCATTTTCAATATAACGGCTGGTTTGTTTTTGGCCTTTTGGCAATCATTTTCAAATGTTTGTCCGAAAAAGTGACAAAAGAACCACTTTTTAGATGGGGAAGTGTGCTGTTGCTTATTGGCGTGTTTCCCGCATATTTCTTGTCCATTCAATGGGTGGGACTGCCACACTGGTTGAGCCGGCTTTCTGGACTGGCCGGGATGCTGCAGTTTATTGGTGCTTTCTTAGTATGGTGGATACTATTACAAAGGCGGGATCAATGGAGAGACTCTTTTAAGCACGGTTTGTACAAATGGTTGCTATTAGGTTTTACAATTTTTGTGATTAAATGTTTGTTCCAGATGCTTTCAGTTTTTCCTGTGATATATGAAATGGTCTTTCATTCAAGAAATGTCATGATTGCCTATTTGCACTGGCATTTTTTAGGCTTTATCACGCTGTCTATTTTGACCGTATTTGGGAGGGAGGGAGGGTTGTCTTCCAATGGCAGTCTGTTCCATTCAGGGTTGGTGATATTCATCTCCGGTTTCCTGATCCAGGAAGTATATCTATTTACACAAGGCGTATTAAGCCGGCTTGGCATAATAGTCATAGAAATGCAATTGGAAATTCTGTTGTTGGCAGCCATCCTGCTTTTGACAGGAGCCGGCCTTTTTTTACTTACAGCGATCAGGCGGTTAGTGATCTCTCCCTGAAATGGCTTTTATGCCCAAGGAAAACACCTAACAAAGCTTTCGAGAGCGGGTGCTCAATTTAGCTGACCAATTTTGTAAACAAGCAGTTTTGTCTTTGCAGCGGTAAGTGATGATATTATTTGAGCTGAGAAAGTTGTGATTGAAATGTTAAACTTGTAGTATTGTATTAGGGCACATGCCCTAATCATCGGTTTGAATGAACACACAAAACAAAATTATCGAAGCTGCCATCAGGCTGTACAATGAAAAGGGGCTTTCAAGCGTCACTAGCCGTCATATAGCTGCCGACATCAAGATAAGCCATGGCAATCTGGAATACCATTTCCCTAATAAGGAAGCTATATTGTTTGCAGTATATAAGCAAATGAGCCAGGAGATGTCTTTGTACTATCCTGAGCACAAAGAAGATATATTAAACCCTGTCGGACACCTTTTTAAGCTTCTGGTACGGCTAGAGGAATTCCAAACAGAGTACAAGTTTTTTTGCCTGGACTTGATGGACATATGTAGGAAATATGAAAAAGTGAATGCCATGCTTGTTGATAATATGCAAATCAGAAAAGGTCAAATGGTCGGTTTTTTTCAGCGGTTCGTTGAACTCGACTATATGAAACCAGAACCGGCCATTGGTTACTATCAAAGGCTTCAACATACCATAAGGATTATACTTACTTTCTGGAAATCCCAGGAAGTAGTTGTTGCCAATTTCGATTTTAACAAAAAGGGGGAAATGGTCAGGCACGTTTGGGACCTTTTACTCCCTCATTTTACAGAGAAGGGAACTGAAGAATACGAAAATGTTTCGCAGAATTTCCCTCAGACGTTATATGCAAAATAGCTTGAATATGAATACTCAAACATCCCTAAGCGATAGATTGGAAAAGTGTTACTCCGGTGCAGTATATGACGTGCTGCGTGCTATGGGTTATCCCAACCAGGTTTTGCCCAATAACATTCACCCAATTGATGTTAATACCAAACTCACTGGCCCTATCTATACAGTGAGTGGTCACTACGATGAAACATTGGATCCTCATGAAACACTTCTTCAATGGACAGGGTTGCTGTCGAAAGCACCCGAGGGAAGTGTGGTAATCTGCCAACCAAATGACGATACCCTCTCACATATGGGGGAGCTGTCCTCCGAGACTTTGCAGTTGCGAGGTATCCGTGGATATATCGCCGATGGAGGGTGTCGGGACTCTAGTTTCATCAGTCAAATTGGTTTCAAAGTATTCTGCAAATACTTCACACCCGTGGATGTGGTGGGGAGATGGATGGCCGATAAATTCACCGAACCTATTAAGATAGGACAAGTCACCATAGAGACTGGTGATTATGTAATGGCTGATAGGGATGGCATTGTGATAATTCCAAAAGCTATTGTCGATGAAGTAGTGGAGAAAACAGAAGAAGTATTGCAAACTGAAAGTTTGGTCAGGAAAGCCATTTTGGAAGGAGTAGATCCGCAAGAAGCTTATTTGAAATATGGAAAATTCTGATAGCTCATTCTATTTGGCTTACAAGAGGAAATTATTATTACCTGACCTTGAAATATACGATTATGGACAGGAAGTAATGATAAGAAACCACGATAGTTACCTTCCTTGAAATTGAAGATAAAACCAGGAAATAAACCTACAAAATGAAGATTACCAATATTGAAATACGATTGTGCAAGCATTCTAGCCCTGCCATGAAGGACAGCGAGATGAGGGATGGTATACGCTCCGACCTTGAGTTTCTAGTTATTTCTGTGAAAACAGATGAAGGCATCCAGGCAGACACATTTGGCTTTGCTGGCAGAGGGGCAAAAATCGCTGGTCAAATTGCAGCAGACGTATTAAAGCCATTTTTCCTGGACAAGGATCCAGACTATCGCGAAAAGCACTGGCATGACTATCGAATGGCTGATCGTTGGTGGAACCATCTGCCTATCTATTCCTATGGGCCTTTTGATATTGCCTGTTGGATTCTTTCTGCTAAAGCCGCCGGGCTTCCCTTATATAAATACCTGGGTGCATATCGTGATAAAGTGCCAATATATGCAAGTTCGTTGGTCCATGATACACCGGAAGATTATGCCAAACAGGCCTTGAAAATTAAAAACCGTGGATGGGCAGCTTACAAACTTCATCCTCCCGGGAATCTTGAGTTCGACATAAAGGCCTATGAACTGTGTCGGGAAGCTGTTGGCAAAGACTTTAAACTAATGGCCGATCCTGTTGCTAGTTACAACCACCAGGAGGCTTTCAAGGTAGGTAGGGCACTGGAAAAATTGGACTACTATTGGCTGGAAGAGCCTCTGTATGATACAGATTTCCATGGTCTGCGCATGTTGACCGAAAAATTGGATATACCCATTTGTGGTACGGAAGTCCTTGCCGGCAGTCATTATAGCACAGCAGAATGTATCTCTTCCAAGGTGGTTGATATTGTGCGTACCGATGTTTCGTGGAAAGGGGGCATAACACCTGTTATGAAGACAGCCCACCTTGCAGAGTCGTTTGGCTTACAGTGCGAAATCCATACGGCAATCTATATGCCCCTGGAATTGGTAAACCTCCATTGTGCAGCAGCTATGAAAAATTGTGAATTTTTTGAAGTCCTTGACCCGATAGAATATTTCGATTTTGGTCTTGCCGAACCCATAAGGATAGAGAAAGGACATGCACATCTACCGGATAAGCCGGGATTGGGCATTGAATTGGATTGGGATCTGATAGACAACAGCACATTTGAAGTTCTTTAATATATAAAGCACGCTCTTTTTATAAAGACCAAATAAATGGAACAATGTGTCTTTAATTGATAGTTTAGTAATTGCCGTATATATCACCGGAATAATGTTCATCGGCTTATGGGTAGTCCGAAAGAAATCCATGAATGCCTTCCGTGATAGTACTTGAATTGAACAAACCAGCGGCAGATATTGAGGTGATGGAAAAGTTGAGGTATTAATCATGGATTTCAAATGGTAAGAAGTGGAAAAATATTAAATATGAGTAAAAAATTAAAAAATAGAACTTGTGATTCGAATTCCGGATGTTGTTCGCCAAACGAAATTGCTACTACTCCAATTGAAGGGAGCATTGTAAGAAGAGATTTTTTAAAAAGCATGGGTTTGGCAACGGGCGGTTTAATGATGGGTTTTCCTGCTATTGGTCTAAATAATTCGAAAGCAGGCTATACCATACCAACAGACAAGGGGCTATCGGCCAAGTGGTATAAAAGCCTATATGAAAGAGGTAAGGCAGAAGTATATTCAGGAATAGAATTAGCTTATATAGGCATGCCAATTGGCGGATTATGTGCGGGGACGGTATACCTTGGCGGAGATGGAAAACTTTGGTTATGGGATATTTTTAATGAAAAGAAAGAAGGTGTAATTAATAAAACCTATAAAAACTGGAATGGTAAAAAACAAGTACGTCCCAGAGATGGCGCTAATTTTATTTTTCCCGTTGCTCCCGAATATCCTTTTGAGCAAGGTTTCGGGATAAAAGTAAAGCAACAGAAAAACACCTGGAAAAAGACACTGGACTTTAAGGGATTTGATAACATTACCTTCAAAGGACAATATCCGATTGCCGAAGTAAGCTATCGGGATGCTGAATTACCTGTAAAAATTGATCTGCAATCCTTTTCGCCATTTGTTCCGTTAGACTTGGATGCTTCCAGCTACCCGGCTACCATCATGCGTTTTAAAGTCACAAATGCAAGTAGTAAAAAAGTAAGCATTGAGCTTTCAGGCTGGTTAGAAAATGCTGTGTTAAATAATTCTGAAAACAATAGCGGTGTTAAGCTTATCAATTCCATTGAAGAAGCTTCAGGAAATACTTACTTAACATGTACTGCACACACCGATTTTGAAGAGCTAAAAAAACAACGAGATTTTGGAAATATGTCTTTATTGCTTCTGGATTCGGGCCATACTACTAAAGGAGAGGCTGGAGTTCAGATAGACGGCAATCTCCTTTTTCCCCAAAATGATGAGGCAGAGGCCTCGGCTGAACATGGAGAACAATTGTGTGGAGCATTAAGTAAAACGTTAAAATTAAAACCCAAAGAATCAAAGGAAATTACATTTATCATAAGCTGGTATTTTCCAAACATAATTCTCCCTCAAAACAAAAAATCAAAAGGAGAGAATAAAGGCAGGTATTACAGCAAACACTTTAAAAACTCGCAAGGAGTAGGATTAGATATAGCTGGAAAGTACGAGGATTTACATCATAAAACTTCCACTTGGAGGCATATTTTTTATGAAGACTCGACACTACCCCATTGGTTTTTAAACCGAACCTTTGTAAATATCTCCATTTTGGCTACAGAGACTTGTTACCTGTTAGAGGATGGTCGGTTTTGGGCATGGGAAGGTATTGGTTGTTGTCCTGGCACTTGTACGCACGTATGGCATTATGCTCAGGCAATGGGCAGATTGTTCCCCGAGTTGGAAAAGAATTTAAGAGAGAAGACAGATTTTGCCGTAATCGATAACTTATCAGGAGGTATTGATTTTAGAGGATCGCTGGCTAATAAATATGCGGCCGACGGGCAAGCCGGAATTGTATTGCGTTCTTATCGCGACTACCAGATATCAGCAAACGATAAATTCCTGAAAAAGAATTGGGACAAGATAAAACTGGCTTTGCAGTATCTGATAAACCTGGATAAAGAAGATGGTAAAGCCAACGGTACCATTTATGGCGAACAACATAATACACTGGATGCAGAATGGTACGGGAATATTCCAGTAATCACCTCGCTATACCTGGCAGCACTGGCTGCTGCGGTAGAGATGGCCACAGTGATGAATGATATCGCAGCCAAAAAAGAGTATATAGCAATACTCGAAGCTGGGAAAAAGAACATCGAGAAACTTTTTAATGGAGAATACTTCGTCCAAAATGAAGACCCTAACCATAAAGACGCTATTGGTATTGGGTCAGGGTGTTACATCGATCAGGTTTTCGGGCAAGGATGGGCGCATCAGGTAGGCCTAGGCCCATTGTATAATAAAGAAATGATTGATAGCTCGCTAGAGTCGCTATGGAAATATAATTTTGCCCCCGATATTGGTCCCTTAAGAGATAGTTTACCGCCTCAAATAAACGGAAGACCTTATGCCATAGCAGGCGATGCCGGTCTGGTTATGTGTACCTGGCCGCTTGGCGGCAAAAGAGAAGACTGGGAAAAGTATTGGCAATTTGGATACTTCAGCGAGTGCATGACTGGTTTTGAACATCAGGCTGCAAGCCACATGATTTGGGAAGATAAATTAGACCATGGACTTTCTATCATCAAAGCGATACACCAGCGATATGCTGCCAACAAAAGAAATCCGTACAACGAAATTGAATGTAGCGACCATTATTCCCGTGCGATGTCAAGCTATGGATCTTATATAGCCGCTTGTGGCTTTACCTATAATGGACCAAAAGGACAACTTGGTTTTGCGCCGAAAATAAACCCCGAAAATTTCAAGGCAGTTTTTACAAGTGCTCAAGGTTGGGGAAGCTTGCAACAAATAAGAACAGAAACCTCTCAAACCAACACATTAAAAATTGCTTATGGGAAATTAACGATTCAAGAAATAGCGGTAGAATTACCTATCGAAAAAACAGCAAAAACGATTAAGGTTACTGTTAATAGTCAAACAGTGGACTCAACAATGAAAAAAGTGGGTAATAATACTATTGTTCTTTTAGATAGCGTTGAACTCGTGAAAAATGATATAATTTCTATTATCATAAAATTATAGTCTTGTATCTCCTTAATATAGAGACAAAAAATACCACACATCCAAAAATCACATAACCTTTTCCGGGAGGGTTGATCAGGAATACTCCAGCGTCTGTCCAAATCAGGAGATCCGGCACAACTCAGGTTAAAACCTGACAATAGTCATGTTTTCAATAATCACCAGTCCATAATTTTGATTTATTCAAATAGTAATTGAGTTGGCCGAATAGACCAAGTTACCTGTGGAATCTATTGCACAGGTAATTCAGTCTGAATTGGATCAATTAATAAATAGCAGGTATAATCAACACTTCTAAGAGAAAATTATGGCAAACAATGGATTTGAGGTAGCTAAAACCCATGCTTTGAAGGACTCCATCACCTACAATGAAGGTGCCGTCGTAAGCAAGGTCATCACACGCAACAAAAATGGAAATATCACACTTTTTGCTTTTGACAAAGGGCAATTCCTAAGTGAACATACGGCACCTTTTGATGCGGTGGTTCAGCTAATTGAAGGGAACGCAAAAATAAGGATCGATGGTATTGAAAACTTGGTACATGAAGGTCAAATAATTGTAATGCCTGCAAAAATACCACATGCAGTAGAAGCAAGTGAGAAATTCAAGATGCTACTTACCATGATAAAAGATTGAAAGAGTCGAATCGTAAGAGATAAGTGTATGTCAAATAAAAATATTAACACCCGGCAAGGTCATTGGATTTTGGCCAAAATGGGTAAGAGAGTACTTCGTCCGGGAGGAAAGGAGCTGACTTTAAAGCTTATAAAAAACCTAAACATCAATACCGAAGATGAAGTAGTAGAGTTTGCTCCAGGGCTGGGCTTTACAGCCTCAATAGCTTTGCAGAACCATCCCAAATCATACACGGGCATAGAACTCAATGAAGAAGCTGCATCCATTTTGCGTAAAAGCATCAACGCAGAGGAGAGAAAAATAATTGTTGGAAATGCTGCTGAATCAACCTTGGCAGATAACTCATCGGATAAAGTCTATGGAGAAGCCATGTTGTCCATGCAGGCGGATCATAGAAAATCTGAAATAATCAAGGAGGCCCATCGAATTCTTAAAAGTGGTGGATTATATGGAATTCACGAATTGGGATTGTCACCCGATGAGATTAGCGAAGAAACCAAATCGCATATTCAAAGAGATTTGGCTCAGGTGATAAAAGTAAATGCAAGACCACTTACAGTATTGAAGTGGACAAACCTGCTGGAAAAAGAAGGATTTGTTGTAAAGAAAATTGACATCAACCCCATGCATTTGCTGGAACCCAAAAGAATGATTGACGATGAAGGGTTTTTCAGGACCATAAAAATTGCTTTTAATATCTTAACCAACCCATCTGCTCGTAAACGAATACTGACAATGCGAAATATTTTCAGGAAATACCAAAATCACTTAAATGCATTAGCCATTGTAGCAGAAAAGGTATTGGTTAAGAGGTGAAGCAGGAGGGAAGGATTGATATTTGGATCACTATTAGCTCCAAATAAACAAATCTTTAAATATCGGTCTCTTAGCAATTATATTAGAGAATGATCTTCTATCCTTGCTCTTTCCAAAATAAAGCTGCGTGATGGATAGGAGCAAGCTACCTTGTAGCGCGGATAGTGATTATTTTTCCTTTTCCTGAATTAATCCGTAACCTCTATTTCTCCAGCTTTAAGACGGCAAATTTGCCTTCATTCCATCCATGAACAAGCAAATACAGATGCTTAGATCCATTTTCTGCTTCAACGAAATGCGGCCAGACCTGATGAATGTTGGTTAAGATCGGAATATCTAAATCTCCGGGAATAATTGTCGATACCAGCTTTTCGCCGGTATGTACATAGATCGGGGCAGATTTTTGATCACCGATTGCACTCAAAGCATTCAGGAAGAAATGCTCAGATTTATACGAGACATTGCACACGAGACTACCTTCTGGGATATCGTTGAAGGTTTCTACAAACTGACCCTTCTTAGTAAATTTCACCACCTGACCTGCTGCGCGATTAGCAACCAGGATGTGATTATCATGGGCATATATGCCATGTGCTGTCTGAAATTGGCCAGGATTATCTCCCTTGCCTCCCCAGGCAAGTTTTCCCCAACTCCAAACCCCACCTTTTTCTTTTATAGTCATCACAAAATCACCTTTAGAATAACCATGGGCTACATATATTGTCCCTTTCAGGTAGGTTACATCAGTTACGCCAAAATTGCTGTCTTCAGATGAATAGAATTCATTAGCGGCAGCAAATTTGAATTCAGTGCCGGTAGGCTTCAAAATTTCACTTACGATGGTTCCATCCAGCGTTAGTACCAGTACTCTTTTACCTTCTTGTGCTAAGGCAAGGTGTTTTACACCCTTGTGAATGAAGAAAACAATTCCATGAATGTTATCCTTTAGGCGCTTGTCAGTTCCTAAGGTTGTCCATTTTGTGAGATCAGGGCTGATTGAACAAAGTCCATATCCAGGAATTCCTGTATATACGATTCCTGTTTCAGGGTCTTCATTAAAGCCTCCATGCATTCCCGGTTCAAATTCAACGGCATCTTTGGGAAAAGCAGCAGTTAAATCCTGGTCCCAGGAAAAAACGAACGCTCCCTGTCCAGTTACCAGTTTTGCTTGCTTGGTAATCTGATCGGATTGCGTGTGATCATGCTGGTGATTATGAGCAATGGTGGCAAATTCATGTGCGTGGTGCGTATGATGGTGATCGTCATGAGTAGTTTGTGCCATTAATGTGCACGAAAATCCGAGAATGGATGCGAATAAAAATACCTTATAAGTCGTTCTTCTTGTCATGTCTAATACTTTATTGATTTATTTAGAAAGTTAATCATTCCTATCTAAACATCAACCCGCCACCACATTGCCTATATTTCACACCAGATCAACTAACTGCGAGGTTCTGTTTTCAGGTACTGGTTAATCAGACTTGCGGGGTTAATCAGACCTGACGGCCGTGAGCACAATCTGACTGTATTGTCACCCGGTGGAATATAACTTTATTTCTTACTCTTAGCTTTGAATCACATTCTACCTGAAAGTCTAAGATTTGGCAGATATTTGGTCAGGTATGAAATGTTTAGAAGAGTCATTGCCAAATCTTATTCCACCGGGTGTTATATAATGTCCTGCACTTGCCCGTTTGCAGTGAAACGAATAACAGGGTTATGCTGCGCCCGTCCGCAGTAAAACAGAGGCGGGCCTGCCCGCCGAACTAGAACGGAGGTGGGTTAAATAGCTTTGGCCCCGATAGCTATCGGGAGGGAAAGATTAATAGTTTAGCGGGAGGTCAATTCACATCTTTAAAAGCAATCACTTTATATTCTTATTGGTAACAAGCACTATTTCAGTATCTTAAGGGCTAAATTAAGAGATGGGTAAATACTGAATGTGTGCGTATATTTTATCATATAGCTAATGAACATTTTGCCTCTTTAATTCGTTGAATTTATAGGACATAGAAAAAGGAGGAAGACATGAAAAGTATATTGGGAATATTCTTAATGATAATTTTGCTATTAGGTTGTACATCATCTGGCCGGTTGTTGAGAGCACCCGCTGAAAATATAATTGACCTATCACAAAATGGGGAGGAGTATGAATTAATTGTACTTGACCCTGGCTTTGACACTTGGTTTGCTACTTCCTGGAGTTCTGCAAAAGACCGAAGTGTTTCATACTATTCCAACTTGAATAGTATG
>PVMS01065530.1_pt1 | contig 10982 bp, 9 predicted proteins | sample 1853461 | NCBI WGS metagenome assembly PVMS01 (sample SAMN08582032, study PRJNA380276) | Marine sediment metagenome, whole genome shotgun sequencing project. | isolation source: ocean sediment barecode stripped | collected 2017
ATGCCGAAAAGGTTTGCTACATCACCGGCCAGTCCCAGGCTGAGGTCAGTGCCGCCGCTACCATGTAGCTTGCTGCTGTCGCCGGTAGGGAATTTCGCGCCGAAGCGTAACGCCAGTTGGTGGTGTTCCGTTGAGAAAAGACGCCAGCCGGCGAACAATCGCGTATCGCCAATGCCCATCGAACTGCTATTGACATCAATTGCCAGGCCCGCAGTGTCCGCATAGCGGAAGTCGAGTACATCTTGCTCTCTGTCGGGCCGATGTCCTTTTGGTAGCCCAAGCAAGCTGTGCCAGGAATCAATAAAAGAATCCAGGTGCCCCGCCTGATGTTGTACGTATGGCAGTTCGACTCCAACCTCCATCCTGGTTCCAACACCGATACGAAACCGTAGTTCAACTCGTGAGGTCTCACCGTCAAGATACAGACTCTCTTGTGCACGCGAACTATCCATTGAGTGACTTGCGTGTGTCACTGACAGATCCCAGGCACGCTTGCCCGAGCGAAGCAGGTGAGCGCCCTCGGTACTGTCAGGGATACCGAAAATACCAATAAGCGGTCCGTTATCGTGATCACGTAAAACATCGGCAAACGTGGCCGGTGCGAGCAAAAGCCCGGACAGCAGGACGTAATGGCAAAATTTCAAATTTATGTTAAACAAGGATTATTTTTTTTATTATTTGGGAAGAACGAAAAAGACGCTTTCGATTCTTTCCTGGTCGCGGGCGCGTACCCGAGGCCCTGTGCAGCATAAATTATGTGAGTTTTGTAATTACAAACACACGAGCTGCATCGAGCTGGATATTATTGTACCGCGTTGCTTGTGGTCGCGTATTGTCGCATGAAATCAGCCGAGTCTTTTGTTAAGTCGCACTATAGTCCATTCGGCCAGGAGCATGACTACGATCACTGCGATGAACGCTACGATACCGTGATACGGACCTTTAAACAAAACCTGATCACCGAACGCAAAATTGACAGCCTCAAGGATTACGAACATGGAGCCGAATAGTACAGCCCACGCCGAGACCACTCTCATCACTTTCGCAGTTGTGCCCGCCCTCGCTTTAAAGAACGCAGCAATACGATGCTCGATCTTGAGAGTGATTTGCAGCAAGACTTGCAGTAGCAATGCCGCAAGCAGTGAAATCGTGAAGGATTCGATAACTACATAATCCCAGTACTCATCAAACAGGTTCAGTACCGTCAAGTCGATAAGAATCGCAGTGAAATACCGAACAAAAAGCTGCTGTCGACCGGTATAGGAACCAGCGGTTTCTGAGCGCTGCAATGTTTATGATATGGGCATTTTGTTTCCCCGGCAAGATTGTTTGATTCTAACGCTGTTCGATGAACTCACTACAGGCATCAAGCTAATGCCATGCTGGAGGATCGCGGCAAGATGCCCATCCTGCAAATGTGCTGCCGCGATTACTCCATGTTTGTGTGTTTACAGCACGGCAGAGCGTCGACTCCGGTTACGGCTTTTTCAGCTTTTTGGTATCGCTGGTCAACTCGATAACCTCTTCCCAGTTTTCGTTCAGTATCAGGAATGACATTGCGTAATGCGCTACCTTCCACGTTCCGTCCTGGCGGCTCAGCACTCCGGTGCCCCGAAAGCGGCCGTTTTGTTCAGAAAAAAGCACTTCATCGAACCATGCAATGTCCGTTGATGCAGAAATACTGACGGTTCGTTCTACGGATTTGTAATTCCAGCCAACACCATTCTTGAAGCGACTGCCGACATATTCCGTGAAATCGGGGTGCTTCGGCCAGCGCTCCCATTCGTCCGTGCCGAGGAATACGCCATCTTCGGTGAAATGATCCAGATATCGCTGCTTGTCACCATGGGCAGCAGCATCGTGAAAGTCGTCGAGAACTTTGTTGACTGCATTGATTTCGCCGTTGTTGTTGTCCGCTATGGCCACAATGGAAAATAGCAGCGATAGAAAAATCAGGTGTCGGACCTTCATGAGCATCTCCTGTTGTTACATCACGCGTTGGATTAAGGCGAATCGGCGGCCAGCTACGGAACTCTACCGCAGTTGACTATCTTTGCTGCCGCGCCGGTTATATCCACTGATATTGACCGCCTCTTTATCATGCTCCGCCTGGCAGGATATGCACAGGCGCACACCGGGAACGGCCTCACGCCTGGCAGGGGGAATGACTTTGTCGCATTCCTCGCAATTGGCCAGGCTCTCACCGCGCGGTAGCTGATCACGGGCGCGCATAACGGCATCCTCGATGGTTGCATCGATCTGCTCCTGTACTGCACCGTCTTTCGCAAACCCGCCGGCCATTGAGATACTCCGAAATTGGCGTTAAATATGCCCTCCAGTGTAAAGAAAAATTCACCAAAGAGGAAAAATCGTAAATACTATTGAGCGCTATTCAGCCCGGACCAACGCCTCCAACTCGGCGGGAGTTCGTGCCAATCCTGCCGTCAGCACCTCGTGACCGTCTGCAGTAACCAGGATCACGTCTTCCGTAAATACGGCAATCTGCCGGTCATGGTTGTAGTACCAGGGCTCGACCGTAAAAATCATTCCTGCAGCCAGGGGCTGATCCATCAGGCTTGGGTCCCCCGATGACATTCCAATGTGATGGCCGAAAAAACTGCCGGTTTGCATGTACTTTCGTTGTGCCGCAGGAATCGCTTTGTAAGCTGCGTCCATTAACTGACTGAATGTAACTCCAGGACGAACGCCCTCGATAATGGCATCGGCGACGCCGATTTCCATCTCCAGGATTCGCCTTTGTTCGGGTGTAAACGTGCCGGAAACCGGAAATGTTCGTCCTACATCGCTGACATAGTGATCAAGCTCCGCACCCACATCGAAAATCACTAATTCGTCGTCGTGCATGACGCGATTGCGACGATCATTGTGGGTTGCAAGTATGCGCCACGGCCAGAGGGAGTTGGGCCCGGATTTGATGATCGAGTCAAAACCGAGCCGTTGTGCGCCACCACGTTTGAATTCCGCTTCCAACTCAGCTTCCAGGGTTCGCTCATCTATACCATCGCGTATATGAGCGGCGGCAACCCTGATTCCTTGTGCGGTCACAGCAGCCGTACGTCGCATGGCTGCAATTTCCTCGGGGTCTTTTACCATCCGCAACCTGGCAATGTACGAAAACGCATTGTGAATTTGTATACCGTTATGTTGGTGCTGCAAATATTCCACGATTGCCTGGACCGGATTCGGACTCCGGAACAGTGATGATAAGGGCAATTCTATGTCACCGGCATCACCAGGATTGATCCAGATGGTTTTTCCTTGTGTGATCCATTCTTCGATTGCTGTAGCGAAGCCATCGATCGAGCGCACATCTGAAATTCCTGAACGCTCCTTTAGCTCGTCATCAGCACCTAATAGGCGGCCCGGAAAATCATTCACGCGCTGGGAGTTGGTAAATCTCGCATCGTTGTCAGGGGAGAAGATGGTGGTTTTTCCGCTGTCGGCATCAAGCACCAGTATTGCTTCAGGTAGCTCAAGTCCGGTGAAATACAGAAAATCATTCAATTGCCTGAAGGTCTCGCCACCTGATCTGCCGAACGCGGCCGGCGCCAGGTATATCACTCCCTTTTCTTCGCCAAGAATCCGCATGAGATTATTACGACGGCGCTCGTAAACAGCCGCTTCGAATTGCAGGCTGGTCCAGTCAAAATACTTCTGTTGTGCACCTTCGGCCTGCGTCTGTTTGGCCTGGAGCGGCGTCATTATCAGCGATGCGAATATGATAGATAGCGGGCCGAACACGTAGAAAATGCGAAATCGACGCTGCCACACAGTGGATGCTTGTTTGTTGCTATTAGGGCGATCCATCGAAAATTCGAACTATGTTGCCTGAAAATTGTTGAAAATCGGTACGCACTGCCATTCCGGGCAGATGAAGTGAAATATACTATACCCACCGGCAGGTGGCAGACCAAACACGCAGGTGACTTGATGAAAATGATTCATATGGCAATTCTGTTGCTCCTCTCGATCTCGTCTGGAGTGGCGCATGGGCAGGATCGTGATGCTGTCAGAGAATACCTGTTGGGAGCGTGGAAAATGGAGGAACGGATTCTGCGTTCACCGGGTCTGGTCTCCTATCAGGAAGACGCGACCATTACGTTTACTTCATTGCTGCCAGATGGCCGATTGCAGGTAATCGCGCGAATTACTACGCGTGCAGTGGCCGAGACCGAAAACCAGTTCACGCGCCCCGGATGTGTGGGTAAAAAAGAATGTATCTATGATGATGCAACCGAAGGACTGTGTGCAGTATTCGGCCAATCGCTTTATATCGATTGGATTGATCCGGGCTGGATCGATGATTTCTTCAAGCTCTCCGGCAACGAATTGAACGGAGATGACGGCAACGGCCCGATCAAGTTAATCAAAATCGAGTGAACCGCTTGTAAGTACTGATCTCAGCCCGGATTAGGACACAGCCAACGCTGAGCGTGCCCGGCGCTTCCTGTTTTTCATTGATTTCACGTACTGCATAATTCCGGCAACCTTATTCACTCCATGCGAATTTTCACGCGAGATGTCGTGTTTTGGCACTTTCGGGCTTGAGACTAACCAGCTAGAGTGACGTCCCTTGTTACTACCCACCGGTATACTGTTCGGATGACAAAGTCCGCCAAAAGTATTCTCAATGATGTGTTTGGCTATGCGGAGTTTCGCGGCCACCAGGAGGAAGTCATCGCGGCCGCGATGGCCGGGCGAGACACACTGGTGTTGCAGCCCACCGGCGGCGGCAAATCGCTGTGCTACCAGATTCCAGCCTTGCTTGGTGATGGTCTTGTACTGGTGGTATCACCGCTGATTGCCCTGATGCAGGACCAGGTGACGGCACTGGAACAATTCGGCATCGATGCGGCCTATCTGAATTCGACATTGACCAGCGCACAACAGCGTAGCGTTAGTGAGCGTTTGCACAACGGTCAGTTGCAGCTTCTGTATGTGGCGCCGGAGCGACTCATGCAGCCGCATACGCTTGAGCAACTAAAGTCCTGCAATGTAGCACTCATTGCTATCGATGAAGCGCATTGCGTATCCCAGTGGGGACACGATTTCCGCGTTGACTATCTGTCGCTCGGCGAGCTTGCCGGGCATTTTCCTGGTGTGCCGCGCATGGCGCTCACTGCCACTGCAACGGCCCAGGCCCGGACGGAGATTGTAGAGCGGCTCGAACTGAATAACGCCGAATATTTCGTCGCGGGATTCGACCGGCCGAATATCCGCTACCTTGTGCAAAGCAAACTCGATGCAAAGCGCCAGTTACTCGGATTCTTATCCGACCACAAGGACGAAGCCGGCATTGTTTATTGCATGTCACGCAAGAAAACTGAAGCGACTGCTGAATTGCTCGTTCGTGAGGGCTTCGACGCGTTGCCGTATCACGCGGGACTTGATGCTGGGACGCGGGCGAGGCATCAGCGACGATTCCTGACTGATGACGGGGTTGTCATCGTCGCCACGATCGCATTCGGTATGGGTATCGACAAACCGGATGTACGATTCATTGCTCACCTCGACCTGCCAAAAAGCATGGAATCGTACTATCAGGAAACCGGCCGCGCCGGTCGCGATGGCAGACCTGCCGAGGCGTGGATGGTGTACGGACTGCAGGACGTCGTTCGTCTGCGGCAGATGGTCGATGCGTCCACGGCAGATGAGGCGCATAAACGCCGGCAACGCGTGAATCTCGATGACCTGTTGGGCTGGTGTGAGGTTACCGAGTGCAGGCGCCGATCATTGCTGGCCTATTTTGGTGATGTATTGGACGGTGACTGCGGCAACTGCGATGTGTGCCTGACGCCGCCTGAAGTGTTCGACGGTACAGAGGTGGCGCAGAAGATTCTCTCAACTGTTTACCGAACCGGTCAGCGCTTTGGTGCCGTACATGTCATTGATGTGCTGATGGGAAAAGACACTGACAAAGTTCGTCAGCACAACCACGAATCGTTGAGTGTCTATGGCATTGGCAGCGAGTTTGGACAGCAACAGTGGCGCTCCATCCTGCGTCAGCTTGTGGTGCTTGGGTATTTATCAGTAGACACTGCTGGTTATGGGGCTATACAACTCACCGAAAATAGTCGGCAACTATTGCGTGGGGAAATCGAGTTGCCACTACGCCGTGATTTTCTCGCCGCGCGCAAGACGAAGGTCAGGAAGGCGGAGCGAAAGATCACTATTGTTGATGTCGAAGATAGCGACCTGTGGGAGGCGCTACGCGATTGTCGCAAGCGACTTGCTGATGACAATAACGTGCCCCCGTACGTCATTTTTCACGATGCCGCACTAATGCAAATGGCAGCAGACAAGCCACAAACATCAGCGGCGTTTCTGGAGATATCCGGTGTCGGGCAGACCAAGCTTGAGCGCTATGGACCTGCGTTTATGTCAGTGGTTCGACTTGCGGATGGGTAGCACCAATGTCATTGCGAGCCCAAAGGGCGCGGCAATCTCTTGATACTGTGGTTGGTCACCGGTCGTTCGGCTTCTGGCGGTCATCGACCTCTATCTCTGGAACGACCGGCTGCGTCGCATCAAGAAACAACGCGCGGGCGATTTTCAGTGATCGCGCACCAGGGTTGATGGCCTCACCCTTGAGAAGCGCGCTTTCGGCTTTGTCGTACTGTTTGGTATCGATATAGATCAACGCTTTGCTGTTGTAAGCTCGCCAGCTCTTGTCATTTCGAGCAATGAGTATGTCGCAGTATTTGAGCGCGGTTTCGTAGTTGCCAAGGTTTGTATACCCGGCGCACAAGTTGCTCAGTCCTATTTCTTCTTCTTTCCTGCCATTGGCAGCTTGTAGTCCGAGCAATGTAAGTTCGATACCTTTTTCATCACGGCCTGCAAGTAAATGGCGCGCACCTTCGGCCAGTTGTGGGTTGCTGTGACCGATGACATACGCTGGCTCGCTTGCCAGACAGGTCGATGTCAGGAATATCGAGGCTATGAGAGCGATGCGTTTGTTCATGCCAGTGAACTCCAGATCCGAACCAATTTTAGCTCGAATCATTTATTACCTGATATAACTCGGGGCAAAATAGGCGAAATCAAGGGCTTGCAGTGTTTTGGGCAAGGGCTGGAATAGATTATGCCGACCAATTTCCGCTAATCGGCAGTTTCCAGCGCTTCACTGGCCTCCATCCAGTTCCACTCAAGAGTGTCAATTGCAGATTTCAGCGAGGTTTGCTCGTTGATGAGGTCAGCAAGCTCGGTTTTGCGTTCCGGATCCGTGTAGATGGCCTGGTCAGCCAGTATCTTCTCGAGCGTTTCCAATTGCGTTCTGCTCGTGTTCAATTGCTGCTCAATTCCACGTACTTTGTCGAACAGCGGCTTCAATCTCTGGCGACGTTGTGCCTCCTGCTGGCGAAGCTGTTTTTTTGCTGGGTTGTTTGCTCACCTGTGCAAGTGACTTGTTCGCAACATCCAGCTGACCTTCACGAATTTGTTGTTCCTTCAGCCATGCGGGGTATTCATCCAAACTGCGGTCGAAGCGATCAACGACACCGTCATGCACAATCAGCAGTTCATCACAAACACTGCGCAGCAGGTGGCGGTCATGTGAAATGACGACCAGCGCACCGCTGTATTCAATAAGAGCGACACTCAGGGCCTGGCGCATTTCGAGATCGAGATGATTGGTTGGTTCGTCGAGCAAGAGCAGGTTTGGTCCCTGGCGGATCATCAGCGCGAGCACGAGGCGGGCTTTTTCGCCACCAGAGAATGGTGCCACGGGTTCAAAAATTCGCTCGCCGCCGAAGCCGAACCGGCCCAGGTAATTGCGTTGTTCCGATTCACGATCATCTGGCGCGTATAAGCGCAGGTGATCAATCGGACTATGTTCCGGGGTTAACAGGTCGAGCTGGTGCTGTGCAAAATAACCGATTTTGGTGTCTTTGCTGAGCAGACGTTCACCCGAGAGCACAGTGCTTCCGGTCGCCAGCGCCTTGACCAGAGTAGACTTGCCGGCACCATTAACGCCCAGCAGGCCAACCCGGTCACCGGCAGCAAGATTCAGCTTTATGTTGCTGAGTACAGGACCTTGCTCACTTCCGGCATAGCCCACTGCGACATCAGTTAGCGTCAACAGGTTTCGCGGTTGTTTTTTTGGTTCGATAAAATGAAAACGGAACGGTGAATCAACATGCGCAGGCGCTATCAACGTCATGCGTTCCAGCATTTTCAAGCGGCTCTGTGCCTGTCTCGCTTTGGATGCCTTGTAACGAAAACGATCCACGTAGCTCTGAATATGTTTGATATCTTTTTGCTGGCGCGTATACATCGATTGCTGCTGTGCAAGTTGCTCAGCGCGCTGTGCTTCGAACTGACTGTAGTTGCCGGTGAATATGCGTATCGTATGGTGTTCGATGTGCGCGATGCGTGTACATATCTCATCCAGAAAATCACGGTCATGAGAGATAACCAGCAATATGCCCTCGTAACGCTTTAGCCACCGCTCGAGCCACAAGATAGCGGGGAGGTCGAGGTGGTTGGTAGGCTCATCAAGCAGCAGGATATCTGAGCGGCACATCAGGGCGCGGGCGAGGTTGAGGCGCATTCGCCAGCCACCGGAGAATTCGTTTACCGGCTTGTGGATGGCATCACCAACAAACCCCAGGCCGTGTAACAATCTGGCAGCGCGGGCCTCGGCGGTGAAACCATCAATGTGCTCCATGCGCTCATACAGAGTATGCAATTGCACACTTTGCTCGCCGTCGCTCGATTCAGCCCCGACAATAGCAGCCTGAACTTCGCGAAGTTCGCTGTCACCATCCATTACGTAATCAAGACCCGAAGCAGTGCTGTTTGGGCTCTCCTGCGCTACGTGTGCAAATTGGTCTTTGGCATTGATGCTCAGCTCGCCATCATCAGCTTCAAACTCGCCCAACAGCATGGCGAACAAGGACGACTTGCCACTGCCATTGGCGCCGATCAATCCCATCCGCTGCCCGGCGTGTGCCTGGAAGCTGACGTTCTCGAGCAGCAGTTTGCGGCCGCGGCGAATGGCGATTTTGTTAAGGCTTAACACGGCAATGGGCGTTTCTGACGATTAAACGGAGCGCGATTATATGTTCTGCGCGGCTTTCAAGGCCACTATTGTTTTCGGCCTGATCTGCCGGGTTTTTTACCTGGATGGCCCCTGATAAGCCTGGCGCGAAATGATCGCCCCTTGAGTTTCCCTGAGGTAAGCTTTCTGAGCGCAGGCTTGACTGCATCCTGTCGGATCGCAACATATGAACGATTGTCGAATATGTTTATCTTGCCGACCTGCGTTCCTGCGATGCCGTTGGTTCCGGTCAGTGCGCCGAGAATATCTCCGGGTCGTACCTTTTGCTTCTTGCCGCCATCGATCAGGAGCGTCGCCATTGTTGGTTTTTTCGCTGATTTTTCCAGCAAGCGGCGACCAGGCAAGGGCTCGCTGGAAATGATCTGGCCCAGGTAGTCCTGCAGCAAGGAAACTTTATGACTTTCTTTCTCGCTGATTAGGGAATACGCGGCCCCCACATTGCCTGCCCGACCGGTGCGGCCAATTCGATGTACATGCATTTCAGGGTCACGAGCGATGTGATAATTGATTACGGCATCCAGAGAATCAATATCCAGGCCGCGGGCAGCCACGTCGGTGGCGACCAGCACAGCGGTGCTCTTGTTGGAAAATCGCACCAGCGTCTGATCCCGGTCTCGCTGATCAAGATCACCATGTAATGCAAGCGCACTGAATCCGTGTCCGCGTAGTTCCTCAGCTATATCCTGTGTTTCCTGTTTGGTATTGCAAAATACCAGAGCTGATTCCGGCTCATGTTGCAATAACAACAAACGCAGCGCCGTCAGGCGTTCGGCAACGTCGTCAACCTTGTAGAAATGTTGTTCAATTGTTGTGCGGTCGTCAGCAGGATCGACTTGTGCCAGCACAGGATCGAGCATAATGCGTTTGGCGATGGATTTAATCCCGGCCGGGTAGGTGGCACTAAAAAGCAAGGTCTGGCGGGATTTTGGAGTCTGGTCAACAATGGTATCCAGCACGTCCTGAAACCCCATATCGAGCATCCGATCGGCCTCATCGAGCACCAGTATTTTCAGGTTGCCGAAGTTAAGCGTGTTCTTGCGCAGGTGGTCTTCTACCCGCCCCGGCGTGCCGACGATGATATGTGCACCATGCTCGAGCGATTCCGCCTGCGCGCGAAAGGGCGCCCCACCACACAAGGTCAATACTTTGACGTTCTGCGTTGTGCGCGCCAGCTTGCGGATTTCCTTCGCTACCTGGTCAGCAAGCTCTCGCGTCGGGCATAGCACCAGTGACTGCGCTGCGAAGTCCCTGGTCTCAAGATTGACTAACAGGCCAAGGCCGAATGCGACAGTTTTCCCCGACCCTGTCTTGCTCTGAGCTATCACGTCCTGGCCCGCCAATATTGGCGGCAGGCTCTGTGCCTGAATTGGCGTCATAGCTGCATAGCCAAGGCTCGCCAGGTTTTTCAGCAACTCGGGATGTAACTCGAGTGTCGAAAATGAAATCTTGTTCAATGGGGTCGTCCAGTCTGTTATTTGCCGGCAGTGTGCCAGAAATCGGAGGCCGGGACGAAAATTGAGGATTACCATCGGTTTTGATGTCCAACTCCTTTTATTAGGTATGCTGTTGAAAATCTACCGGACCGCCGCATTTAGTTACTCTGATTCGTACAAGAGAGTCGCATAGCCGGGACAGGTTTCCCTCTCAGCCATCGGGAATTTCAGTGGACTACAAGGACTACTACAAGATTGTGGGCGTTGAACGGGACGCCAGCCAGCAGGAGATCAAGCGGGCCTATAAAAAACTCGCGCGCAAATATCATCCTGATGTCAGCAAGGAGCCAGATGCAGAAGCCCGCTTCAAAACGCTGGGTGAGGCCTATGCGGTGCTTAAAGACCCGGAAAAAAGGGCGGCTTATGATGAGCTTGGGGCCAACTGGAAAGCGGGGCAGGAATTCCGGCCA
>PVMS01064759.1_pt1 | contig 10972 bp, 12 predicted proteins | sample 1853461 | NCBI WGS metagenome assembly PVMS01 (sample SAMN08582032, study PRJNA380276) | Marine sediment metagenome, whole genome shotgun sequencing project. | isolation source: ocean sediment barecode stripped | collected 2017
ACCATTCCGTCGAGGGCGGTGTAACTATTGGCTGGCTGCTCGATACGAACGATCTCTACTTTGTCAAATTGATGCAATCGATTCAATCCCCGTACATGGGCCCCATAACTTCCGGCTTCACGACGGAAACATGGAGTATAAGCGGTACATAAAACGGGCAGTTCATTATGTGGTAAGAGATCTCCGCGAAAGATATTTGTTACAGGAACTTCAGCTGTTGGAATGAGATAAAGATCGTCTATACCTACATGGTACATTTGCCCTTCTTTGTCGGGCAATTGCCCGGTTCCAAATCCGGAGGTTTCATTGACCAAATGTGGAACTTGATATTCGGTGTAGCCGGCCGCTGTATTCTTATCCAGGAAATACGAGATCAATGCGCGTTGTAACCGGGCCCCTTTCCCTTTGTAAACGGGGAAACCCGCCCCTGTGATCTTTACCCCCAATTCGAAATTGATGAGGTCGTATTTTTTTGCCAATTCCCAATGGGGTAATGCTGCTTCACCTAATTTTGGGATATCACCTTCTCTAAATACCTCTTCGTTATCGTTTTCATCGGTTCCCGCCGGAACCAATTCGTTGGGTACGTTAGGGATGTTATAAAGGAGTTGTTCTAATTTTTCTACGGTTTCATTCAGCGTTGACTGAAGGGTTTTGGATCGCTCTTTTAATTGACCCGTTTTCTCTTTCAGTAAATTGGCTTTTTGCGTTTCGCCATTTTTAAACAGCAGCCCGATTTCTTTGGAAAATGTATTGGACTGGGAAAGGATCTCATCCAATTGTGCTTGGGTAGCGCGACGGGTTTCATCTGTTGTCAAAACATCTTCCAGAGCTTCTTTTGCATCCATCCCTCTTTTAGCAAGGGCAGCGATGATAGCTTCTTTGTGTTCGCGAATGTCGTTTATTTGTAACATTTTCCGTAGGATTATAAGAAGTCAAAGTTAGGGAAATCGAAGTGTTTTCTTTTGAGCTTATAGTTTTTTCTTTTACATTGGAATTACCACTCCCCGGCATAATTTAGATCTTCACCGGAGATGAATTTCAAGTAATGGAATTTTAAATTTAATATTTGTCTTATGTGCATATAATCATGTGCCAACCAATTGGATAAAAACAATTTTGCGGACATTGGTCCGAGTTTTGGGTGCTGATACTCATTATCCCATTTCGGTTCAGTTAGTGAATGTAACCAGTCGACAGACTTCTCACGTTCCTGTATAAGATCACTTACAGTTTCCTTGAAATTTTGTTCGATATACTTTCTTTTCTTTACCCACTTAACGGGGTCAATGGGTGGTAAAACTAGTTCAGGAGTTTCCAAAACATACCGAACCCGGATCCGAAAATCTTCAACTTCTTCATCTCGCAGATGACAAATGATCTCCAGCAAACACCATTTATCGGGATTCGGTCTCCAGAGGTATTCTGCTTCATTTATATTTTCTAAAAGGCCTTTAAAAACATATTTGTTTCTGTCTAATTCTTCAAATATCTTGCTGTAATTCATCAGTTATGTATTAACGGGTTACAATGACTTTATTCAGAAACAAGTTACTAAAAATTAAGAATTTGGGATAGGCTTATTTGTGATGATAATCATCCGGGGAAGGCAAAATCCAGTCATGATGCCGGAAATGCCGCCAGGGCTCGGCAGCCAGATCTATTTTTGGGTCGATCAATGGAAAATATTCCCCGCCGTTCACTTTTACTCTTGTAACGGTATAGACCGCAACATCTTTGCCTTTTATAGCTTCCAATTGCTTGATATGCTGTGCCAATTGCCAAATGAGATCCGGTTTGGCTTTTACGGAGCGGTATTGTTTCTTAGTCAGTAGTTTTCTGTAATCGTAATTATTGCGTTCACCGGTTTCTTTGTCTTCAGTATAAATGATAAGTAGCCCGTTCTTGCTACGCAACATCATGCGCCAGCTCAAGCGATGCCCTTCTTCGGTCCAGAGCACATCATCATGGAACGCCCAATGACGTAAGGGTAATCCGATTTGGATCAAAAAATAAATGGAAAATACTCCTATCAATAGTTTCTTATACTTCGGAACTATAATCTCTCCGAGAGTGTACAATTCTTTTATTGGCAGGAACCGCTTCTGCAGCACTTCAGAAGAGAAGAAAAATAGAGCAAATGCCATCGACATATACGGAAATATTCCAACTTGAAAAACTATGGAATTAAATAAATGGAAGAATACTGAAGCGATAAAACCAAAGAGCCGGGTTCGCTTCCATAACAAAAGGGGTACAATTAGTAGATCAAATAGAATTCCCACATAAACCATAGAAAAATGCACCCATTTCAATTGTAAAAAATCACCGATGAGCCAGTAATCCATTTTGCCCCTCATAAAAAGAGCGACTACAGTTCCATCTATCCAATCAGGGTACCATTTTGCTATAGAACCAAAAGTGTATACCAACGACACCTGTAGTATTACCACTAAATAGGTCCAACGTGCAGCTGAAATCGACTTCGATTGGGGTTTAAATTTCGCGTCCAGGGAGAGTCGTGCGTTGGCCGGCAAGAAAACCATCAACCAGCACAAAAGCATCATTAAATAATAGTGATTGTTGTAGGATGTTTTTTGCATTAAGTAGACCGTTGTCCACATGAGGGCATAGCAAAACATGCTAAAGCGATATTTGTAACCCAGCATAACCAGCACCCCAAAGAGGCCCATCAAGACAAAGTAATAATACATTGCGTCGCCGGGTAGGGGTTGAATAAAATCGAATCCTATAAAGTTGAAGGTAAAGTCGGGCTCTACCAGAGTGCGTCTCACCCAGCCCGTCGCAATCGCGCCAAATGCTTCAATAGTAATGAGCAATCCAAAGATCACCCGCCACAATACCAGGCCTGTATTGTCAATATGTTTGAATAAAAATTTATTCATAATGGGCTAAGAAATCTCTGGCAAAGGCCTCATCACCCTGGATAGCCTTTTTAAGTTCTGTAACTGACTCAAAAGACTCCTCTTCTCGAATATGTGTGAGAAATTCAAGACATAGGGGTTGGTTGTAGAGATCTTCAGAAAAATCGAGAAAATACGTTTCAATGGTTTTTTCAGTTCCTCCTACCGTTGGATTTGTACCGATGCTTGTCAGGCCATAGATTATATTTCCATTGATAATAGCTTTCACCAGATACACTCCTTTTTTCGGAATAAGCTTGTAGGGTTCGTCTATCTTAAGATTGGCCGTTGGATATTCAAGGGTTTTGCCAATCCCCTTGCCACGCTCTACAGTACCAGTGAGCATAAAATTATAGTCTAAATACTTATTGGCTGTGGTAATATCTCCCGCTTCCAGAGATTTTCTAATTTTGGTCGAGCTTATGGCTACTTCGTCCAGTTCCCTGGGGGCTATTTCCTCTACCTCAAAGCCATAGGTAGTTCCATATTCACGAAGATCTTCAATATTCGCGGTACGATTTCTACCAAAATGATGGTCGTATCCAATGATGATTTTTTTAGCGTTCAATTGATTCACCAATAGATCCCTAACGTAATCCAAGGCTGTCAAACGGGAAAATTCTTTGGTGAACGGCTGCACCACAAAATGATCGATCCCAATAGTTTCGAGCAGTTTCTTTTTTTCTGAAATGCTATTGATCAACTTTAGGTCACTATCTTTTTGAAGAACCATACGCGGATGTGGAAAGAAAGTTAGCAACACCGAATCCAGATCATCATTTTTAGCTGTTTCCACCAGACGAGTTAAAATGGATCTGTGTCCCAGGTGCACGCCGTCAAATGTTCCAATGGTGACTACACTTCCTCGTGTATTCTTATATTCCGAAGCCGGGTTGTGTTCCTTCAATTTATTTTCCGTTATAAGTGTTCATGGTATTATTTACTCCTGAAAGGCCAAAGGATTCTATTATTTCGCTGGTTATTTTTAACCGATCAGGTAACTGAGCGGTCTCATCTTCGCTCCATGGACTCAATACATAATCCACCTGTCGTCCCTGGCTAAAGCCATCACTGATCCCAAAACGAAACCGGCAGTATTTGGTGGTTTGCAATACGTTTTGGATATCACTCAAACCGTTATGGCCACCATCACTTCCTTTGGTTTTTAAGCGAAAAGTACCAAAGGGCAGATTGAGGTCGTCGGTGATCACCAATAGATTTTCCAACGGAATTTTTTCTTTGGTCAGCCAATATTTTACCGCCTTACCACTTAAATTCATAAACGTACTGGGTTTTAGCAGCACAAAGGTTCTTCCTTTCTTTTTATGTGTGGTAATATCGCCCAACTTTACGGTTTCCCAGGTCAGATCGTTTTGGTGAGCCAAATAATCGACTATAGTAAAGCCTATATTATGTCGGGTAAACTTGTATTTAGGCCCAATATTACCCAAACCAACGATGAGATATTTTTTCATAGGGTCACCTTCAGTGAATTGTTGATCTTTCTTTTGCTCCTTTGTCAAGGTTTCGGCAGTATGCCGATGCGGGAAAAATAATTTTCTGAAAAAGGATAGCATTCATTATATATTTCAGTAAAAATAAAAAAAGCATCCCGAATTACGAGATGCTTTGGTTCTATATTGTAAAGAATTGTTTATTTTTTGGCCGGAGGAGTATCTTTAGACCATCCTTTTGCAGCATCGGTTCCTTCTTTTCCTTCAGTGCCCTTAGCACCTTCGGCTCCTTTAGCACCTTCTGCTCCTTTAGCTCCTTCAACACCTTCTGCACCTTCTGCTCCTTCAACACCTTCTTCTCCTTCAACACCTTCTTCTCCTTCCAATCCTTCTTCTTCTTCAACAACAGGCTCAATAATAACACGTGAAGCTCTCACTTGACAGATAACTGCATTATCGAGGTGCATGATCTTAAATTTTTCCTGTTCTATAGCGGTGATATACATCTTTTGTCCAATTTCCATTTCGGTAATATCCGCCTCAATAAAATCGGGTAGATCTCCCGGTAGGGCTTTCACACGAAGCTTACGGTTCACCATACGCAACACTCCACCCTCTTTAATTCCGGCAGCATCACCGGTGGTACGCACAGGGATTTCCATGGTTAGTTCTTTATCATCGAAGATCTGGTAAAAATCCATATGTAATATACGATCGGTCACAGGGTGAAATTGAATATCCTGTAAGATACATTCTACCTTGGTTCCATCTTCCAGTGCAACTACAACCGTGTGTACGTCGGGAGTGTACACCAAGTCTTTAAATGCAATTACTTCTGCCGAAAAGTTTATAGGTGTTTCTCCTCCGTAAACAACGCAGGGAACCTTTCCAGCATTACGTAAGGCTTTGGTAGCTACCTTGCCCACGCTTTCTCTTTGAGATCCGTTAATTGTAATCGTTTTCATTACTTTTTTTATTTGTTTTATTGATTGAGCCAGTAGTGGCTTTGTCCTCCGAAGCAAAATGGTTGCGTAAGAGGGGTGCAAATGTATGGTTTTTTCTGAAAAGGCAGAAGAAAATCCTTTTATTTATATATTGAAAAACAGATACTTCAATACTTGGTCGCGATCATCCGGTTGCCATGTATTGTTACATCAAAAACTTGGAGCTGATCGATTTATTTTCATGGACACTCAGCATCACATCGGCGAATAGATTTGCACAAGTGAGTACTTTCAATTTCGGGCTGCTCTTTTTCAATGGAATTGAATCTGTCACGATCAATTCTTCCAATTTTGAATTTTCCAAATGTTCATAGGCGTTGCCTGAAAGAATAGGGTGCGTACAAATAGCACGAACGCTCAACGCACCACGTTCTATCATAAGATCGGCGGCCGTAGCGAGTGTCCCCGCGGTGTCCACCATATCGTCCACCAACACTACATTTTTACCCTGAACATCACCTATCAATTCCATGTGTAAGATTATATTCGCCTTGGCTCTCTCCTTATAGCAGATCACCACGTCACTTTTTAAAGCTTTGGAATAAGCATAAGCTCTTTTGGAACCTCCCATATCCGGTGAGGCTATGGTCAGATTATCGAGATTGAGCTCTTTTAAATAGGGCAAAAAGATGGTCGAAGCATATAGATGGTCAACGGGCTTTTCGAAGAAACCCTGGATCTGGTCTGAGTGCAGGTCCATTGTGATTATACGGGTGGCACCGGCAGTTTCGAGCATTTTAGCCACCAGTTTTGCCGCGATAGGCACACGGGGTTTGTCCTTTCTATCCTGTCGCGCCCAACCGAAATAGGGAAGTACGGCCGTGATGTGTCTGGCCGAAGCTCGTTTGGCGGCATCCAACATCAATAACATCTCCATGAGATGATCGCTGTTGGGATGCGTGGAGCCAATGATAAAGACCCTGCTTCCACGAACCGATTCTTCGAAAGAGGGTTGAAATTCCCCATCGCTATAGGTAGAGGTTAGAACGCTCCCCAATTTAACGCCGAATGCGTTAGCAATGTCTTGGGCAAGTGCTTCACTTTGTTTACAGGCAAAAATTTTGGCTTCAGGTTCAAATGCGGACATAAGATGTGTTATTTAATATATATGCAAATGTAAAATTATAGAAACGGATATAGAAAAAATGATATAAGGAATTACTAACAAATTTAAATTATTATGTATTTTTGCCGTCCACTCGCTCAAGTGGCGGAACTGGTAGACCTGCCTATGCCGGCAGGCAGGCGCGCTGGACAAATAGGTTTTTGAAATTATGTTTTATATTTATGCTATATCAAGTTTAAAAAGATACTACATATACGTAGGCATCACGGAGGATTTGAAAAATAGACTGGGGAGACATAATAAGGGGAGAGAAAAAACCACCAAACCATATGCCCCATTTGAAATGTTGTATTTTGAAAAAGTGAATACTCGTATTGGAGCAAGGATTAGGGAAAAGTACTGGAAGTCTGGTACAGGAAAAGAAAAATTAAAGGAATTGAGAGATATAAAGAAATAATGCTCAAGTGGCGGAATTGGTAGACGCGCTGGATTCAAAATCCAGTGTCTTAGGACGTGCGGGTTCGATTCCCGCCTTGAGTACAGATAAACCACAAAAGAGTGGAATTGCAAGCGAGCTTCAAAAAAGGAGCTCGCTTCTTTTTTGAAATGAAGCGTGGCACTTCCTTTTGTGGTTTTCAGAATGACGATGTAGGGAAGAATTGTGTAACAATTCAATCCCGCCTTGAGTACTAAAAGTTCCCTGCTAAGAAGGGAGCTTTTTTATTTCAATGTTAGTTTTATCTTCCTTAAATATAAAAGGTGAGTCACGAAAAAAAACATTGTAACTTCACGAGATGATTCAGGAACTAAAGGAAAACTATGGACATCAGTTCGAAGACGCTCTCCTTGATGAAATAAGCCGGGTAGGTACTTATAAAGAGATACCGGAAGGGTTCAAACTTATGGAGATCGGTCAGTATGTAAAGTCTATGCCGTTGCTGGTTACTGGAGCTATCAAAATTTTGCGGGATGACGATGATGGTGACGAATTACTATTGTACTTCATAGAGCAAGGAGAAACCTGTGCTATGACCTTGTCCTGTTGCTTGGGGGAAACTAAAAGCGAGATACGAGCGATTGCCGAATTGGATACCAAGTTGATCATGATCCCGATCGAAAAAATGGAGGAGTGGACGACAAAGTATAAAAGCTGGAGAAATTTTGTTTTTGAAAGCTACCATAGCCGGTTGATGGAACTATTGGAGACCATAGATAATATCGCATTTCGGAATATGGATGAGCGTTTACTCAAATATATTCATGATAAAGTCAATATCACTAAAACAGACGAAATTAACAGTACTCATCAGGAGATCGCCTACGAACTTCACACCTCAAGGGTGGTAATATCCCGCCTTCTGAAAACATTGGAAAATCAAGGAAAGATCGAACTCAATAGAAACAATATAAAAGTAATTTCAATTTAGTAATATTCTGTAACTAATGTTACTGCAAGGGTTTTCCAACTCCTTTATTTTTGACGGCTAATCACAAAAGACAAAATGGAATTACTTGAGATTTTCGGATTTATTTCGGCGCTTATTATAGGGGTTTCCCTTGGTTTAATAGGTGGCGGAGGTTCTATATTGGCCGTTCCCGTACTGGCGTATCTATTTTCAGTAGACGAAAAAATGGCAACAGCGTATTCATTATTCATTGTTGGAGCCAGTGCCTTGATAGGTGGTCTAAAACAACATATGAAAGGATATGTTGATTGGAGAACCGCGATGGTGTTCGGTTTACCTGCTATTGTTGGTGTCACGGTGGTTAGGTATTATGTGGTTCCAGCTTTGCCCGACGTATTATTTACTATGGGTGGTTTTGAGTTTACCCGAAGAATGGGCATGTTCGGGTTGTTCGCTCTATTGATGATACCGGCTGCATTTTCGATGCTTAAGGAAAGAAAGGATAAAATTAAAAAAGGAGATGAAGGAGTGAAATACAATTATCCATTGATCTTATTGGAGGGGTTGATTGTTGGGGCGATCACGGGAATGATCGGGGCCGGTGGAGGTTTTTTAATTATTCCTGCATTGGTATTATTAGCCAATGTTGAAATGAAGGTAGCGGTAGGAACTTCATTGATCATTATAGCTTTTAAGTCGTTACTGGGTTTCTTTTTAGGAGACGCCCTTACCATTGAAATTGATTGGCAATTCCTGGCGATATTCACGGGCTTATCTTTTGTGGGTATTTTTATTGGTAGCTACCTTAGTAATTTTATTGACGGACAGAAGCTTAAAAAAGGATTTGGATATTTCATCTTCGTGATGGCATTATTCATATTCTATATGGAGTTTGTTGTAAATCAGTAGTGTGTAACTTTTGTTACTGAACGTTTTATTAATTAATGATAGTTTTGGATCTTATATAATTAACAGTTATGAAAATTGAACAAATATATACGGGATGTTTGGCTCAGGGAGCTTACTACATCGAGAGCAAAGGTGAAGTTGCTATTATTGATCCTCTGCGGGAAGTGAAACCCTATATCGATCTTGCAAGTTCTAACAATGCGAAGATCAAATATATTTTTGAGACGCATTTCCATGCTGATTTCGTTAGCGGACATGTCACTTTAGCAAAAGAGACAGGTGCTTCAATAGTATTTGGCCCCAATGCAGAAACTTCTTTTGAGTCTGTCATAGCCGAAGATGGTCAGGAATTTAAATTGGGAGATATTACAATTATAGCTTTGCATACTCCGGGGCACACCATGGAAAGCACTTCTTATTTATTAAGGGATGAAGAAGGTAAAGATCATGCGGTATTTAGCGGAGATACTCTGTTTTTAGGGGATGTTGGTCGTCCCGATCTGGCGCAAAAAGCTGCGAATATGACTCAAGAAGAACTTGCAGGAATACTTTATGATAGCCTCAGAACCAAGATCATGACCCTGGCAGACGATGTCATCGTTTATCCTGCCCACGGTGCAGGTTCTGCCTGTGGAAAAAATCTGAGCAAAGAAACAGTAGGAACCATAGGAGGCCAAAAAGAAAATAATTATGCCCTTAGAGCCGATATGACCAAGGCAGAATTCGTTAAAGAAGTTACGGATGGATTGCTTCCTCCTCCGCAATACTTCCCAATGAATGTGAAAATGAACAAAGAAGGATATGAAGATATCGATAAGGTCATTAAGCGCGGAACTCATGCTTTAACATCTGAGGAATTTGAAGTAGCGGCCAATGAAACCGACGCCATTATTTTGGATGTAAGAAGCGAGGCGGAATTTGCCACGGGACATATTCCAAGAGCTGTTTTCATTGGTCTTGAAGGTGATTTCGCCCCTTGGGTTGGAGCTTTGATAGGAGATGTGGAACATCCCATACTCTTAGTTACACACGAAGGCCAGGAAGAAGAAACTATAACACGGCTTTCCCGTGTTGGGTTTGACAATACACTGGGTTATCTCAAAGGTGGATTTGGAGCATGGAAAAAGGCAGCTATGGAGTATGATACAGTAACTTCGATTCCTGCAAATCAATTCAATGAAATATTGGTAGCTTCAGGAGAAGATATGCCAAAGATATTCGATGTGAGAAAGAATACGGAATTTCTTTCAGAACATGTTATCGATGCAGAGAATACACCTCTATCAACACTGAACGATCACTTGGCTGAATTCCCGGAAGCGGAAACTTTCTATTTGCATTGTGAGGCTGGATACCGAAGTATGATCGCTTCGTCAATTCTGAAAAGTCGGGGAATTCACAATCTTGTTAATGTTGCAGGTGGATTCGAGGAAATAAAGAATGCTCACGTTCCAACTACGGATTATATCTGTCCTTCAACACTAAGTTAACGGGAATTGTTAAGGGAAAATGAGAAATGTGAATCAAACAGAATGGCGTAAGCTTGTCGCAAACGATAGCAAGGCAGTGATCATCGATGTTAGAACACCATTAGAATGGAGGGGAGGGATCATTGAAAACGCTCAATTACTGAATGTTCTCAAACGGAAATCCTTCAGGGCAAAAATAATGTTACTTGAAAAAGAGAAAAATTACTATGTGTATTGCCGCAGTGGCGTACGTAGTGTGACAGCTTGTAAAATTCTGGAATCGGCAGGAGTCGAAATTACCTTTAACTTGCTGGGAGGAATCCTTGATTGGGCAGGTGACAAGGTGAGTCCGGATTAGATATTAGAAGCTTTGTTCGTTTGAAGAAGGGAGTATCTTAATTGTAGTTCCTTTCTTCGTATATTATAGATCAGCCTAATACAATTAATTCAAATAAATTATGACAGAACAAGAACAATACGAAGCCATTGCGAAAGTAATTCATAGTGATACCAGCCCTGTTGGGATTGACGCTAAAAAAACGCATATACTTATTATTCATAAATTAATGAAAATTGAAGAGAAATTAGCGCGAATAGAAGGTAGGATAGGATAGGCGATAACGGATCTGTTCGAAAATTATTAGAATTGTGATATGAGAACATTAGGAATGATAGGTGGAACTTCCTGGCATTCGACAGTGGTTTATTATAGATTGATAAACGAATTGACAGGAAAAAAA
>PVMS01152588.1_pt1 | contig 10971 bp, 12 predicted proteins | sample 1853461 | NCBI WGS metagenome assembly PVMS01 (sample SAMN08582032, study PRJNA380276) | Marine sediment metagenome, whole genome shotgun sequencing project. | isolation source: ocean sediment barecode stripped | collected 2017
GATTGTCAGGCAGGCCAAGGCTGATGATGAGGGCTCTAAAGATCAGTAAATCACAATAGTAAGAAAGGGCGGTCCACGGATTACACAGATTAAGGGCTCTCAGACCTTACAAAACATGGATGTTTTGGATGAGCCCACATGGACGTGCTTGCGGCGCGTCTGAGAAGGAGTCCACCACCCCAGGCCTTCCCCGGAAACATGCTTTAGTACGAACCCGCCCTTAATCTGTGTAATCCGTGGACCGCCCTTTCTTACTATTGTGATTTACTGATCTTTAGAGCCCTCATCATCAGCCTTGGCCTGCCTGACAATCTCCCGAACATCCGACAAAAGCTCCTTCGCATCAAAAACAATGCCATCCTTAATCGTGTATTTCACGCCGCCTACCCGCTCCGGCTTATTATCTTCCCCCAATTTAAAATGCCCCGTGCCATACAAAACCTTAAAATTTGCCACTGGATTTTCTTCAACGATCACTAAATCAGCCAACTTTCCAACCCGAATTGAGCCAATCTGGTCCTCCATATTCAAAACTTCCGCCGCCTGATACGTAGCCGCCCGCAGTACTTCCAGTGGATGAAAACCTGCTTCCTGCAATAACTCCATTTCCCGTATATAACCAAAGCCATAAAGCTTCCAGATATAACCCGCATCCGAACCCAGCGTCACCCGCCCGCCATGGTTTTTATAGTCATTCAGAAATTGCATCCAGATGTTGAAATTATTCTTCCAGGCAACCTCATCGGCCGTGGTCCAATCGTGCCAGTATGAACCGTGTGAACTCAGTGAAGGTTGAAAAAACTGCCACAGAGCTGGTGGGGTGTATTCCTTTTGCCAGTCTGCGTTCATTTCCCGCATCAGATCCCGACTGGCTTCGTAAATGGTCAGTGTTGGATTGATGGTGAAATCGAGTGCAATGAGTTCATCACGTACCTGGTTCCATTTTTTTGAGCCCGGCCTGGCTGTCTGCGCCCATAATCGACCGGCTTCACCAAAACGATGTTGTTCATTGGTATAGTTGTAGTCGGCCGGGTAGTCCTGGATGACCTTGTCGACAAACATCGCCTCCGGTAATCCGTACCAGTGCTCCATCGAGGTCATGCCGGCGCGGGCGGAATCCAGAACATTCCAGTTGACCACATCCAGTTGCGCATGATGCATGGTGCTACCCAGGCCCAGGTCATTGGCTTCATCCAGTGCAAAGCTCATGATATTTGCCGGTGCCCCAAAAAATTTAATCCCCACTGCACCTTGCTTGGCTATCTTCCTGACCCAGCGCCGGGTGTCCTCTTCATTCAGGAAAGGGCCATCTTCACCCTGGCCGAAAACTACGTATGGAAAGATCCTCGGAGCAGCAATTTCGTTCTTTTCGCTACGGACCTGGTGGGCAAGTACCCAATCCAGGCCATTGCCGCTTGCTGGCTCGCGAATTGTGGTGATGCCATGCCCCAACCATAGCTTGGCCACGTACTCCGCCGAAACACCCTGGGCATCGCCGCCAAAATGAGCATGTAAATCGATAAAACCGGGTAGCAGGTAGTGGCCATCCAGTTCCATCACCTTGTCACCTGGCAGCACCGGAATACGATCGCTCTGAGGTATTGGCTTATATAGCCCCAGGCTACTTATTTCCTTGATTCGATTGCCTTCAATAAGGACATCCATCGGCCCCTGCGGAGGCGCGCCCTCACCGTTGATAATGGTCACTCCCCGGAGGATCAAACGGTCAAATGGGCCCTCGCCTCGCGTTCTTTCGGGAATCGGTTCCGGCACAGCGAAGGCGTTGAGGGAGAAAATGGTAACTAGAATGATTATTAAATTTTTCATTAAGACCTTGTATTTACGGGCAGAAAGCGTATATTTAAGTACCAAGCATATAAAGGAAAAGGATTTTCCTGGAGACTATTTGTCATGGATGACGCAACCAAGGCATATGCCAAACCATTAAGCTGGTCCGACCCGGATCACTATTCCAATCAACCGGAATCAAGTCCAGATCTGGACAGTCCTACTGTACCAGAACCTGCAGGAAAATCAGAATCTACAGGTGAAAAGGCCCTTGATCGCTGGTTTCATGAACAACGCGGAGCCAAACGTGTTCCGAAACGACTAGACGTTGCAAACGAATTACTGGTCGTTAATGGCGGCCCGCTGAAAATGACCGGCAACATTACGCTGATCCATGAAGATGGCAGTGTGACCCACGCAAATGATCTCAGTCTTTGTCGTTGTGGTGCTTCGAACAACAAACCGATTTGTGATGACCGGCACCTGGAGATCGAGTTTTTTGACTCTGGCAGAGTGCAACAGCTCTCTGACTGGATGCCGGTCAACCGGCCACAAAACATCACCGTAACCTGCATTGAGAACGGACCGCTGAAATTCCGTGGTTACTTACGTATCCACAATAAAAAGGGCCAGGAATGTATCACCATGAGTGGCGCCCTGTGTCGCTGTGGCAATTCCAGCAAGAAACCGTTTTGCGATAGCGCACAAGGATGCGCTGGCTGCTAAAGCCTAGTCGCCGTAGTAAACACAACCAGCGTTGCAGGTTTCCTGCACGATAATTTTTCTCAGGCCCTTCAGTTCAGACTGCAATTGCTGCCATATCCACTTGGCCAGATTTTCACTGGTCGGGTTCTCAAGCCCTTCTATTTCATTCAGGTAATGATGATCCAGCTGATCATATACCGGTTGGAAAATTCGCCGCAGGTCAGCGAAATCCATGACCCAGCCATCCTTTTCCCCTACCGGTCCTGAAACATGAACCTCGATTCGAAATGAGTGGCCGTGCAGTCGCGCACACTTATGCCCTGCCGGTACGTTAGGTAAATGGTGGGCCGCTTCGACCTGAAAAACTCTAAAAATATCCATACACGAATTGTGACCGCAGCCAGTGGTTCACGCAACTACTCGCCAACGGCTTTCTTGCAGACTGATTCGATCAGGCTGATATGCGCGGCAGAATCATTGAGTGCAGGTATGTACTCGAATTTTTCTCCACCGGCCTCGAGAAACACATCCCGATAGCGGATGGCAATTTCCTCCAGTGTTTCAAGACAATCAACCGAGAATCCCGGACTAATCACCTGTATATACCTGCAACCCGACTCGGCCAGATTCTTTATCACTTCATCTGTATAAGGTTGCAACCAGGGTTCACGGCCCACTCGTGACTGGAAAGTTAATACAAACTCATCCTTCAGGTTCAGGACTTCGGCCACCGCATCAACACTCTGCAGACACTGTTCATAGTATGGATCACCGGCATCAACCAAACGTTGCGGCAGACCATGCATCGAAAAAAGCAACTTGTCGGCTTTACCATGCTGTGCCTGAAAGTTACGAATTGATGTAGCCACCGAATGAACCCAGCCCGGGGAGTCGAAATATTGCTTGACCAGGTGTAGTTCCGGCTGCCAGTCCATTTCCGCCAATGCTGAATTGACCGCATCGAAAACCGATTCGGTCGTGGTCACTGAATACTGGGGATAAAGCGGTAATACGATCAGTTTTTCCACCCCGGCCTCACGTAGTCCAAGCAGGGCGTTCTGAATGCCCGGTTTTCCATAGCGCATTGCGAGGCTGACCTGAGCCCATTCACCGAGATGCTGCTGTACTCCTTCACATAGTGAGATGGAATGCACGCTCAAGGGTGAACCGCCCTCCAACCAGATTTTCTTGTAGGCCTCGGTCGTGCGTCCTCTTCGCAGCGGGATGATGACCAGTTTTAATAAAGGTATCCAAAACCAGCGTGGCAGGTCCACGACAAGGGGATCTGAGAGGAACTCTGCCAGGAATTTCCCGACGTGCTTTTTGTCCAGCACCTCCGGTGTACCAAGATTGACCAGCAAAACACCATTAACAGGCATAAAAAACCCTTATCAAGCAGCAAACACAATGTGTTGTCAAAATACGACAATAAGTAGGATTTTGCAGCCTGCGAGCCTCGTATTCAAGCCTGATTCTGCCATTAACCATGAATAAAACCTTATAGCAGAGGGCATACAGAGCAACAGGCACTCCCATGAACAAAGTATGCATCAATTTCCGTCTTGTTGCAGTTTTGCAACAGTCTCTTGCGATGCTGATGAAAACCCACATAAGGCTTTGTAATTACTATTTTTTCTGATAGCATGGCCATCCAGTTGCCGATGCAACAAGGCTGGATGCTGCCTGCATGAATAAAATTTACTGCTATGCCCTATTATTGGTTGTTTCTCTATTCGCTGCCAACGCGAATAGTGCGCCTATGGCATACAGCGTCAATTCTGACAGCGGTAATGAATCAGCCGAAGACAGTTTGTATCAGATTGACCTTGGTAGTGGCGATGATACACGCCGAGGCCCGCTTTTTAACGGTATTGAGAGCCGCATTGATACGGAAGGTCTGGCATTTGCGCCCAACGGCATCCTTTGGGGAATTGATGACAATTCCCTGACCATGTTCCCGATCAATACTGTAAATGGCGCTATCAATTGGACAGATGAAATTAAATTAGTCGATTTTCCAACTGGTGGCAGTAACGATTTCGGCATGACATTCAGCTGTGATAATTCCTTATATATTACCTCTGTGGTCACCCGTTCTCTGTATCGCTTCGACATGGAAGGCAAAAGTGAAATCGTCGGCAGCCTTGGCGCGCTTGGTGCTAACATCAGCGCCATTGCTGCGATTGGAGAGCCTGCCGTGTTGTATGGACTGGGTAACGGCCAGTTCGAAAACGGCGATACGGATTCACCAGATTTGTACAGTATCGACACTGCCACAGGTGTTGCAACATTGATTGGCTCACTCGGTGGTACGGTTGGAGCATACAACCAGGGTGGCTTGGCGTTCGATGGCGATGGCAAATTGTGGGCTATTACCGATCGGCGAATCGTCAATGGTGAAATTGCCAATCTTGCCAGCCAGATTCTTAGTATCGATATCGACAGCGGCGTCGCAACCGTGGTCAGCAGCACCGGCGAAGTCGGGTTTGAAAGCCTTGCTATTGCATCACCTAGTGAATGTTCCAGTCTCCCTCCCAACTCCACCGGGAATACCCAAGGCGATGTCGAGCGTATTCCGACCCTGAGTCTGGAAGGTCTCTTATTGACCGTTCTAGTCCTGTTTCTTACAGGTTTCGGCGTACTGCGTAAGCGTATTTCCTGATTCTTGCCCCTGATTTCTGTTTTTGCAGCCAAGTCACTCGGTTTGGGCTAAAATACGCAGATACAATTCACACCGGAGATAAAACATGATTGGTGGAATAAGTGTCACCCAGCTTCTGATCCTGCTGGTAATCGTCATGCTGGTGTTCGGCACCAAACGTCTACGCAATATCGGTTCAGACCTTGGCAGTGCAATTAAGGGCTTCCGTAAGGGCATGGAAGACGAAACAGAAAACGACGAACCTGAAAAAATAAGTTCTCAGGAAAGCACTTCAGCCGAGCCATCAAAAAAAGAGGAAAACGCTACGGCCACTCGCCCCACCGATTCAGATGTTTGATGTTGGCTTCGCCGAGCTGTTTTTACTCTCCCTGATTGGGCTGCTGGTTCTGGGCCCGGAAAGATTACCCGGCGTTGCCCGGACCATTGGCGGTTTTGTACGCAAGGCCAGGGCAAGCTGGGTCAGCTTGCGCAATACCATCGAGTTGGAATTGGCCGAGGCAGACATTTCTGAGCCCATCAAAAAGGCCAACGAAGAATTCCGAAAAATCGGCAAGGACCTGAATGACATACCAGAGTTCACAGCTGAAAACCTGCAGTCGATCATGCCAGACCCCACAACTGAAACGACTACTGTAACGTCTACCGATTCAGAAGCCGAAGAGCAGAAAGAATCTTCCGATAACAAAAACGAAAATGGCTGAATCACCCGCATCGGATACCCCCGAGGACGACCAGGAGCTAAGTTTTCTCCAGCACCTGGTTGAGCTTCGCAGTCGCCTGCTCAAAGCCTGTCTGTCTGTTTTTGTCGTATTGATCGCATTGCTGCCATTCTCGCGTCAGCTTTACGAAAAATTAGCCGCACCATTGATGGCGCAGATGCCTGAAGGCAGCAGCATGATTGCTATCGATGTGGCCTCTCCATTCCTGACACCGTTCAAGCTGACCTTGCTTATTTCCATCATGATATCAATACCCGTAGTGATGTATCAGCTATGGGCTTTTGTAGCACCCGCATTATTCAAGCATGAAAAGAGCCTCGCGCGGCCATTACTACTGTCTTCGATTTTTCTGTTTTACGCCGGCTGCGCATTCGCGTATTTTGTGGTTTTCCCGCTGGTATTCGGGTTCCTGACCAGTGTCGCGCCTGAAGGCGTGGCCGTTATGACGGACATCAGCAAATACCTCGACTTTGTCATGACCCTGTTTCTGGCGTTCGGGATCACCTTTGAAGTGCCGATTGCAACCATTATCCTGGTGGCTACAGGAATAACAACAGCCGACAAGCTCGCCAGCTGGCGCCCCTATATTGTGGTGGGGGCATTTGCCCTGGGAATGGTTCTGACGCCACCGGATGTGATATCACAGACCTTACTGGCACTGCCGATGTGGTTGCTTTTCGAAGTGGGGATTATGTTTTCCCGCATCCTGATCAAGGAAAAAGATACGGATAACGAGACTGATGCCGATCAGGCTACCAGTTGATCTGCTACTCTCTTTTTACCGCCAGCAGCAGATTCATCCAGACCAAAAATATCCCTGAACGCCAGGTACTGGGTTCCAAACAGCAGTAGTTGAAACATCGGCCCCAGCAATAACAACAGAAAGGTCAAAAAAGTGGATGCAGTGCCTTCACTGAGCGCGGACAGGTAGAAAGACCCAAACAGCAAAACAATCGGTACAGCCAGCATTCCGAGAACCAGGCCAATCACCAGCAACGGTCGCCAGTTGCGGGCCATGGCCTTCAACCCGGTAAAGATCGAAAAGCCCACAGCCTGTTTTTTAAACCAGATCAATGGCACCGAGAAATAGGTAATGCTGCCGGAGATTGCGGCCGCTATGGCCATTGCAACGATGGTGCTCTCCAGAATTTGCGGGTCAATCAATTGCAATGCGTCCAGATCACCCTGCTCTATTTGGCTTAGGATTTCAGGGTCAACATCCATCAACTGCCCGGCCAGCACCATGGAAACCACCAGTACTCCCAGCACCAGCACCACTCCACCCAATAAAAGCAGGCGACTCACGCTACCCTTGGTGGTGAATGGCATGAACAGCACTGCCAGCATCGGTTTCTGCCCTTGCTCAACCACCAGAAATGCGTGCAGCATACCGGCACTTAAAACAGGTAAACACAGAATGACGAGCAGGCCAAATGCACCGGCCTGTGAAAAACTCAGAAAAAACTGAAAAAACAGACTGATCAGCAACAGGCGTAATGGCTGTCGCCTGAACAACTCCCAGCTACCGGAAACCCAGGCCAGACCGCGTGCTGCAGGAACTTTTTGAAAAGCTTGTTGCGGGGCTTCATTCATGCGTTTGCACGTGTCACATTGGCAAATTGAAGGGCGTCCCTATCCCAGGCATGAGAATTTGCGATCGCCTGCAGAATCTGTTCCGGTTCATCGACCACCGTCCACATCTTCAAATGACTGCTGCCCATAAAGCATTCATCAATGCTGTGTCTTAAGAACTGCAACAGACCATCATAAAAACCATTAGTATTAACCAGGATGATGGGGCCTACCCATTGGCCAAGACGCTTCATGGTCAATGCCTCAAACAGCTCCTCGTAGGTGCCGGAACCACCCGGCAAGGTGACAACAGCATGAGACTCTTCCAACATGAGTTGCTTGCGGATACGCATACCCTTGACAACCCTTAAACCGGTGAGCCCACGGTGTGTCAGTTCGAGATCCTGCAGGAACTCCGGCACTACACCATAGACCTTGCCATTTCTGCTCAAAGCGCCATTTGCCATCGAGCCCATCAAGCCACCACCGCCGGCACCATAGATAATGGATTTCCCGGCATTGGCCAAAACCTCACCCGTACGCCTGGCGGCGTCATAAAAATAGGGTTTAAGTGCTGCGCTGGAAGATGCGTATACGGTTATCATCTTTACATGATTTGAGTCATGCACGTTATTTTCAGTCATTGTAATATTGTAAACCAGCCTAAGGGCACTCTGGAGAGTATATTTGAATCAGCAGCCAAAGTTGCCCCGCGTAACGCAACCAGCCATTTCACTTCTTATCATTGGTGTCTGTGTCGCAGTGTTTCTGCTGAACAATATTTCGGCACAATTGGCTTTGTGGCCATTGTACAGCGGCTACTTCCAGCCCTGGCAATTGGTCAGCTACGCATTTCTTCATGGCAGTTTCAATCACCTGTTTTTTAATATGTTTGCATTGTGGATGTTTGGCTTGCCGGTGGAGAAGATATGGGGAAGTCGAAAATTTGCCGACTACTTTTTCATTTGCGTACTCGGCGCCGGCTTGATCCAGTTGCTGGTTCAATACTTGAGCGGCGAAGTCTACCCGACCATCGGTGCCTCCGGGGCTGTCTTCGGATTATTGCTGGCTTACGGTGTTATGTGGCCCAACAATAAATTAATCCTGATTTTTTTTCCCGTACCCATCAAGGCCAAGTGGTTTGTGTTGATTTACGGTGCCGTCGAACTGATATTTGGTGTCACCGGTGCAATGCCACAAATCGCTCACTATGCCCACCTTGGCGGCCTGCTGTTTGGGGCCGGTTTATTATGGCGCTGGGGTTGGCGGCCCCGCATGACCTGGAATTAGTAGAGAAAGACAATGAACAATACCTATCCCGTAATCGCGGCCGCAAAGGCACGCACCAAAGTTGACCAACAGCGTTATGAAGAGATGTACCGGCAGTCGGTTGAAGACAACGCCGGCTTCTGGTCAGAACAGGCCCGCCGGATCAACTGGATCAAACCATTCAGCAAGGTCAGGGATGTTTCCTGGGACCGCGATGATGTACACATCCGCTGGTTTGAGGATGGCACACTCAACGCCTGCTTCAATTGTATCGATCGACACCTGGAGACGCGCGCCGAGCAAACTGCCATCATTTGGGAAGGTGACGACCCTAATCGTGACCTGCACATCAGCTACCGCGAACTGCATCAACGGGTTTGCCGGATGGCGAATGTTCTAAAACAACTGGGTGCAAAACGCGGAGACAGGATCACGCTGTATATGCCAATGATTCCTGAAGCGGCCGTGGCGATGCTGGCTTGTGCACGTATTGGCGCCGTCCACTCGGTTGTCTTCGGCGGCTTTTCACCGGATGCACTGGCGGGCCGTATTATTGGCTGCCAATCCAACATCCTGATTACTGCCGATGAAGGCTTGCGTGGTGGCAAGGCCATTCCGCTCAAAAAGAACGTTGATGCAGCCTGCGAGCGTGATGGGGTGATGGATGTCCTCGAATCTGTCCTGGTGATTCGCAATACGGGCAATGAAACTGCCATGCACGCGGGCCGCGATCATTGGATGCACGATATTGAACCCGGCGTCTCTGATGATTGCCCCTGCGAGGAAATGAACGCCGAGGACCCCCTGTTCATTCTTTACACCTCGGGCTCAACCGGACAGCCCAAAGGCGTGCTGCACACCACCGGCGGTTACATGGTTTATGCCTCATTCACCCATGAACTGGTTTTCGACTACCAGGATGGCGACATTTACTGGTGTACCGCAGATGTGGGTTGGGTCACCGGCCACAGTTATATTGTTTACGGCCCGCTGGCCAACGGCGCGACTACATTGATGTTTGAAGGTGTACCCAACTATCCCGATACCAGTCGCTTCTGGCAGGTGGTGGACAAACACCAGGTCAACGTCTGTTATACCGCACCCACCGCTATACGTGCGTTGATGCGTGATGGCGATGAACCGGTCAAAAGCACATCAAGAGCATCTTTGCGCTTGTTAGGCAGCGTTGGTGAGCCGATTAATCCGGAAGCCTGGGAATGGTATTTCCATGTTGTCGGCGAGGACCGCTGCCCGATTGTGGATACCTGGTGGCAAACCGAAACCGGCGGCATCATGATCAGTCCGCTACCGGGCGCGACACCAATGAAGCCGGGTTCAGCAAGTTTCCCCTTACCGGGTATTCAACTGGCCATCGTTGATAACGAAGGCAACACGCTGGATGGTGTCGTTGAAGGGCAGTTGGTCATCACCGACAGTTGGCCGGGGCAGATGCGTTCGATATATGGCGATCACCAGCGCTTTGTAGATACCTATTTCTCCACATTTGAGGGTCGCTACTTTACCGGTGATGGTTGTAAACGGGATGAAGATGGTTATTACTGGATTACCGGTCGTGTCGATGACGTGTTGAACGTTTCCGGACACCGGATGGGAACCGCTGAAGTGGAAAGCGCTTTGGTATCTCACCCCCTGGTAGCCGAATCCGCAGTTGTGGGCTACCCGCACGATATAAAAGGTCAGGGTATCTATGTCTATGTAACGCTGATCGCCGGTGCAGAACCCAGTGATGAGTTGAGGACTGAACTACGCAACTGGGTACGCAAGGAAATCGGCCCAATCGCCACACCCGACCTGATCCAGTGGGCCCCCGGTCTGCCGAAAACGCGTTCCGGAAAAATCATGCGCAGAATCCTGCGCAAGATAGCAGATAATGACTATTCGAACCTGGGCGACACTTCAACACTGGCTGAACCGGAAGTTGTCGATAAACTGATTGAAAACCGGATGAACCGCTAACTACACGCTCGTCATTCCGGTAGGCGCAAGCCCGTCATTCCGGACTTGATCCGGAATCCATTTTAAGCGTTAACGTAAAAAAATGGCCCCCCGGATCAAGTCCGGGGTGACGGTGTATTCTGATCAGATTCCGCTATGCTCCAAAGGTCTTTCCCTGTGCATCAATATCCACTCGGCGTCTTCTTCCAAAGCGGCATTGCCAAGTGCTCTGAGCACCCGGCGGCGGAAGTGGATGTCATCGGTGCTGTCCAGTAATCTTCTTGCATTGGCCAGAATCCC
>PVMS01012013.1_pt1 | contig 10970 bp, 11 predicted proteins | sample 1853461 | NCBI WGS metagenome assembly PVMS01 (sample SAMN08582032, study PRJNA380276) | Marine sediment metagenome, whole genome shotgun sequencing project. | isolation source: ocean sediment barecode stripped | collected 2017
TTAGTTGGAGAAGAGGGTCCAATTGTAAATATTTTATTCATCAAACACATGTCATGAAACTTTTTTCAAACTTTTAGCTTATTGGGATTATTAAGTATTTCACTCGAACCCTTGAATCCTTGACCCCTTGAATCCTTTGGGGATCATTCCAACTCTTTTAGCAATCGAACTTATTTTCACGATAAGCAGTAATGTAGTTCCCGCAATATTCATCCTTTCCCAAAAGAGTTTGGGCGGCGATAATGTTGGCCATCATTTGTCCGTCAAGGGGATTGATAATGACACCATCCAGCCCTTTTACCATGGCCATGACCATAAAGATCTGATTTAAAAACTTTCTTGCCGGGAGGCCGTACGAAATGTTCGAAAGACCGCATATGGTATGGACGCCTTTGAATGTTGTTGCGATAAGATCGATAGTGTTCAGAAATTCAATTCCGAACATATCGTTGGTGGAAATCGGTTGAACAAGAGGATCTACGTGGATATTTTCAATGGGAATACCGTTTTTTACCAGCCCATTGATCAACTGCTCTGCAATGGAGAGTCTTTGGTCGGCAGTTTGGGGCATGCCTTCATCACTCATGCACAGGGCCACCACCTTGAGATTCGTTCCGACCAGGACCGGCAGAAGTTGGTCATAGCGCTCTTTCTCAAGGGAGATGGAGTTGATCATTGCAGTTCCCTTGTGAACAGACAAAGCAGTTTCAATGGCTTCCGGATCAGGGCTGTCGATACAGCAGGGCGCATCTACAGCGGACTGAACCGTGGACACCAGCCATTTAAGGTATTCCGGCTCTCGATCAACGAAAACTCCGGCGTTGACATCGATGTAATTCGCTCCGGCCTTAAACTGATTCCTTGCCACCTCCTGGATGGCATCTGCGTCTTTTGCTTCAATGGCGGTTTCGATGGACTTACGACTGGCATTGATAAGTTCTCCGACAATAAGCATTGTTCTCCTCTCATCTAAGAGCATATTTGAAAACTATCTTACCTACTGCAAAAGCGTTTTTTTCGCTACGGCTTCTATTTTTCAAACAGGCTCTAACCCGGACAAGTCCCGTAATGAGGACAGGCCGGAACTCAAAATGATTTGCCACCAAGGCACATAGACACAAAACATATTGATTTGTTATTTTTACTTAGCGTCTTGATGTCTTGGTGGCGAAAAAAGAAGATGGCACTGGTTTTTTGCTAACTCGCCAGCTCTTTGGCTTCATCCACAGCGGCGGCAGCATTTGCCCCGTATCCATCCCCCCCGATTTCTTCTACAAATTTCCGGGTCACCGGCGCCCCTCCGCACATGACTTTAACCTGATCCCGCAGACCCGCCTCCTTAAGCGCTATGATTGTTTCTTCCATCTTTGGTCGGGTGGTGGTCAGAAGGGCTGACATCCCTATAATTTTTGGCTGGTGCTCTTTAACGGCATCAACAAATGCCTGGGGGGTAACTCCCGTACCCAGGTCGATGACGTTGAAGCCAACCCCTTCAAGCATCAGGGCAACTAGGTTCTTGCCGATATCATGTTGGTCGCCCTCAACGGTGCCGATGACATATTTTTTAATACCGGCGCTATCCTGGCTTGAAAGAAAGGGCTTTATAACATCCATCGCTATCTGCATGGTTTTTGCCGAACGAAGAACCTCCGGGATAAACAAATCTCCTGACTTCATTCTTGCGCCCACGACATCCATTCCGGGAACAAGCCCCTTGTCAATGATTTCCTTTGCCGGATAGTCATCGTCTATGGCCTTTCGGACAACGGTCTCTATTTCCTGCATATTGGCCGAAATGATAAGTTGAGATATTTTTTCATACAACTCGGACATTGCTATCTCCTCCTCATGTTTTGTTGACACCCAAATCCGCTTCTGCTTCTTCAACAATCGATCGGATTGTTGATAGAACATCCTCAGGCAGCGGGTCTGGTTTATGATTTTCTAGTATAAATCTCGCTTGCTCCATTGCCCTCTGGTAAATATCGGTGCTGCCTGCCTGAACCCAATCCTCCCGCATTTTCCGGTCGATCAATTCCGGATGGGACTGAGATCTCATATGTTTATAAGTGCTGTCATGGCTGAGGAAGTCTTTACCGATACCGATCTCATTAATGACATCCACCGCCAGGGTTTCATCATTCACGGGAATCCCCTGAACCGTATATTTAATCATTCGGGCGAATTCATTGTCCATGACCAGTTGTCCATAATCGATCGTCATGCCCATTTCGATCATTCCCAAACCGTATATCAGGTTGGCACCTGCCAACGCTGGCAATAAAGCGGTAAGTGTTTTTTCATGACCGGACTGGGCATCGCAGACTTTGCTGTCGCCCTATCCGCCGGCAACCCAACTTGGTAGAAGATAGTAGATGGACAGTTGCGCCACCGCCGCATTGATCAGGGCGCATTCAGGACTCCCAACCGCTGCAGACGCCAGCCTCAAATCCATAGCCGTCGTTGAACTGCCGTAAATAACCGGGGCCCCCTTGCAGGTGAGTTGGTTTAACACAATTCCCCCGAGAACCTCCGCATTATGATTTACCAGTGTTCCCGCAAGGGTAACCGGCGACGATCCGCCCGCCATAGCCATGGATAAAATATTAACCGCCATACCGGATCTGGCGGATTCTATTATAATTTCACAACTTTCCCTCACCAACTGTAACGGGCTTACCGGACACGTAATAAACGAGATAATGGGTTTCTCCCGCAGCTTGTCTTTGTCACCAACAATTGCACCGGCCATTTCTACGAGTTTTTTCGTCAGATAACCGTTTCCTGAGCCCATAAAGCCATGCTTGGATGTGTTCGCAAGCCATGCTTCTGCATTGTGGAGTTGTACGGTCTCCATCGGCACATCGCTGGCACCCACAGCCCTTTCATAGACATCGAGCTCACTCAGATAGTCGACAATTTTGGCAGAATTGGCGACGTCTGCTTTAGTGGTTTCTCTGAGCTTACCATCATAAGGGTCAATGATAAACACCCCTTCCCCGAAATTAGTAAACCCGACCCGGTTGCTTTCCATGACGAAATCATTCTTGGAGTTCCGCCCGGCCAGCAGGATTTTTGAAGGTGCCGAACGGGTGGCATCTTCAACAAGATAAGGGGGAAATTTTACGATTTTCTTTTTGGAGTCGACAACAGCTCCGCCACCGTCGAAAATCTCAAGAGCCTCTTCATCTTCAATAAACAGTCCTGTTTTTTGAAGAACCTCCAAAGTGGCCAAATGAATTTCATCCAACTCGTCATCAGTGAAGATCTTTAATCCCAATCCCCTGCTTTGACTTTTGCCGGCATGCAAATTGCGTTTCAAGGATACACCTTCCTTTGCTGAGAGTTATAACAAGCTTTAACCACGGTGAAAAAAGGCTCCAGCAGGGTCAATAATCTGTGTCACACACCCTTTCTTCCATGTCCTTCTGTCAACACCTGTTGAACTATTTCTACTGCTTTGTCAAGGTCGTATTAGATATTAGGCTAGATATTTCGAGGATTGAAGCTTTCCGCCCAAATGGACGGGGGTTCTCCCTTAAGGGAGTGCTTCGCGGCAGGGAGAAATCCGGTAAAATCTGAGTCTGACCCCAGAGAAATAGGCTATGCATTTCACGGGGCAGGCGAAGAGTTTGGAGAAAAGAAGACTTTTTTCAAAGGTCTCCTTGTTGGTGTGGGTGGTCAGCGGGTCTGCAAAATACGCCATTTAGGCGCCTGAGTACAAAGCTATCCTATTTGCCCGGCGGCGCTCACCATATTTTTTAACTTGGCCCGTACGGTTTTTCTGTCTAACATCCCCAAACCGCAATCCGGCGCCACCATCAACCGCCGTGCATCAACATGGTGCAATGCTTCTTTTAGCCGAGCTGAAATCTCACCTACAGTTTCCACACGGGATCGAGCAATGGCAATCACGCCAAAAATAACAGTGGTTTTTTGGAACCGTTCTAAAAGAGACAGATCGTTATGGCGATGGGCATCTTCTATGGACACCGCATCAATATCTGCTTCGTCTATTACCGGAGCTAATTTGAAGTACGCTTCCGGTGGCGCTTTCGGAAAGTTTTCGTTGTCCACTACATCCGGATATCCACAGCACATGTGCATGGCCCGTGTCACTTCTTTGGGAACGTCTTTAAAACAGCGCTCCAGATTTTCAACGCCATACGCCAGCGCCTTCTCAGACGCTCTGGCAAACAACGGTTCATCCACCTGAATCCATTGGCATCCCGCTTTAACCAATTCACGGATTTCTGCGTTCAAAGCATCAGCCAGATCCTGTCCCAATCTTTTTTCGTCGCCATAATATTCATCGGCAATTGAATCCGTAATGGTTATGGGTCCTGGTATGGTCATTTTCACCGGTTTACGGGTAACCGATTGAGCAATATGCCAATCTCGGGGTAGAAAGTGATCCTTGGCCTGAATCGGTCCTGTGATCGTGGGCACGGATCCTATCCACGACCCTGACCGCATGGTCTTCTTGGTTAATCTCGAAAAATCAATTCCGCTTAAGTGCCTGCAATGATAATGTATGTAATTTTCTCGTCTAATCTCGCCATCTGTAGGAATGTCGATGCCCACTTGAACTTGCTCTTTCACGGCTTCACAAGTCGCCTTGTCAAGCAATGCTTCGACCTCATCTATACGAGTGCGCAGGTAAGTATCGTAAGCTTTTGTCGGATCCGCTATGGTGGTACTCTCTTCTCGGAACCAATCCGGAACCGGCACGTAATCTGGTTTTGGGTATGATCCTATGGTTGTGGTTAATAGAGGCATGGTCTCACCAATTTTCATGCAAGATTCAGGTGTTACGATTTTAATCTCTTGTCCTCATCGGCAGTCGAACCGTGTCCATGGTGTAATTCTAAAAATTCGCTGTCAACGCCCTTTGCGTCGATCAGGTTGAGAATTTGATTCATCACCAATGCGAGTATTCGAACGTGTTCCGTTTCAAGGTCAGCCAATTCTGAGATCAATTTCTTTTCAATAGGGTCAGGCAGCCCACTACTTAGCTCGCTACCGCTTTCCGTTAATTCGATTAGGGCGATCCGGCGATCCCCCTTTTTTTTGGTACGTTCCACGAATCCTTTACTTTCCAGGCGATCGATGATTCCGGTGATGTTGGAAGGCGTAACATAAAGTCTGCGACTGAGGGAAGCAGACGAAAGCGGCCCTTCCTTGAACAGTGTTCTTAGGGTAGCACTTTGGGGTCCTGTCAGTCCGTACTGCCTGCTCATCTTAAACGTATCGAGAGAAACAGCCCGAACAAACTTACGAATGGCACTGACAATATCCTTGATCAGCATTTCATTTTCTTCGTACATTGCTTTCTCCTTTCATTGGCGCTTGAATCTTTCAGGAAAAATGTAAATGTCCGGATCATCCTGACTTGTCATGCCTTAGGCATTTTGGACACTAATGAATTAATTTAACTAATAAGTCAAAACAATTAAAATTAATTGTTGATAATAAATTATCATAGTAATAATTGATCGAATTGGCATGAACTGTGGTGGCAATGCCTGGATTCCATATGAATTTGGGTGGTTGGAAGACCTTTGGTATGGTATAAAAAGACGATAAACACTCTTAAAATATGAATCATTTCCAAACAAGTTGATGATTTTGATAGGGTTTAAGGGGTCAAGGGTCCAAGGATTCGAGTGAAATGAAAAAAATTACAGAGAGATGACAGTTTTGCAAAAGTCTCGTTGTTTTCGAGGCAGATGGCAACAGAGACCGTAATTCCGTGCACCCGCCCCGACTCTTTTTCATCCTTCCATAGGTTATTTTTTTATCCAGCGCGGCACCTTAAATTCTGAACCCGGGTACTTCGTGAGGGGCGGATCCGTATAGATCGGCTGTAATTCGCCACCCTGGACCTGGTAATGAACCACGGGTGCTCCCGATTGTGCACGCAGAACATTGTCTTTGTCCCATTTGATCAATCCCAGTTCGCCCTCATAGCCGTTCTCTTGGATATACTTGTTCACGGCTTTAAAGTTATAGGCATCGCCTACGGCTTTAACCGCATGGGCCCATGCCTTTACTGCGGTGTAGGCAATCCAGGAACCGGCCGGGACCTGATGCTTATTGATCTTGACGAACTTATCAACCCAGGCCTGACCTGCGGCATTGGGCGCTTTCGGTCCCGGCATACCGCTGGGCATTTCACCGATAATACCATCTGCATCCGTGCCCAAGGCTTCCACAACTTCGCGCGGTGTGATGCCCCAGCCAAGGCTTATGATGGAGTTGGTGGGTTTCTTAAGGAATTGTTGGATGAAGGTAGTATTCTCCTGACCACTGGGAATCTCCATGTGAATGATGGCCGGTTTGATCCTGCGGATTTGTGACAGGATAACGCCCCACTCGTTTGTGCCGTAAGGCACGGTCTCGCGTTTGGCCACTTTCCAGCCTATTTCCTTAAAACTTGACTCTAATGTATCGCCCACCTCAAGACCCCAGGAATCATCCGTATTGATGATAACGGCCTTTTTGTTGGGGAATTTATAGGGCAAAGCCATAAGTGCGCGAAACATGCTCTTGGCCTGCTCGATCCCCACATCGGTGGTCTGGTAGATGTTGTAATATTTTTTAGGATCTTCCTTGAAAATATCCACCGCTGCCTGAGAACCATCATCAGCAAAAAATGGTGCATCATATTTGCCATAAGCCCGTACATCCTGACCCCATCCGGCCCAGCCTGCATGCACCGAGGCCACATTTTTTCGGCCGCACAGATAATCGGCTGCCTGCATGACCACTTCAGGCTCAAACCCTTTGGAATCAAAACGGATGATTTCAAGCTGTTTGCCCAGCAGACCGCCCGATTCATTGATTTCGTCAATGGCCATTTTGATGCCCTTGAAATAATCTGCGCCTGAGCCGGCAGCCCAGCCGGTCATCGGAATTGGAACACCGACCGGAATGGTATCGGCTGCTATGGCCGCGGGGGTAAAAAATAGACAAACCGCCATTACCAACGTCAATAGATTGAATCTTTTCATGTTGTTCCTCCCCTTTCGTTGAAAGATTGCGTTGTTAGACATTCATGTACATCACATAGTACATTATGAAAACTCGTTTGCAATAAACAAGAAAATATGGAGTTAATAAAATAACGGGCTTTTACTTTTTCAGGCGCCTCTGCATCGGCCGGTCGGCACATGGCTTGTTGAGCGCTTTAGAAAAAGACCCATAACGCCGTTTGGAAGCGCCAACACCAGAATGACCACCAATGCACCCATGGCTACGGCCCGGTAAGCGCCCAGCGGCGCCATCAACTCACTGCCGGCTACCACCAGAAAAGCACCCAGGATAGCACCAGGGAAATGACCCAGTCCCCCCACCAGCATCATGACCATCAATATGCTGAACAGATCCAGATCCAGCATGCGAAAAGAGAGCACTCCGTAGAAATGGCCGTAATAGGCCCCTATGATTCCGGTTAAGAAGGAGGTCAGGGCAAAAACCATAAGCTTATATTTAAAGGCGCTGATTCCCAGGCTCATGGCAAAATCCTGGGAATCTTTAAGGGCCAGAAAAGCAACGCCCCAGTATGATTTAATTGCAAACATAATGATCAACGCGCAGGTGAGGGATACCAACAACGTCAGATAAAAAGTCGGTACTATATTGGCCGAACTGAAGGTATGGCCGAACATACTGATTGGGGGAATGGTCAGAAGACCAACGGATCCACCGGAGCCCAGCGCGATGCCGATCTCACCCCTTAACGTGGGCTGCAGGGCCATATGTACGCCAAAGGTTACCAGGGCAACATAAGGGCCTGCCAGTTTAAGACAGGGCAGGCCTACAAGAACACCCATGCCGGCGGTAAACAGACCGGCGATCAGAATGGAAAGCACCGGTGTGACATGATAATCGATGGCAAGGATACCGGAGCAGTAAGCGCCCATGACGAAGAAAGCCACCTGTCCAAATGAGAAAATACCTGCAAATCCCATCATGACATCCCAGCAGGAGGCTACCACGGCCCATATAAGACACATGATCATAATATTCATGATAAATTTAATGTCCCCCAAAAAGATGGGCAGGATCGCCATAATCCCATAGGAAACGCCAATTATCATCACCATATGTTTCAATCGCATATCTTACTCGCCTTTTCCCATCAAACCTTGGGGCCGCAGTGTCAGGGTCGCCAACAAAAGAATAAAAAGAGCAATAATGCCGTAGCTCATGCCGAATATCCAACCCACAAACGCTTCCAGCATGCCAATAATAAAGGCGGCATAGAGCCCGCCGCGGATGGAACCCATACCGCCGAAGGCGGTGACTACCCAGGCCTTAATCATGATGGTGCCGCCGGACATGGGATTGATGAACCACTTTTGGCTCAGCAGAATTCCGCCGAATCCCACCATGACCGTTGAAACGGCAAAGGTGCATGCGAAAATGCGCTCCTGTGGAATGCCGACGATTTTGGCTCCTTCCGGATTCTGGGCCACGGCTTGAACGGCCATTCCCGTGCGGGTGTTGTTGAGCAGCCATCCAAAGATCAAGACGCCGCCAAGGGACATGACAAAAATCATAATGTCCTGGTAAGCGAACACCAACTGGCCGACATCAAGCGTCCCCTCCAGGATGGGGGGCAGGGATTTCATGCGGATACCGAAGACCACCGAATACAAGCTGGTTAGAAAGAGCGCCAGACCGAGGGTGAGGATCATGACCTTGTTTTCCCAGTCTTCGCGCTTCCTTAAGGGGGCCACCATGAGTTTTTCCAATCCATATCCTACAGCGAACATCAGCGGCATCACAATAACCAGAACCGTCAGATAGCCACCGAATTCAATGCCGAGTCCGACAATCAGTATCCAGGCAAAATAGCCGCCCATGTTAAAAAAATCTCCATAGGCGAAATTAAAGGCCTTGGTCACACCATAGACCAAAGTCATGCCAACGGCCATCAGGGCATAAACGGAACCGGTGGACAAACCGGCGATAATCACGTCGGTGATTTCATACAATAATAAAATGGTATCTTCGCTAAAGATCATTGCGTATTCGCTCCGTACATCGGAAACAATAAGCCGTTGCTCAAAAGTGGATGTAGATCACACGCCTTACATGCCCAAAAAGATTTCTTTTAGGTGTTCATTGCTCAAGGCTTCATCTTTACTGCCTTCAAAAGATATGCTTCCCTCTTCCATGACATAAATCCTGTCGGCCAGTTTAGCAATTTGAGGTATGTTCTGCTCCACCAAAAGAACGGTTTTTCCCTGGCTGTTAATTTTTTTGATGGTTTCAAAAACCTCCACCCGTAAATTCGGTTGCAGACCCAACGAAGGTTCATCGATGCATAAAAAATCAGCATTGGACATTAACCCCCTGGCAATAGCCAGCATTCGGGCTTCGCCGCCACTCATTGTGGATGCAAATTGCTTCTTCCGCTCAGCGAGACGTGGAAACAATCGAAACACTTTATCCAAATTCTCAGCTTCATAATTACGTGCGTTTTTGGAATAGGCGCCTAGCTTCAGGTTTTCCAAGACCGTCATATAGGGAAACAGCTCGCGGTTTTCGGCAATATAGGTAATCCCCATATTGACGATTCTCTCTGTTCTTTGCCCACGGATCTCTTGCCCCTTATAATTGATCTCTCCGGTTATTTGATCGATCAATCCACATATGGATTTTAAAAGGGTGCTTTTGCCGTGACCGTTGGGTCCCAGCATGACCACAATTTCGCCCTGCTTCACTTGGATGGAAACATCTCTTAGAACGTGGGACTCTCCGTAATAAGCGTTTAAATCACTAACATTTAGCATATGCATCCCCAAGATAGCATTCGATAACCATCGGATCATTTGCCGCTTTTTCCGGTTCATCACAACAGATCATCTTTCCGGAATCGATGAACAACAGTTTTTCGGTAAGCTCTGTGAGGACCTTCATGAAATGTTCGATAATGATGATGGTAATGCCAAGCTCATAGTTGATTCTGCGAATCAAGTCCATGAGGCTTTTGATCTCCTGTGCATTGGATCCTGCCATGGGTTCATCCAACATAAGGATTTTAGGCTTGGTGGCGAGAGCGGCGCCAATCATGAGCTTTTTTTTACCCAGCAAGTTTAAAAGCCCGGTTTTCAAGTGAAGCTCGTTTTCAAGACTGACAAAGTGGATGATTTCATCTACATGATCCAAATCAAGACCGTTCTTGGTACCGAAACGGCTCCCCACACAAAGGCTTTTCTGCACGCTCAGGCTTGGAAATGTCTGAGGGATTTGAAACGTACGAGCAATACCCTTTTTTGCAATCTGGTGCGGGGAAAGGCCGGTAATATCCTTTCCATTGAATTCGATATAGCCTTCATAGCTGTAATTGCCGGTAATCAGATTATAAACCGTTGACTTACCGGCACCGTTTGGCCCGGCAATTCCGTAGATTTGTCCGTGGCCTACTTCAAAACTCAGATTATCTACTGCGACCAATTCATCAAATTTTTTGGTTACATTTATTACTTTCAGCAAGGCATCTTTCATGTGCGATCCGGTCTGTCGTTAGAAGTATTTTATCTTCCACAACCCTTTTGTTGCATTGTCTTAAAACCTTATTTCAATGCTTCTTTTATCGTATCAACGATATCATCCTTATAACACTCTATCCAACCCATAAGCCGTGTGCTGTGTTTCAGGTACGCCAGATATTCGTAATCGTTTGTATCCTCCCGATCCAAAGATCCTGCCACTCCCCAGTGAAGCAGGAAGATATTGGCGATCATCAGCATTTTCGGCATCATCTCTCTTTCGATGTTTGTGATTGCTTCAAGGCCGTCAAGTTCTTGGAGGCGCTGCTGATAGCAACGTAGAAAAATAAGGAATTTTTCCAAACGCAGCTCTCCATCTCTATGATCCTTCCAATGACTGCAAAAATGGATGATGGCCGTACAGATATCAAACAGACGTAGATCCATTTTTGACCAGTCAAAATCGAA
>PVMS01139101.1_pt1 | contig 10970 bp, 12 predicted proteins | sample 1853461 | NCBI WGS metagenome assembly PVMS01 (sample SAMN08582032, study PRJNA380276) | Marine sediment metagenome, whole genome shotgun sequencing project. | isolation source: ocean sediment barecode stripped | collected 2017
GCAGCGATCACGCTGCCTGCCGCAGCGATGCGTTTTTCTGGCGCACCATCCTGCAAGGTGACACTGGTATTTTTATTCATTTGCGGCTTGAATCTTAATAAACATTGTTGGGGTCTTCAGTATTTGCTAGCCTAACCCCTGTAGTGACTACAGGATCAAGCACTTTGTTTCGGTTCCAATGATGCAGACAGGTCTATTAACACGGGGTTCACTCGCTAAGCGCACCGGCGTCAACGCCGAAACCATTCGGTATTACGAAAAAGCCGGTGTAATGCCCGACCCACCGCGCACTGCAGGTGGTCATCGTCTCTATGATGAATCATTGATCAGGCGTTTGTTTTTTATACGACGTTGCCGTGAGCTCGGCTTTTCACTCGACGAAGTTCGCGAGTTGCTCAAGCTTGTAGATGAGGATGAATACACCTGCGCTGACGTACTGCAAAACACAGAAGTGCAGATAGGCAAGATCAGGGATAAGATCCGTGACCTGGAGAAAATGGAAAACACACTCAAGACCATTTCCAGCCAATGCTCCGGTGAGCGGGTACCGGATTGTCCGATTATTGATGCTTTATGGTTCGCACCACCCTGAAGCATCCATAGACGGGTTTTCAGGGTTTGAACTGGGCGAGCCTGATTTTGTCATTAGTTTATAAGAATGCACATGCTTTATTCAGTATTCAGCGTATCGCAGATACCAATATTGTCATCGGCCACACGTTGTATTGGGACCACCCCGGATCTACTGATGGATGGGATGTCATATTCAACTGAACCTGAGTTGCAGTCATCAAAAATCAAGGTGATGGTTCCACCATCAATGTTCTGGATTTCAGTCGCGGAATCAAAAATCCCGCCGGAAGCAAATGATATCTCCATGAGTGATGTGTTATCTGTAAATGGACCCAGGGCAGTTAACCAACGGTGACCGGCGTCTCCCAGATTGAATTCAACACCCACTACCGGTTCAGTTTCATAGGTAAACCAGGCCAGTGATACGAAGCCGATATCAGGAAAGACGGTGATAAAAAACCCTTGTCCGGAGGTGTCGGGGTTGAACCATGCGTCATTGAGTCCCACATTGATTTGGAAGGCCTTTTCTTCACCCCGAACGGTAATACGGCCATTCATAAAGCCGTTAATGTCTTTTCCTGGTTCGCTGTGGACCTCACAGTGATAATAGATTTCACCGGCTTCATCAAATACGCGGGTAAAGAAAATCTGGTCAGACCGCGCTCCGGAGGAGAATGAAAAATCATCGGCCGTTACTGTGTGACCAACGCTCTCGTCACAACCAGTTCCGTAGGGGCCGCAGGTTTCTCCACTCACCCAGGTCACCGAGTCGTCGGGATTGATGATGAGGTGATTGGGGGCAAATGAATTACTTTTCACCAGAACTGTGTAGTTCACAGCAAAAACACGGGCAGGCAGAATGATAGCCACCAGGGCTAGCAAAAACAGCTCGATTACAATCCTGTTCACGTGCTTCTCTTTACTGCTGAACTTGGTCAACTATCTGAATTCAACAGCCTGTGTATCATCTCATATGACCGTCGACGTTCATATTTTCTTTCAGAATGTGGTCAGGATGTTGCCAATAGTGACGAATCGCACTTTAGAATTATCCATAGTGGTGTTTTACTGACCTGGTCTGATTACGTAATGATGGGCTGAAATAACTATGCGAGGTAAAGTCTTTTGATCAAAGTCAGTGATTTGCAAAAATCATACGGTGAATTGGTAGCGGTAGACCGGATCAGTTTTTCTGTTGGATCGGGTGCGGTTTTCGGTTTGTTGGGTCCCAACGGGGCGGGTAAATCAACCACCATCAGTTGTCTTTCGGGCTTACTCAAACCCACCGCCGGTTCAATCGCAGTGGGGGGCTATGATTTAGGTAGCGACGCGGTTAAAGCCAAGGCTTCGCTTGGGATTGTGCCGCAGGAGTTGGCGATTTATGAGGATCTATCAGCGCGGGATAACCTCGCATACTGGGGTGCGGCCTATGGTTTGAAGGGAGAAAGTCTGAAGCACCGCGTCGATCATGTACTCAATCGCATCGGGTTGGCAGACCGGGCCGATGAACTACCCAAGCAATACTCCGGTGGTATGAAGCGCCGACTTAACTTTGGTTGTGGCCTGGTTCACGAGCCAAAAGTCCTGTTGCTCGACGAGCCGACCGTTGGTGTGGACCCTCAATCCAGGGAGCGATTGTTCGATCTGGTGAGAGAGGAAAAGGCCAAAGGTACCTGTGTGCTTTACACCACACACTACATGGAAGAAGCCGAAAAGCTGTGTGACGAACTGGCCATTATCGACCATGGCAAAATTATTGCAGCAGGTACCCTTAACGAGTTGCGCGCTGAATTTGGAGGTAATGACCTAATCCAGTTATCCGGATCGTTTGATCAGGATAAGGTTGACCGGGCGGTGGCAGCGTTGAACGCGGAAGTTCTGTCTATTAGTAATGAAGTTGTGATGATCGCAATCAGGGACGGCGCCCGCAATTTACCGGCGGTACTGGCTGGTATCAGCGCCACCGGTGCGGAAATCCACGACACACGCTTGTCCGAGCCCAATCTTGAAAGCCTGTTCCTGAAACTCACCGGCAAGGAGTTACGTGCCTGATGCGTTTTATCCTGGTCACTGTCGTCAAGGTCGGTAACCAGAAGCTCCGCCTTGATTGTTCCACCACCGCCACCCATGACCGAGGCCATCAGGAAACCGATCACAAAAGGGATCATAATGGCGGAAATCAGACCTACAGGATCATTAAAACGTCGTTTTAGTTCCTTGCCGGCAGTGACCAGGATAAAACGCATCAGGCACGTAACTCCTTGCCGGTGAGTTTCAGGAACAGGCTTTCAAGATTGGGCTCGGACATGGGTGGCGGTGGTGGAACAATCAAGGCGGAGCTTCTGGTTACCGACCTTGACGACAGTTTTGTCAGCCAGGGAATACTAAGTGCTCTGGGGCAGGATCAGATTGCGGACATGATCCTGTTAGAGAAAGTCACTCAAGAAGAAGGTCACCTGCGTATCAATGAGGGTGATGGCAGCGGGCACCTGGTCATTCCGGAAGGATTCGGTCAGGCCTGGCTGGACCGGGAGGATATTGCACTACAGTTGACCGTTAACCCGTCCCGATCCATATCGCCGCGTTTGATCCGGGAAATGCTCGAGTCACTACTCGATCTTGGCGATTATTTGCATAAGGTATTTGGCGAGGAATTGAAGATAATTTCTCAAAGTATCGACGGCGATGGCCTGGTTGGAATGACAAATGCAGAATTTTCCACGGATATTGCGGACAAGATGTCAGCCATCGGTGGATTGGTATTTCCACCAGTGCTTGAAGTCGAAGATGTGACACCCGAGCCTGAAGGCGTATCCGTCAATATGGCGCTTTTGATGTTCCCGGGGATACTGGTGATGGCAGCATTTTTCGCCGCCAATGGCCAGTCTGCAAATTTCTGGACAGAAAAGGAAAAAGGCACCCTGGGTCGCTGGGTGGCGAGTCCCAATGCCTTTTCTGCATTTTGGGTTGCACAGTGGGTGACCGCCATGTTTCTGACCGCCATCGTTGCTGCGCCGATCATGTTGATGGGGTTCTTTTATTTGGACATCAGTTTTGAGAAATATTTTTCATCGATGTTATGGCTGGCGTTGACCGGCCCCATTCTGTTTGCCGTGCTGTCACTCATCCAGGTACTGGCACCCTCCAGAAAAGCGGGTGGCGTGATATCCACCATGTTTATGTTTCCGCTGTTGATGGCTGGCGGTAGCTTTTTCCCCACTGAGACCATGCCGGAATTCATCGCCACTATTGCCCAATACACACCAAATGGCCGTGTTATTGAGCCGTTGAAGGCTTACTTGACTGGCGAATATGGCATGGGCGATATGTTTGCCAATCTATGGGGCATCATCGCGGTCACGCTGGTGCTGCTGTTAATGACGGGCCAGTTGTCAGCCCGCAAGGCGCTGGCATGATGAGCTATACAGGCGCGATTGCACTGCTGGCCAGAACCGACCTGAAACTGGCCTTGAAAGATCGTTCGGTCATATTGTGGTTGTTTATCATGCCGGCTGTTTTTTTTCTACTTCATCGGCACGGTCACCCAGGGTGGTGTGAGTTTTGGCAGTAATTCGGTCAAGCTGGTGGTAGAAAACCGGGACGGTGGTTTTCTTTCCCAACACCTTGAGTCCCGGCTTGAAGAAAACCTGTTTGACATTATCCATCCTCAGGACATACCTGCCGCCAAAGAGGGCGAAGAACCGTCGAAGTATCGCTGGTTGATTATCCCTTCTGATTTCACTGAACAGTTGCAGGCAGAAAAGGAGGTGGCTGTTTCATTTAAAGGCTTACGCAGCGGTTTCAGCAACCAGTATGATTTTTTCCGGGTGCAGAAGGCGGCTTTTTCCGTGCTTGGGGACTTGGTTGTGGTGAGATCGAGAAATTCCGACATTACCGCCGATGTGTTGACGCTGGCCACAGCGGACCCTCGACCGGTACAACTCACAGTAACCCCGGCCGGACGCCAAATGCAGATTCCGTCCGGGTTTCAGCAGGCGATACCGGGAACCCTGGTGATGTTTATCCTGTTGGTTCTGTTGACCTCCGGTGCCGCCAGTCTGGTGGATGATCGGGATAAGCAGCTATTACGCCGCCTGGCCTCTGCGCCTTTAACCCGGGCCCAGGTGGTGATGGGAAAATGGGCCGGGCGCATGGCCCTGGCAACGGTGCAGATCAGTGTCGCGATCGGGGTATCGTTTACACCCTTGTTTGACATGAATTGGGGTGACGCACTACCGATGGTGATATTGATATTGTTGGCATGGGCTGCACTCTGCACCTCTCTTTCCCTGCTGTTGGGCAGCCTGGCAAGAACGGATAACCAGGCGGCCAATCTTGGTGCCTTTGCGACCATGACCCTGGCGGCTTTAGGTGGTTGCTGGTGGCCAATCGAAGTGGCTCCGGCATGGATGCAGCAATTTCAGATGTTTATTCCAACCGGTTGGACCATGGATGCCCTGCACAAACTCATAAGCTTCAATATGCCCTGGCAAAGTGCCTTGCCGCATATGGCGATATTGGTTGCCGCTGCAGTATTTGTTGGCTGGATTGCGTCCAAACGCTTTCGCTTTGTTTAAATCAGGGTTCGGTGTGGTCACTGACCAAAGCGACCTGGTTACTATCCAGATGAATGGCAAGTCGGCTGATATTACTCAGTCCTGATGCACTCAGGTCGGCCACCAGTTCCCATCTTCTATCACCCGGCGAACGCCTGTATAGCCTGCTGCCGTTGCCGGTCCAGAAATCTCCATTTGCATCAATAGTAAAATCTTCGCTGTCCGGAAACAAGGGCATGACGCCACGAAGTTGTCCGCTTTCAGTGTCGTAAGCCGCGATTTGCCAGGGTTCACGGTTCTTGTCTACAAATAGTATTTCGCCGGTCTGCGGGTGCCTGCGTATGCTGCGGCCAATATTGTCGGCGACCAGCTTTACCGCATCATCATCCAACTTGGCAATCTGCAAGCTAAAACTCTCACCGAGAATAAACATGGCGACTTCATTATCGTTGATCCACGCGTGGTAGCCGACGGGTTCAACATGTGGCAGCAGTAAACTCATCTCACCACTGTCGACATCAATTGCCCAAAGACGCTGTTTCTGGTCGGCTTCAACCTGGATCACTGACAAAGCATTGCGACCAGGAATTGGTGTAGGTGAATACTCGTCCTCTGGTGTTTGGTTGATCATGGTTGTGGACGATGTTTGGGTGTCAAAAGCGGCAATATCTGTCTGCGAAGAAGGTTCATCCCCCGACATTTCACGGGTGTAGTAAATGATTGAGCCGTTATCAGAAAAGTGCGGTTGATTGTTGTATCCAGTGCCGGTACTGACTTTGACAGGTGCAGCGGAAATACCCTGTTCGAGACTTAGCAACCATACGTCATTTCCGGGCAAGGATTGTGCACACAATGTGCTGGTAAACGCGATGCCCAGCAGAGTAATGACGGGTACGACGGATCTAATCATTAAATGCTTCTTTCAGTTCCACCAACCGGTTGGTAATCACATCTTTTCGCCAGCCTAAAAACCGCTCCGATAATGGCTCTCCTTCAGGTGTCAAAATCAGACCTTCCAACTCACGATTGGAAGCGAGCAGGGCGGGTTCTACCGATAATTCTGTGGATTTTTGCTGCACCCAACTGCGCATATCGCCCATGAGCTTCTTGTGCTCAGGCTGCAGCATCAACGGGGCCTCGGCGGTTTGGCCGTCTGCAAGCACCCGGTCAATGATTGCAATCAGGGCATGGCCGTTGCGCAGTATGGCTTTCGGATGCCAGACATCCAATGCAGACAAGGCATCCAGGCTATCGGGTTGCTGGGTGGCGATGGTCATCAGGGCCTGGTCTTTGATAACAAAACCACGGGCAAGATTTCGGGTTTCGGCTTCTCTATCACGCCAGGTTGCCAGCACCTGCAGGATCGCCAGTTCAGCTCCATTCAGGCGATTATGGCCGGGAATTCTCTTCCAGGACTGTTCCGGGTTAGCGGGGGTTTGTGCCTTTGTCAGCAAACGATTGCAATCTTCGTCCAGCCAGTCACTTCTGCCGCAATCCTCCAGGCGACTCATCAATTGCCGGTGCATCATCGGCAATAAACACACGTCCAGCGCGGCATAGTGCAACTGTGCCGGGCGCAGTGGTCGCTTGAGCCAGTTTGAGCGCGTTTCACCCTTGTCGATGGTCAAATCAAGCAGCCATTCGACGGTTTTGTGATAACCCATCTGCAGGGATTCACCCAGCATGGCGCAGGCAATCTGGGTATCAAATAGCGGGCTTGGGACCGCGCCCGTTGTGAATAACAGCACATCGAGGTCTTCCGATGGCGCATGCAGGATTTTTACGATTGACGGGTCTTCAAACAGGGTTGCAAGTGGCTGCAGGGGTCCGGTTTTCAATGGATCAACCAGCCACACTGTTTTGCCATCTGAAAGCTGCACCAGGCCCAGATCGGCCCGCCAGGTTCTTTCACGGACAAATTCGGTGTCGATGCCGATGACTTTGCACTTCAGCCAGTCTTCGATAGCCCGCTCAAGCTGGGCAGCGGATTCGACCATGATGGGTTGGAGGGCGGCAGCCAAAGCTGCATCTACTTCGTCTTTATTGATCATTTGAGGGTTTTTTATTCACTTTTATTGGTGTGCGTTTTTGATCGTACTTGCCGGGTTTTATGGCCATTTCTTATGCTTGTCGGCACAGTACATCTGAGTTAAGGTTGCATGCTGCAAACGGAAGTGCTCAAACCGTTGCGGAAACCTTAACATGACGGGGGCTACAGGCAAGGGAAATTGCATGTCTGCCAATACTAATAACATCAAAAACCTGTCTTTGCTGATTTTCATCAGTGGGTTTTTCTGTTCCCAATATTTGCAGGCCCAACAGCAGGAAACAGAGCAGCAAGGGGATGCTGAGACCGGCACTGATAACCGGCACATCGAGCGCCTGGGTGAAGTCAGTGCAGATGAATGGGACATGGATCTTGCCTTACCCAAAGCGTTGCCTGCAGCCAGTGCAGCCAATGGCAACTTTTCTCTGCCGGATAAGCAACAGAACCGCCAGCTACAAGAAATATTGTCAAAACTGGCAGCAAACCCCGGCAATACCAAGACCCTGTCGCAATTGAACGCGTTGTTGAACGATGTTCTGCAGCAGGCAAACGACATGATGGTTCCCGGGTCATTTAGACAGGCAAAGCAGATGTTGTTGTTAATTCAGACCATCGATCCGGATTTTCGTGGTCTGAAAACTGCAAATAATCGCTTCAAGGTATTGCGTGCTACAAATGACCTGCTGATATCCGGCCAGGCTGCTTTGGTGGTACAAAAATTCACCGGCACTGATAAAGATAATGCGCTGTACTTTTTCAGACAGACATTGAAGCAGGACCCCGGCAATGAGTCAGCCAAATTGGGTATTGATATGGTTCAGGAGGCATTGGTCAAAACCGCAATGGAAACCGCCCGGGATCTGGATTTTGATTTGGCTGAGGAATGGTTAACAGAGGCCTCAAGAGTGCAGGAAAACCAGGACCTGGTTGATAGTGCACGCACCGAGTTACTCAGCTATCAGCAAGATCGTGCGATTGAACTGGAAGAGGCTGTCATCGATGCCATGAATTCCGGCAAGTTTACATTGGCTGATTTCAATATCATCGACCTGATTGCACTGGGTGGTCAGCAAGCCCGTGTGGATTCACTCAGGAGCAGGTTGAAAGAAGCCCGTGTATATGGTGGATTCGAGCCGGGTCAGGTGATCATTGATAATTTCCTGGGGTCTGATTCAAAGGCGCCGGCAATCATCGTTATCGCTGCGGGCAGTTTTTTTGATGGGTTCAGAAGGGCGCTCCGGTAGCGTTTACGATAACGAGCGTCCCCGGCACCGGGTCACCATCCAACAGGGTTTTGGCCTGGGGATCAGGGAAGTGACTGTCGGCGAATTTCGCTTGTTTATTGAGGACACCGGCTACAGAACAGCGGCGGAGCGGAAAGGCGAATCAAAAATTTACCACGAAGCTGCAGGCCGGCTTAATACCCGTGCAGGTATAAGCTGGGAGCATACCTACAATGGCAAAAAGGCCAAGCCCGATTTGCCGGTTCTGCATGTGAATATCTATGATGCCCAGGCCTATGTTGAGTGGCTGGCGCAACAAACCGGAAAAAAATACCGGTTGCCATCGGAAGCAGAGTATGAGTTTGTGGCCAGGGCAGGTGGTAGTGGCACTTACTGGTGGGGTGAAGGTTCACCGTCTGAGGCGGTGGAGAACCTCACCGGGGAGAGGGATAGCTCACCCTCGAAACGTCAGTGGAGTACATCATTCAAGAAATATGGTGATGGTCATTGGGGGCCCGCACCAGCAGGCGCCGTGGGCGAAGGAAAAATGGCGCACCCCATGGGCGTTCAGGATATTGCCGGAAATGTCAGCGAGTGGACCGAAGACTGCTGGCACCAAAATTACATGAAGGCACCTAGTGATGGCTCAGCGTGGGTTAATCCCGGCTGTAGCCGCAGGGTAGTAAGAGGTGGATACTGGGCCAGTGCACCTAAGCAAAGCCGCGCAGCATTTCGTATTTCTGCCAAGCCGGATACTTATGGACCGGTGGTCGGATTCAGGGTTGCTCGCGACCTTTAATCTATCGGCTCTTCGGGTTTCAGAATCGAATTGATAATTAAAGCGAGACGGGCCGCCGCTGTACCTATCCGCCGCTGAATCAGTTCCCAGCTACGTTTTTCATAGGCTTCATCAATCTTCATTGATACTGGGTAAACGTGGTTTTGGGCCAGTTTATGTGATTCATTCGTCCAACTGTCTACCATCATGGGGGTCCAGTCTGCTTTGATATCATCTGCTGGAATAGTGCTGACGATTTGAATTAGCGACTGTAAATTATCGGTATGAAGAGCAATCAGCCCGGAATCCCAAATGCTGTGCAGGTTGGTTTTCTGGCCTCGAAAATCAAGCTCAATATCGTTGCCGCCGCGGTCATCCTCAAACCCCGCATGCAGTGGCTGGTGCAAATCACCGGTTAAATGACACAGCCAGGCAAACGCCTGCCGGCGTTTTTCAGTAGAAACACCATCATCTGCCAGTACTTCAGCATAATGTTTGATCGCTTCTGTGGCGCAATGCTGATCGGAGCAATCCCTCGATTCCTGGTAAACAAAATCGCCACGTGGAAAATTGATGTAATGCAGCGGGTAGGTCCAACTCCATTTCTCGGTTTCCCGAACTTTGTCCGGCCAGTTGCAGGCTTCATTCAGGGCTTGTTGATCCAATTTGCCAACAACGTTTTCAAGATTGCTTAAAGCGGAGGTTTGCATGCGCTCAACAGCGAGAATTCCAACCGCAGCGTGGCCGTTCGCTCCCCATGCAGCGACCATTGTGCTGTAGGTCGAAAAGGCAAAAAGTAAAATTGCCGATACTAATATCCGGTAAGAGAATATATGGCTCAAGCGCATTGCATTTTGGTTTTAACGATGCTGAGAATATTGTTTAAGTCACGGGTTTTTACCCGTTTCGCATCAAACTCACCTTTGTAGATGGCTTGCAGATCTTCCAGTTTGAGGTATGCGGGGTGATGGACTTCGGTGATCAACGCATATTGAAACGCTCGATTGTTTTTTGTAACCAACAGTGAGTAAACGTGAATGGCCAGTTGGCTCGCACCGATATCGCCAAAAACTGAAAACATATCGGGATAGTCAGAACTCGCTTCCAATACTCCAAAATATTGATGACGTTTGGTGCTTATCCACCCATTGCTTTTGAAAACAACGCCGATTGATTGTCCACTGATGATCGCATCGTGTTCTTTTCTGAAAGCAGACTCAATAACGACCGGGTATTCAACCACCGCAAAGGTCCGGTTTGTTCTGATACCGTCCTTGACGCTGTACAGGTTTGAGACCCGTATACCGGGATCATTTTCGAGGACATCTATCTCGTAATTCCCAAATTTCAACTGGATCATGTCGCTGTTTCCCAACGCACTGCCGCGTACATCCATCAGGGGAGTTCCATTTGTAGTTGTCATAGCAGGTATGTTTGCTGACATGAGTAGATTCCAGGTTTAAACCAAGGATCGGTATTGTACTATTTGGAGGCATTAGATAAAAAGGGAAATGGTGCCGGAGGTCGGACTCGTATTAGTAGTCTAACATCATGATAAATATAAGTATATAAATTAAATTAATTACATATACCCCCATATATACCACTAAATCTATCTGGTGATAGTTAATTATCTCATAAATCAATACTGAAAACGGGGTAGGGGTACCCCCCATGCTGGGTTTTTGGTTTGTGATTATTGGTATATACCCACACAGATAATTTTGGCGAAAATGAGACCTTCCGTTGCGCGGCTTGAATACAACCCATATCAGGAGGCATGGGAATACAAA
>PVMS01081360.1_pt1 | contig 10969 bp, 13 predicted proteins | sample 1853461 | NCBI WGS metagenome assembly PVMS01 (sample SAMN08582032, study PRJNA380276) | Marine sediment metagenome, whole genome shotgun sequencing project. | isolation source: ocean sediment barecode stripped | collected 2017
AAACCATTTAGAATAGTAACATGCTATGGTCTTTTTTTAAATGACTTGCAAACGTTTGCAAGTTGCAATTTATCATCTTTGGGGACGTTCTTAACTCCGTTAACATATAATGAGTTAGTTAACATAATTAAGAACGTCCCCAAAGATGATAAATTGCAACTTGCAAACGTTTGCAAGTCATTTAAAAAAAGACCATAGCATGTTACTATTCTAAATGGTTTTGAGTTGTGATTGTCTTTAATTGATTTTATGCTATACATATCTCCGATTACTTAATTATGCGGAGTACAAGAGAAAGGGTTAACCATGGCATGTCGTGATGAAATCCTAGATTGCTTTAATTCACTCGAAATCGAAACCAATGGACTCGACTTCGAGATTCCGGAAATAATTGACTGCATGAAAAGAAAAGGCACCGAATATAAGGAATCTACTATAACAACACATATAAGTTCTCGCATGTGTGCAAATACACCTAATCACCATGGAACTACATATGATGATTTAATAAGGACTGGTAGAGGAAAATATAGATTACGAAGAACGAAATGAAAGTAATAATACAATGTTGTTCAGGGAAGGAAGAAAAATATATAACATTCAATGGGAAGCCAATTAAATTAGTCTCTGACCCTGATAAAAAATGTGATAAGTCAGATTCCTTTGAATACTATAGGCCTGATAGTGAAATTGTTAATAACCAGATAACTTGGCGAGATATAGTTGAGTTATGCAATAAAAAAGATCAACAGCCTTATGGATTACTTAAAGCTGTTTTTTTATATAAGCCTAGAAATAACCCTCATATTTACAGAGATATAGCCAACTTTCCTGATCTTTGTGGTCTGAAGAATTTCTTTATTCTTTCGGCAGGTTGGGGATTAGTAAGAGGAGATTACTTTCTTCCCTCATATGATATTACATTTAATAAAGAGGCATTACCATGTAGTCAGCGTGATTACAAAAAAGATAGAGGTAAATTTCATGATTTTAATCATCTTAAAGAGTGCAAGATTAACGAACATGAAAACATTTACTTTTTTGGAGCGAAAGATTACCTGCCTTTTTATTATGATTTGACTAAGGATATATCGGGAAGGAAAGTTATTTATTATAAATCTGAAAAGACCAAAAAAGAAAAGGGCTATGTATATATAAAATATGATAAGAAAATAAACACAAATTGGCATTATTCATGTGTTAAAGACTTTATAGCTGGACAAATAGAGAAATGAATCAAATTTGCAATCAATTACATAAATACTTTAATAAAAATAAAAGACACTCTTTCCCCTTTGACTCAAGCAACCTCCCTTTGAATGGTATTTATATTTTATTTGAAAAAGGAGAGAAAGGTCATGGACTTGATAGAATCGTTCGTATTGGAACTCATACAGGTGATAATAACTTACCACCTAGATTAAATGAACATTTTATGAATGAAAATAAAGATAGAAGCATTTTCCGAAAAAATATAGGAAGAGCTTTTTTAAATAAGGAGAAAGACGCTTTTCTTGAGAAATGGGAAATAGATTTAACGAAAAAGGAAGAGAAAGAAAAATACAATAATGTAATAGATATTGAGAAACAGAAAGAAGTTGAGAGACGAGTGTCAATATATATTCAAACATCATTTACCTTTGTTGTGTTTGAAATAAAGGAGATGCAGGCAAGACTTCATTATGAATCTAAATTAATTGCTACTATAGCGCAATGTAAGGGCTGTAAACCGTCACACGATTGGTTGGGGGAATATTCTCCCAAACTCAAGATTCGAAAAAGTGGTTTGTGGCAAGAACAAAAGCTTTACAAGCATCCATTGACATCAGGCGAGCTTGATGAACTAATTACATAATGTTCATAAAATTAATTTCATCAATATTGACATATTTAAAATTAATTGAGAATATCAAAAGCAATTCAATAGTTATTTTATTAAAAGATTATTAATTGCAAACGTTTGCAAGTCATTTAATCAAAAAAGATACAGAAAATTATTAGTTGCCCATTTAAAATTTAAAACCACATACTTTGCTAAATGAATCTTATTGAGCTTAGAAAATCTTGCTTGAGGTTAATATTTATTGGATGGTAACTTGGCAATAATAAAAATATTGGTTATTTATGGCACAGAAAATATGTAAACTGGCAAAACGGATATGAACTAATGGATTATCCTGAAAATGGGAATTGTAAACCTTTTAATTTTACGTATCAGTCAGGTAGTTACGCTCTTTACGATGCAAATTTTAATGGTAGTAAAGAAAATCAATGAAAGATATATTCACAACACTATCTAAATATAAAATTACAGAAAAAGTAACTCCCGAAGAAAATTACCATACTGAAGCTTTTGCCTATGTTTTAAAGAATAATAAAAAAATAGCAAAAATATTATTTGAAGGCATCTGTAAAAATAAGATTAACTTAAACCTTAAAAAGCTCAATGTTTCTACTCAAAAAGCCATTGGGCATAATTCAATTATTGATTTATATATTAATGATCAAGAAACAGAATTACTGATAGAAATTAAATTGGGTGCAACCTTAAATGAATATAAGACAGAAGATAATAAAATAATAAACCAATTAGAGAAATACTCACTTGGAACGAGTAATTCGCACTACAAAAATACATTCATCATATTATTGGCTTATGAAAATTATATTACCTCTATTGAGGATAAACGTTTTCCGGAGAACGTTTATCAATCATCATGGGAGTATGTTTTTCATGAGCTGAATAAAAATAACAATAAATTATTTGTATATGATTTTTTAAATTATATGAGGGGCAAAGGAATGAATGAATTTGATGGCTTTGACATTAATACATTTCGATCAATTGGATTCGAAGAAGATTTTTCATATAAAGAAGATCTTATAATAAAAAAGCAGTTTGAAGAATTTACATCCTTAGTACTATCCAGACTGAATAAAAAAGATAAGGTTGAGTGGAAAGCTTTCAATTATTCAATGGATAAATCCAGAAATGTTATTTATAATCACTTTTTCTTTATAGAAGACAATCCACTTAGTTTAAATATCAATACAGGAATTAATCATGCTTATTTAAGTATTCATATATGGATTCCAATATGGAAGGCGGCTAAAAACGTTGGAAAGTTATCTCAGGGGAAAATTGATAAAAACAGTTTATATAATAAAATAAACAGCTATAAGCAAAATCTCGATGAATTATCTAAAAAACTATTTAATATTATCAATAGTGTAAACCTTACATTCGATATTTCCTTGAATATTAAGCAATATGAGCATTTGAAAGTATCTAAGAAAAAAGCTCAAGGGATGCAAAAAGGACTTTCTTCTGAGGTCATCAAGGTCTCCAAAGGTTCATCACTAATTTATGATATTCATGACCATTCGTTGTTAACAGATAAAGATAAAGAAGTCTATGGTAATTTATCAACAAAAACCGGATTTCTATCACTAAATTATAATCAAGTAAAATTCCTTGTTGATCAATTATTTCATCAGAACGCTAGCATGAAAGAGAATAAAAAATTTATTTATATACAAAAAAAATTGGCTATAAAACATGTTGTTGAACAAAAAAAAGCCATCATAGAGAGAACATCAAGCGCAATACTTGAATTTAAAAAAATAATAATAGGAATAAATAAACTGTAGATTTAAGGAATTCTAGGACTGTATACAATTTTACTGTGATTTTATAGCCAAACAGATATTTTGATTATTATTAGGTGAAGCAAAATGAATTATATGTGTTGCATTATATTTTACCTTATAAGATCGCACTACATGTCATGCAATAGTAGTAAGTGGTTTGATTATTCCAAATATGGCATGAAGCTGAGAAGTTTAACAAAATTATTGAAAATAACTTGAATTTGGAATAAAGATAATTAATGGGATTGACTATACGTAATGCCAAATGGAGAAAATAAAAACTGGGTGAGACTGTGTGGGGCTATTGATGGATTTCGAGTTCGTTATAATCAATGGCCTACTAGAGTGCGACTTGGATTAGTTTATTTTGAGGACATAAAGTCACTATTTAATCTCCATGCTTTTAATAAGCTACAGGATAAATTACAATTTGTCATAGATGATGCCCACATTGTTGCTGAGGATAATGCTGGACAATCGTATGATTATTCAATCGAGGGGTTTCCCAAATTAAAACCTCCTATACGAGCAAGGGATTGGCTAGGGATAAAACCAGATTACGACTGATGAGCGATAATACAATACTTATAGATCCCCTATTTCCTGAGCTTCAATGGAATGATGTAAAGATACATGTTGCTCAAAAATCAGGCCAAATCCGTCCATTAGATGTATTCACACGAAGTTTTAGTGAATGGCAAAACGTCTGGAATGGCGATTACCATACAAACCACTGCTGGAACAGAAAGTATATATTTTCAATAATTGAGTTACCTAATAAACCTGATCGCTGGCTATTTGGGGGGATCTTCCTAGTCAATTCTTGCAAGAAAGGAAAGAGTCGTAAAGGTAGGGACGGCATGCTATATAAGGTAAGTTTGGATCCACAAGGAGAGCCACTAATAGGTCGGCTGATATTGCGATGGGTGAAAAAAGCACGCGCTAAGGGGCGCAAGCCAGAAAGTATGTTAACAGACATGTCTGTAGCAGAAATATTACCCGAGCCATATATTGGAGAGGACTTTCCGGGATATGCCAACATTAATCACAGTTACGCAATATTAGAAAAACTGTGGCAAGATTCTAAGCCCGACTGGGTGGCTGCCTTAATGCACTGCCAAGGTGTCTACCTCATTACAGATCTTGAAACTGGGTTGCGCTATGTAGGCTCAGCCTATGGAGAAGATGGGATCTGGTCTCGGTGGGGCAGTTATTTCCAAACCGGGGGTCATGGAAATAACAAATTACTAAAAAAATTATTGGCTGGGAAAGCTAAAGGTGTTAATTATGCTAGAAAGAATTTTCAGATTTGTTTATTAGAGCAAGCTTCTTCGCGTGACAGTGAACAGTATATAATAAAGAGAGAGAGCTACTGGAAAGACGTGCTTCTCAAGCGTAGTAAATTTGGTCTTAATGATAATTAGGTAGGCTATAACCTACCGCTGGTAGGGACGGTGAAAACCATGCAGCCCCACAGCTTTTTGTTAACGCTTTCAATTGTAAATCCTTAGTATTAACTACTTACCATATGCTTGATATGTCGGTAAAAGACTTATAATCAAAATTTCTCTCAATTCACATATAAGCAGGTATAACCGTCCAGTCTGATGGAAACAAAACCCAACGATTACCGATTCAAGTCTTCACCAAAAAAAAAAATATAGAAGTGCAGCTTTTAGTCTAAAATACACATCATTTTTTACTGCCCATTTTTTTTCATTCAATCAAATTGAATACCCCTGAAATTGACAGGCTGTGTCTCTCCAGCCAAGGCTTACGGCCCGATGAAATGCTCCATCCATTTGAGCTGTTAAACTATTCAGTGCTACATTAAACCATATCTGATTCACCTGTTCCTTTTTCAGTAAAAAAACGCATGAGAAATTCCGCGTCTTTGGGAGGTAAATCAAACTTTAGGCACGCATCACCAATCAAGCTCGACAGACTGACTCCTGGATTGTCGAGACGCTCATCGGATAACCATTTGATGGCTTTTCTCAGTTGTTCACCCTCAGGAAGAATACTCATAATGTTTCCTCAAAAGCTGGACTATCTTACTGTTGGATGAGGCTCCGATCCCTAGTCTTGAAACAGCGGGCCCGGTGATCCGCCTTCTGCATATTCTTTAAGAATATACATGAGATGACCCCATGTTGTATTGCAGAGTGGATAATCCCCCTCTACAGACCGCCATCCAGAGTGTATGAAATTCAGATTGGTCCCCCTGTCGTCAGTCAATTCCAGTGAGAAGGCCAGTTTTGTCCCTTCCCACTCTTCAGGATCTCCTAGACATGTCCATGTAATCTTTTTGCCGGGAACCAGCTCATCGATGCGCATGCGAAAGATCACGGACCCGTTCATAAACTTAAAAACTGCCACACTGCCGACATTCTCCTGGGCTGTGCTGTCAGCAGTCCACCAGTTTCTGAGTCCCTCCTGCGTTGTAATGGCCCGGAACACTGTGTCTGCAGGAGCGTCTATAATTATTTCATGACGTATATCATACATAGCATGCCTCCACTCCTGAGTTTGCACACATAAGAGTCTCCTTTCTCAAGAAAAGATTGCTCACTATCTCAATTATATACATCCAACTAGGAGTGACTAATATGACTTAAATCATATCAATCACTTCAGAAGAGGAATAAGCTTGTCATAAATATACCTCAGGCACCTTAATTTAAGTAAAGGAGATAGAAATGAGTGCATATTTGGAGATAACATTAAAAATTGATGAATCAGACAGGCAAAGTGCGGCTGCAGTGTACAGCAAATACAAGCAGCCTTTCCTGGATTCCATATCAGGGGCAAGTTCCAAGGAATTATTGCTTCGCAGTGATGATGTACAGGTGTTGCACGGATTTGACTCTGTTGAGTCTGCACAGAGTTATCTGTCCAGTACATTATTCACACATGATGTAGTCGAAGCTTTGAAGCCCTATCTTAAAGGTGATCCTGAAATAAGGATTTACGGAGTTGTCTAAGGGTATTTGAGGAGTCGAAATTGACCCGGCAAAATTGTCAATTTGCACTCATTAATATCCAGTGAGATATTCCTTGGTATAACGCCTCCATTTGAAGGAAACTAAAAGGAGAAATAACAATGAACTTCGACATTAAAGATAAAATTATCCTAATCACAGGAGCAAATCGTGGAATAGGCAAGACATTCGTTGATTCTTTCATCGAATATGGAGCGTTAAAAGTTTATGCCGCCGTTCGCACGATGGATAGTGCGTCTCCACTTGTTGAAAAACACGGAGACAAGGTAGTCCCCATTCATATTGATCTGGCGGATCCGCAGTCAATTTCTGCGGCAGCTGAGACGGCGAAGGATGTGCAGGTCGTTGTGAACAATGCGGGTGTTCTAAAAATATCCACTCCCCTCGACAATGACGCGATAAGCTCACTTGAATTTGAAATGAGCATTAACGTGTATGGTCTGATTCGCATGGCTCAGGCCTTTGCTCCGGTTCTCAAAGCTAACGGAGGTGGTGTCTTCGCTCAGTTGAACTCTGTTGTCTCGATGAAATGTTTCTCAAACTTCGCTACTTACTCTGCGTCAAAAGCAGCCTCCTATTCTATAACGTAAGCTTTACGTGAACTGCTTGGTGAACAGGGGACGATTGTATTGAGTATTCATCCGGGACCTATGGCGACGGATATGGGTGCTGCAGCAGGGCTCACTGAGATTGCGGAGCCGCCTTTAGTTGTCGCAGAAGGTGTCATAGAAGCGTTGAAGCTTGGAGATTTCCATGTCTTCCCTGGAACAATGGCTAAGCAGATCGGTGATGCATACAAAAGCTTTGCCGAGACGGTCGTTGAAGCCGATATCACCGGGGGCTGAACGAGTGAGGGAGCAGAGCTTGAAAGCGGGAAATAGACATGCGAGCGAAACGGGATCTGCTCTTGAAGACGTATATCATACATAACATGCCTCCACTCTCATGCTGACTTCTATTCTTTTGTTTCCATTAGTAGTTTTTTACGAATTGCATTAAGCCGTTCTTCAAGTTTTTTCGCTTCCTTTTCTTTTCCCATTTCTTTATATAGCCCCGACATATTTTTCAGTACAATTTCGATGTCGGGATGGTCAGTCCCGAATGTTTTTTCAAGGATTGACAGGGCCCTCATGAAAAGCGGTTCAGCTTTTGCATATTTCCCCTGCTCTATATATATCTCCCCCAGTATATTCAGATCCATGGCAACCGCAGGATGTTCCTTATTCAGGGCCTTCTCATTTATAGCCAGTGCCCTTTTGCACAGTGCTTCGGCTTCATCGTATTTGCCAAGTCCTTTATAAATAACTGACAGATTGCTTAAATTAGTTGCAACGTCAGGATGTTCATTGCCGAGTATCTTTTCATCTATCTCCAGTCCTCGTTTACAGAGGGGTTCGGCTTCGTCATATCTGCCAAGAGAATAGTACAATCCGGCCAGATTGCTCAGAGACAGGGCCACATCAGGATGGTCTTTTTCAAGGGCTTTTTCCCGAATGGCAAGTGACTGCCTGAATAAAGATTCAGCTTTCATATATTTACCCTGTTCCGTATATACTTCTGCCAGATTATCCATATCAGCTGCGACAATGGGGTGCTCCCTTCCAAGGGACTTCTCATTTATTGTAAGCGCCCTTTTCATAAGGGGCACTGCTTCAGTATAGTTACCCAGGTCCCTGTATACTGCTGATAAGTTATTGAGTAATGACGCTACATCAGGATGATCAGGGCCAAGGTTTTTTTCCTGTATGAGCAGGGACTGTTTAAAAAGAGCCATTGCCTCAACTAACCTGTTCTGATCCCTGTAAAGACCTGCCAGATTATTAAGGGACAGGGCCACATCAGAGTGGTCGGGACCGAGGGATATCTCACGTATTGCGAGGGCCTTTTCAAAAAAGGACTCAGCTTCGTCATATTTGTCCAGTTCCCTGTACAGCCCGGCCAGGTTGTTAAGGTCTGCCGCAATAGCAGGGTGATCCTTTCCGTGTACGTGTTCATTGATAGCAAGTGACCGCTTATATAGCGGTTCGGCTTCTGTGTATCTTCCCTGAGAGTAATAAAGGAAAGCCAGATTGTTCAGGTCTATTGCTACAATAGGGTCATTCTTGCCGAGAGCCTTCTCGTTAATCCCCAGTGCACGTTTGTAATAGCCCTCAGCCTCGGCATATTTTTTCTCGATAGAATACAATTCAGCCAGACTGTTCAGCGATAAGGCCACATTTGGATGATCAGGCCCGAATGTCAGCTCCGCAGTTTTTAATGCCTTCTGAGCTACATTTACGGCTTCTGCATAACGCTTCTGTTGATAAAGAATAGAACCTTTGGCATGTAATTTGGACCACGTATTTTCCTGGGCATTGAGCGGTGCACACATCCATAACAACGCAGCCAGGAGAATCAGGATTTTGCCTGCTTTATTCATGAAATCCTCCACTTCCAATGAATGGCCTTATCAATTATTAATGTAGTATGCCGTTTCTTCATAATCTCTTTTTTAGCGCCTGAAATTCCGTCTTCCTCTATTGGACTTGCGTTTGAAATCACGTTTAAAACGGTCGTCTCTTTCACGATCGCCTCTCTTAATGCCGCTTTTTCTGGTCCCTCGTTTCCTGTCAATAGAGGGACTTTTAAACAGGTGACGTTTTTTGAATACACGGGGACTCTTGTGTAACTGGCGGTTCCTGAACTGTTTACGCTTTTTGAATCGATCCCGTTTCTTGAATTTAAAGGGTCTTCTTAAGTGCTTGCGATGCGGTTTAAAAGTTCTCTGTTTAAAATAATAATATCTGTGGGGACGTTTGTAGTATCCGGGACTGTAATAATAGTGCTTCGTGTAATAAGCGCTGAAGCCCAGATAGAACGGATAGTAAACACTGTATCCGTAATTGTAGCGACCCTGATAATTGGACGTTTCATTATATTCAGAATAATCATCATCAGAATACTTCTCTTCAATTGTCCGGGACTTCTCAAACAGGGAATCAGCATCATCATATCTTCCCTGATCTTTATATACTTCTGCCAGATTATTCAGTGATGATACTACATCAGGATGATCAGGGCCGAGGGTCTTCTCTCTGATCGCCAGTGCCCGCTCAAACAGGGGTTCAGCATCATCATAATTGCCCTGTTCTTTGTATATCCCTGCCAGATTGTTCAGTGACAATGCCACGTCCAGATGATCAGGGCCAAGGGTCTTCTCCCTTATAGCCAATGCCTGCTCAAACAGGGATTCAGCGTCATCATACCTGTCCTGTTCTCTGTACAGAGCAGCCAGATTATTTAAATCTGTTGCCACATTCGGATGCTCTTTCCCGTAAAGTTTCTCGTCGATTGCAAGCGCCCTATCATACAGTGATTCAGCTTCATCATAATTACCCTGTGTAAAATACAGGAAACCCAGGTTGTTCAGTGAGAAGGCCACATTTGAATGTTCTGCACCGAATGTGAGTTCCGCAACTCTCAATGCCTCCTGAGAAACTTCTATAGCTTCCGCATGGGAACCCCCCTGATAAAGGGCAGTGCCCTTTGTGTTCAGCTCATTCCATTCTGTTTCCGATCCATTGGCAGGCATATCGAAAACAAATAGCAGAGTTAAGAAAAGAACTGTCAAGAATTTATTCATTATAACCGGAGTCTGGATCACACAGATCAGTATAGAATTTGTTATTAACTCCCTGGTCAATACATACAAGTATTATCGTTTACAGATTAAGGCTTTTGATGAAAACAAAATATGATTTAAATCATACAAATCACTTTAGAAGAGGAATAAGCTTTTCATAAAATACCTCAAGCAACTTTTGAACTTGCTACTATGAAATTATCCATACTGCCAATATTTGTGATAATCGTTTTTGCTTTCTGCATTTTCATTACTCGCAGAGCGGGAAAAAATCATTCGATAAACGCGGCAGAAGAGCGCAGCGTCTACTTTCTGCTCCTGGCGTTTTTTTGTCTGGACGCTGATATGCATCGTACTTGGAATCAGGGGCCTCCATGTGACCCTGATGGAGCATGTCCCGCTATTATGGCAGGCCAATGTCGCTATCGTCATTTTGGTAATCGATCTGTTACTTCTCCTTTGATCCCTTTTATTACAGAGCCCAATGCTCCGATGCGTAACGCCTGAAAAAAGACCAGCCAATGCCAGGGAGTATCGGATGCTATGCCTCGAAGGGCGCTTCGCAAATTTCGGGAGAGTAACAGATCGATTACCAAAATGACGATAGCGACATTGGCCTGCCATAATAGCGGGACATGCTCCATCAGGGTCACATGGAGGCCCCTGATTCCAAGTACGATGCATATCAGCGTCC
>PVMS01097220.1_pt1 | contig 10965 bp, 11 predicted proteins | sample 1853461 | NCBI WGS metagenome assembly PVMS01 (sample SAMN08582032, study PRJNA380276) | Marine sediment metagenome, whole genome shotgun sequencing project. | isolation source: ocean sediment barecode stripped | collected 2017
GTTTCTTGATGAAATCGGAAATTTACCCTATGCTCTGCAGTCAAAATTATTAACTGTTTTACAAGACAGAAAAGTATCTAGAATAGGTGAGAGCATTGAGCGTCCTTTCAATGCAAGGCTTTTGTTTGCTACAAATGCCCCTATAAACAAATGGGTTGCCGAAGGGAAATTTAGACAAGATCTTTTGTTTAGAATTAATACTGTTGAAATTGAAATTCCTCCGCTGAGAAAACGGACTGAAGACGTCCCTGAATTTGTCAATTATTATCTAAATTCTTTTAAGAAAAAATATCACAAATCTCATTTAAGAATTACTGATGAGGCTATGAAAACACTCAAATCACATCATTGGCCTGGTAATGTTAGAGAAATTCAACATACTATAGAAAGAGGTGTTATAATGTCTGATGGGCAAGAGATAAAAGCTTCAGATTTCAACTTAACCACAATTCCACTGGCAACTGCTAGAAGCACTTCTGAATTTGATGATTTAAACTTGCAAAACATAGAGAAAATTTTAGTTCAGAAGGCCATAAAAAAACATGAAGGGAACATTTCTAAAGCAGCTAAGGAACTAGGACTCACCAGAGCTGCTTTATACAGGCGCTTAGAGAAGTTTAACTTATAATTCAACTATTTTGATTAAGAAATTTACCATACAAGTTACCATTAGAATATTCTTTATTTTGCTTTTCTGCGTATTGTTTTCTTTTTTTATACTTAAAAATTTTTGGTTTAGTACAGCAGGTATTGGGATTTTAATAATTATCCAAGCAGTACTTTTAATTAAGTATGTGAATAACACTAATTATTCACTAGTGAGATTTTTGAATGCATTAAAAAATGAAGATTATTCTGTTTACTTCTCTCCATCTAAAAAAGGAGATTCATTTGTTAAAATTTATGATGATTTTAACCGAATCATTAAAATATTCAAACAAAATAAAATTGAAAAAGAAGCACAGTATACCTATTTCAAATACATTTTGGAACATGTAAATTTAGGAATCATTTCAATCAAAAAAGAAAACCTATATCATAAAGTATCAAATTCTGAAATTTCATTTTTAAACAAAGCTGCTTGTAATATACTTCAACAGCCAAAACATAAATATTGGCATCGATTGGCAGATAATGCACCCTGGCTGATTAAAGAAATAAAAAAAATTGCTGACGGAGGTAAAGTTTTGGTTGATTTTGGTGATGAATATGAAAGAAAGCAATTATCACTTGAAGTTATTGAAATACAATTGCTAAATGTTCCTTATCTAATAATAACATTTCAAGATATTAGATCTGAAATTGAACAAAAAGAAATTGAAGCTTGGCATAATGTGATTAAAATTTTGGCTCATGAAATGTTGAATTCATTTACTCCTGTAAGTTCATTGGCTTCAACCATAAAATCACTTACAGAAAGTGCTCAGGAAACTCTAATCTCTTTAGATCAATTAGATGATGATGATCTAAAAGATATAAATATGGCAGCTACAACTATTAAAAAACGATCAGATGGGTTATTAGATTTTGTAAAGGATTACAGAACTATTTCTAATGTTCCAGTTCCAATTTGTAAGCAATTAAACGTAAAGCAATTTTTATCAACTGTTCAAACTCTGATGAAACCAATTGCTGAAGAACATGAAATATTGTTTAAATTGCTTCCTATTCCTTCAAATGCAACAATTTATGCCGATGAAAAATTGATAGAGCAAGTACTCATTAATTTGATAAATAATAGTATTTATGCACTTCAGGGTAAAGAGAATCCATATATTAAAATTAGTTGTACAGTTACTTTAAACAGCACCATTATCATTTTGAATGACAATGGTATTGGTATTGAAGAGAAAATTCTAAATAAAATATTTATTCCATTTTATACAACTAAAAAAAATGGATCAGGAATTGGACTTAGCCTTTCTAAAAATATTTTAAAAAAACATAACGGAAATTTATTAGTAAATTCAGAAGCCGGCGTTTATACTTCTTTTTCGCTTATATTTAAAAATTAATAATTCGTGTTTTTTAAGTCTCATTTTATTGATGGTTGAATTGTAAACGAATACGAATAATTTTTAGTTGCCGAAATCATATATTCTGGATGTGGTAATCTTCCGCATGAAGTGTCATCACCAACACCCATTTGCAAATAATCAATATTCCATTGAATTGTTTCGCTAATTTTAATATCGGCACCATGTTTTTTAGTAACAGGTACTAATTCAGAAGCCGAAGCAGCCCCATCAGCACTATTAAAGTCCAATTCTTTCATGGGAAATGGCCAAACACTTGTATTTAAAAACTGATTAATTTCAGCTTTTAGAGAAATAGTATTAGAAGCTATTTCAGCCAGCCTAATTTCTATTTTATTACCGGTTTCTTGTGGACATAGAAATCTATGAATTGATTATTAGTTTACAAAATTAATTCCAGTTTTTAACCCTGTTTTTCTACCCCAATAGCTTTACTGAGTACCATTATCTTACCAAGTTTGCTGAAGAATTTATTGAGAACTGGGTGAGATAAATTAAGAATTAGTAAAAATATGGTTTAAATCAATTGCTTATGAAAATGATATACCTTGTAAAAAGGTGATATTTAATGTGTTATGTTAAATAATTTACAATAACCTGATTTTAATCATAATAAATGGCAACTTTTTTTTCGAACTTTATATTAAATATAAAAAGCATTTATTATGAAACGTCTTGAGCCTGTATCAAAAATTATGACCAGAAAGCTTATTACGTTAAGCTTGTCTGATGATTTGTATAAAGCTGAAAAATTATTTAAAAAACATCATATTCGGCATATTCCAGTTGTGGAAGATGAACATATTATAGGTATGTTAAGTTATTCTGATTTAAAACGAATTAGTTTTCTTGATTCTTATGATTCTCATGAAGAAGAAATTGATAATGTGATCTACAAAATTTTGAGCATTAAGCAAATAATGGTAAAGAATCCAATAAAGATAAATTCGAGTACAACGGTGAAATCAGTTGCTGAAATATTAGCTAAAAATGAGTTTCACGTATTGCCAGTTGTAGAAAACGACATTCTAGTAGGAATTGTTACAACTACAGATTTACTCCGTTATTTATTAGATCAGTATGAGCTTGAAAATTCTTAAGCTTAAAACGAAACTAAACTTTTGAGATTTTCGATGGTTGCTGTTGGGTTTTCACTTTTAAAAACAAAACTTCCAGCTACAAAAGCATCAACACCTGCCTCAGAGAGTTTTTCTATGTTTTGATCTGTTACACCTCCATCTACTTCAATAAGTGTCTTAGATTCTGTAAATTCAATTAAGGCTTTTAATTGTTGCACTTTTTTATATGTATTCTCAATAAAACTTTGTCCGCCAAATCCAGGGTTCACACTCATTAATAAAACAACATCAATATCTTGAATAACATCTTCTAAGACAGAAATAGGAGTGTGTGGATTTAATGAAACTCCTGCCTTCATTCCAGCAGCTTTTATAGCTTGAATTGTTCTATGTAAATGTGTACATGCTTCATAATGCACAGTCAAAATATCAGCTCCAACTTTTTTAAAATCTTCAATATATCTGTCTGGATCTACTATCATTAAATGAACATCCATTGTTTTGGTGGCATGTTTTTTAATGGCACTAATTACAGGCATTCCGAACGAAATATTAGGCACAAAAACACCATCCATCACATCGATATGAAACCAATCGGCTTTACTATTGTTAACCATTTCAATATCACGTTGTAAGTTACCGAAATCGGCTGCAAGCATTGAGGGAGCAATAAGTTTATTCATTGTTTTAGTTTGTTGTTTTGGCAAAAGTATCATTTAAAAAAGAAAAACGCTCGAAATTTCGAGCGTTTTTTATTCAGTATCAAAAAAGTAACCACATTTATTATCCTAAATATGTTTTTAAAATTTTACTTCTTGATGTATGTTTTAATCTTCTAATTGCTTTTTCTTTGATTTGACGAACACGCTCACGAGTTAAATCAAAAGTTTCACCAATTTCTTCTAAAGTCATTGGGTGTGTGTCACCTAAACCAAAATACAATAGAACAACATCAGCTTCTCTTGGCGTTAATGTTTCCAAAGCTCTTTCAATTTCAACTTTTAAAGATTCGTGTAATAAAGCTCTATCAGGATTTGGAGAATCACCGGTGTTCAATACATCGTATAAGTTTGAATCTTCACCTTCAATTAAAGGAGCATCCATAGATACGTGACGACCAGAGTTTTTCATAGACTCTTTCACGTCATTTATAGTCATATCTAATTTATTTGCTATTTCTTCAGCAGAAGGAGGACGTTCGTTTTCTTGTTCTAAGAAAGCATACATTTTATTGATTTTATTAATAGAACCAATTTTGTTTAAAGGTAACCTTACAATTCTAGATTGCTCAGCAAGTGCTTGCAAAATAGATTGACGAATCCACCAAACAGCGTAAGATATAAATTTAAAGCCACGAGTTTCATCAAAACGTTTTGCCGCTTTAATTAAACCTAAATTTCCTTCGTTAATTAAATCTGGTAATGTTAATCCTTGATTTTGATATTGTTTTGCAACAGAAACAACAAAACGTAAATTAGCTTTTGTTAATCTTTCTAAGGCACTTGATCTCCTGCTTTAATTCGTTGAGCTAATTCTACTTCCATTTCGGCAGTAATTAAATCAACTTTTCCTATTTCTTGTAAATATTTGTCTAATGAAGCAGTTTCTCTGTTAGTAACCTGCTTGGTAATTTTAAGTTGTCTCATTTAGTATATAATAGCTAAAAATATGAAGTTTATAATAAGGTGTACACTATAGTATACGTAGTATTTTAAAAAATGTTACAAAAAAAGTATTATTTATAACTAATTAACTTTTTTTAATAGAAAAGCTCCTCATTTTGAGGAGCTTTTAAAATATTAGTTTTGAGAATTAATCTCTTGATCTTGGTTTTCTGTCTCTGTCACCACCACGGTTATCTCTTCCACGGTTATCACGTCCTCTGTTGTTATCTCTTGGAGGTCTTTCAACAAAACCTTCTGGTTTTGGTAAAATTGCTTTACGAGAAACTTTCTCTTTACGAGTTTTAGGATCTCTTCCGAAGTATTTTACATCAAAAACATCACCCATATTAACTACGTCGGTCACATTGTTTGTGCGTTCCCAAGCTAATTCAGAGATATGTAATAAAACTTCATTTCCTGGAGCCTCAACATATTCTACAACAGCTCCAAAGTCTAGCATTTTAATTACTTTAACTTCGTAAACACTTCCAACTTGAGGCTTAAATAATATAGAGTCAATTTTTGCTAATACAGCATCAATACCATCTTGATTAGTACCTAATATTTCAACAATTCCTTCTTCAGTTACTGGATCTTCATTAATAACAATGGTACATCCAGATTCTTTTTGCATTTCTTGAATTACTTTTCCACCAGGGCCAATTAATGCTCCAATAAATTCACCAGGAATAGTTCTTGTAACCATTTTTGGTGCATATGATTTTACATCAGCATTTGGTTGTGCAATTGTATCCGTAATTTTTCCTAAAATATGTAAACGACCATCACGAGCTTGTTTTAATGCACTCACTAAAATTTCGTATGATAATCCTTTAACTTTAATATCCATTTGACAAGCAGTAATACCATCAGCGGTACCAGTAACTTTAAAGTCCATATCACCTAAATGATCTTCATCTCCTAAAATATCACTTAAAACAGCATAACGATCTCCATCTGAAATTAATCCCATAGCAATACCTGAAACTGGTTTTTTCATTTGAACACCAGCATCCATTAAAGCCATTGTTCCAGCACAAACAGTTGCCATTGAAGAAGAACCGTTAGATTCTAATACTTCAGAAACAATTCTAACTGTATAAGGACAATCAGCAGGAATCATTCCTTTTAATGCTCGTTGTGCTAAGTTTCCGTGTCCAACTTCTCTACGTGAAGTTCCTCTCAAAGGTCTTGCTTCACCTGTACAGAAAGGAGGGAAGTTATAATGTAAATAGAAAGTTTCCTCACCTTGGTAAGTTGGCATATCTATTTGGTTTGCTTCTCTTGATGTTCCTAGAGTAACTGTTGCTAATGCTTGTGTTTCTCCACGAGTAAAAATTGAAGAACCGTGTGTTGATGGTAAATAATCTACTTCACACCAAATTGGTCTGATTTCAGTAGTTTTTCTTCCATCTAAACGTAATCCTTCACTTAATGTTAATTCACGAACAGCTGTTTTATGAGCTTTATTGAAATATTTTCCAATTAAACTACTATATTCAGCAACTTCATCTTCTGTAAATGAAGCAGTAATTTCTTCTTTTACTTCAGCAAAAGCAGCACTTCTTTCATGCTTAGAAGTTCCTTTTTTTGCGATGTCATAACATTTTTGGTAGGCAGCATCATGTATTTTAGAAGCTAGTTCTTCATTTTCATCTTCTGACTCATATTCACGAGTTTCTTTTTTACCAAATGCTTCTGCCAATGCAACTTGAGCAGCACATTGAATTTTAATAGCTTCGTGTCCAAATTTAATTGCTTCAGCCATTTCTTCCTCACTACATTCATCCATTTCACCTTCCACCATCATTACAGAATCTGCAGAAGCACCAATCATCATGTCAATGTCAGCTTGTTCTAATAATTCTCTACTTGGATTAATAATGAATTCTCCATTCACTCTTGCAACACGAGCTTCTGAAATTGGAGTTTCAAAAGGAAGGTCACTTAATTGGATAGCAGCTGAAGCGGCTAAACCAGCTAAAGCATCTGGCATAACATTTTCGTCAGAAGACATTAACTGAATCATTACCTGAGTTTCAGCATGATAATCTTTTGGGAAAAGTGGGCGTAAAACTCTATCAACTAAACGCATTGTTAAAACTTCGTGATCTGTAGGTCTTGCTTCTCTTTTGAAGAAACCACCAGGATAACGACCAGCAGCAGCAAATTTTTCTCTGTAATCTACTGTTAATGGTAAAAAGTCAACATCACTTTGTTTGTAGTTAGAAACTACTGTACATAATAACATGGCATTACCCATTTGTACAACAACCGATCCGTGCGCTTGTTTTGCTAATTTTCCTGTTTCTAAAGAGATAGTTCTTCCATCTCCTAATTCAATAATTTGTGTATGTACCTTCGGTATCATAAATAATTTTTTAAAATTTAATTAAACAATTGGTTGTTGTTGTGTTGTGTTTCCCAATGAAAAGTTTAATTTATGCTTTCTTTAAATAAGAAAAAAATAAAAAAAAAGAGGCAAAATTTGCCTCTTGATTTGTAGAAATTATTTTCTTATTCCTAATTCTTTAATTATCTCACGATATCTTACGATATCAGTTTTGATAAGATAATCTAGTAAGTTTCTTCTTTTACCAACTAATTTTACTAATGAACGCTCTGTATTATAATCTTTACGATTTCTTTTTAAGTGTTCCGTTAAGTGGTTGATTCTGAAAGTAAATAAGGCAATTTGTCCTTCTGAAGAACCAGTGTTTGTTGCTGATTCATTGTGTTTAGCAAAAATTTCTGCTTTTTTTTCTTTTGTTAAGTACATGCTAACATTAATTTATTTAATAATTTTTATGTATAGTTAGTGCAGTCGCAGCTAACAGTCGGCAAATATACTACTATTCTTTTTAATAACAATCAAATGTTTTGAATAACAATCAATTACATTAATGTTAATTTTTTCAATTCAATTTAAACTTTTTGTAATTTTGAAGGTCAAATACAATATAAGAATTTATTTATTGTTAAATATAGTATTAATTAAAACCCACAACCAGTATGAAGAATTCAATATTAAAATTATTAATGATTTTTGTTACAAGTTCATTAGTATTCACGAGCTGTGAGAATAGCGAAAGTATGATTGAAACTGAACCAATTTCTGAAGAAGAAACAATTGCTTTAGTTGAAGCTGATGATATTGCAGATGAGATTGATAATGTTGTAGATGACATTTTAGCCGAAGATTTTGGCTTAAGTGCAAAAGCAGAAGCTTCAAAAGGAGGAGATGCTCATAAGTTTGGAAGACCTGAATGTTTAATAAAAACGATTGTTTTACAAGGAGCAACAAAAACGGTTACTTTAGATTTTGGTAATAGTTGTGAATTGCCAAATGGACATGTTTTGTCTGGGCAAATAGTTATGAGTTATATTTTCGATAGGGATGCTAGATCAGTTACAATTACTAAGAAATTCCAAAGTTTTTTCTTTAATGATGTTGCTGTTGAAGGTGAAAACATAATTGTTAAAACTTGGAAAAATGATAAAGGGAATACACAATCTGTAAAAACTATAAATGTTACTTTAACTTGGCCTGATGGAGTAGCCGCATCAAGAACTGGAACAAAAACCAGAGAATGGGTAGAAGGTAAAGGAACCAGAACTTGGGGCGACAATGTGTTCTTAATCACTGGGAATGTAACAACTACATTTAAAAATGGAACAGTTTTTACTTCAGAAATAATAGTACCTTTGCGTAGAGAAATGGCTTGTAGATTTATTGTTAGCGGTGTTGTTGAAATTTCAAAAGGAGATAGACAAGGGAGTTTAAATTACGGAGATGGAACTTGTGATAATAAAGCTACTTTTACAAATTTAGAAGGTGAAGTAAAAGAAATTACACTTAGAAAAAGAAACCATTAAATTTAAATTTTGGCATAAAAAAAAAGCGAGCTAAATGCTCGCTTTTTTTATTAATTAATGTCAACCTTAATTTCTAATAGGTAAATTTTGAATTAAATCAATGTACAGGTTAATTTCTTTTTTTAGATTTTTTCTTTGAATAATTTTATCTAAAAAACCGTGTTCAAGTAAAAATGCTGAGCGTTGAAATCCTGGAGGTAAATCCTTACCTGTTGTATCTTTTACAACTCTTGGTCCAGCAAATGCAACCAAAGCATTTGGTTCCGCAAAGTTCACATCACCTAACATAGCATATGATGCCGTTGTACCACCTGTTGTTGGATCAGTACAAAGTGAAATATATGGTAATTTTGCCTCAGCTAACTGGGCCAATTTTGCCGAAGTTTTTACTAACTGCATTAATGATAACGAAGCTTCCATCATTCGAGCACCTCCAGATTTTGAAATCATTACAAAAGGAAGTTTCTTTTTAATTGCATAATCAATTGCTCTTGCAATTTTTTCTCCAACAACACTTCCCATAGAACCACCAATAAATGCAAAATCCATTGCAGCAATAACTATATCTCTACCATAAGACTTACCAACTGCCGATCTTACGGCATCTTTTAAGTTAGTTTTTGCATATGCTTGTTTTAATCTTTCAGTATACTTTTTGGTGTCAGTAAACTTTAAAGGATCTTTAGAAACAATATTTTCGTCAAGTTCTTTGAATTTATTATCATCAAATAGAATTTCAAAATATTCGGCACTTCCAATTCTAACGTGATAACCATCCTCTGGACTTACATAGTAATTTTCTTTTAACTCGTCAGTATCTACAATTTTACCGCTAGGTGTTTTATACCACAATCCCTTTGGTACATCTTTTTTGTCTTCGGTAGGGGTTTGGATCCCTTTATCTTTTCTTTTAAACCAAGATGACATAATATATTATTTTAGTTGAAAGTTGAGGTGCAAATTACTAAAAAAAAACAAAGAGAACATATAAAGATATGTTCTCTTTGTTTTTTCAGTATTTAATTGTTTGATTTACAATGTATCTACACAATTTAAATCTTTAAAAGCTTCAATTAAACGAGCTTTGAAAGTTTCTTCACCTTTACGTAACCATCCACGAGGATCGTAGTATTTTTTGTTAGGTAAATCAGCACCATCTGGATTTCCAATTTGAGTTCTTAAATACTCAACTTTATCATTCATATAATCTCTAATTCCTTCATTAAAAGCGAATTGTAAATCTGTGTCAATGTTCATTTTAATAACACCGTAACCAATTGCTTCTCTAATTTCTTCAAGAGATGAACCAGAACCACCATGGAATACAAAATCTACTGGATTTGCTTCAGTACCATTTTCTTTTTCAATATATTTTTGAGAGTTATCTAAAATTTTCGGAGTTAATTTTACATTTCCTGGTTTGTAAACACCGTGAACATTTCCAAACGAAGCTGCAATTGTAAAGTTATCACTTACTTTTTTCAATTCATTAAAAGCATAAGCAACTTCTTCAGGTTGAGTATATAATTTAGAAACGTCAACATCAGAATTATCAACACCATCTTCTTCACCACCTGTAATACCTAATTCAATTTCTAAAGTCATTCCCATTTTACTCATACGAGCTAAATAGGTTTTACAGATTTCAATATTTTCTTCTATTGGTTCTTCTGATAAATCAATCATATGAGAACTATATAATGGAATTCCATTTTCTTTGTAAAATTGTTCTCCTGCATCTAATAATCCGTCAATCCAAGGTAATAATTTTTTTGCACAATGGTCTGTATGCAAAATAACTGGAACACCGTAGGCATCGGCCATAGTATGAATATGTTTTGCCCCTGCAATACCACCGGCAATAGCAGCTTTTTGACCTTCATTAGACAATCCTTTACCTGCATTAAATTGAGCACCACCATTTGAAAATTGAATAATTACTGGTGAATTTAATTCTTTTGCAGCCTCTAAAACTGAATTAATTGTATTTGAGCCTATAACATTTACAGCTGGTAATGCGAAATTTTTAGCTTTCGCTAATTTGAAAATTTCTTGAACCTGGCTTCCTGTTGCTACTCCTGGTTTAATTGTGTGACTCATAATATTTTAAATATTTTTATTATAGATAAATTTTACACAAATTTAAAGAAATATTTATGATTATAATAAGTTTGAATGTCAAAAAAATGCGAAATCGTAATAGTTTCTTAAGTAAAAATTTAGAAAGGATAACTAATACCAAAATTATATACAGCATTCGCAAAGTTATAATTTTTGAACCACTTCTCTCCTTTCAATTCATAAGGTTCA
>PVMS01008607.1_pt1 | contig 10964 bp, 10 predicted proteins | sample 1853461 | NCBI WGS metagenome assembly PVMS01 (sample SAMN08582032, study PRJNA380276) | Marine sediment metagenome, whole genome shotgun sequencing project. | isolation source: ocean sediment barecode stripped | collected 2017
CCAATTCGGTTCCGACCAGAGGTCCTTCTAAAGCCTCGCCGTTAAAGACATCCCAGGAGCTGCCAGTCTCGGCATCAACCATTAGTGTGAGATCTTCAGTTGAAGGCGAGAATGTTAACAGCTGGTTACCGACCTGCCTGTCGAATACCAAACCTGAACCGGTCTGGCTGTCGAAGATAACCAGGAGGTGAACCCCATCCACGGTATCGTTGAGGACAGGTTTCTTACCCAAAACCGAGAAAGGATAGGCAATTGTGTTTTCTTCTAACTCCACGCCAATAACAAATTCCTTGGTCTGTAGTCTGTCGTCGGAAACGGTCTCGCCAATCACGCCGGCTGATGAAGAACTGTAATAGGATGCATAGGGATCTCTGCTTCCTCTAAAACCTTTCTGGAGTGCCAGTGTATCTGGGTACTGCTCTTTCCATTGTTCCCAGGTTGTATGCCAAGAAGGTAGATACTCAAGCTCGGTTCCCTGCATTTCCCCTCTAACGGACTCTCCCAGCAATTGGCTCCATAGCGAATCAGTCTGCCTATCGTACATCACCAGGACGTTACGAATAAGCTTTCCAGAGACGCCGAATGAAAATTCGCGGTTGTCAATTTCTCGGGCATACACGATGCCCGTGTAGCACAGCGGTCACCAGGTCACGGCGATGGCGACGCCACCTACCGTGTCATTAACAATTTCGTGAGAACTCAGGAAGGGAACAGAATAAGCGCGAGCGTCACCGTTGAATTCTACCCCCAGAATCATCTCCTGCGGCTCATACTTCTCGTCCGCTTCGGCCACGCTTAAAAACTTCGGCTGGTCAATGGCCTGAATTGCGTCTTGTGGAAGGAGGGTGACGATCTGATAGTCGTCATATTCGTTCACGACACCCCGAGCATTGTCCTCACTTCTTCCGGTTGGTATGCCAGACTGGCTACAAGCTGTGATCAGAAAGGCTAGCCCAAAGAACCCAACAAATAGTGAAGTCGCCCTTTTTCTCTTTGATCGCATAATTCAATCTCCCGAAGACAGGGCAATAATTTTTCAGGTCTGTGGCAATTGTTCAATTGATCTCTGGCTGATGCCATATATATCCGTATTTTTCGACAATGACGAGCTGAAAACCGCTCAAGGATAAGATCAATCCAGCGAAAAGAATATTTTCGCAACCCAATGATGACCATGACGATCTGATCTATAGATCAATCAGGGGCGATCCTATCAAGGAAAGTCATCTTCTTCTGTAATGTTGACACCCTTCCGGCCGCTGTTATACTTTTTCGCAAGCTCTAAAGAACAGCAGGAGTTATCTGTACACTGGAGAAAGATGGTGTTTTCCGTGCATACAGCGGCGATCAACAACTGGGGAATTTTGATCTTTGTGAACCGTCAGTTGTTGAGAGTGACATAGGTAAATCATTAAAGCGAATCGGCGGGGATAGGGGGAATAGATCAGGTTAAGATCGCGCACCCCGCCCAAATCTCGCCAAGAGACGAACAAGGAGAATTTAATGCCTTCAGTAGCGAAACTGTTTGAAGAGATGCCAAACGCCTTTGATGCAGAGAAGGCTGGCGATATGGACGCAGTCGTTCAATTTGATCTATCGGGAGACGAAGGCGGGGAATGGTATGTAACTGTGGTCGATGGCACCTGCAGCGTTGAAAAAGGGACGGCCGACGATCCCACTTCAACAATTCGGATGGAGGCATCTGATTATGGGGACATGATCGCCGGCAGGCTAGATCCCATGACCGCATTCATCCAGCAGAAAGTTCGGGTTGAGGGGGATCTCAACACAGTGATGAAATTCCAGACCTTGTTTGGTTAGCCGGATCAGTTTACTCTGCTAAAAAGCTCTTCCCGTTACTATAGTGGATGGTGACTATTACTTAGGGTCACCCATATAAGTTCAGGTATGATTAAGCCCACTCGCTCCTTTGTAAGTGGGCTTTTTTGCTATGAATTATGGCGCTAGATCTTCAAGTCAAGGACGAGTTCTGGATAATCTCTCGATTCGACTGCCTCTATATCTACCTCGAATAATTCAAGCAGCTCCGCGATCAGAACAGCTTTTCGTTCGGCATCGCTACGCGACCAGGTTCGCGACTTGATCTCCAGGAATTGCCCAGGTATTTCTGGACGCAGTACCTGGTCGATATTGACAGCGAAATCAGTGTTTCGGTAGAGAATGCGCCATCTACGGCGATCCTTATGGATCTCTACCTCCTGATCCGGGGCGAAATATTCCCTGTAGAAACGAAGACTCTGGTTGGCCGGGGCCAACCAGCGCGAACGAGACAGCATTACTGCATTCGGAAATTCTTGCAAGTGTGCCTCTCCTAGAAGAGTCAAACGAGATCGGGCCCTGAAGATTTTACCATTCTCATCCATATACTCATCGTCGCGATATCGCAGCCGGGCGGCGTCCGGATCTTTTGCCGTAAACAGAAAGTAACTGTCATACTGGATATAGTGCGATTGTTTGATGATAACCATTTCATCGCTAGCGATCACCGACAAGATCTTGTCGTCGTCTAGCAGAGGAACTTTTACTTGAACCTCAAAACTCTCCTCTCGTTGGACGCCAGCAAGCAACACTAGCTTGTTATATGGACTCGATTCGCGTTCGACTACAAAAGCATCGATACGTTCGGCCATTTCTTCTGCTTGGGCCATTATTGCGTCCTCGTCGACGGTTAGTAGCTCACGATCACGCATCAGCCAGCGACCATTGCACATAACATGAACGACATCGCTACTCTTGGTGGCGTAAACAAGTCTGGAGTAGATTGCCTCATCGTGATTACGAAAATGTGGCCAATTATGGATCCTGGTGCCGTCGACAATGGCTAGGTCGGCGCGTTTACCCGGTTCCAGACTGCCCGTGATATCGGCCATGTGTAGGGCTCTCGCCCCCTTGATTGTGGCCATTTCCAACGCCTGCCTTGCAGGAACTACAGTGGGATCATTGGAAACTGTTTTGGCCAATAAAGCGGCAAGTCGCATTTCCTCGAACATGTCAAGATCGTTATTGCTTGCCGGACCGTCTGTTCCGACACCCACATTCAAGCCCATCTCGAGCATTTGGCTGACCTGGGCGATGCCACTAGAGAGCTTCAAATTACTGGTTGGGCAATGAGCTATACCTGCGCCGACTTTCTCAAGATCATACATCTCGCCCCGGTCTAGATGAACACAGTGCGCCGCCAACAGCTTTGTTTGAAGGATGCCATGTTGCGCATTCCAGGGAACAATTGGCATATTATGCTCTTTTCGGCAGTTGTCCACCTCCAGGGCGGTTTCGGCAATATGGGTGTGAATGGGTACGTTAAATCCTCGCGCCAGGTCGGCGCACGCCCTCAGTAGTTCAGGTGTGGCTGTGTACCAGGCATGAGGAGCAACCGCCGGAGTAATCAATGGATGGCCAAGCCAGCGCTCGATCATTCTTCGACAGCGGATCAGGCCATCTTCGAAACTCTCGGCATCAGGCGCAGGAAAGATCATTACTGTTTGGCCCACCAATGCTCTCATCCCTATTTCGGCCGTCGATTCGGCGACGACTTCTTCGAAGTAGTACATATCCGCAAAAGTGGTTACGCCAGACCGAATCATCTCTGCGCAAGCACATCGAGTTCCGAGTCTAACAAAATCAGGCGATACAAACTCTCTTTCCAGCGGCATCAAATAACCGAGCCAAACGTCCAGTCGCAAATCGTCATTTAGACCTCTCAGGAGGGTCATTGGTACGTGAGTATGAGCGTTAACCAAACCGGGGATGACCACCTGATCCTGGCACTCAAGCTTCTCCTTCGCCTCATGGCGAGCGGTCATAATGTCCATTGGTCCGACATCTACGATGGTATCATCCTGTACGGCGACAGCACCGGGCGAATACACATCGAAATTCTCGTTCATGGTGATGACGGATGCGCCAGTAAGCAGTAGATCCACTTTGTCAGCCATTCTATCCTTAGAAATCCAGAGCTGTTCCTATTTTGAATAACAAGATTCGACACTGATATAGAGGTATTAAGACGCCGGCTTCTGCAAGTTCCATTTTCTTGCCGACTCATCGATGAGCCTATTTTTGATATCGAAAAAGGAGCTTACTAGAAGCCAGACAATTCGCTAAGTACCTCGAGTTCATGCATTATACAAGTTTCAGCGCATCGCGGTAAATGCTATAATCTCGCTGCGCTCAGGTCATCGTCTCTTTGAGTAATCAGGAACTGGTACGGTGGCAGCTGGCGCGATCTCTAAGCAAGGAATTACACAAATGGTAATGATCGAGATAATCGAGAAGAAGAGAGATGGGGGTGAGTTATCGTCGGCCCAGATCGATTGGTTTGTAGAGGCCTATTCAGCTGGCGAAGTGCCTGATTACCAGGCGGCTGCCCTGTTAATGGCGATTTATATCCGGGGCATGAACAGGCGAGAGACTATCGACCTGACCTTAGCCATGGCAAGATCAGGCGACGAACTCGATTTGCACGACATCGTACCCTTTGTCGTCGATAAACACTCTTCAGGAGGAGTCGGTGACAAAACTACATTAGTCGTCCAGCCAGCTGTATCTGCTTGCGGAGTGCCCGTGGGTAAGATGAGCGGGCGCGGTCTTGGCTCCAGTGGCGGTACCCTTGACAAAATGGAATCATTTCCAGGTTGGACGTCCGATTTGACGATAGATCAGTTTAAGAGACAGCTTTCAGATATCGGACTCGTACTGGCGGGTCAAACGGCGCGACTTGCCCCAGCCGATGGAAAGATATACGCGCTTCGCGATGTAACAGGAACCATTGGCAATTCTTCGCTTATCGCCTCTTCCATTATGTCCAAGAAGTTGGCGGGTGGTGCGGATGCTATCGTCCTCGATGTAAAAGCGGGAAATGGCGCCTTCATGACGAGTGTGGAAGATGCCCGGGATCTGGCCCGGATTATGGTGGATATCGGCCAGGAGGCCGGTCGGAAGACGTTGGCTTTAGTGGTCGATATGAACCAGCCGTTGGGCCATGCCATTGGGAACGCGCTGGAGGTCAAGGAGGCAATCAACACCCTCAATGGGAATGGACCGGCCGACTTCTGGGCGCACTGTCTGGATGTTGCAGGCTACATGCTGTTGCTCGCTGAAGAGGCCGATACGCTAGAGCAGGCCAAGGAAAAAGTCACCGCGATGCGCGACAGCGGTCGAGCACTAGCAAGATTTAGGGACATGGTGGTCTACCAGGGAGGCGATGCCGACCTTGTCGACAACCCAGATGGATTTCGCCTACCAAATGTCGTCAAGCCAGTTCTGGCTGGTCGCAGCGGTTATATCGCTGGCATCAATGCCGGAGCCATCGCATGGAGCAGTATTTGTCTTGGGGCTGGGAGAAAAGTGAAGGGTGATTCTATCAATCATTCCGTGGGTTTGGAGGTTCCGATTAAGGTCGGCGACCATGTCGATGGCGGTGATCTAATCGGTATGATCTATGCCGAAGATGAAGATGCATTTGATAGCACCAGGAAAGATCTTCTGGCATCAATCACCTGGTCTGATTCGCCAACGGATCGTCTAATCCATCTTCACGACACCATCTCATGATCCCTGTTAAGCGACATCCAGCAAGAGAGTCTGATAGCAAACGCACATAAGATCTCGCCTTGGGCCGAGCAGCTGCGCGACATCTGGGCCATGGGATTACGATTCAGTGAGAACATTTATGACATCGAAAACTATCATAAGCTTCAGGAACTTGCGCTGGAGATGATGGCCCTGGCCAAAGGCCTGAATGCGGAAGATATCAAACTGGTAATAGGGCCGCTTCTTAATCATCGTACGCCTTTCGCAGCCGGCACTGCGGCCGTCATCGACGCTAACGGCCGAATTCTGCTTATCAAACGGGCGGATAATCGAAAATGGGCCCTGCCCGGTGGCGCGCTGGCCTTTGGCGAGACGCCGGCTGAGGGTGTGATTCGCTGGTTTGACGAGGAAAGTTTGCCAGAAGACAATGGCCCTGGTCATTTTGTGCCGATGAAGGAGGCTTACAGAGTATTGCGCAGGGATATTCGCCTGTATATTGACGCCTAAGTTGCCGGAAGAACAACAGCAGAGCGTCTGGGGGTCCAGGTTACGCGGGATGGAGTCTGGCGAGGTCGTGAGATCGCAATGCGCATGTAGTAAGCGTATGAATAGAGTGATCGGCAACGGCATGGATCAACAATTATTTCTGGGAATGTGTATCGATGATGTACGTAACCCAGGAGTGGTTGAAAAGTGATGATCGTCAGATTAATCTCTAGGGTCAATAAAGAGTGAGGCGAAAGTATCGTCGACGAAAATCTGCCGGGTTCAGTAAATGGAGGTCTGATGGAGCTTTCCGTTGAGGGCAAAGTAGCGATTGTGACAGGTTCGGGCCAAGGGCTTGGAAGAGCCATTTCAAAAACCCTGGCCTCAGCCGGAGCTCGGGTCGCGGTTAACGATCTAAATCCCGATCGAGCAAGAGAGGTCGCTGATGAGATTACGGAAAATGGTGGGCAGGCGATCCCCGTCGCAGCCGACGTTAGCAATAAATTCCAGTGTGTCACCTTGGTCGAATCGACTCGCGCCGAGTGGGGTGGTATTGACATACTTGTCAACAATGCTGGCATTGAGCCTGTCTCTACCATTCTCGAGATGGATGAGTGGGATTGGGACCGCTGCATTGGCGTGAACTTGAAAGGAACATTCTTCATGAGCCAACTCTGTGGCAGGGTTATGGCCGAAGAAAACGCAGATCATGGTGGGGCAATTGTCAACATCAGTTCCATCGCTGGTGTTGAGATCCCCTTGATGGACCGAGCCGCTTACTGCGCAAGCAAGGCAGGAATCGTGGGATTCGCGCGCGAGTGTGCCAGAGAGTATGCCCAGTACGGTATTCGCGTGAACACTGTTTTGCCAGGCGTATTTGCAACTCCGATGACTGAACAAGCACGCCAAAACCCCGAGGTAATGGAAAGGTGGAAGCGGGAGATACCCTTGAAAAGGCTTGGCGATGCAGGAGAAGTGGCGGAGGTAGTATTATTTCTATGCTCTGATGCCAGCAGCTACATGACGGGTAGCACGGTAACGGTCGATGGGGGGAAAGTGATGAGGTGAGCCGATAGACCAACGAGGTCGGCGTTATAGCCTCGCTCTGGGCATGCTGTTGAACTCCAAATTGGCAGACCACGCTTTCCGAATATCATTATTCAGGTTAATCTTGGTCACGTCATAGATTCAGTTGGGACTGGGTGATGCTGGCCCGCGGAGGTCAAACCTGGAAAGTGTTGTCTGCGTGTGCTAAACTGGTGACTGTTGTACCGTATTAAGTGCCGAGATCCGGGGGTATGTTATGAGCGCAGACAGCGAAGAACGGAAGAAAGATACCGAAAGCCAGCGCGATATACGCAAATTCGCCGTATTATTAGCCGTCATATTTGTTGTGATATTGCTTTGTTCAGCGTTGACTGGTCCATTGTTCGAAAGAGTTGTCCAACCCGTATTGGGACAGGATGATGAGAGTCAACACAGCTCTGGAGCGGTCGGATCCAAGCAGGAAGAGGAGAAGGCAGGACGCTCTAACGATCCGGAGGATAAGGAGCTTTTGCCGTTGTTAGAACAGGGGGAATCAACATCGGCGCAAAATGCGATTCAGTATGAAGTTCAGGACGGGGAGACCCTGCCACAGATAGCTATCAGATACAGTGTATCGGTGGATGACATTGCCTCGCTCAACAATCTAGTTAATCCTCATCAATTGAACTCGGGAGACGTGTTAATCATCCCTGTTCCTTGAATAAATTTTGCACAAGAACAAAAAAATGAGAAGGGGGCTGGGCGGTGACAGCGAGTCATGATCGCCGTTCTTTTACCGGACGCTATAAACTATCTTCAATTGTAATTAAGGGAACCTATCTTCGCCTGTTTTTGGGACGCCGGTTAGCAGAACTCCCACGATAGCTTGGCGCTTCAATTACAAAGAAAATGCAGCGACTACCGTCCAGCATGCGGCTTGCGAGTCTGGGATCGAGTTTATCAATAGGTGTTGCCGAGGTAATTACCGTCGGCAGTCGTGCGTTATATCTGTAATTAAACAACTGGTAAAGTTTCTCCCGCGCCCAAGCTGTAGCGCTTTCCGTCCCTAAATCATCCAGGATAAGCAACGAAGCTGTCCGTACTTCGTCAAATCGCTTATCGTATCGGATGGAGCTTGAGGGATTGTATGTCGCCCGAAGGTGATCCAGGAAGTCAGGCACGACGACAAACAGAACAGGGTCACCCTCGTTGGATATTTGATTGGCGATCGCTGCCGCCAAATGAGTCTTTCCATTTCCGTAGGCAACGCTGTTGAAGACTAACCAGTCGGCTGGTTGTTCGGTAAACTTCTTGGCCGTGTCCACAGCCCGTTTCAGATTTTCCGACTGCTTTGGCGGCAGTTCCTGCTCGCGGACTGAGAATGTAGAGAAGGTTTTATCGCCATGCAGATTTAACGAAGATAAGTCTGACTGGTCTTGATCGACACCTGCACGGCGGAAATCCGGCGCCAGGATGGTGACAATCTGGACCAGACTGGGATCAACCATACGAGAACGAATGCGAATCTCAATGGCCTCGAGCTCTTCATTGGTCGTTATGACGGTCGGCAGCTTTGCGTTGTAGCGATGGTTGAATATTTGGTATAGTTTTTCTTGGGCCCATTCTGTATTGTACTGGCTTCCAAGGTCGTCGAGGATCAGTATTGGCGCGGTTCGCACCTGCTCGAATCGATCATCGAAGCCAGAAATCGAGGTTGGGTTATAGGCCGCTCTAAGGTGATCCAGAAGATCAGGTGTGTTTACAAATATTGCGGGCTCACCCATTTTGAGATTATAGTTGGCGATAGCTGCAGCTAGGTGAGTCTTCCCACAGCCATATCCCCCCTTAAGAACAAGCCACCCATCTGGGTTTTCCGCATAATTCAGACCTCTATCGTAAGCATATTTCAGGTTGCGCTGCTTGGCAGGGGTCAGGCCAATGCCCTCAGGGTAAAAGTTGTCGAATGTACAGCTCTTTAAAGCACCGAGTTGGCTCATCTTGAGCAGCTGCTTGGCTCGCTGTATCTCCCGCTCTTCTTCCCGGCAAGAACAGATTACCGCTCGCCCGAACATGGGGTGCGATGGTTCAACGTCAGGTACAACAAAGCCCATCCCGCTACACTGCGGGCAATCTGGCCTACCACCATCACTGAGGTCTTCAGGAGTTTTTGGTGGCTCGCTATCGTTTAACGATGTCTCGAAGTTCTTCAGGGATTTGTCGCTGAAGCTCCTTCTGAGAATCTCTGCGGCTGATTCCATCTCTCTTGCCTTCCTGTCGCCAGCGTTCCAATATCGCCAGGACATAACTCCACTTCCGGACGTTGTTGTGAACTGCCAATTCTATCGCTTCCTCTGTCCATCCAGAAGGATATGTCTTCTCCGCGTCGCGCAGCTGATCGGCGATAATAGGAGTCAACGAACCGATATTTTGCTCGTAAATAACGAATATATTCGGCCGTTCTGCCGTAAGCGTAATCGGTTCGGCTTCATCCGGGAGTGGTCGCCATTCACCATTCTTGATCCCTTGGACTGCAGCTCTGCCTTTCTCCGAGTTCAGAAAGTAAAGATCGACAGTGCCATCTGCTGTATCTGCTACCACATGTAGAAGCGTTCCCCGGGCAACGGCAAACTCCACCCCTGTATTCAATACCTCTAGAGCCCGGTTTTGGTTTTGATCCAAGCCCTTCATAAACAACTTATCATTGAGAAAATCGACCAGCTTTAAGAACCTTAGCGACCCTTCCTTCTGAGACAGAGACCAAAAGGCGTACAAGGTCACCTTTAGCTCTGCCAGGTTGTCAATGTAGGGCAGCAGATCGCTGAAGAACAGGTTCGGTACTTGCGTCATACGCAGTTTTTTGTCGGGAAAACCAGGAAACCCAACCATAGAAACAGAGCCTTTACTCAAATTATTGAGTAATCAGTCTTCAATTGTCCGATAGATTCGAAACGGCTCCTACGAGCAAAAGCAGGCACGCTCCAGCGGCGGCAAATCATAATTTGATCTCCTGGCGCTGAAGGTTTCTAAAGGTAGCAAGTTGCCCTTGCCAGAATAGATCTACGACAGCTGTAGGTCCATTTCGGTGTTTAGCAACATTTATCTCGGCAATGTTCGGGCGCTCACTCTCTTCATGTTTGTAATAATCGTCCCGATAGATAAACATGACGACGTCTGCATCTTGCTCAATAGACCCTGAGTCACGGAGGTCAGCCAGCATAGGATGTTTGTCGGTTCGCTGCTCAACGGCCCGGCTCAATTGCGAATTGGCAACAAGGGGCACATCTAGCTCTCGCGCCAGGCCCTTCAGCGCTCTGGAAATCTCACTTATCTCCTGGACCCGGTTGCTGTATGGTCGTTCCGTCTGCATGAGCTGTAGATAATCGACCATTATCACGTCGATGCCATGTTCGGCATAGAGGCGGCGACATTTGGTCCTTAGCTGCATTGGCGAAATCGAAGGCGTGTCGTCGATAAATATCTGCGTTTCGGAGATCCGGCCGACAGCTTCGTAAAAAATAGGCCATTCATGTTCCTCAAGATCACCCCTGCGAAGACGCTGGGAGTCAATTCTGGTCTCTGCGGCGATCATTCGTTGAACCAATTGCTCCGCGGACATCTCCAGGCTAAACAAGGCAATACGCTTTCCATATCGCCGGGCCGCTGCTAGCCCGATAGCCAACTGAAGAGCAGTTTTTCCCATTCCGGGTCGTGCGGCGATGATGATGAGATCCGACTTGTTTAAACCACCGAGCAGACGGTCCAGATCGGTAAAGCTTGTCGGGACTCCGATGACCTCGTCACCCCTTTCATGTAGCTCTTCGATCCGGTCCAGATACGCGCGGGCGACGTCCTTAACCGGTATAAGATCTCGCGTAGTCCGTTCTTCGCTGATGCTGAAA
>PVMS01037102.1_pt1 | contig 10964 bp, 8 predicted proteins | sample 1853461 | NCBI WGS metagenome assembly PVMS01 (sample SAMN08582032, study PRJNA380276) | Marine sediment metagenome, whole genome shotgun sequencing project. | isolation source: ocean sediment barecode stripped | collected 2017
GAGTCAGGCAACAAGCGCATAGGCGCTGGCGTGGAATCTAGTTGATGGGACTGCGGACGCGCAATTTCAAGAGCATATTGAAACGGCCCGTCGGGCTGGTAGTAACGCGGTTTTAAATCTTGCCCCGGTGGTTCCGGACGCATGACCATGGCATCCACCTGAATCCCGGCAGCATCAAAAAAATAAATATCGAGCGGCACAAATACATTTTGCATATGAAAATAGCTGTGTATCATGTTTGGATACACGAACAAGACAGCCGTATTCGCCGCATCTTTTTCACAAATCCACTGGTAACCCGCCGATCGTTGTCGCCGATTGTCCGCTACACGAACTACGAGAGATGCGTTTTCCCCATTTTGATTAAGCATAATTTCGCGACTATTCATGGTCTCCCAGCCGGGTGTGACGTGGCATTCCTGCGCGCTGACCAGCGATGAATAAAAGGCTAATATCAACAGTACTGTTCGAAAAATCATATTGTTTGTTTGTATTCCCGTAAAATTCGCAACCGATTATATCAACAGGATGTGGTGTGTTACCCGAACTTAGCGTTTTAATCCCATTTTTAGTAGCCTCCATCAGCCTGACCCTGCTGCCCGGTCCGGATAATCTGTTTGTACTCAGCCTGAGCATCGTCAACGGCACACGAGCCGGTATTCCCACTGCACTGGGCATGGCGATCGGAAATTTCGCACATACTGCTGCGGTCGCCCTTGGCTTAAGCGCTCTGATCCTGGCCTCACCTCTGGCATTTTCTACCGTTAGAATCATGGGGGTAATGTATCTACTCTATCTGGCATGGCAAAGCTGGCGCCATCCCCTGAATTTTTCATCGCAGGATTCGCGCGTAGAAAATGCCCCGCAATCGAGCTTTACGTTATTTCGGCGCGGGGTGCTGATGAACCTGTTAAACCCCAAGGTCGCGTTATTTTTCCTGGCCTTCTTTCCTCAATTCGTGAATCAGGACAGTGAATTTAAAGCGCTGCAAATATTTTTTCTCGGAACCTTATTCGTAGTACAGACCGCGATCATATTCTGTACGATCGCGCTCGTTGCGGGGCGACTCCAGCCCGTTATTTCGCGTTTGTCACCGCGTTTACTCGCGGGCATTACCAGTGGACTATTTGTAGCCCTATCAATATATCTGGCGATTGGCGGGCTTAGCTAGCCCGGATATTTCATGAATTCGTGCGATGATCGCGCAATATGTTGGTTTCACAGTGACCCTTGCAAATCGAATTAGGCTGATTGAGCGCCGTACTCGTGTGTACGGTCAATTGAAGCCTCAATGTATAAAAAAGGATCGCTGTAGAATCAACAGACAAGTGAGGGCGCATGCAATTCATGAATTATTCGGGCTAGTACAACATATTTTAGTAACTAACGCTGACAAACCGGGCAATAATAACTGGTGCGCTGGCCAATAATCTTATTACTAATCGCATGGCCACATAACGTACACGGCTGCTTTTCCCGCCCATAAACGTGCAATTGCTGCGCAAAATATCCCGGTCGGCCATCGACCTGCGAGAAATCGCGCAGCGTGGTTCCGCCCTGCGCAATCGCGCGCTGCAATACGCCTTTAATGTGTACGGCCAGGGCATCATAGCGGGCACGGGAAATTCGGCCAGCCTTTGGCGCAGGCCGAATTCCCGCCAGAAACAGGGCCTCACTTGCGTAAATATTACCCACCCCCACAACTACTTTCTGGTCCATGATGAACGACTTTACCGCAATACGTCGCCCACGCGATTTCTTATGCAGGTAAGCACCGTTAAATTCTTCATTCAGGGGTTCCGGGCCGAGTGAATGGAGCAAAGGATGGGCCCTTACATCGTCGGCCCACAGCAAGCAGCCAAATCTTCGCGGATCGTTGTAACGCAGTATTGCGCCATTACCAAGCCCCAGATCCACATGGTCATGCTTGCGTAAGCCGGTCGATTGGTCGACGATACGCATCGAGCCCGACATACCCAGGTGCCAAATCAAACTACCGAACTCAAGGTTTATCAGTATGTATTTAGCACGGCGACTCAATGAGATGATACGCCTGCCAACCACTCGCTCAGCAAGATCTTCGGGAATCGGCCAACGCAGGCGAGAATCACGCACGTTCAGGTAATTTATTTTCGCCCCGGTAAGCGGCTTTTCAATGCCCCTCAGGGTGGTTTCTACTTCGGGAAGTTCGGGCATAATCTACCTGATTTTTCGAGGCTGGGATCGAATATTGCTTTGACAGCAATAACGCTAACTAGTGCCACTGCCCGCATCTATGTTACTTCGCGATGATCGTGATTGCTTTATGGGAACGACCTATTCTACCGGCACTCTGCGTTTTAGGAGCCGGTCGGACTTAACATGTTTCGTTCTTTCGTCACCCAACAGACTCCTAACGAGAAACTTCGGATGCGACCTCACGCAGACACTGTTCCAAAATGTCGAGTGCTTCTTCAAAAACGTCATCCTCAATAGTGAGCGGGCTTAAAAATCGAATCACATTGGCAAATACGCCACAGGTCAGTAGGATCAATCCCTTTTCAAGCGCCCTGGCGCGCAATTGATTGGCGAAATCCTCGCTCGGTGAACCGTTTTCGATATCGTTAAATTCAACCGCGCACATAAGACCCAGGCCGCGTATATCGACTATTTGCGGAATATCCGCCCTCAGCGAATTAAGTCCTTGCTTAAGGTTATTGCCGAGCTCAACCGCGCGCGCGCACAAGCCTTCTTCTTCAATTACGTCTAATACGGCATGCGCGGCGGCGATACCAATCGGGTTACCGCCGTAGGTACCGCCCAGGCCACCGGGTTTGGGCGCATCCATTAATTCGGCGCGCCCGGTCACCGCCGCAAGCGGAAAGCCACCAGCCAGGCCTTTAGCCATGGTGGTTAGATCTGCCACGACATCATGATGTTCCATCGCAAATACTTTGCCGGTGCGGGCAAACCCAGTCTGGACTTCATCTGCAATCAAGACGATGCCATATTGATCACACAAGGCTCTTAAGGCATTCATCAATTCAGGGGGCGCAGCATAAAAGCCGCCCTCACCCTGTACCGGCTCAATAATAATTGCCGCGACTCGCTCGGGTTCAATATCGGTTTTAAACATCTCGTAAATCGACGCCATTGAATCTTCAACTGAAATTCCATGCAGTGGCATAGGAAAGCGAGCATGGAAAACATCGCCCGGCAAACTGCCAAAGCTTAGCTTATACGGTGCCACTTTGCCGGTTAGCGACATCCCCATAAACGTCCGCCCGTGAAAACCACCGCTAAACGCAATGACACCGGATCTACCCGTCGTCGCGCGGGCAATTTTGATTGCATTTTCTACCGCCTCAGCACCGGTGGTGACAAATACTGTTTTTTTGTCAAAATCGCCTGGTACCAGCAGATTTAAGCGCTCAGCCAGAGCGACATAATTTTCGTAAGGCACAACTTGATGACAGGTGTGGGTGAAACGATCAAGCTGATTTTTGACCGCCTGTATAACTTTCGGGTGCCGGTGCCCCGTATTAACCACTGCGATGCCCGCCGCAAAATCAATATAGCGCCTGCCTTCGACATCCCATATTTCGGCGTTTAGTGCGTGATCGACGTACACCTGCGTCATCATTCCGACAGCACTGGATATGGCGGAATCTTTTCGTTCTGAGATATTCAAGTTTTTCATAAGCTTAACTGCAATTAACTACTGATTAAAATATTTTTAACAATGACGGTCATCTTAGACTAGCGGATTTTCAGGTATCACCATCGCCTCTGCTCCGGGCATATGCGCTTGATGGACCGCAAGCGGTGCCACTGCATATCCGCCCCCTGAAATATCTTCGATTCTAAAACTTGGTTGCTGCCATGCCAATAGCTGCTCAATCTTTTCAGCAGCTTCCAGAACCGCCAAATCGCGACCGGGTAAGCCCAATATCTGCATGGACAGCGGCATACCCTCTACGTTAAGGCCCATTGGAATAGAGCAAGCCGGCATGCCCGCAAGGTTTGCATCATACAACAAACCAACCCAATCTAACCAGGGATAGCTGATATGAGTCTGACCGATTTTCGCCGGATGCGTTGTACCGTGCCCAAATGCAGCAGTGCCGAGCGTCGGAGTAATCAGGATCGATGCCTGCATACGTTCAAACATTATAACGTAAGCATCGTAGATGTGCGTACGCTTTTGCTGCACATCGCTCAAATCATCATCAGTAAACTGCGCACCAAATTTTATAAACTCCTGCGCGAAAATCCCCAGTTCAGCGGCATCCTCAGGGGAATACTCCGCGCCGATATCTTTGTGCTTGAACATATCGTTGGTCGCCGTGACGACCCAGGGTACGGCGGATGATGTCAGACCTGGCGTATCGTATTTTACACCTATGCCCGCAAGCTCTAGCTTATGTATTACGCCTCTAAATGCGATTCGCACATCCTCATCCAGCGGCGTAAAACCAAGATCTTCAGATACCACGACAGAAAATTTTGCGGGGTCTTCACGGATTATATTTTTCTTATCAGCAAGATTCTCTGACAATACAGCGTACATTAATTCTGCATCAGCAACAGACCGAGTCATTGGCCCATAGGACACCAGAGACTCCCAGGTCGGAAATCCGGGTTTTCTGGGCACCACACCAAAACTCGGCTTAAACCCGGTGATGCCACAAAACGCCGAAGGAATTCGAATCGAGCCACCGCCGTCACCGCCCAGAGAAAGGCTGCCGACACCCGCCGCTACCGCCGCCGCTGCACCACCCGATGAACCACCCGACGTTCGGGACAAATTCCAGGGATTTGAGGTTAAACCATAAAGGGGGGAGTCTGTAATGCCGCTGAGACAATATTCCGGGCAGGTCGTTTTCGCAAAGACCACCGCACCCGCGTCTTCCAGGCGTTGAATTGATTGGGATGTTTGCCCGGGCACAAAGCTTTTGAGCGTGGCCGAACCGTGAGAACACGTCTCACCCGCAAGCCATTGCGAATCTTTAACCGTAACAGGTATCCCACAAAGCGCCCCACCTTTGCCGCGTGCCAACAATTTGTCTGCAGCCAGGGCCGCCTCGCGTGCGCGATCATAAAGCTTAGCTGAAACCGGGTTTATAAAAGGCGCAACATTCTCCAGTTGCTCAATACTTTCCTCGAGTAATGACAATGAAGAAATCTCACCACGCTCAAGCGCTGCCCGCTGCGCAGTGGCCGTTTGTGTAATCCAGAACATATTTTATTTTTATATTATTCAGACTTCAGCATAACCCGGGTGATGAGCAATAATGGTTAAAATATCTCTGGCTCGGCGTTGTAAATCGTATGAATAGCACGCTATTGCTTGTGATCTACGCCTTGATCAGAACTATTTTTCCCCATTTTTTATGCACCACTGGGTTAGGTTGAGGTCTCTATAAGGATATTCCCGACCTTCCGTCGAGAATATTGTGAACAGAACAGTCCAAACGTTAGGCTGTCACTTCTGGTGCATATCCAGGTAAATCAGTTGCGGCATACAACGACGAATCAGACGCAAACTCCACAAATTCAGCTGGCATTTCTTCCAAATCTTGTGTTTCAGATAAGGGCTCAGGCAGTTCATCCGCCGTTTTTTGACCATTAATCGCTTCAAGGCGTTTTTGAACTTCCACCTTTAATACGTGCTCTACGCGAGATGCCAATGACCAGCGATGGCCAAACACATCAATTAGCACCGCAGTACGATCACCCCAGTACATATCCACCGGTGCAGAGATTGCACTCGCACCTGCTTCCAGGGCGCGGGCCCATACGTCATCCACTGCTTCAACATAAAGATGCTGATGGCTGGCGTTACTGCCGAGCGTAATAGGCGACAATATGCCTAGCTCCAGTGCCTCCTGTTGCAAAATAACAATTGAATTTCCAATTTTGATGGTTGCCTGCACCGCATAACTGTCGCTTGCGTCGTTTGACTGTGTTAACAATTGCGCATCGAAAGCGCGTGCATAAAAATCGATTGCCAGGGTGACATCTGTCACGACCAGACTGGGCGTGACGGTGCGATATCCTTTTGGAACGGGGTTAACTTTTTTTACCATGGTGATTAGCCTCTTTTGAATCAGCCGTGTGCTGAAGTTTAGATAAATGGGACTCTCGATCAATTCAGCGCGCTAAACAGCCCTGACCCTAAATCGATCCCCAAAAGGCAATACACAAAACTCTCATTGCCAACAATTACATCATAGTCCATAATGTAGCTATATTTTGCAGATTTGTCAACACCATGAGTCAAGATGTTACGCTTGGAATTATCGGCGCTGTTACCCAGGCTGATCTTGCCCCAATTCGCCAATCGGGTCGATTGGGAGATTATGCGGTGATTTACCGAATTGAGCGCATTCACCAGGGCGGCGGTTATGGTGACCAGGATAAACACCCCTTGTCCTGGGCAGTCGCGGTGTACATAGATGGGCAGTTATGTCGCCTTTTTAATGCGCGTGGCGCGGGTAGAGAATGGAATAGCCTGGATAACCTTAGTAGTTGGTTGTGCGAACAGGGCTTCTGGTACTGGTGGACCCGCAATGATATTGAACCACTGGGCACCGCCACAACAGATGCAGAAGACGAGCAATATGCGGCGGAGCAAGCGGCTCTTGCCAGCACAAGCCAGAATATGAATCGCCTCGAAATTAATACACACGAAGGCCTGCCCACACCCGCAGAAAAAACGCTCGATTAGCTCAAAGCGACAGACGCGATTTTTGTTTAATCTAAAATGAATATTGCAGCAAAATATCTTCAGCCTGTTGGTAATCCAGGCAAAAAGACATGCTCATTCTGGCTGGCAAATGCCATTGAATATTGCTGCTCTGTGAAATTATCTATCCCAAAATGCCACTGCTTATGTGGCCAAAGAAAATCTGCGGTTAATGCTTGCGGCTTATATACCGCTGTATATAGGGTACCAAAGCCGCGATGATAGGCTGTATTAAATACCGGGGGTTTGAGAAAACCCGCTAGTAAACCCTCCGCGGTTTCGTCTGCATCAGACAATATTGCCTGCACCGCACTTTCGCGTTCAAGCGTCGCCGTAGCCCAGGCATGGCGCGCCCACTCAATTTTGCCCTGATGATTGGTTGCAACAGGTACCTGCCGCACCACGGGAGATTTATCGGGTGCGATAAACACGGTCGAGAACCGTTGTTTTTTATCGACCAGCGTAATGTTGTACGACATATGCGTGGGAATCCGTTTCAGCACTTCAATGGCTGAGGGTGTATCCCGACAAAACTCAAGGATATAGCGCAAAATAATGGGAACGCCAAACCCACGCCCCACATCAACGCGCCCTCCAAATGCTAGAGATACCGCCAGCCCAGATTCATTAAACCCGTCAAGCACACCCCATAGACCATCCGACATCGCGATAACGGTCTGATCGTTCCATCTGGTTTTTAGCACCACGCCCTCAAATTGTTCGAGGTTGTAATCGTAATTTCGAATCAACATCGGTGCGTCGCCTGTCCATACTGCCTGCGTGCAACCGGACAAATAGGCAGGAGGACAATACATTGATAAAAATCGCGCGGCGGAATCACTGCCACCGGCGAGTTCCGTTAAATTCCGATAGGTTGGCTCCAGCTCAGGCATGTGCTGCCGGATTTGTTTGATACACTCTGCGTAAGATGGCCGCGCCATATCACCTTCACTGAAAAACCATTTTTGGTACTCCGGCCAAAAATAATCAAATAGCCCGGACCACTTTTCCCCGGCCGTATCGACATCAATGGCCTGAAATAGCTTGCTAACAATACCTGGACGTACTCGCATGTCATTACAATATCTTAAACGCACCATCGGTCAACGACATTGACGGTGCTTTAGCGTTCTCCGCCTCATCCAGAGAAACCGCCTGATAGTGCCCAACCATGCCATCTATCCACGCTCTGGCGCGATCCGTTAACTCAAAATCCTCTGTCATCAAACGCCCACGTGTGATCAGTATGCCCAGATCCGCACCTTTGTAGCGATAGTCTCCGCTTCCACTGATGCGCAGAAAAAATGCGTGACTTTCGTCTTCCACCGCGCGGCGATGATAATCAAAACGCGTAAACGTTACAGATTTATCATCCTGGAGACGCCATATGCCAGACTCGGGCGCATGAGTAATATAATCAACACTATCGTCGACATGCTTGATCACCAACTGACTCCAGTCATCGATATTGTCGGGGTCCGACCAGCGCTCATTGAGCGCCTTGATGTCGATGTCAAAATCAACCCCGGAAAACTCAAGTAGATGAAACAGGAATAAAGGCGCATCAGCGTGCGCAAACGCAGCATGATTGGTCATTGAACTGGCACCAGTCACACGAGGGTTCAACTCCCCCAAATACAGCTCGCCATTGTCGAGATCAATTAGAAAATCCAGTTCGAAATAACCCCGATAACCTTCTTCGCGTAAGGCCTCACCAAAATCGCGCGTATATCGTCTGGCTTTATCTCGAATTTCCTGGCTAAACGCTTCCGCGAAAATCTCGTTTCCGCACCAGCCCCCTTTATACGGCGTGAGTTCTTTAAAACCCACCAATTCGGTCATCAACGGCCCGACAATGGTTCCGCATTTAGTGGTGCATGCCTCAATCGCCGAACCACGGCAATTCACCCGTTTCATGATTTTCATCTCGGGTTCGTCAACAATTTCGCTGCTATATTTATCCCAGTCTTCTTCATTGGCGATAAAGTAGGTGGTCTTACCCGAATCGCCAAACGCGGATTGCAATACCAGATCATTTCCAAGCTCGCGTGACGCTTCTGTCAGCTCTGCATAGCTGCTCACTTTGGCAAGCACATTCGGCACGCTCGGCACACCCGCTCGATCACCAATGCGTACGGTTTCAATCTTATTGTCCAACTTTTCACGTAATTTTGCGGGTGGAAACCAGACATCCATGCCCAAATCCTTGCACAACTGCTCGGTTGCGTCGTCAAACATCAAAAATACCGCTTTGCCGCCTTCTCCTCGATGCTCTATATAATCAACCACTTCCTTGTGCGATAACAGATAGTTATTAATATCCTCGATACTCTCAAATTCCCGATGCGGTTGCTCAGCGGGAATTCGGACGTTTGGATGCCTGCCGTCGAAACAATCAATGTAATTGATATAACGGAAATTTCGCACCCATTCGCTAATCCCCAATAAATTAAAATTGGTCGCACTGATAAAATAAATGGGGGTTTCGTTACGATGAAAATATCGTCTTACGTCAGATATGCTGGTTAGTTTTTTCATTTTACGCTCCTCTTCATCGGTATATTGAGACTTCAGCAAAACCCAATAGTGAGTAACAATGGCTGAAAGGTTTTTGCTCAGGGTTGTAAGTTTCGTGAATAGTACGCTATTCATTGCGCTCCAGGTCTTTTCAGAATATTTTTATTCATTTTCTTTCACCACGGATTAATGTTGTTGCTCAATTTTTAAATTATGTCAGGTCTGACAGCCGCCATTTTCGCGATAGCCGGCCAAGCTGCTGACAGGCTTAATAAGGGCGTACAATATCTGTGCAGCCCTCTTTAAATTTACTTACTCACCCGCTGGAAGCCTGTTTAGCGACATCATTTAATATCTCCTGAGTAAAAATATGGATACCCAGTTCCGGCTTATAACCGTGGATTTCTGTCACATCCAGCTTTTTCATGAACCTTATGATATCCGCACTGATAACCTGCCCCGGCACTAAAATCGGAAAGCCGGGTGGATACGGTATTAGAAATCTTGCGGCCACAAGCTCGAGCCCATTGTCGATGTCTTGCTCGAGATTGGGTGTCTGCAACTTTATATATTCACAATTTTCATCTTCATAGGCCAGGAAAAAGGCACTGCGCATATCCCCCTCAGGTGTTCCCGGCGTTACGCCCGGTCTAAAGGCGTCATGAAAGCGACTAAAATCCGGCAGCGGCGGAAGATCACAGGTCAATGAATCTACATTCTTTTCAAATATTTTCCGCTCATATCGGCCGAAATCCTCTTGTTCCTGATCAAGAGCATTTGCGATTTTGGTGAGCACTTCAATCAAAAATGCAACCGAGCTGCGCGTCGTACCAATGTTAGTCATAAACAACACCGTATTGCGCGATGTCTTATTGATCTGTATGCCATGTTTTTCCATAAGATGCACGTTCTTGAACGTATCCCCGTCGATACCCGTCTTGCCTACGAACAGGGTTAATCGGGTCGGATCAACGACAAAATCATCGATTGCCCACGCTTGCTCCATATTATCATTCGCCCAGCCCGTCTCATCATCCAAGTAAGAGCCAATCCCGCTGGCACTATATTTTTCGGGCACCAGATCCCGAGCGACCAAAAATTTAAAGTATCGGCTTAATTTTGGATTCGCCGCCACCTGCTCGCGAATCGTCATGGCCAGTTCAAGCTGTTTTTGCACCATTGCATAACCTTCCAACTCTGCCTGGCGTCGACCGAGGTCGAGCGAGGCAAGGATCTGATAATTCGGTGAAGTAGAGGTGTGCGTCATAAACGCTTCATTGAACGGCTCGGCAGATTTTTGCTTGAAATCCTGATCGTAGATATGAATCATGGAACCCTGACGTAAGGAAGTCAGAGACTTATGCGTTGACTGGGTTGCGTAGACTCTGACCCTTACCTTATCCGGGTCTGGTAATAAAAATGCCTGATGTACCGCCGCTTCGTTAGTGGTGTCCAAAGACGCTTTCATGCAGGCCTGATAGTGTGCGCGATACTCGGCGCTTTTATATTTACTAACTAGCTTTTTCGCCGTCGCCATCGCGGTACGCTGCCGATACGTCGGCGTAAAAGCAGCAAATGCGAACCATGCCTCATCCCACAGAAAAACAAGATCAGGTTTAATTGCCAGGCATTCTTCCATAACCTTTTCAACGTTATAAAGTGGCACCGTATAAGCTAAGCTTTGGCAGTTTGCCAGGCGATGTTTTCCATGCTCGCTTCC
>PVMS01140384.1_pt1 | contig 10961 bp, 13 predicted proteins | sample 1853461 | NCBI WGS metagenome assembly PVMS01 (sample SAMN08582032, study PRJNA380276) | Marine sediment metagenome, whole genome shotgun sequencing project. | isolation source: ocean sediment barecode stripped | collected 2017
GGTGTGCTGGGGTCGATTGGTCTTGCGTTATTGATCTATACAGTTGTTGCGCTGTTGCAGAAGATTGAAGCGGCTTTTAACTTTGTCTGGCAGATTGAAAACCTGCGGGCCTTTTCGCAGCGTTTCAGCAATTACCTGAGCGTTATATTGATTGGCCCGGTGCTGATCTTCAGCGCGGTTGGTTTCACGGCAACTGTCCTGAACATGGAGGTTGCACAACGTCTGGCCGCGATAGAACCTTTCGGCACGCTAATGCTGTTTGGCAGTATGCTGGTTCCCTATATTCTTGTATGTCTGGCGTTCACTCTCATTTACATTTTTATACCGAACACCCGTGTGCAGTTTAAAGCGGCCCTGATCGGCGGGGTAATCGCCGGTGTAATATGGAAAATAACAGGCTGGGGGTTTGCGGCCTTCATTGCTTCTTCGTCGAAATATGCAGCAATCTACTCCAGTTTCGCCATTCTGATACTGCTGCTGATCTGGTTGTACCTTAGCTGGCTGATCCTGCTGGTGGGGTCACAGATTGCCTATTTTGTGCAACACCCGCGCTACATGACGCTGCATCGTGAACCTGTTGTTCTCAGTAACAGGATGCGTGAGCAGCTTGCGTTGCAGATTATGTACCTGGTCGGCTATAACCATTTTCATCACAGGCCAGCCTGGAACCTTGAACAGTTTGTTGATTACCTCGATTTACCCGGTGAACCGGTGCATCGTGTCATCAGGGTGCTTGTTGATACTGGCTATTTAATCGAGATCATCAACGAAGATACCCCTGTGTACCTGCCGTTGCATGATATTGAGACAATCCGTCTCGTTGATGTAATTTCGGATATTCGTTCAGCCAGGGAGAGCCGGAATGTTTGTATGGAGAAGCTGACACCGGTCAAGGCAGTAGACGAGGTTATGTCAAACTTGCGGGCATCCCGCCAGGCAACACTGGGAGAACAGACGTTGCGGAGCCTGGTGGAGCCGGTTGATGAAGAACTTGAGGCGGGTCTGGTCAGGGCGGAGGGTTAGCACGCATCTCGCCCCGCGGTGAGGAGTACTAGTGTTGTACTGATTTATCCTTGGTGGTTTTGAACTTGACATCAAGGTCTGATATGCGGGGGGATTCGCCCATCAGTGCATCGAGGTCATCCCTGAGGCTGGACAGTTCTTCCAGTTCGTCGTAGTCCGCGTCAGTTGCTGTGGTCTCGCAGGTATTCTCTGCAGCAAGATGCTCCTGCGTCTTGTGATCAAGCGTCGGGGGCTCTGTTTCATCCGTGCACAAATGATAGGCGCCTGTGGCCAGGTGTTCATATACGGCACGGTAGCTCCGGGTCATTTCCTTCACCAGGTCGGATGTATGCATAAAATGCTGACTGACCTGGTCACGGTAGTCAGTAAAGTGTTCAGTCAGCTGGTGCAGTTCCCGTTGCAGCTTGCGGGTACGGTTGTTTCGGGATGCGAGGCTATAGGTCACAATGGATCCAAGTCCGATACCCAGCAGCAGGCCCAGGATGCCAATGACCCACAGGGAACTTGTTCCGTCCAGCGTTACCATTATTGCTCCTCTCTGCTGTGTATGCACCGGACAGCGCCGGTGAACTGGAGCAACATTGTACTGGATTCCGTCGTCATGTGAACACCGTATATATCTCCGATATTGTATCCGGTCACAGGAAAATATAATAAATACATATGGGTAAGTGGGATATCGTATTAGTCTTCTGAAGAAGCAGGGGCAACTGCGGGGCGTGGGCCAAACAGTGCGCTGCCAACCCGGATCATGGTGGCTCCCTCGGCAATGGCAGCCTCAAAGTCTCCACTCATACCCATCGATAATTCACTAAAGCCGGTCAAGTCAAAATGTGCCGAGCAACGCTCGTGCAGGTCACGCAAGGCCGAAAAGTCTGCGCGATGTGCGCCCGGTCCGGCATTCTGGCGGCCTATGGTCATCAGTCCGCGCAAGCGGATACCCTCGAGGCCGGCGTCCAGAAGATCACCAATAAATCGCAACACGGCATTGGTGGGCAGGCCGAACTTGTCAGGGTCATCGGCAATATTGACCTGCAGCAGTACATTCAGGATACAGCCCGATTTGAGCGCACTCCCGGAGAGTCTGGTTGCCAGCCTGATGCTGTCGAGCGTGTGCAGCCAGTCAAAATTACCCGGAATGAATTTTGCCTTGTTGCCCTGCAGATGCCCGACAAAATGCCATTCATTCTGCGGGTCATCGATGAGGGTCTGTTTTGTCAGGGCGTCCTGTACGGTGTTTTCGCCAAAACAGTGTTGTCCGGCAGACATTGCAGCTTGCACATATTCGGGGGGCATGTACTTGGAAATGGCTACCAGGCGTATCTCATCTACCGTGCGGCCAGCCTGACCGGCGGCCACGCGCATGCGTTCCCGGATGGCCTCGAGATTGTCCTGTATCTCGCCTGGCGTTAATGACATGGAGCAGCGACTACATTCCGTGGTTTGCCATCCAGATAGGCCCTGATATTTCAGTCGATGCCCAGCATATCCTGCTTCAGTGACCCGGTGACGGGGTCTGAGCCAATCCAGATTCTCAACAGTGACCGGTAGAAGTTATTGCCTTCGACAACGCCACGCCATTCGCCATTGATCCGGACCTCTGTACCGGTGCCCGGGATATAATCAATTCTCAGGGCATCCCCCTTGTGCAAGGTCTGGAACAGGCTGTTAAATTTTTCCAGTCGCGGCCTGATGGCCTGCATTTCCTTGTCTGGGAGATTGGCTTCCAGCCCATCTGTCCAGCCATCAGTGATCTTCTTCTTGCTGACCTCGCCGTAGAGTATATGCATAAGGACACTTGCGGGCCCGGTGTCGCTGAGTATGGCGCCGGCGTCCGGTGTTTTGGCTGGCAGGTACAGTGCCCCGATATAGATATCGAGGAAGAATTTTTCCCGAATACCGGCACCATTAAGGAGCAGTGTGGTATCACTGTTGGCTAATGCATAGGTTTCAGGGATGGTGACACCTTCAATTTCCATCGCTGCTATCGGTGAGCTGGCAATAAAAAGACAGAACAACAGGATAATGGCTGATTTGTGCATGTGATCTCCCGGGTTATCAGTTCAAGTTATGCCTTGCGGGCCGGATGGCGTGTAATGTTTTCAACGTAGACCGGAAAGCGACGGGTCTTTACGTCCTTATAATAGCGTTCAAGTGTGAGCCTGACGACCGGGAAGGCCAGCTCTTCCCAGGGTATTTCATGTTCCTCAAAAAGCCTGACATCCAGGCTTTCAGCCCCCGGGTGATAGTCTTCAGTTTCCAGCTGTCCCCGAAACATCAAATAGACCTGGTTGATCTGCGGGATACTGAAGACGCCATAGAGCGCCATGTCAATAACACTGGCACCGGCTTCTTCCCGTGTTTCACGCGCAGCGGCCTGTTCGGTAGATTCTCCATTCTCCATGAAGCCGGCGGGCAGGGTCCACAGTCCGTAGCGGGGTTCGATGGCGCGCCGGCATAACAGCAAACGGTCATTCCACGCGGGAACACAGCCGGCCACAATCTTCGGGTTCTGGTAATGGATGGTACTGCAGGCATCGCACACATAGCGTTGTCGGTTGTCTCCGGCAGGAATTTTCGTCGTTACCCGGGTGCCACAATTGCTGCAATAGATCATGTGAATCTTATTGTATATTCAAAGAGTTGTAACGAATAGTACTTAAAGGCAACAGGGAATGCCATGCGGGTTCAAAACAAACGAAGTTAGATCAGGTGGCTGTACGTTTGATCACATCTTTATTCCCGGATGAATTTCCCGGCGAGGGTCAGGCCCAGCATGGTCTTGGCATCAATAATAGTGCCGTCATGCACCTGCTCCAGTGCCTGGTCGAACGGTATCCAGTGGACCTCGAAAAGTTCATGTGCTTCCGGCTGTGCCGGGACGATTATTAGATCGCGTGCCAGGTACAGGTAAATGACTTCATCGCTGTAACCCGGGGTGACCAGCATTCTTCCCAGGGGATCCCAGTGACTGGCCTGCAGCCCCGCTTCTTCGGCAAGTTCGCGCGCTGCCGTGGTATGAGGACGTTCCCCTGTCTCCAGCTTGCCAGCCGGCAACTCCCACAACCAGCCACCACCGGCATGGCGGTACTGGCGCAGCAGGCATACCTGTTCCTGCCGGTCCAGGGCGACAACGGCTGCTCCTCCGGGGTGGCGTACTACTTCGAGTTCCAGGGATTTCCCGTTGGGTAAGGTCAGGGATTCCAGCCCGAGCTGGAGTACCCGCCCCTGGTATATCAATTTGGTCGTGTGTGGCAAGGGGACCTCCCGGTGCAGGACAGACCTTACTATAATGGCTTCTCGTCTCGCTGATACGTACACGTTATTCGTTACACCACACCAGATGCAACCATTCTTTGAAAAACAGCCATTGCACTTTTCCTGTACGCAATGCGGTAAATGCTGTCTGACGGGTGGCGACTATTATGTGTACCTGACTGAAACCGAGTCAGAGGCTATTCGAAGGTTCAAAACAGCCAAGCAGTTGACCACCATTGGCGGGTGCGTACGGGTCATGATACAGGTTTACCAGTTGCATCCCCTGCGCAGGGGCAAGCAGCGGTCCCCTGGTGAGGGTATCAAGGCTGTCACCCCCCAGCAGTTGTTGTGCGATGGTGAGATACAGCCGGTCAACTACCCGGGCCTTCAGCAAGGTATAGAAGACCGCCGGCCCGGCAATGGCATAGATGCTTCTGTAACCAAGCGTGGCAAGTCCGGAAATCATCAGGCTGCCGTCAACCTGTGTGCCGGTTCCGGCGTAAATGATCTCGACCCCGTGATTCTGCAGTTCTCCGGCCTTCGTCTGTTCGGCCTCTTCACCGGTGATAAGCAGTATCCTGCGGCCCTGGTATGGTTCCAGTGCGGCAACTGGTATATCCAGGCTGCCACTGATGATGGCAATGTCCGGCTGCTCTCGCAGAGCCTGTTGTTTACGCCAGTCATGGATATCCGCAAACACAGCCTTGCGGTCTACCGGGAGGATGTCCTGTGCTTCGCCGATGATACTTTGCCGGAAGAAGCGGCCACTGGTTATCAGCAGGTCGGCCTGTCCGGCCAGCTCCTGGTACAGCCGCCAGTCACGCGGGTTGCCTATCGCTGCCGGTACGGTACGGGTAATGCGGTCTTTGCTGTCAACCGCAATACGTCCATCCAGTGAGGTAATGAAGTTACTGTAGACAAAGGGCCGGTCTGGCTGTCCTTTGGTGTGCAACCGATGCTGCAGGTACAGTCCTTCCAGCGGGCATTCCTCTCCCGGTGATGGATAGAGTCGGGTTACCGGTTTTTGCATACGCATGATTCCTGATGCTGTGCAGTATATACGGGGTAATTTTCTTCAGGAACCGGATGCTGTGCCGGATTTTGATTTGGTGATGAAAGACATAAAAAAAACGGGACCGGAAGGCCCCGTTTTTCTATGTGCTGGAACTGTATCGAGGTCAGGCTTCCGCTGTCTGCTCTACTTCGACAGATTTGCCTTGATAGTCCGCGATTGCGGCCTTGATGGCGTCTTCAGCCAGTACCGAGCAGTGAATCTTGACCGGTGGTAATGCAAGTTCTTCTGCAATATCGGTATTCTTGATTTCTTTGGCCTCATCAAGTGATTTCCCCTTGACCCACTCTGTCAACAGGGAGCTCGATGCAATGGCAGAACCGCAACCATAAGTCTTGAACCTGGCATCTTCAATGACACCGTTATCATCAACCTTGATCTGCAGTCGCATGACATCACCACATGCCGGCGCACCAACCATGCCGGTGCCAACCTGCTTGTCGCCTTTGTCAAAGGAGCCTACATTGCGCGGATTTTCGTAGTGGTCCAGCACTTTTTCGCTATAAGCCATTTCCCGATTCTCCTTCAGGTACTATTATGTTTGAAATCTGTCAGGCCGCTGTCTGCTTGAAGCCTGTATTAAACGCTGCGGTTTCTGTATCACTGCTGGTCGAGGACACTGCCTCTTCCAGGGTGATGCTGTTGAGGTAGTCATAAATGCGGTTACTCAGGTGCAGCCACATCTGTGCGCCGGCAGGAATCTCACCCTGGGTGTGCGGTTGTTCTTCACGACGGTTAACATCATCAACCGTTGACAGAATACTGGCGACTGTGATTTCGGATGCCGGGCGGGCCAGGCAATAGCCGCCGCCGGGTCCCCGCATGCCAGTTACCAGACCGTGCTGGCGCAGACGTGCGAACAGCTGCTCAAGATATGAGATAGAGATGGACTGCTGGGCAGAAATGTCTGCCAGTGTTACCGGCCCACTCTTGTGCTGTAGCGCCAGTTCCATCATTGCCGTAACGGCATGGCGGCCTTTTGTTGATAACTTCATGTTAACCTCAATAAATACGGTACTGCGTTTTGTCTACCGATTATGCTGGTCCGTATCTCTTTCCAGCAGTAACGGTTGCCTGAACCCCGAAGTGCTTTCAGACGGCCTTGATGTGTATATAATAGTAATAGTTGAGTCTTTTAGTCAAGATTTTCGCACCTTGAAACCTTGCCTGGAGTTATAAAAATATAATATAAAACAATATTTTAATAACACACTACCCTGATGTGGATATACCAGTAATGACTGGCCCTCGCTAATTAAGATATTAGCTGTGGGGTTTTTGGGGCAGGGCCGGAGGTGTCCGGGCCTGCTAAAAAACTGATTCAATTACATTGGCTTGCCACATTACGAGGAGACAACGGACGGGCGTCTGATACAATGCCCCAGGGACGACGGATCGTGCCGGATTCAGGACCACACTACAATGAAATTTATCAGCCAGGAGTAGAGAATGGGATCAAATATCTCGGGTGACGTGGATCGTCGCCAGAAATCACGCGAAAAACTTGTGGCACTCGTTACCTCCCGAACTGCAACACTGTCCTTACTGACAGAACTCGCCGGCCGGCAGCCATTTACTCCGGAACCGTCAATGGAGAAAGCCTTGCGTGAGTTTTGCGAGGCCCTGATCGATTATACAGCCAGCGCCCATTTCCAGTTGTACCGCTACCTTGCCGACAATCGCGAACGGCGGGCTTCGGTGATGAATATCGCTGACGAGCTTTACCCGAAGATTGTCGAAACAACCGACCAGATCCTGCGTTTTAACGATAAATATGAGGCGATGTCTCTGGACAACAGCGTAGAATTCCTGGCTGTTGACCTGTCTAATCTGGCTGAATGCATTGCTGATCGTATCCAGTGCGAAGATGAGGTAATTTCAGCCATGAGTGGTGGTGTTCACTAGGTAGAACTTTTCGCCACGCCTGTTTATTAAGAGATTTTCCCCATGGCAGTTGATGTCCTCGCACCGGTAACGATTGAAAACCTGCTGGATATCATGGTTCAGCTCCGTACTCCACAGACGGGTTGCCCGTGGGACCTGCAGCAGGATTTCCGTTCCATTGCGCCCTATACGCTGGAAGAGGCTTATGAAGTCGTTGACGCCATCGAGCAGGCTGATGAGGGCGCGCTTAAAGATGAACTGGGTGATCTGCTGTTCCAGGTCGTTTATCACGCACAAATGGCACAGGAGGCAGGCTGGTTTGATTTTGATGCAGTGGTGGCCGGCATCTGCGAGAAGCTGGTGCGCCGTCACCCGCACGTATTTGGCGATGACGTCATCAAGACCGCTGCTGCACAGACACATGCATGGGAGCTACACAAGGAAAAGGAAAGGGGACCACAGGAGAGTGCTCTCGACGGTGTCCCGTTGGCATTACCTGCCTTGACACGTGCCGACAAACTGCAGAAAAGAGCATCCCGCGTTGGTTTTGACTGGCCAAGTATTCACGGGGTGTCTGACAAGGTTGAAGAGGAACTGGATGAGTTACGCGAGGAAATACACAGTAATGCAGGTACGGATGCTCTGCTGGATGAATCCGGTGACCTGCTGTTTGCTGCCGTTAACCTGTTAAGGCATGCAGGGATAGATCCTGAAGCTGCATTGCGCCAGGCGAACCGGAAGTTTTCCCGTCGTTTTCATTTGGTCGAAAAACTCAGTGAGGCGGCGGGCAGTACGGTTGCAGAAACTGACCTGGATACGCTTGATTATTACTGGGACCAGGCAAAGGCACTGGAAACGGCCGGGCAGAACCCCTGCAAAGCTGCAGATCCTTCATGAAACCGGCGGCAGCCCGGCCATTTTCTTGTGTATTGTCAGGGTTTCAGGTACAAAGAAAAACTTTCCTGCCAGCAGCCTTTAAGCAGAGACGGGCATTATGAGTGAAACTGAACCTGAACATATAATCGAGGTGAAAAACCTGGTCGCACATTATGGCGAACGTGTGATCCTCAATGGCATCAACCTGGATATACGGACAGGTGAGATCATGGTCATCATGGGTGGTAGCGGCTCGGGTAAAACCACCTTCATGCGAAATTTACTGGGCCTGAACAAACCAAGCTCCGGCAGCATTTGTATTCTCGGCAAGGATATAACCAGAATCAGCAAGCGCGAGCTGTATGCAATCCGGCGGAAGATGGGCGTCGCTTTTCAGGGTGGGGCATTGCTGGGTTCGATGTCTGTGGCAGATAATATTGAATTGCCACTCAAGCAGCACACCAAACTGGATGACAGCACTATTCACATTATGTCCCGTATGAAGCTTGAGGTTGTCAACCTCGCCGGTTTCGAGAATTTAATGCCCTCGGAACTGTCCGGCGGCATGCTGAAACGGGCGGCACTGGCGCGTTCCATTGTGATGGATCCGAGCATGCTGTTCTTTGATGAACCTTCTGCCGGGCTTGATCCGGTCGTTTCAGCCGAGCTGGACGAGCTGATCCTGCGCCTGAAAGAGGCGATGAATGTCACCATCGTGGTGGTGACGCACGAGCTCGAAAGCGCGTTCAAGATTGCCGACAGGATTACCGTGCTGGGGCAGGGAAATATATTGATGACGGGAACGGTGGAAGAAGTGCAAAACAGTGATAATGAAGTGATTCAGGATATGCTGAATCGACGGCCCAGAGATGAAGCCATCAATGCTGAAGAATACCTGGCGCGACTGACTGCAGACCGCGTACAGCAGCGCATATAAATGTCACAAAAAGGGGCCGGATACATTTTCTGATCAAATTCAGAAAATGTATCCGGCCCCTTTTTGGTTATGTTGGCTGGCTTTCCAGTTCCTTGATCTTGGCCTTCATTTTCGCAATCAGGCCATCAAAGCCTTCTTTTTTTACAATCTCCTGGTAGGAACTGCGGTAGTTACTGATCAGGCTGATGCCCTCAATAATCACATCATAGACCCACCATTCACCGCTCTTCTTTTGGTAGACCTTGTAATTGATCGGTATGTCGACGCTGGGGGTGAGTATCAGGGTCTCGACAACGGCCTTCTTCCCCTTGATCTTTTCTCCCGGATAATCCACTTTTTCGTCCGTGTAGGCCTCTATGCGACCGATGTAGGTATTCTCGATCAGTTGGGCAAACAGCTGCACAAATTCCTGCTTCTGTTCATCGGAGGTTTTTTTCCAGTTGGTGGCCAGGGTACGCTGCGACATGGCGCGGAAGTCAAAGCGTGCATTAATGACCTTCCGCATTTCCTTGCGGCGGCTAGCCGGGTCCATTCCCTTGTCCTGGAGCAGGGTGAGAATGCTGTCGACGGAACTGCGAATCGCATCTGTCGGTGATGCGTCTGCCGATACAATGGTTGCTGCTGTGAGTACCATGCCGACGGTCAGTATCAGGAAAAGTCGTTTCAACATAACAAATACCTCGTAATGAATTATTTTCAACGGGTGCTTGCAGTCCCCTAGTTTTCCACCTTGTTTTGGCGGTACTGGGTCCAGGCATCCCGGATGAACAGGTAAGGATCAAGTGCATCTCTCTTGATGCCTTCATAGGTGTCCTTGTCCAGCGCAACCGTGTTAACTGTTTTCAGCACAATTGCGGCCCAGTAATCCCGGTTTTCCCACAGGTAATAGGTCAGGTCCATGCGCGAGTCGGCCAGCAGGCCAAGCCCGTCCCTGAAGCTGGAGGGCCCGAAGAACGGTAATACCAGATAGGGTCCCGGACCGATGCCGTAATACCCGAGTGTCTGACCGCTATCCTCGTCTTTCTTTTTGAGATTGAAGTGGTCCTTCGCTGTGTCAAAGAAACCGCCAATCCCGATGGTGGTGTTGACGCCAAACCGGGTCAATTCGTTCCCGGCATCAGCAAATTTTCCCTGCAGGCCCGCGTTAATTATCCTGACAGGGCTTGCCAGGTTTGAAAAGAAGTTACCAATGCCGAGCATCAGGGGGTCCGGCATGATCCAGCGGTATCCCCTGGCAACCGGCTTTAACAGGTAGAAATAGAGTTTGTCGTTGAACCAGAAGGTAACGCGGTTGATTTTCTCGAGCGGATCCCAGACATCGAGCTCTTCATCCTCATCATCCAGCCAGGGCAGGTCTTCATCCTCAAGGTCGTCTGGATCTACAATTGCTTTCTCATCGCCGTTGTCAGCATCGTCTGCTGCTGCCAGGATAAACGCAGGACTGGTGCCCTCAGGTACTGTGGTGTCTGCAGCCGTGAGGGTAGCCTGCGCGTTGACGCCGAAAGCAGGGAGTGCCAGTGCCAGAGCCAGTAAGAGTAACTTTTTCATGAGGTATTCTGCTGTGCTATTCGCTGTCAAAGATGTATTTGCTGACCAGTTCTTCCAGGCTGATCGATGATTCTGTTTCATCAATTTCATCACCGGCTTCAAGAAAAATCTCCGAGCCGCCCGGGGTGAGCTTGATGAACTTGTCACCGATGATTCCCGACGTGCGGATAGATGCAATACTGTCATCTGTCAGCTCCACTGTTTTGTCGATATTCAGGTGCACCACGGCTTCATATTCTCCGGCGTCCAGTTCAATCTTGCTTACCTTGCCGACAACAACGCCCGCCAGCTCGATGGTTGTCCCTTCTTTCAGGCCGCTGATCGAGGTAAACCGGGCAGTAACCGGGTAGGTTTCATTTGCGA
>PVMS01045103.1_pt1 | contig 10960 bp, 10 predicted proteins | sample 1853461 | NCBI WGS metagenome assembly PVMS01 (sample SAMN08582032, study PRJNA380276) | Marine sediment metagenome, whole genome shotgun sequencing project. | isolation source: ocean sediment barecode stripped | collected 2017
TCCCCGAATTTACCGGCCGGACCTGCCCCGCCCCGTGTGAGGGGTCATGTGTGCTCGGCATAAATGAATTACCCGTAACGATAAAGAATATTGAAAATGCGATCGTCGATCGTGGCTTCGACGAAGGATGGATTACAGCCGTCGTACCAACAGTTCGGACGGGCAGAAAAATCGCCATCGTCGGTTCCGGCCCGGCGGGCCTGGCGGCTGCCGATCAATTGAATAAGGTGGGTCATTCGGTGACAGTCTACGAACGCGAAGATCGTATCGGCGGTCTGCTGATGTATGGCATCCCGAATATGAAGCTCGATAAACACGTCGTCGATCGCCGCATCGAGTTACTGCGCCAGTCCGGCATCGAATTCGTCACCGGCGTGGATGTTGGCAAGACTATCGATCCGGAAACGCTTCGGGCCGATAACGATGCTTTAGTACTCGCGACCGGAGCAACGCTGCCCAGGGACCTGCCGATTCCCGGTCGGGAACTCAAGGGGATCCGATTTGCAATGGACTACCTGACAGAAAACACGAGAAGTTTGCTCGACAGCAAGCTGGAAGATGGCAATTACACGAGCGCAGAAGGCAGGCATGTCATTGTTATCGGTGGCGGCGACACGGGCACTGATTGTATCGGCACGGCGGTTCGCCATGGTTGCAGGAGCATGGTAAACCTCGAATTGCTCCAGCGCCCACCGGACCAGCGCGCCGCCGATAATCCATGGCCCGATTGGCCACTCATTTTCCGGACCGATTATGGTCACGAAGAGGCTGCGGAAAAATTCGGCAAAGATCCGCGAAAATTCGCAGTCTTATCGAAAGAGTTCATCAGCGATGATGCGGGCAATGTCGCCGGCTTGCGTACGGTTCAGGTCGAATGGAAGCGCCAGGATGGTGAATGGAAAATGTCCGAGGTGCCGGACAGCGAGAATGTGTTGGAAACGGATTTTGTGCTGTTGGCCATGGGCTTCCTCGGACCGGAATCCTATCTGGCGGACTCCCTCGATCTTGAGCGGGACGCGCGCTCGAACTATCTCGCTTCGCACGGTGCGTTTCTGACCAGCGTACCCGGTGTGTTCACTGCCGGTGACTGTCGGCGTGGTCAGTCACTGGTCGTCTGGGCCATCAATGAGGGGCGCGGCGTGGCGCGTGCCGTCGATGAGTACCTGCAGGGCATGAGTACTTTGCCGGCTCCGGGTATAACGATGGGCACTTCAGCCGGCTGACACCATATTCTTGAGCACGGCCAGCTTCAGGATGCCGGCAACGCTCAGGACATCCGTGATCTCACCTTTCAGCGTCATTCGCAACAATTCCGCGAACGGCAGTTGCCGGATCTCAATTTTCTCGGTTTCATCAAACGCTGTTTTGCCATGTGCCAGGCCTTCTGCCAGGTAGACGACGCCCACCTCGTCAGTAATTGAATTGCTGATGTGGACGTTAAGGATTTGTTCCCAGCGCGACGCGGCCAGGCCAGTCTCTTCCTTTAGTTCCCGCTTCGCGCCGGTTAACAGATCAATGTCAAGGGCAACGCCACCCATTGGAATTTCCCAGGAGTATTGGTCGAGCGTGTAGCGGTACTGGCCGACAATCCAGGTATTCCCATCGTCATCCAGCGGAATGATCCCGCAGGCCAGTTTTTTAAAGCTTACCTTTCCGTAGATACCAGGCTTTCCCGACGGATTCGTGACCTGATGTTCGGCAACACTGATCCACGGGTTGTCGTAAATATCACGGACGTTCAGAGTTTTCCAGGGATTCTCATGCTGTGACATTTGCAACCTCTAATTTGATGTAAACGTGCCATTAACGCATAAATGGCTCACGTGACATTCTGCGGAACCAGATATGCATACCCAACCCACGCGCCGCCATGAACATGCTGAACGCCAGCCAGAGGCCGTGATTGCCCAGCGTGCTGGAAAAGAACCACGTCGGCAAGAATATCACCAGCATGGACCCAACCATGACCAGCATCATTTCTTTAGAGCGCGTCGCGCCAACAAACACTCCGTCGTACAGGAAGCTCCAGACCGAGATCAATGGTGCAATAACCAGCCATGGTAAATATTCGCGTGCCGCCAGGCGAATGCTGTCGATGCTGGTCAACAAATCGATAACGTATTGACCGGCCACTAAGTAAACTACGCAAAACAAACATGAAAACAGAAGCGACCACTGCAAGGATCTTTTTACGGCCAGTAACATCCCGGTGCGATTCCGTGAGCCGATCGCTTTCCCGACCAGCGCCTCGGCCGAGTAAGCTATTCCATCCAAAGCGTACGAAAGAAATAACTGGAAGTTCATTAGCAGGGCATTCACGGCGAGGATCACATCGCCCATTCGGGCCCCCTGAGCAGTGATGAACGCGAATACGAACATCAAGGCCATGGTGCGCAGAAACAGGTTGGCATTGATATTCAATAAGCGCTTATAACGCGCGGGATCGAACAACCGGGTTTGTGTCCAACTGCCCGGATGATTGTTCAACTCGGCACGCACAAAAACAATACCGATCGCGAATCCCAGCAGTTCCGCAAGCAACGTGGCCAGCGCAACACCACTGGCCGTCATGCCGAGCAACAGCACAAAAATCAGGTCCAAGGCAATATTTGTCAGATTGACAATCAACATGATTACGAGTGGCCCGCGGGCATTCTGCATGCCGATTAACCAACCTATCAGGACAAAATTGCCGAGCGACGCCGGTGCACTCCAGACGCGAATCGCGAAATATTCCCTGGTATAAAAATTGACCTCGGAACTTGGCGCCAGGAGCCACAACGACGCTTCGATAATCGGGCGCTGAAGCGCGATTATCATTGTGGATAACAGGATTGCCGTCAGTAAGGATTGGCCGAGGGCTTCCCGAACGACCGCGTTGTCGGCAGCGCCGTAGCCTTGTGCCGTGACACCCGTCGTACCCATGCGCAGAAAATTCAGCCCCATGAACAAAACGCTGAAGATCGTCGCGCCGGCGGCGACTGCGCCGAGGTAGAAAGATTCCGGGAGATGGCCCATGACCGCCGTATCCACCATGCCTAACAGTGGCACCGTGACCGAGGAGACAATCATCGGCGCCGCTATGCGCCAAACGGCACGATGACTGTAGGCGTCTGACATGGGAAGGGATTGTCCGGGAAAAAAACAGGGTCAGCCTCGCGGCTGTCCCAAATACTCATGATCGGCGTGCAAACTTTGCAATTTGTTACCAGACAGTTCGACATTCGCGGCTGGAAGCCGCTCCCACGATCCTGTCATGAGTGCCGTCGGAGCGGCTTCCAGCCGCGAAAGTGAGCAGCTTGGCGCCTGATGCTATAAAGACAGCTGAGCCAAATTCTATGTCTTTAAACTTTATGCCGCGAGTTCGGTTCTCAATGCCTTGAGAGCGCGTTGCTCAATCTGACGAACTCGTTCGGCGGAAATGTCATAGCGTTTTGCCAGCTCTTGCAGCGTGGTTTTCTTTTCAGCCAACCAGCGTGCCTGCAGGATTGTACGGCTGCGTTCGTCGAGTTCGCCGAGGGCATTGCGTAATTGCTCGTTGGCCTGATCCTGCCAATCATCGGCTTCAACGATATCGGAAGGGTCCGGAGTTGGACTTGGTAAATAGTGAGCCGGTGCATAGGCAACTTCTTCGTCGTCATGGGGCGTCGGATCAAAAGTCATGTCGTGCGCGGCGAGACGCTTCTCCATTTCTGTAACTTCCCGTGCGCTCACGCCCAGATCCGTGGCGATGGCCTGGGTTTCATCATGTGACAGCCAGCCGAGATATTTCTTGGACTTGCGCAGGTTGAAAAACAGCTTGCGTTGCGCCTTGGTCGTGGCTATTTTGACCAGCCGCCAATTCTTGATGACGTACTCGTGAATCTCGGCGCGAATCCAGTGCACCGCGAAAGACACGAGGCGCACACCGACCGCAGGGTCGAAGCGTTTTACCGCCTTCATCAATCCAACATTGCCTTCCTGGACGAGGTCGCCGAGTGGCAGACCGTAGCCGCTGTAACTACGTGCGATGTGCACAACGAAACGGAGCTGGGATAGAACGAGTTGCCGGGCGGCCTCAAGATCATCGTGCTCGCGGAAACGGCGTGCCAGATCTTGTTCCTCTTGCTGGCTCAGTATGGGGAACTGGCTGACGCCCTGTATATATGCGTCAAGGCTGCCTACCGGGCCGGCAAGAATCAGATCATGTTGGTGCGCTATTGTGGCTGTTGTCATAAAGCTTAATATCCTCCGCTGCATTAATTCTAGCACTCTGCTGATTAGAGTGCTAACAGCAGGATTAGTTCACCGCAGGGGTTGGGTAACAAAGTTGTTTTATAACAACGAGTTATACCCTAGGCTGGATATCTGACAGGTGTCTGCTAACGGCTATCCAGGCGCCCCCAAGGCCGGCCAGCAGACCGCCCGCAATCATCGTGAGCAAGGTAAGGCGATCCACACCGATCGGCTGGAACCCCCCCCCATACAATTTGACCAGCCGTTCAGCCGGTCCACTGATCACCCAGAGGCTGATACTCAGTAATAGTAGCGCGAAGACCGCGCCGCAAAGGCCATACCAAAACCCTGTGTAGAGAAATGGCCGGCGCACGAAGCCGTCGCTGGCGCCAAGCAGTTTCGCGACTTCGATTTGTGCCCGCCGATTCTGGATATCCAGACGGATTGTATTCCCGATGATAACGATCACGGCGCCCACCAGCAGGACAGCCGCAATCCAGACGGCCCGCCGTGCCAGTTCCAGGAATGCATTGAGGCGCTGGAGCCACTCCGTATCGAGCTTCACCAGGTCGACAATCGGTGTTGCAATGAGTTCGTCGTGAAGGTCCTGAAGTGCATCAGGCGTTGCTTCAGAATTTGGACGAATGACGACGGTATGTGGTAGCGGGTTATCATCCAGTGCGGCAAGAACTTCACTGAAGGCCGTGTTGCTCTGGAGCTCGGTCAGTGCCTGGTCAGCCGAGATCAGGCGCGCGGATTCCACAATATCCAGTTGAATTATCTTGTCTCGAAGTTGGGATGCGTCTTCGTCAGAGCTTCCTGGTTTCAGATAGACTGAAAAATCGCGTATGTCTTCCCAGCCTCCGGCTACAGCCTGTCCGTTTCTGACCAGCACGTTCAGTCCGGACGGCATCGCCAAAGCAATGCCAATAACGGTAATCGTCATAGCGCTGGCGACGGGTTGTCGCGTCATATTCCCGAGCGAGCCGATGCAGTTTTGTGCGTGGCGCAGGAAATAATTTTTAATCCATGTCATGGTGCGTGATGTACTAAGATATTCCGTGTTCGTCGGGTTGAATTTCACCATCTTCGAGCACGATACATCGCCCACCAATTTGTTGGAGTAACGCGAGATCGTGGGTTGCGATCAGCATCGTGACACCGACCTGGTTGAAGCGTTGAAACAGATTCATGATCTCCAGAGATAACTCCGGATCGAGATTGCCGGTGGGCTCGTCGGCTATGAGGAGTTTCGGTCGGGCGACGACAGCCCTGGCGATTCCGATGCGTTGTTGCTCGCCTGTGGACAGCTGACTCGGCGTATTTTTCTCGCGGTTCAGTAATCCCACGTGTTCGAGGGCGGCCCGCACGCGTGCGCGGATGTCACGTTGCGAGTAGCCGGCGATGATCATGGGTAACGCGATATTTTCAAAAACCGACCGGTCCTCTAATAGTTTGTGGTCCTGAAAAACCATTCCAATCTGGCGTCGGTGGCGCGGGATCCGGCGTGCGGGCAAGCGACTGATGTTGCGTCCGTCGACCAGAACCTGCCCGCGTGTCGGTCGTTCAAGCAGGCCTATCAGTTTAAGTAGTGTGCTCTTACCCGCGCCGGAACGTCCGGTAAGGAAAACCAGTTCGCCGGGATCGACCTGCAGTGACACGTTACGCAGTGCTTCGCGGCCACCTTCGTAGCGCTTCGTGACATTATCGAATCGAATCATTTGTGGTAGCCGGAATCAGTACGCCGGCTCGACCAGTGCCGCGGCAAATTGTTTTGCATCGAAAACACCCATATCGCCAATCCCCTCGCCGACCCCGATGAAGCGAAACGGCACATCAAGTCGTTCGGCGATCGCGAGTAACACTCCGCCTTTACCGCCGCCATCGAGTTTGGTCATTGTAATTCCCGTCAAACCAATCGCCTCGTGAAATTCAATCGCCTGATTAACCGCATTCTGGCCGAGACTGGCGTCGAGTACGAGCATCGTCTCGTGCGGCGAGGCAGGGTCCAGGCGTTTGGCGACGCGCACGATCTTGGTGAGTTCGGCCATCAGTCCGGCTTTGTTTTGCAATCGGCCGGCCGTATCGGCCAACAGCACATCGATACCTCGCGCCTTCGCCGCCTCGAAGGCGTCATAAATAACCGCGGCCGGGTCAGCACCGGCTTGCTGTGCGATTACCGGGACCTGGTTGCGCTCACCCCAGGCTTGCAGCTGCTCGACAGCAGCGGCACGGAACGTATCTCCGGCCGCGAGCATAACGCTGTAGCCTTGATCCTGAAGCATTTTGGCGAGCTTGCCGATGGTGGTTGTTTTGCCGGAGCCATTCACACCAACCATCAGGATCATAAAGGGACGCCCGGTTTCGGAGATGACCAGTGGCTGCGAGTGCTCGGCGAGTAAGTCTTCTACGGCATTCTGCAGGGCATCGCGTACCTCGGCTTCATCCTCGATGGATTTTGCACCGAGACGATGCTTCAGACTGTCAACAATGCGCTCGGCCGCCTCGATTCCGACATCGGCCAGTAGTAATTGAGTCTCCAGTTCTTCCGCCAGTTCCGCATCCAGTTTCCTCCCCACCAGTTTCAGTGATGGGATCAGACCTTTGTCGCCACCAAGTCGTCTCTTCAGTCGGCTGAAGAATCCGCCGCCACTCGCGTTGTTTTTTGACTTGTCGGACATGGCGCGCATGGTACCGGTTCGGGGGAAAATGAAAAAGGGGCCGGATTTATTTTCGGCAGGAACGGCATCACGAATGCAACACCTTTTTCCGAAAATAAATCCGGCCCCTTTTTCATCGAAATATACAGGTTGGTTTTTCTCTACAATGTTCGACATGTCAAAACGAAGTTCACCGGCGCGGCCGGGTAGTCTGCGCATTATCGGAGGCCGCTGGCGCGGGCGGCGGATAGTTCTGCCGTCACATGCGGATATTCGCCCGACCCCGGACCGGGTGCGGGAGACCTTGTTTAACTGGCTGACACCCGTGGTCGATGGTATGAGATGTCTGGATTTATTTGCCGGCTCCGGTGCCTTAGGGCTGGAAGCCATATCACGTGGCGCAGCCGAGACCTGGTTCGTGGAGAAGAGCGAGACCGCGGTTGTTCAGTTGTCCGACACCCTGCGGCGCTTGGAATGCCGTTCCGCCAGGGTGATCACTGGCGATGCATTGCGGTTCCTCCGACAGGAACAGGGTTGCTTCGATTTGGTACTGTTGGATCCGCCTTTCGATGCTATCGACCTTGCAAATTTGTGTACACTTCTCGAAGCTAATTGGCTGGCTCCCGAGGCATACATCTACCTCGAGATGAGTCGCGAGAATGCATTGCCTGCGATGCCGGCAAGCTGGTCAACGGTTCGCGAAAAAGAGGCCGGACAGGTACGCTTCGCTTTGGTAAAGCGGATTTTGACGACCCGGGAATAGGCCAAACGGGCCGGGTGAAAGTGCCGGTGAACGGCGTGTGAGTAAAGACGGAGGAGGTTAATCGATTGTCAGTCGGTGCAATGTATCCGGGGACCTTTGATCCCATAACCAACGGACATTATGAGCTGGTTCGTCGGGCATCAGGGTTGTTTGACAGGGTGATCGTTGCTGTTGCGGAAAGTCCTGGAAAGACACCCATGTTCGCCATCGATGAACGTATCGACCTGGCCCGACAGGTATTGGCCGACATAAGCAACGTTTCTGTCGAAGGTTACCGTGGCTTGACGGTGGAATACGCGCGGCAAAATAATCTTCGAGTTATCATCCGCGGATTGCGGGCGGTGACTGACTTTGAATACGAGTTTCAACTCGCCAGCATGAATCGACATCTGGAGTCCGGTGTAGAAACGGTGTTTTTGACACCAACCGATGAATATAATTTCGTCTCATCGACCCTGGTTAGAGAAGTCGCGTCTTTGGGGGGGAATGTGGATAAGTTTGTACACCCGATCGTTGCTGATGCCCTGCAAAAACATACGGCCAAATAGTACTCCGTCGAGGTAGTATTGATGGATTCAGAGCCTTGCAGGTGATCCAGGACCAGGCGCAGTCCGCAGGAAATGGAGTACTAAATTGATGAAAATGACAGCGCTCAATCGCATCGTTATCTGGTGCGTGATGGTTTGCGCGGCGGTGACCGTGAACGCCGCGGAACGGCCGGGCGAAGCGGGTATCGCGACTGCCCATCCACTCGCAACCGAGGCTGGGCATGAGATTCTTGCGGCAGGCGGGAACGCCTTCGATGCTGCTGTTGCGATCAGTGCGGCGCTCGGTGTTGTCGAACCTTTTGCTTCAGGTCTCGGTGGTGGGGCATTCTGGTTGCTGCATCTGGCAGATGACAGAACGGACGTGTTTATCGATGCACGTGAGGTCGCGCCTGCTGCCGCGACAGCGGACATGTTCCTCGACGAAAATGGTGAGCCGATCCGGGGCGCTTCGTACAATGGCCCGTTATCAGCTGGGATACCCGGGCAGGCGGCTGGTCTGGTGCACCTGGCCGGGAAATACGGACGCTTGCCACTGGCGACGAGTCTGGCTCCGGCGATTCGATATGCCGCGGAAGGCATTCCGGTACACAGACGCATGGGGCCGGGCCTTCGGTTCCGGCGCAAGGCCGCCGATCACTGGCCGGCCTTTGGAGAAGTTTTCTATCCGGATGGGGAACCGCTGCAAGAGGGGGAGTTATTGCATCAGCCTGATCTGGCTAACACGCTGCGGCGTTTTTCCGAGGGTGGTCGTGACGGTTTTTATACGGGCGAAACGGCACGTCTGTTGATAGATGGAAGTCGCGCCGCCGGTGGCATCTGGACTCTGCAAGACCTCGTCGATTACAAGGTGGTTGAACGCGAACCCATCGGATTCTTTTTTGGTCGCGTACGCATATTGTCCGCCCCGCCGCCATCCTCGGGCGGTATCGCCATTGCGAACATGTTGAACATACTGAAGGGTTATGACCTTAAAAAACTCGATGGCGTCACCCGCAAGCACCTGGTCATTGAGTCGATGCGCAGGGCGTACCGTGACCGCACTGAATTTCTTGGCGACACCGATTTCACGAAGGTTCCGGTGAAACGATTACTCGATGCGAATTACGCTGCGGGCCAACGCAGTTCAATTCGCGCTGACCGGGCAACGCCAAGTAACTCGTTGGCCGAGGCGGCACCGGTTCAGGCAATGGGCACGAGTACCACGCATTTTTCAGTACTGGATAAAGACGGCAATCGAGTTGCCGGTACGATGTCGATCAACAGCTGGTACGGGTCGGCCTTCATGGCACCGGGTACGGGCGTGATACTGAACAATGAGATGGATGACTTTTCGATCAAACCCGGCGTCGCCAACAGCTTCGGGCTCACGGGTTATGCGGCGAATGCGATTGAACCGAAAAAACGCATGCTGTCCAGCATGTCACCGACATTTCTGGAAGGCGAGCGCGGCATCGCGATTCTCGGGACACCTGGCGGCAGCCGTATTATTTCCATGGTCCTTTTGGCTTCGATGGCCTGGATGGAAGGCGCAAGCGCCCAGGAGATGGCCGATTTGAAGCGCTACCATCATCAATATCTGCCGGACGAAGTGACTTACGAGGAAGGTGCTTTTACGGAGCAGGAAAAGCAGGCGCTGGAAGCGCTTGGGCACACCCTGACCCGCAGCAGGCGGGCTTACGGGAACATGAATATCGTGACCTGGGATTTTGCATCAGGAAAAGTCGAAGCTGTGTCTGATTCCAGAGGCGAAGGCGAAGGTCGCGTCTACTAGCCCGTTCCCGCCGGACCCGGTTTTCTCGTTAATGCTGGCATTCAAGGCAATAAAAGGTTGATCGCTGGCCGAGTACGATTTGCCGGATTGGTGTTCGGCATCTCGCGCATGGTTCGCCGTCACGCCCGTAAACTTGTAATTCCTGGCGAAAATATCCCGGCCGGCCATCACCGTCGTAAAAATCTCTGAGCGTGGTTCCACCAACCCGAATCGAATCTTCAAGCACGGCTTTGATAGTCTGCGCCAGGGTCTCCATGCGTTCCGGTGCTATGCGGCCCGCCGCTCTTTTCGGATGGATACCGGCCATGAACAGGGCCTCACTCGCATAGATGTTGCCAACGCCGACGACGATCTGGCTATTCATCAAGTGCTGTTTGATCGAGATTTTACGGCCGCGGCTGGCCGCGTGCAGATACCGTCCCGAAAACGCTTCACTCAGCGGTTCCGGCCCGAGTTTTGCCAGCAAGGGATGGGCTGTCGGATCGTCGCCCGACCAAAGCAGGCAGCCGAACCGGCGCGGGTCATTGAAGCGCAGAATATCGCCGGAATCCATTCTGATGTCGTAATGGTCATGTTTTTGCACTGCAATATTCGACCGTACAATGCGCAGGCTGCCGGACATGCCAAGATGTATGATGGCTGAGCCGCCGGTTGTGAATATCAGAAGGTACTTGGCTCGGCGGGCAATACGCGTGATGGTTTGACCGGCCAGCCGGGCCTCGAGCCCCGTGGGAATCGGCCAACGCAGGCGCCGGTCGCGGACGATCACCTGATCGATCCGCCGGCCTGTCAGGCGCCCGGCAATCCCGCGCCGTGTAGTCTCAACTTCCGGTAATTCCGGCATTTTTTGGCCTTTCCGGCTCAGTCCGTTACCATTTTGCGAAGCGCGTCGTATTCACCATGTCGCATTTAGCATACAAACTGACTTGAGCGGATATGACATATTTCTTAGGAGCAGGTATTGTAAACGGCCTTGTAATCGTGTGAATTGGCGTCCTGGCCA
>PVMS01050159.1_pt1 | contig 10958 bp, 9 predicted proteins | sample 1853461 | NCBI WGS metagenome assembly PVMS01 (sample SAMN08582032, study PRJNA380276) | Marine sediment metagenome, whole genome shotgun sequencing project. | isolation source: ocean sediment barecode stripped | collected 2017
ATTGCCGGGGGGAGCGCGTCAGGCGGCGGTGGGGCACCGCGCGCACTAAGATTAAAGAGGAGCCATGCGGACCATCATCGAGCCCTTCAAGATCAAAGCCGTCGAGCCGATTCGCTGGACCACGCCGGAGGTTCGCCGCGAGCAGCTCGAGCGGGCGCACCACAATGTGTTTCTTCTGCCTGCCGAGGAAGTCCTCATTGACTTGCTGACCGACTCCGGAACGGCGGCTATGAGCACTCGGCAATGGGCGGCGATGATGGAGGGCGACGAAAGCTATGCCGGGAGTCGGAGCTTCCGGCGTTTCGAGACGGCGGTGAAAGCGGTCTTCGGCTACCGGCACGTGATACCGACCCATCAGGGTCGAGCTGCAGAGCGAATCCTCTTTGCCTGCACGTGCAAGAAGGGTGATGTGGTGCCCAATAACACCCATTTCGACACCACCCGAGCCAACGTCGAGTACGAAGGTGCGCAAGCGGTCGATCTGGTCATCCTCGAGGGGACAGACCCCGCGAGCCGTCATCCTTTCAAGGGGAACATGGACGTCGAGGCTTTGGAGTCCCTCATCGCGCGGGTCGGTCGGGCTCGTATCCCGCTGGCGATGTTGACGGTGACCAATAATTCCGGTGGCGGTCAGCCCGTCTCGATGGAGAACGTGCGCGCGGTGAGCGACGTCTGCCGCCGGCACCAAATCCCCCTATACTTCGATGCCTGCCGTTTCGCCGAGAACGCATACTTCGTCAAGGAGCGTGAGTCGGGTTACGGCGATCGGTCGCCCGAGCAAATAGCTCGTGAGATGTTTGCTTACGGAGACGGATGCACGATGTCCGCCAAGAAAGACGGTTTGGTCAACATCGGCGGCTTCCTCTGCACGAACGATGACGGCCTCGCCCAGCAGCAAGAAAACCTCCTCATCTTGACCGAGGGCTATCCGACATACGGCGGTCTAGCAGGTCGCGACTTGGAAGCGATTGCGGTGGGGCTGTACGAAGCTCTCGAAGAGGACTACCTTCGCTATCGCATCAACTCCACGGCCTATCTCGGCCGTCACATTGCGGACCAAGGCGTACCCATCGTCGAGCCACCGGGAGGCCATGCCATTTACATCGATGCTCGAGGTTTCTTGCCTCACATCCCGCCGGAGCAGTTTCCCGGTGTCGCGCTGGCGGGAGAGCTCTACCTCGAGGGTGGGATACGGTCGGTGGAGATTGGAACACTCATGTTTGGAGAGCACGCTCACATGGATCTGGTACGCTTGGCGATTCCCCGTCGCGTTTACACCCAGAGTCACATCGACTACGTAGTGGAGGCTATTCTCGATGTTTGGAAGCGCCGTCACCAGATCCGCGGTCTGAAGCTCACCTACGAGCAACCCTTCTTGCGACACTTTACCGCCAGGCTGGAGCCACTATGATCCTTCACGCCGGTAGTTTTCCGTGCGGTCCTGCCCACTTCTCGTCAAGTGTGAAGACGATGTCGATGGCGAGCTCCGGGTAGACCTTGGCGATCTCGCTGGCGATGCGCTCACGAACGGCATCGAGGTCGTCGAGGCAAACCGTCTTCTCGGATTCAGCGACGACGAGATGAACCAGCAGGTAGAAGGATCTTCCCACCCCTACCATGCGCAGCACGGTCCGTCGGATCGGCAGGCCTTCGGTGGCTGCTTCTAGCCTCGCCCGCACCTTGCTTTGAAATTTCGGCTCCGGTGCTCCCAGGAGGAGCTGGCGCAGGTTCTCCCGAATGATGGTGAAGGGAAGAGGCGCGGCGCAGGCGACCAGAGCAATCACGATGACCGGATCCGCATAGAGTGTATAAACCGCCCACTTCGTTCGCTCGATGAGCATCACGATGAGGAACGCGACGCACACGCCGGACGTGAGCAGGCCGTCGATGAGCCAGCTCTTGGCATCGGTCTCGACCAGGGGAGAACCCGTCTTCGCGGCGGTACGGCGCTGAATCGAGGCGATGATGAAGCAGCCTGCGGCTCCGACGACGGCGTAGAAAATAGCGTATCCGGAGGCAATAGGTCGCCCACCGTGCGTGAGCGCGTCAACCGCTGAGTAAAGGGCGAAGATCGCGAGGAAAACAATAATGAGCCCCTTGGCCAGGTTGACGAAAGGCTCGAAACTCGCATAACCGAACTGGAACTGCGTGTCGTCTGGCTGATTGACCAGGCGCGCCACCTTCAAGGTGACGAAACCCATTGCGAACCCGATCAGGGAGAAGAGCCCATCCAGCATGATGGCGTCGGATCGGGACAAGACGGCGAACAGGATGCCGAGTAGCGCCATTCCTGCGGCACCGACGATCGATAGCTTTAGAGCTCGCTCTTCCACCGCTTTACGTTCCTTCGTCCAGGCCGGAGCGATGTTACTACTAGAGGAGCCGAGCCGGAACCTTCCGCTGGTCACCGAGAGAACGTTTCGGCGTGGGTTCCAACGATTTCTTTGATGATTAGGCCACTTTCAGGTAGAATTGCCGGGTTTTGGGGGGGGTGAGAGCCTGGGGTTTCTAGAAGAATGACCACGCAAAAAAAAGAAGGTCTCGATGAGCAGCTTGTCGAACTGAACCATCTCTATGAGACGGCTCCGGTCGGCCTGTGCCTTTTGGATCGGGAGCTCCGTTACGTCCGCATCAACGAGAGACTGGCCGAGATCAACGGCAAACCGGTGTCGGAGCATGTCGGTCGCCTCCTTCAGGAAGTCATTCCCGAGATCGCTCCTAAGCTAGAGCCCGTGCTCCGCAACGTTCTCGAGACGGGAGAGCCGGTCCTGAACACCGACATCCAGGGCGCGACGTCGGCCGAGCCCGATGTCGAACATGACTGGCTGTGCAGTTACTTCCCATTGATTGGGGCGGACGGAACCGTACGGGGTATCACTGTGGTGGTTCAGGAGATCACCGAGTGGAAGCAGGCTCAGCGGGCGCTTCAAGAAGCCCGCCAGGAGCGCGAGAGACATGTCGAGGAACGAACCAGAGAGATTCAAGAAGCCAATCAGAGGTTGACGAGGGAAGTTGCCGAGCGCTTACAGGCCGAGCACAGGTTCAGGAGCCTTCTTGAAGCCACCCCCGACGCCATGGTGATCGCCGGACAAGATGGCAAGATAGTCCTGATCAACAACCAGACGGAGCGCCTCTTCGGTTACGCCCGCGACGAGCTGGTCGGTCAAGGCGTTGAAAAGCTCGTGCCCGAGCGCTTTCGAGATCGGCACGCGGGACACCGCGAGGATTACCACCGCGATCCTCTCCCCCGCCCAATGGGAGCCGGAGGAGAGCTCGCCGGTCGCCATAAGGATGGCCGCGAGTTCTCTATCGAGATCAGTCTCAGTCCCCTTCGCACGGAGGAGGGTTTGCTTACTATCGCGAGCGTCCGCGACATAACCGAACGGAAGCGCGCGGAACAGATCCTGCGCGAGAGCGAAGCGGCCCTCCGCCTCGGCAATGAGAAGATCCACTACCTTGCCGGCGAGCTCATCAACAGTCAAGAGAAAGAGCGCCGACGCATCGCTCTAGACCTACACGACGACGTCACTCAAAAGCTGGCGGCGTTGTCCATTGCTCATAGCAAACTCGAGAAGAAACTTTCACAACCCGCTTCGGTTATGCGTGAAACGATAGCCAACCTGAAGGAGCGGACGGCGGCGATCATCCTAGATCTGCGCCAGTTATCTCGGCAACTTCATCCAGCGGGCTTAGAGTATGTGGGACTGTCGGCTAGTTTGCGCTCCCTTTGCCAGGATTTCGGCGAAGACATCACGATCCAACTGGACGTTCCCGACTCGATCGGAACCGTTCCATCAGATGTTGCCTTGTGCCTGTACCGAGTAGCTCAGGAATCATTACATAACGTCAGGCGACATTCTGATGCCGCGACGGTGCACGTGAAGCTCGCAAGAGTGAAAGGCAGGCTGCGACTCGATATCTCCGATGACGGGGTTGGCTTCGATGTTGACGAGGCTAGGCGGAGTGGGAGCCTGGGACTGTTCAGTATGGAAGAGCGAGCCCGTCACTTGGAAGGCTCGTTCCGGATTCAGTCGAGACCCGGAGCGGGAACGCAGCTGGAGGTATTGGTTCCAGTGAGCAAGGGAAAATAACGAAATCCTAGTTCGGTGTCTTACTACCGCCGATAATTGGCCCTCTCCGCGTGTCTAGGACTGGTTGGCCCCTCCTCACCACCGCATCAGGCTTACTTTCCTCGCTCAGTTCGACGTGATAACTTGTGCGTTTCGGGAGGAGGCTTGCGGGTTCGAGGGATCCGAACGCGAGGGAGCGTAACGATGGCGAGACTCGAGAGGCTCTTGGTTTTCTTGGCGCTCAGCGTCGTCATGTGCGCTATCCCCCGAATCGTTTACTCCGCCTTCCCGGACAAGCCGATCCAACTCCTCGTCGGCCAAGGTGCGGGAGGAAGCACGGATACAGTGACCCGGACCTTTGCCGAGTTCCTCAGTCGGCATCTAGGCAGCCCGGTGATCGTCCGCAACATGGAAGGGGCGGGCGGAAGAATGATGCTGAGACACATGAGCTCCCAAGCTTCTGACGGATACACCTTGTGTATGGTGGTCACATCGTCGTACATCAATGTGCAGTTGCTCCGGACACCTAATTGGGATCTGAATGAATTCACCTACATCCAAGGAGTCGGAGGAGGCGATTCGAATGGGCTGATCGTCCCCTACGATTCCGAAATCGAGTCTTTCGCAGATCTAATGGCGCTCGGGAAGAAAGGGCCGGTCGCCATCGGCTCTACCGCCCCGGGATCGAATAGCTGGCTCTTGGGGGTCTTACTGAAGCAGCATGCTGGAAACCTGCGAATCAACCCCGTTCCCTTTGGCAGCGGCAGGGAGGCTTCGCTGGCGATTGCGGGGGGACACGTTCCCGTTGGAATCGTCAGCACGGTCAATATCCCCGACTTGCTGGAGCAGGACCAGGTTCGGGCGATAGCCGTATCCTCCCGCGAAAGACTGAGTTATCTTCCCGACGTTCCCACCTTCACGGAGCTCGGTTATCCCAACATCGTCACCGAAGCCAGGATGTATCTAGCTGCCCCCGCCGGGCTACCCGAAGACGTCAAGAAGATAGTGGAGGACGCCGCTCGAAAAGCGGTCGGAGATCCTGAGTTTCTGGCGCTCGCTGAGAAACAGGGTTTCTCGGTTCGACAGTTATCCGCGCAGGAAGCCGGGCAAGCTTTTGCGGAAGATTACAACAAGACGCAGGCCTTGTTGAAGGCAGCCGGTGAGATCGACTAGTACCGTTCCAACTAACCCCGATCCGAAACTCCGGAAATACGAGGCATCGGGACTAACCGCGCTGAGGACGGCGGCGGTTCCTGGCAGCGGCAAGGTTGAATTTGGCTAATCAGTCCCCAAGCGGCGCAAGTTGGAACGGTACTAGTACGTACCGACGGCGGCTATTCGATACCAGCAATGTCTTCCTGGGACTCTCGGTCGCCTTTTTCGTCGTCTTCCTCGTCAACACTTATGAGATGGAAGAGGCTAGCTCTTACTTGCTGCCACGCATGTTATGCATCTTTGGCATCGTCGTTGGTTCGATCAAGCTGTTCGTCGGTAACCTGAAGCCGCGGCGGGTGGACCCCGATGCGAGTGAAGAAGCGAGTGAGGAAGAAAGCGAGGGGAAGGGTCTTCACATAGGGTATTCCATTGTTTTTGTGGCTGCTTATTTTTTCTCCACGCTTTGGCTTGGGTTCATCCTGGCCACCGCGATCGCGGTTCTCGCGTTCTCCTACCTAATGAAGTTCCCACGGAAGAAACTGGCTATCGTTCTATCGGTTGCCATCCCGTTGATCTTGCATCTGGCGTTCGTCACGCTGCTTTCGGCCTCACTTCCTGCCGGAATTGTAGAGAATCTCCTTTTCTGAGGTTGGGGCGGATCCACGGTGTTGGAAGGAATTCTTCTTGCGTTGAGTCCACTCGGAATCGCGTGCATGCTGGCCGGTGGCACCCTCGGCTTGATCATCGGCATGCTACCTGGGCTGGGCCCCGTTTTCGGCGTGGCCTTGCTCTTGCCGTTTACCTTCTGGATGCCCGCTCATTTGGGGTTGGTTTTCTTAGCGTCGCTCTATTCCTGTTGCGTGTACGGTGGTTCGATACCTGCCATCCTGCTAGGTATCCCTGGCACGACAGGTTCCATCACGACCGTGTTCGACGGTCACGAGCTGGCCAAGCAAGGAAGGGCCGGCGTCGGCCTGGGACTCTCGGTGACGTCGTCGACGGTGGGCGGTGTCGTCGGCGTCGTTTCCTTGGGCGTCTTGGCTCCACTCCTGGCGGAGTTCGCGCTCACCTTCTCGCCTGCCGACTTCTTCACGCTGGCTGTCTTGGGATTGTCCATGGTGGCCGTCGCGTCGAAGGGCAACACCTCGGAAGGAATTGTGCTGGCGGCTCTGGGGATTCTACTGTCTTCAGTCGGCATGGATCGCATCACGGGCGACGATCGATTTACGTTTGGCATCGAATATCTCTCCGGCGGAATCCCATTCGTTCCCGCGGTGGTGGGCTTGTTTGCTTTGTCCCAAGCGTTCTTGTTGGCTGAGAAGGGTGGGAGAATCGCACGGCCGCCCCGTGTGACCGGTCATGTGAGCGAGGGAATCGCGGAAACTCTCAAACACCCCTTCGTGGTGCTCAAGAATGCCGTTCTCGGCGTCGTCCTCGGTGTCATTCCCGGAGTTGGCATCAACATTACGAACTTCATTGCATACCTTCTTCAGAAAAGGTCTTCGCGAGATCCCGACTCCTTCGGGAAAGGAAATCCATTGGGAGTCATCGCGCCGGAGGCCGCCAACAATGCGTGCGTGTCGGCCGAGTTGGTGCCAGCCTTCGCCCTAGGCATCCCCGGCGGGGCAACGGCGGCTATCTTCCTGGCAGCCATCTATTCATACGGGTTGAGGCCCGGCTATGCCTTCTTCAGCGAAGCGGGCCCGGTAGCCTGGGCCTTGGTCAGTGGTCTCTTCTTCGCGCAGTTCATCTTCTTCGTCCTCGGGGTGTTCGGAGCAAATTGGTTTGCCAAGGTGACTCTCGTTCCTCCGGCCGTATTGGTGCCGATCATCATGGCTTTGAGCTTCATCGGTGGCATCGTGGATAGGAGCATGTTCGCCGACGTCATCATCGTCTTGCTGTTCGGCGTTCTCGGCTACGTGCTGCAGAAAGGTGGTTTCCCGATCGCATGCTTGATCCTCGGTATGATTCTGGGGCCGCTGGTCGAGGAGAATTTCTATCGTGCTCTCATCATCAGCCAGAATGACTTCTCGGTGTTCGTGTCGTCGCCGATCAGCATCGCGCTTTGGATCGTGATGGCGATAGTCTTCCTCTGGGGTTTCGTCCCGGTTTCGGACTGGGTCAAGAAGTTGAGGGCAAAAAGGAGCTCGTAAATCGCAGTCGTTGAGCGTTGTTTAGGTCTTGCCAGAGTTGGTAGAATCCGATAGGTAATGAAGAAACAGTCGGTCGAAGTCAGAATCAACGGGCAGATGTACCAAGAGGACGTCGAGCCCCGTCTGCTCCTGATCCACTTCTTGCGAGAGGTGGCCGGTTTGACCGGCTCTCATGTCGGTTGCGTGGTTGGGGAGTGCGGCGCGTGTTCCGTTCTGGTCGATGGGCGCCTGGTCAAGTCCTGTCTGATGCTGGCGATTCAGGCAGATGGTACCGAAGTGACTACGGTGGAAAGCCTGGCGAAAAACGGCAAGTTGCACCCTTTGCAGGAGTCGTTCGTAAAGCATTTTGCAGTGCAATGCGGTTACTGCACGCCCGGTTTCCTGATGGCGAGCTACTACCTGCTCAGCCGGAATCCGAATCCCACCGAGGAAGAAATCAGAAGGGATCTGTCCAGCAACCTTTGTATGTGCACGGGGTACACGCAGATCGTGAAGGCGGTGAAGGCGGCCGCGGCAGCCTGCAAGGAAGACGGGGAGGTAGATGGGCGAGCAGCGGTTCATCGGTAAGAGCGTCCGAAGCAAGGAGGCTCCCCGTCACGTCACTGGTGGCGGGCGCTTTACGGATGATCTGTCTTTTCCTGGGCTCCTTCACGCGGTCATTCTGAGGAGCCCTTACGCGCACGCTCGCATCCGCTCCGTAGATACGTCGGCGGCTCTGAAAATGCCCGGCGTCGTGGGAGCCCTTGGGCCGGATGACGTGAAAGACCTTTCCAAGCCTTTCAAGCCAGGTCGATACGCGGCCGGCCTGCGTGTGACGATCCTGGAGTACGCCAGTGCCGTCGATAAGGTGCGGTATGTCGGGGAGCCCGTTGCCATGGTGGCCGCCCGAACGCGAGGCCAGGCCGAAGACGCCGCGGAACGCATCGAAGTCGACTACGAGCCGCTACCGGTTGTCACCGACGCGGGCGCTGAGGCCGCAAGGGCCTCTGAGGCCACTGAGAAAAGTCCCGCGCTTCTTTACGAAGAGTTGGGCACCAACATGCCCTGGCAAGGCGTGGTGTCCTACGGCGACGTGGACCAAGCCTTTAAGGAAGCGGAGCGGGTCATCAAGCATCGCCTGAAGATTCATCGTTACAGCTCGACACCCTTGGAGCCGTTTGCCTGCATTGCGGACTACGACCGCGCGACGAAACATCTGACCACCTGGTGCAATGCCCAGTCGCCCGAGGTGATCTATGAGGCTCTGACAGAAGCTCTCCAGCTCGAGCATGTGCGGATTTTGATCCCGGATATCGGAGGAGGATTCGGTCAGAAGATCCACCTCATCCGAAAGTACGTCTTGCTGACCAGTCTCATGGCCGTTCATACCGGCCGACCGGTCAAATGGATCGAGGATCGCAGCGAGCACATGATGGCGGGAGGGCATTCCTGTGAACAGGAGTTCGAGGTGGAAGCGGCCTTCCGCAACGACGGAGAGGTGCTAGGACTGAAAATTCTCGATACCGACGACGTCGGCGGGTCGATCAGCACGCTCACCATTCACTTCACCAACAAGCTGAACAACCTCTTTAATACGTATGCTGTCAAGAATCTGCGTCTCGAGGGTCGTTCCATCGTCACCAATAAGTGTCCGGTCGTTCCCAATCGCGGGATCGGCAAGCCGGGAATGTGTTTCATCTGGGAAAGAACGATGGATCGGATTGCCCAGGAACTAGGCGTGGATCCTGCCGTCGTGAGATTCAAGAATCTCGTTCCCGCCGACGCGTTCCCCTACACCACGCCCAACGGCAACATCCATGGCAGCGGGGAATACGCGACTCTTCTCGAGAAAGCACTGAAGAATATCGACCACCCAGCGGTACGGAAGCAGCAGGAAAAAGAGAGAAAAGCGGGTCGTCTCCTCGGGATCGGGGTCGTGATCGGCCTTGAGCCCGGCGGGCGAAACGCCGCCCGAGACATGGCGATCTTTCCCGAGTCCAAGCGGATACCCGGGGCCGGCGGCGTGGAAGGGGCGACCATCAAGCTCGAGAAGAGCGGTAGGATCGCCGTTTCGCTGGGATCTCCGAGCTGTGGTCAGTCCCATGAAACGGCGGCAGCCCAGATTGCCGGTGAAATACTCGGCGTTTCTCCGGAACATGTTTCGGTGGCCACTCCTTTCGACAGCGCCGTCTCGCCTTGGGGAGTCTCTGCTTCCAACAGCGGCAACAATTTCCATCTCTACGACGTGGGCGCGGTCCACGGCTGCGCGACGCGGCTGCGCGAGAAAGTCCTGACACTGGCCGCTCATTTGCTGAAGTCGAAATTGGAGGATCTGCTGATCGACGAGGGAACGGTCTCCGACTCGAAAGCAGCCGAGAAGAAGATCACGTTCGCCGAACTTGCCAAGATCGCTTACGGCAATCAGTCCCTCTTGCCAGATCACTTCGAGCCGGGGCTCCAGGCGACCTATTACCATAGCTTCCCCCATGCCGATCCGATGATGGTACCCGACAAGCAGGGCCGGGTTCGCGCCCAATACACGTTTTCAGCTGCCGCTCACGCTGCGGTCGTCGAGGTCGACCCGGCGACCGGCCGCGTCCGGGTCCTGCGCTACGTCATCGTGAGCGACAACGGAACCCTCATCCATCCGGATGTGGTCGACGGCCAGATCTACGGTTCGGTAGCGCATGGTATCTCGGTGGCTCTTGGCGAAGGCTTTGTCTACGATGGCGAAGGTCAACTCATGACGCTGACGCTTCTGGACTATGGGAAGTCGACGACCCTCGAGACCCCAAGCGTCGAGATCGAGCATCACCCCGTGCCCGATCCGTTTACCACACTGGGTCAGAAGGCAGCGGGTGAGGGGGCCGCCATTCCATCGCCGGCTGCCATAGCGAGCGCGGTAGAAGACGCCCTGCAACCATTCGGACTTCGCGTGGAGGAGCTGCCGCTTTCACCGGAGAGGGTGTGGCATCTTATTCAACAGGCTCAATAGGCTCAACAGGTCAAAGCTTCGGCTTGACGGAGAAGGACTTGATGACACGCATCAGAATCAACGGATTCGAGATTGACTACAAGGTAGCGGGTTCCGGCAGGTCGCTCGCGCTGGCCCATTCTCTGGGCATGGCGGGCAGCATTTTCGATGCCATGCGTCCCCTGCTCGAAAGTCGAGCGCAGGTTGTGACGTGGGATGCGAGAGGCAATGGAAACTCTCAGAAGCCGGCCACCGGTTGGACCATCGAGGACCTGGCGTCTGACCTGAGCGGATTGCTCGAGCATCTGGGTATCGATCGAACCGTGGTCGGAGGGCTGTCGATGGGGGGGGTGCACCGCCATCGCTTACGCGGTCGCTCACCCGGAAAAACTAGACGGCCTCATCTTGATGGACACGACGGCCGGCTATGGGGAAGAAAAGCAAGACGCGTGGGAGCAGAGAGCCAAGAACGCCGAAACCAAAGGAATGGAGCCGGTCGTGCCTTTCAATCAGCCCCGGTGGTTCAGCAGCCAGTTCTTGGAGTCCAGTCCGAAGAGAGTCGACGCCGTAGCCCAGATACTGCTGAACAACGACACGCCTTCGTACGCCGCGTCTTGTCGGGCCCTA
>PVMS01154794.1_pt1 | contig 10958 bp, 9 predicted proteins | sample 1853461 | NCBI WGS metagenome assembly PVMS01 (sample SAMN08582032, study PRJNA380276) | Marine sediment metagenome, whole genome shotgun sequencing project. | isolation source: ocean sediment barecode stripped | collected 2017
GGGAGGCGCAGGTCGCTGGCGTCGCGCTCCACGCCCGCGGGGCACTGCGTCATCAGCCCCGACTTTCCGCCGACGCAGACGATGGCGACGTCGGCGCGACGAGCGACGTCGACCGCGGCGGCGAAGTCGGTGTCCTCCGGGTCGCGGATGTCGCAGCCCCGCGCGGTGTGGATGGCCGTGCCCGGGAGCGCCGCGCGGATTCCTTCGAGCGGGGTTACGTGGGGGGTGAAGTGCGGCCCGGCGGCGAAGGCTCCGCCCGATTCGGGCAGGACGTCGGCGCCGGGGGCCGAGGAGTCGGCGCCGGCCTGCTGATAGACGATCTCGGCGTGGGCCGGGTAGTGGTAGTCGCCCTGGAGCAGGCGCGGGTCGTCCGCGGCTGGGCCGATCACGGCAACCGCATCGAGGTCGCGCGAGAGGGGCAGGGTGCCGTCGTTGCGGAGCAGGATCAGCGAGGCGGTGGCGGCCCGCCGCGCCAGCGATCGCTGCTCGGCGGTGTCGAAGCGCGCCGCCGCAGCCGCGGCGTCGACGGTCGGCCGTTCGAAGAGCCCCAGGCGAAGCTTCGACGCGAGAACTCGCCGCACCGAGCGATCGACGACCGCCATGTCCACGCGTCCGTCCTCGATCGCCCGCTTCAAGGGGGCGCCGTAGCAGCTCAGCGCCGGGAGCTCGAGGTCGAGCCCCGCCTCGAGGGCCTGACGCGCCGCCTCTTCGGGTTCGGCGGCGGTGCGGTGGTGGCTCATCAGAAGCGACACCGAGAAGTAGTCGGCGACGACCAGGCCGTCGAAGCCCAACTCCTCGCGGAGCAACGCATCCAGGAGGTCTGCCGACCCGGCGCAGGGGATTCCGTCGACCGAGCTGTACGAGTTCATCACCGATGCCAGGCCGGCGTCGCGGATCGCCGCGGCGAAGGGCTCCGCGTACACCTCGCGCAGCTCGCGGGGGCCCAGCTGCACCGGGGCGTGGTTGAGGCCGCCTTCCGGCAGGCCGTAGCCGAGAAAGTGCTTGCCCGTGGCGATCACGCCCTGGCGCAGGTCTTTGCCCTGGACCCCGCGTACGTAGGCGGCGCCGAGCGTGCCGGCGAGCACCGGGTCCTCGCCGTAGGTCTCCTCGACGCGGCCCCAGCGCGGGTCCCGGGCGATGTCGAGCACCGGCGCGAGGGTGTGTCGCGCGCCGACGGCGAGCATCTGCTGCCGGATCACGTCGCCCACCTCCTGGACCAGCTCGGGGTCCCAGCTGGAGGCCAGGCCGATGGCCTGGGGAAAGACCGTGGCATCCCGGGCACAGAAGCCGCCGGTCGACTCCTCGTGCACTACGGCGGGGATTCCGAGGCGCGTCTCCTCGACCAGGAAGCGTTGGATCTCGTTCATCAGGGCGGCGCTTGCCCGCGGCCGCAATCCGGTGGAGGCGCCGATCCGCGTCACGTGTCCGATGCCGTGGGCCAGCTGCTCCCGCGCCGCGTCGCGATCGAAGCGATCGTCCTTCACCAGCGACGTGATCCAGACGCCGCCGAGCTGCGCCAGCTTCTCGTCCAGGCTCATGCTCGCCAGGACTGCGTCGACGCGCTCCGAGACGGAGCGGGGATCGTCGGAGTGACTCGATTCCGACATGGAGCGACCGTTCGCTTCAGTCGTTCTTGGGCTCGGCGGTGCGGTAGTCGCCGAACTTCTCGTCGCGGTTCTGGAGCGCCTTCGTCAGCCCCTGCTGCTCCCGTTGCTCCATGAAGGCGTGGAAGCTCGCCTGGTGGGTGCCGAGGGCGCAGAGCTCGGTGCCGACGCGCAGCGCGGCGCGAATGCCCATCACCTCCATCTGCCGGTGGACGGTGCGCTTGTTGAGCTGCACGATGTCGGGCGGGAGCTGGGTGATGCGCTCGGCCATCTCGAGCACCCGCGCTTCGAGCTCGGCCTCGGGATACGCGCGCGTGGCCCAGCCGAGCTGCTCCGCCTCGGTGCCGGAGATCGGGTCGCCGGTCACCATCATCTCCATGGCGCGACGCATGCCGACCAGCCACGAGTGGAACTGCATGTCGGGCACGCCGAAGCGCACCGCCGGGTAGCCGATCTGTGCGTCCTCGGCGACGTAGACCAGGTCGCAGCCCGTGGCGAGCTCGCTCCCGCCGGCCAGGCAGTAGCTGTGGACCTGGGCGATCACCGGCTTGCACAGGTCCCAGATTCCCATCCAGCCGTCGATCACGTGGCGGGGCCACTGGCCGTCGCCGCCGGCGGTGAAGTAGGGCAGCTCCTGCCCCGCGTTGCCGTCGCCCAGCTCGTAGCCGGCGGAGAAGCACTTACCGGCGCCCCGGATGATCATCACGCGGACCTCGGGGTCGCGGTCCCCGATCTGGAGCGCGGCCATCAGCTCGCCTCGGAGCTGGTGATTCAGCGCGTTGCGCTTCTCCGGGCGATTCAGGGTGATGCGCCGTACGCGCGGGTGGGGATCGTCGGTCAGGATCAGCTCGGCCATGGGGACATCTCCGGCGGCGTCGGGCTCGGCGGCGCTTCACCCGGTGTCTGCGAGATCATCGGGGGTCGGCTGCGCTTCGCCCGGGTGGGAGCGCGACGATAGGGATACAATGCCGGCCCCGCACGAAGGAGCGCGCCCCGGGTGGACGTCCTGAAGCTGATCGCCGGTGTCATCCTCCTGCTCGGGGGCGGTGAAGCCGTCGTCCGGGGCGCGGCCGCCGTGGCGAGAAAGCTCGGCGTGTCCCCGCTGGCGATCGGGCTCACGGTCGTCGCCTTCGGCACCAGCGCGCCTGAGCTGGCGGTGAACGTGACCGCCGCGTTCCAGGGACAGTCGGACCTCTCCTTCGGCAACATCATGGGGTCGAACCTCGCCAACATCGGACTGGTGGTCGGCTGCTGCGGCCTGATCCGGGCGCTTCCGATCAAGAGCATCGTGGTCGCCCGGGAGATCCCGATGATGCTGCTGGCCACGATCGTCACCGTGGTGATGGCCCTCGACCGCCTGGTCGACGGCGACACTCCGAAGCTCGACCGGGGCGACGGCATCCTGATGCTGCTCTTCTTCTCGGTCTTCCTCTTCTACACCGTCGGCGAGCTTCTGCGTCAGCGGGCCGAGCACCCGAGCCTCGAGGACCTGGTCGCCAGCGAGATCCCTGGCGCCGGGCCGGGTGTGGCCATGGCCCGGGACAGCCTGTTGACCCTGGCCGGCTTCGGCGCGCTGCTCTACGGGGCCGGTCTCACCGTGGACGGCGCGGTGTCGCTGGCGACGGTCCTGGGCGTCCCGGAGGTGGTGATCGGCATCGGGGTGGTCGCCATCGGGACCAGCCTCCCCGAGCTCGCTGCCGGGGTGATGGCGACGCTGCGCGGGCACATGGAGATCGCCATCGGCAATGTCGTCGGCTCCAACATCTTCAATCTGCTGCTGGTGCTCGCCATCACCGTTTGCATCCGGCCTCTCGAAATACCGAAATTCGGCATGATCGACCTCGCGGCCGTCGGCACGCTGTCGGTAGCGTTGCTCGTCTTCTCCCTCACGAACTACCGCCGCATCCTCCGGGCGGAGGCCGGGGTCCTGCTGCTGCTCTACATCGGCTACATCACCTGGCGCTCCGGCTTCGCCCCGGTTTGAGGCAGCGCGGTGACGGCAGGGCTCGAGCGCTTCGATTTCGCCTTCGACGAGATGCCCGGGAACGAGCTGCACGATGTGCTGCGCGAATTCCGCGACGAGGGGCCGGTGGTGCCGACCCGCTTCCTGGGGCTTCCCGCCTTCGTGATCGCGCGCCACGACGCATTGTTGGAGGCCTTCAGCGACAACGAGCGGTTTCCTCCTCATCGCATGTACCAGGCGTCGTTCGAGGGGGCGATCGGACGCAGCTTCATCTCGGAGCCCGATCCCGCGCGGCACCGCCTCTACCGCAAGCTCGCGACGCCTGCCTTTCGCTCGCGCGCGGTGGCGAGCTACGAGCGGGAGGGGCTCGCCGCTCTGGCCCACGAGCTGATCGATGGCTTCTGCACCCAGCCGGAGGTCGACCTGATGGCGGGGTTCGCCTCGCGCTTCCCCTACCTGGTGATCACGCGGCTGCTGGGCCTGCCCCGGGACCGCGAGGAGGAGTTCCACGGCTGGGCCCTGGGCCTGTTGCGCTTCCGGGACGATCCGGAGCAGGGCCGCCGCGCCGGGGAGGAGCTGACCCGCTTCCTCGCGCCGGTGGTCGAGGCGCGTCGGCGTGAGCCGCGCAACGACGTGATCTCCGAGCTGGTGCAGGCCGAGGTCGAGGGACGCAAGCTCACCGACGAGGAGGTCTTCGCCCACGTCCGCCTGCTCTTTCCCACCGGCGGCGAGACCACCCACGGCTCCCTCGGAAACCTCCTGTACGCGCTCTTCACCCAGGGCGATGCCTGGGCCCGGGTGCGGCGCGATCCCGCCCGCGCCGAGGACGCGGTGGACGAAGCGCTGCGCTGGGAGACGCCGATCGCGGTGCTGCCTCGGATGTCGGCGAGCCACCCGGTCCGCTTTTACGGCGTCGACCTGCCGGCCGATTCGTGGGTGCTCTTCGCCATCGCGGGGGCCAATCGGGACCCTGCGGTGAATCCGGAGCCGGATCGCTACGACCTCGACCGGGCCAAGCGGGAGCAGCTCACCTTCGGCCGCGGCATGAAGAGCTGTCCGGGAATGCACCTTGCCCGCCGGAACATGATCGTAGCCCTCCAGGTCCTGATCGAGCGGCTCCCGGACCTCGCGCTGATCGACGCCGGCGAGAGCCGTCCGAGGCGCACGGTGCTGCGCTGCCCCGACGCGCTGCGGGTGCGAAATCCCGCCGCGCGCGTCCTCCGCTCCGCGTAGGCTTGCTCGATCGCGTCGCTCGATCCGACGCGAGAGGCGGTACCCTGGTGCGTCCCAGCAGGAGGCGCAGCATGGAACCGATCAGCGACGACGCCCTGGCGGAGCTCAAGGGGCGCTTCCGGCGCTTTATCGACGGCGAAGTCTTCCCGGCCGAGGCGGCCCTCGCCGGCGACGACGACGCGGCGCGTCGGGTGCTGGACGACCTCAAGCGCCTGGCGAAGGAGCAGGGCCTTTGGGCCCTGGGCCACCCGGAGGAGATTGGCGGCGGCGGGCTGCCGTTCCTGGCGTTCGTCCAGCTCAATGAGGTGATCGGCCGCTCCCACTGGGGACAGATGGCGGTCGGCTCGATCTCCATGCAGGACTCGATCATGCTGCAGCGGTACGGGACCCCGGAGCAGCAGCGCCGCTGGCTCGCCCCGCTAGTGGCCGGGGAGATCTATCCCTCGGTCGGCCTCACCGAGCCCGAGGTCGCCGGATCAGATCCCACGCTGATGCGGACGAAGGCGCGGCTCGAAGGGGACACCTGGGTGATCGACGGGCACAAGTGGTTCACCTCCGGCGCCAACCGGGCCGCCTTCACCACCGTATTCTGCGAGACCGAGCCCGACGCAGAGCGCCACGCCCGCTTCTCCTCGATCATCGTCCCCACGGACACGCCGGGCTACGAGATCGCCCGGGTCGTTCCGACCATGGGCGGGACCCACGGCGGACACTGCGAGGTGTGGCTGAAGGACGTCCGGGTGCCCCGCGAGTACCTGTTGGGTGGGCGCGGGCAGGGCTTCGTGGTGGCGCAGAAGCGGCTCGGCCCCGGCCGCATCTTCCACTGCATGCGCTGGCTCGGCCAGGCCCAGCGGGCGTTCGAGCTGATGTGCGAGCGGGCCAAGGAGCGCTTCTCCCACGGCTCCGTGCTGGCCGAGAAGGGGGAGATTCAGCGCTACGTCGCCGAATCGGCGGCGGAGATCCACGCCGCCCGGCTGATGACCCTCGATGCCGCGCGCCGCATGGACGCAGGCGACGAGGCGCGGGTCGAGATCTCGCTGATCAAGTTCTGGGGCGCGCGCATGCTCCACAACGTGATCGACCGCGCGATCCAGGTCCACGGAGCGCTCGGACTCACCTCCGACACCCCCCTCGACCACATGTACCGCGAGGCCCGCTACGCCCGCATCTACGACGGCCCCGATGAAGTCCACCGCATGGTCGTCGCACGCCGCCTGCTCCGCGACCCCATCCACGCCGCCCCCTGGTCCTGAGAACGCCGTCCCCGTTCTTTCGGGTGGTTTCGTTTCGCGGCTGGGCGGTCAGGCCTTCATCTTCTCCAGCATCGCCTTCATCTGGGCGTGGAGGAGGTTGACGGCCTGCAGGGGGCGGATCATCACCTTGAACTCGACGATCTGGCCTGCTTCGTTGCAGGTGAGGATGTCGACGCCGTTGACGTACTTTCCTTCGAGCTCGGTTTCGAACTCGAGAATGGCGTGGTTGCCCGCCAAGGTCTCCTTCACGTAGTGGAACTTCGAGTCCGAGCTCAGGCTCTCGGTACCCGTCTTGCCCTCGTTGAAGGTGTTGGCGGCCGCGCCCAGGTAGAGCTTGGTCAGCTCCTTGCCCTTCTGCGGGGTGAAGACGATCGGGGAGTAGAAGACGCAGTCGTCGGCCAGGAGCTCGTCCAGGCCGCCCGGGAACTTCCCCCGGAGCTGCAGATGCCAGTTCTCGACGGTTTTCTCGATCATGGGTGCAGTGTAGGGAAGGGCCGGGCATGCTACCGCCCGTCCTGGCAAGACCGGGGGCCCAGGCCGGAACGTCGCGTCGCCAGAGAGGGAGGCGGGGGGAGTGCATGAAGCGGTTTGCGATCGGGTTGCTCGGGCTTCTGGTGGTGGTGTTCGTGCTGGGCTACGCGCTGCGCGAGCGGATCACGCTGCGGCTGATGAATCGGGTGGTCGCGCAGAACATGGCCACCAACCTGCTCGACGAGCTGCCGGACGGTCTCCACGTGGCACTCTGCGGCGCGGGCTCGCCGCTTCCGGATCCCAAGCGCTCCGGGCCGTGTACGGCCATCATCGCGGGCAAGCGCCTCTTCGTCGTCGATTCTGGCGCCGGGTCGTCCCGGGTGCTCTCGCGCATGCGCCTGCCCCAGGGACGCATCGACGGGATCTTCCTGACCCACTTCCACTCGGACCACATCGACGGCCTCGGTGAGCTGCTGATGCAGCGCTGGGCGAACGGCGGAAACCCCGCCCCCGCCTCCGTCCACGGCCCGACCGGCGTGGGCGAGGTGGTGGAGGGCTTCAACCTCGCCTACCGCCACGACGACGGCTACCGGGTCGCGCACCACGGCGCAGACATCCTGCCGCCGAGCGGTGCCGGCGCGGTGGCGCGGCCGTTCTCCGTTCCCGCTGCCGGGAAGGGAACGGTGGTGCTGGACGAAGGCGGGCTCGTGGTGACGGCCTTCGTCGTCGACCACAGCCCGGTGCGTCCGGCCGTCGGCTATCGCTTCGAGTACGGCGGGCGCTCGGTGCTGGTGAGCGGCGACACGAAGAAGGACGCCAACCTGCAGCGCTTTGCCGAGGGGGTGGACCTGCTGGTCCACGAGGCACTCGCGCGGCAGCTCGTCGAGGTGCTGAACCGGGGCGCGGAACGGGCCGGGCGGCCGCGCCTCGCCAAGATCACCCACGACATCCTCGACTATCACACCAGCCCGGTCGAGGCAGCCGAGATCGCCCGGGACGCGAACGTGGGGCACCTGCTCTACAACCACATCGTGCCGCCGCTGCTGCTGCCGCCGATGGAGGGGATCTTCCTCGAGGGGGTCGACGAGGCCTACTCCGGACCGGTCACCCTGGGCCGGGACGGCACGTTCGTCCGGATGCCGGCCGGCTCGGATGTGATCGAGGTCGACGAGCTGCTCTGAAACGCCCGGCGCGGACGGGCCGTGGGTGAAGCTGCGCGCGCGCTGCGGTGTCCGAGGTCACACCACCGGGCGCGAAGGCCGGCCGATGGGAAGCCGAAAGGAGCTCCCATGGCGCGCGTCTTCCTGGCGATCCTGCTGGTTCTGGCTCTCTGTGGCTCCGCCGCCGCTCGCGACCTCTTCCAGGGGTTCGTCGCGGTCGGCGGGGGTACGCCCGGAAGCGTCGGAACCAACAAGGCTCGCAACATCCCCGATCTCTTCGACACCTCGGCGCTGACGCGGATCGAGCCGGGCTACGACACCTCCCAGGCCGTCGCCGCGGTGCTCGACCTGCGCGGCCTCGAGGCCTCGCTGAGCTTCGATGCGCGCTCGAACCAGCTGCAATTCCAGGTCCCGGGGGCCGGGATCGACGTGAGCTTCGATTCGAGCAGCCGCGACGCCGCGCTGGCCGACTTCGAGTCTTGGCTCGAGGGTGAGTTCGGCTCGGCCTCCGCATCGGGCTCCGCAGCTACGAACTTCCTTCAGGCGCTCGTGGCCGAGTCCCCCGTCGACCCCATCGCCGGCAACCCGAACAGCCTCCAGTCCCGCATGTTCGACGCAGACTTCCGCATGGGTACGGCCGGTGCGATCGGGGCCTACGGCGATGGCGGCGTCATGCCCAGCGTGGGCGGGCTCAAGCTCGGCGGCGGCTACGCCAAGGCGGACGCCTACCCCCAGTACGCCATCGAAGTTCCGCTCCACTACCGCATTGGCCTGGGCGAGAAGTTCGGCGTGGCGCTGGACCTGCCGCTGGCGGCGACCTCGACCCAGGGAGCCTGGACGCTGCTGGGCTCCGGGGCGCTGGGCGTCCACGTGAGCCCATTCTCCGGGTGGACGCTGACGCCGGCCATCCGGGTGGGCGGTGCAGGCTCGGTAGACCTGGGCGGCCTTGGCGCCATGGTCTCGGGCAGTCTCACCAGCCACATCCGCGTACCGTGGGGGCCCTTCGCCTTCGGCATGGGAAACATGGGCGGCTTCGCCAGCACGATCGACGGGATCGAGGTGGCGGGCTACAGCCTCCGCTACGACCTCCAGAACTGGAACCTGCGCAACGGGATCTACGGCGAGATGGCGCTGGGCTCGGAGATGCTGGGCACCGGGCTGGCCGTGCGCCTCGGCGTCAGCGACGCGCGCTTCTTCGGCGACGAGCTGTGGCTCGACTCCTACCAGGAGATCGGCGCCGCCCTCGCCGGCGGGCTGCCGTTCGGCGGCTTCCAGGTCGGCCTCAACTATCTGATCGGAAAGAACTACAACGGCATCAACGCCACGGTCGGGCTGCGCTTCTGACGGGCCGGGTGGCGGGCCGCGTGGGTCTGCGCTTCTGAGGTACCGTCGCGAAGCCTGAGAAGGGGGCTCCGATGACCGATCCGCTGGCGAAGTGTTTCAGCGAGGCGCGCCTGGGCGGCCTCACCCTGCGCAACCGCCTGATCAAGGCCGCGACCTTCGAGGGCAAGAGCCCCGGCGGACAGGTGAGCCCGGAGCTCGTCCGACTGCACGAACGCGTGGGCGAGGGCGGCGTCGCGATGACGACGATCGCGTACTGCGCCGCCGAGGCGGACGGTCGCATCCACGAGCACATGATGTTCATGCACGAGGGCGTCCGCGCCGGGCTCGAGGACCTGATCGCGCGCGTGCACGCCACGGGCGCGAAGGTCTCGGGTCAGCTCGGTCACTGCGGCAACTTCTCGAAGAACCGCGATTTCGAGGGCCGCCGGCCCCTCGGCCCCTCCCGGGGGCTGAACCCCCTGGGCCTCAGCTACGGGCTGCCCTTCGCCGGCGCCCTCAGCCAGGCGCAGATCCGCGAGCGGGTCACGACCTTTGCGCGGGCAGCGGCCTTCATGAAGTCGGTCGGCTTCGACGCGATCGAGATCCACTTCGGGCACGGCTATGGCATCAGCCAGTTCATCAGCCCCCGCACCAACAAGCGCAAGGACGAGTACGGGGGGCCACTCGCGAACCGCATGCGCTTCGGCCTCGAGACGCTGGAGGCCGTGCGCCGGGAGGTGGGCGACGACTTCCCGCTGCTGGCGAAGATCAGCATGAGCGACGGCGTGGCGGGGGGCACCAGCTACGACGACGCGGTCGAGATCGCCGCACTTCTCGAGAGCGCCGGGATCGACGCCATCATCTGCAGTGGCGGCACCAGCAGCATGAACCCGATGCTGCTGTTCCGCGGCGACAGCATGCTGCCGGGGCTGCTCGCCCAGGAGAAGAGCCGCCTGATGCGCTGGGGCATGAGGCTCGCCGGAAAGTCGATGTTCAAGGAGTACCCGTACGAGGAGACGTACTTCCTCGAACAGGCCCGGCGCCTCCGTGAGCGGGTGCAGTGCGGTGTCTGCTACATCGGCGGCGTCTGCAGCAGCGAGAGCATCGCGCGGGTGATGTCTGACGGCTTCGACTTCATCCAGCTGGGCCGCGGGCTGATCTTCGATCCGGACTTTCCGAAGCGCGCCGCTGCGGACCCGGCGCACGTGAATGGCTGCACCCACTGCAACCGCTGCGCCACGCTGATCGAAGCGCCCGGCGGCATCCTGTGTCCGTTGAAGCCGGGCAATTTCGTTCACGGCTGAGGTCGCCCCGGGTCCGGGTCTTCGGTATGCATCCAGGACGATGGGGTCGCGAGAGGAGCATCCGGCGCTGGCGAAGAACCTCGTCCTGATCGGGGGACGGGGCTGCGGCAAGAGCTCGGTGGCCAAGCGGCTGGCGCGCTGCAACCGCCACTTCATGCTGTTCTCTCTCGACGCGATGATCCGCTACGAGGCCGGCGGACTCACCATCCCGGAGATCGTCGCCCGCGAGGGTTGGCCGGGCTTCCGCACCCGGGAGCGCGAGGTGGTCGACAAGGTCGCCGTCTTCGAGGGCGGCGCGCTGATCGACGCCGGCGGCGGCGTCGTGGTCGAGCTCGATGGAGAGGGCGGGGAGCGCTTCAGCGAGGCGAAGGTCGAGGCGCTTCGCCGACACGGGCGGGTGCTCTATCTCTACCGGGACGTCTCCTACCTGGCCGAACGGGTCGGGTGCGACTCGAACCGCCCGACTCTCTCGGGCGAGCCCTTCGAGTCCATCCATGCCCGCCGCGACCCCTGGTACCGCAAGGCCGCCCACCACGTCGTCGAGTGCGGCAGCCTCGAGAAGGAGGAGATCGCCGAGCGGGTGCTCGCCTGGTTCTACCGGGAGCTGGGAATCCCCGCCCCTTCCTGGTGAGGAATGCGGGCTAGAC
>PVMS01014153.1_pt1 | contig 10956 bp, 14 predicted proteins | sample 1853461 | NCBI WGS metagenome assembly PVMS01 (sample SAMN08582032, study PRJNA380276) | Marine sediment metagenome, whole genome shotgun sequencing project. | isolation source: ocean sediment barecode stripped | collected 2017
TATTTAGTAGAGACCCATTAAGTAATATTGTTAATGAAGTAAAAGATAATACTATTGTTGAATTTTCATATAATGTTGATAATAAAGATTTTCCTTGGACTCCAATAAGAGTTAGACACGATAAAACAATTAAATATCGTCAATATGAAAATAATTTTGGAAATCATATTAATGTTGTTGAAGATGTATGGAAGAGTATTATTAATCCAGTAACAGAAGAGATTATAACAACTGGTATAATACCTGTTAATGATGTTAAGTATACAAGCAATGTAAAAACCGCCAGATTACCATATCAAAATTTTCATACGGTTTACATTAAGAATGAATTATTAAAGATGGTTTCTCTCTCTCCAGTTGATGAAGATAGAGGCGCTGGTTATTTAATTGATTTTGGTGTATGCAGAGGTGGAGATTTAAACAGATGGGATAATATTGGTTTTACAAAAGTTGTTGGTATTGATATTGACCCAGAATGTATTGAAGAAGCAACAAAAAGATATACAAAATCTAATAATAAAGTTGATGTTACATTTTTGTGTGGTGATTTGTCGAAATTAATATTTCCAAAACAAGATGCGGCTTGTCATTCAACAATTAAACTTTCTGGAAGGATTGATTGGAAGAAACTGATGAGAGAAACACTGGTTCAAAAATATATTTTTGATGTTGTAAGTTCTCAATTTGTTATTCATTATTTCTTTAGAGATGAACTAAGTATCCGGTCATACTTACAAAATGTATCTGATAATCTTAAGATTGGAGGATATTTTGTTGGAAGTACATTTGATGGTTCAAAGGTTTATAACTTTCTTAAAAAGAAAAAGGAAGTAAATGGAAATAATTCTAATAAAGAAGTTATTTGGAATATTAAGAAATTATATGACAGAAAAGTATTTAATGTTGCACGTCCAAATTATGGAATGGAAATTGAAGTATTTATTAAATCAATTGGTATTCCACATAAAGAATATTTGGTAAATTTTAAATTCTTAGAAAAGATTGCAAAAGAATATGGATTAGAATTAGAAAAGGTTATTCCATTTTCTGATTTGTGGAAAGAAGGAAAAGATTCTAAGGAATATAATTCTAAGATTACAACTGATATTCAAACTATGAGTAATGATGAAAAGAAATTTAGTTTTCTTTTTTCAGGGTTTGTATTTAAGAAAATTAAGCATGCTCCTGATTCAACTTATAAGAAGATATTAAAATTAATTAAAAAAAGTGAAAAAAATTAACTACTTAAATAATATAGTAATGGCAGTAAATATTAAAATTTGGGGTCCTTCCGTGTGGTATACAATGCATAAGATTGCTTTTTCATTACCTCAGACTGAAAATAATTTAACAGCAAATAAGAAAAAACAATTAATAGATTTTTATAAATCACTAAGTCATCTTTTACCATGTACTCATTGTAGACAGCATTATAAGATTATGTTAAAGAAACATAATATTTCAAAGAATAGTGTATCAGGAAAAAAGATATCTAAATGGGGAGTTAAAATACATAATATAGTTAATAGAAGTTTAAATAAAGCAGTTATGAACTATCCTATTGCAACAAGTATGTATAAGAATAAAAGAATTAATCACAATAAACTTCAAAATTATATTAAGTTTATTCTTATTAAATCAAGTAAATTTCCTTTAAATAGTCGTAAAGTAAATGCAAGAACATTAATACAAACATATCCTTGTTTAAAGTGTAAGAATAGAATGATTAAATTTTTGGAAAACAATAAGTTAAGTAATATTAATAATCAAAAGCAAATGACAGAATGGAGTAAAAAATTATTTAGGATATCAAAAAAACCGTGTTAGATTATATATGAATAAAATTATTTTAGGATTAATTATTATTTTTCTTGCGGTTTTATCAACTTATACAATAGAAACTTTTGCAAAAATTCCCGCTTTTACAAATAATATTATTAGAGTAGAAGATGATAAAGAATCAGAAGATGTTTATTTAGGAGGAGATAATGATGGCGAAGATGAAGATGATTATAGTTCTTTCTGTCCTATTAATAATAGAGATGATAATGGTTGTTGTAAAGATAATGAAGAATTAGAAGGTTGTGAAAAATGTTGTCCAAGTGGAAATCAGTGTAAGGTAGATGGAGAAATATGTAAACCAACAATTTGTCCTATTGATTATAGATATGATAATAATGGTTGTTGTAAATTAAGTTTTTTAAAAGATTGTTCTGAATGTTGTGAAGATGGAATAACTTGTAAAGATTATTCAAAATGTAGAACTGAATATTGTAAAAAAGAGGATAGAGATGATAATGGATGTTGTACAGGTATTCAAGATTGTGAAAGATGTTGTCCAAATGGGATAACTTGTAGAAAAGATGTATTATTATGTCCGTCTCGGTTAAGAAAAAAAACAAGACAAGCATTAAACTTTGCAAGGATAGCATCTGATCCTTATCAGATTACTTTTGAAACAGATGAAATTAATTATTTAGATAATTCTAAGAATTTATTTTCTAGAAATAATTTAAAAAAATTTCAAAATGAATGTAAAAATGATTTGTTAAACTACAACTATCCTAAAAATTTTACATCTAAATTAATAGGATATAATAGTGCATATTCTGATTTACCAGGAAAAACTAGAGGTATTTGTCAAGTTATTCCTCATTATAATGAAGAATAATTTAATATTGACTTCCATTATGTAATGGGATTCTACCTGGCATACAAGGAAGATTTTGGTTTTGCATTTTTTGTCTCTTAATATATTCTGGAACAACAATATCTGGACAATACATTTGTGCGCATTGACTAGGGCAGTTTTTGTATCCACATTCTTTTAAGTAATCAACATTTCTGTAATATGAAGAGGTACTCATTCCTCCTCTTACCCAGTATTGAGGGATATGATTATTTGGATTTTGAATATTATTCGCAAGACAAGGAACAAGTGGTTGAAATCTGTCTAGTTTTGCTTGAACATTACATGATTTTGATGTTCTGGTACTTTGTCCAGAGATTAATTTACTATAAGTATCTGTGTTCATAAGAGGAGCTCTACATGAACCCATAAATGGAACAGTCTTATACATTCTTACATCAAGATTTTGTCTATTTTTAGTATGAGTAAGTTGATTTCCAAAACAACCATTTCTAAAATTAGAATAATATTTTGTATTATCACATAATAAGGTTGGTTTTTGTTGGTTTAAACTTTGGTTGCATAAATAAGATTGATTAATGCTACAAGCCGGAGGAAAACTTAAAGAATAACTTGCAAATTGAGAATTTGCTTTATCTTTTAGAGATATTTGACATTTGTCATCGGTTAGAGATGTTTGTTTATTTGTCCAGCTATTACAACTCATCTATATAATTATACATATAAAAAATAATTATATAAATGCGGTTTATTTAGTTCATAAATTAATATTATAATAGTATTAATGAGTGGTAGAATTAATATTGGTGCTGATAATCAATATGTTTTATATTATAGCAAGTATTGTATTAATTGTAAAGAATTTTTAAATATATTAGTTAAGAATACTGCATTGTATCAAAAGTTTGAAAAAGTAGATGTTCAAAAAAGCAGAAGACCAGTATTTTTAAAGGTTGTTCCAACTATTATTGTTCCAAATATTTCAAGACCATTAGAAGGTTCAAATGTTTTTAGATGGTTAGAACAACAATCACAAAGAAAGAATAATGAAGAAAAGAAATCTATTGTTCCGTATCTCGCATCTGAAATGGGAGGAATAGACGGAGGATATTCATATCTTGGAGTTAACGATAGAAGCCAACCAATGGAACAAAATTTTACTTTTATAGATAAAGGTTTTCAAAAAATAAATACTCCTGCGGAAGATTCTTTTGCAACAACTAAACCTAAAAAACTTAGAGATTTAAATTCAAATAATAGACAAGCATTTCCACAAGTTAATCAAGGAAAACAAATGCAAGCGCCTACAAATTCATTACCACCTCCAATGTCTTCTTCATCTGATGATAAGGATGTTGAAGATGCGTATAATAATCTTTTAACAAGAAGACAAACAGAAAGTCAACCTATTCGAAAAGAATAGTTTATAATATATAAATATTTTATTTGTTTATTAAATACAATAATGGCTAACATTCACGTAAAAAAGTTTAATAAGATTATAATTGGGTTTTTAGATGAATTAATGAAAATTCTTCCAGAAGAAAAAAACATTAAGGTTTTTAAGAGTCAATTATCAACAGTTGAGTTTTTAGATGAAAAAAAAATAATAAAAAGTTTTATTCAATATGGTTATCCATATAAGAAACAGATTTTAGAAAAAGATTCATCTTTTTTCTTAAAGGAAGGAAATGTTAAGATTGAAGGAGATTATATGAGTGAAGCATTACAACTAAAAAGACTATGGCAAACAAAATTATCAGATGATAATAAAGAAGTTGTTTGGAAGTATTTTAAGGTTTTGGTTTTAATATGTGAAAAATATATGAGTTAGAGAATGCGGATATTAATTAAAATAATAAAGTTATTAATTATTAAAATGGAAAGATTTATTTCAAACTATGATAAGTTTTTAGAGGAAGTAAAAAATAGTTTAGAAAAAAAAGTAGAGACTTGTGAAACAGATGAAGAAAAATTACTTTTTTTTGTAAATAATTGGTATCCTCATATGGGTGCCATATCAGAAGGTAAGTATGATTATTTTACGGATGATATTAACCCTAATGTTTTTTCAAATATTACATTTAAGGAATTGTATGATTCATCTTCTGATGAGAATAAGTTTGTTATTTGGGAATATTTACAAACACTGTATGCATTATCTGTATCATTAGTTAAGACAAGAGAAGATTTAAAAGATGATGTTAAGGAGGCAATTGAAAACTTTCCTGCATTAATTTCAAATATTGTTTCTTTTAAGAAATCTAAAAAAGAACATGAAGTTCCAAAATTAAATAAAGAGTTTATTGAAAAATCTTCTATTGCTAAATTAGCAAAAGAAATATCAGAAGAGATTGATGCAAAAGAATTTTTAAATTTAAATGAAGATATGAAGAATATGAGTAATCCAATGGAAATGATGAATTCATTATTTTCTGGAGATAATAGTAATGGTATTGGTAAATTAATGGGCGCAGTATCTGAAAAACTAAAGAGTAAGATGGATTCTGGAGAAATTGATAATGAAACATTATTAAAAGATGCAACATCAATGTTAGGAAATTTAGGAGGATTGGGCGATAATAAGAATGGACCAGACTTATCGAATATTATGCAAATGGCGCAAAACTTGTCTTCTATGTCTGATTTATTTGAAGGACAAGGTCGTAAAAAACCTAGTGCGAGAAAAGTTCGTAGAAAAATTAAAAAGAAAAAAAATAAAAAATAGTAATTACATATAAGGAATATGAATATATTTTGGGCAGAAGATCCAGAAGTGTTAATTAATGAATATCAAAGTTTCTTTCCATCTAAAACAAATTCGATGATTCAAAATCTAAATGCTGTTGTTAGACTACTATGTTATATTTCAATTATTCTAACGCTATATACTAAAAATAGTCAATACCTGTTACTAGGTTCTTTTGGATTTATTATTACGTATATTATTTATGTTTTTTATCCGAATAAAGAAGAGTTATTTATCTTTCCAGAAACAGAAGTTAGAACTATTGTAGATATGGAAAATAGTAAAAAATTACGAAGAAAAAGAAAATGCGTCAAACCAACTTTAGATAATCCTTTTATGAATTTTAATTACATAACAGATGATTACAATAGAAAACCTGCATGTAAGGCTTTCTTGTATGATGATTGTAAGAGTGAGAAGATTAAGAAAGAAGTTGAAACAAATTTTAATGAAAAATTATATAGAGACGTATCAGACTTATATTCAAAGAATAATAGTCAGAGAGAATTTTATACAGTGGGATATAATGGAATACCTGACCAAACATCATTTGCAAAATGGTGTTTTAAGACACCTCCTACTTGTAAAGAACGAGGATTAAATTGCGGGCCATATACTGGGTCGTTAATATAAAAAAATGATTTAATATATAAAAAATATATATTTATTAAATAATAAAATGAGTAAGTATTTTGGAGAAATTCAAGTATTAGATGATGAACCTCAAGATGAATTTAAGTTTTCTATGAAAAATGTTACTCTTAAAAATTCTATTGGAAATATGATACGTTGGTCTGCAATGTGTGATATTTCAACAATAACAATTGACTCAAAAACAATTGATGTTAAGGTTAATACATCCGCAAGAGCAACAGAAGATATTCATTCTGCATTATCTTTTTTAATATTTAAAAAAGATTTTCTTGAAAAATCTGATTTAAAGATGATTGAATTATCATTAGAGGCTAAGAATGATGCTATATCATTTAGATATGTAATGGTTGAAGAATTAAAATTATTGAATAAAGAAACAAAAGAAAATATATCAACTGATAATATTATTCTTTATGATAATGCTCCATTGTTTTTATTAGGACCAGGAAAGCAAGTTAGTTTAACGTGTGGATTTGAAAAAAAATCCAAGAGAGAAACAAATTCAATCCATCAGTCTGCAAGTATTGGATATATTGAAAGTTTAGATAATAAAGAAATAAATTTTACAGCAATATTACAATCTGATATGACACCTAAGGATTTGATTAATACATCTTTCCAAAGAATAGAAGAGCGTTTAACTGATATGAAAAAAGTTATTGAACAAAAAAATTCAGATTCATTCTTTATTGAATTAAATAAAAATAATAGATATAATTTTATATTCTTAGACCACCCAGAACAAATTGGTAATTTAATTGAAAAATGGAATAATCGTTTTGATAATGATTCTATTACTGGATATCATATGACAAATGATGATAAAGGATTAAATATTGAATATGGGATTAAAAAATTTATTCCAGAAATTATTGAAAAAGATGTTTCATCCAAAGATATTTTAGAAAAATCTTTACAAAAAATAAATCCTGAAAAAGAAAAGAAACAGCGTGAAGAGACGATTAAACTTTTTATTATTAATTTAGATAGAATATTAAAATATATTATTGAATTAAAGCAAGATTGGGATAAAGTTAAGAGTAAAACTATTTCTAAAAAAGATTGGTTAAAAATGGTATATGAAGAAAGAGTATCACGATCTACAAGAATGTAAAATAATTTAAGTAATATTATTATATGAGTGATAATAAACTTATTGGAAATTCAGTATTATTTGGAATTATAATATTTATTGTTTTAATTAATAATATTTCAATAAATAATATAATTTATATAGTTATAGCTGTAATTTTTTCATATTTATTTTATCTTTATTTTAATCCAGAAAATAGTAATAATGTATACGATAAAATTGTTAATACGATGAATAAAAAATACACACCATTTGATCACACACAGCAATCTCTGTTATATAAAAATCCTGCGTTATTAACAATATTTGCAAGATTTTTACCATATTGTAAGTTTGATACAAAGAATTATAAAGAGGCTTTGGTTGCTGGAAATCAGCTTGTGTTATTATATGAATCAGCAAAAAAAGGTCATCGTTTTCCTAATCAAAGTATTGATCTTGCGGAGCAATTACAAAGAGATATTATGAATAGTTGTCAAGCACTAGTATTATCATTTCCTACAACAGTAGTTGCTGATTATAGATACGAAGCTAATCTAAACGTATTACAAAAAGTATTACAAAATATTATTGATAATATAAAATTAATATATGAAGATAAGTATTCTCAGTATGGACCAGATATTCATTCTCCTCCTCCAAGTATTAATAATGGTCCGTGGAAAAATCCTTTAGACGATAAGGAGTATAATTCTTATTGGAATTTTTATTATTAAAAAAATGATTATTTTTAAATAAATACATTAATAATAATGCTATAATGTCTTCTATTGTTTATCATACATTGTATGAAAAAAAAATGCAAAAATTTATTAATGACATGAAAGCCAAGGGGATTTCAGAAAATGAGGTTTATGAGTCAATGAGATGTTCGCCACATATTGATTTGTATTTATCAAAAAGAATAAATATTATAAGAAAAAAAAGATGCAGAAAGTGTCCAATATGGTGTTTGTGTGGAAATTATACAATGTCTCCTATTGAAGATGATTTAGGTGATTTTGGAGATGTTGACGATTTGTTTAACCAAATGTAGATTCTTGACAGACATGCATATATAAAAAGTTGTCTAGATCTTTTTCTTTTGTATACACATCGCCCAATATAGTTTGATTTGCGATTATTTTATTATTATTTATAAATAGTATTAATGACATTTCTGGTTTAAGTTTCATTCTTTTTCTTATAACAAACATAAATTGACCCATAGTTATATCTTCTGGAACAAGATATTTTATTTTTTGTAATTTTGGTAATTTATATCTGCTTCCTTCTTGAACGATTATTGGAATCTTATTTGGATATTTTCTTAGTATTCTATTTGCTTCTTCAAGTCTTTTTGAAAATGAATGTTTTTTTTTAAAATTACCCATAATGTAAATAATATAATTATATAAAGATTTATATTTTATATAATAAAAATATGGAAGATAAGAAAAAATTTTACACATCTTTAAATACAAATAATAAATATATTACTCTTAATGATATTAATAAAATATTATTAAAAGGAAATATAAGCGAAGATGTATTTGATATTAAAATTTGGCAACAATCTTTTATTCACAAGTCATATATTTCAAAGAATTCAAATATGGTATATCCTGTAAATAAGAAAGTTTTTCCTTTACAAGATAAATCAAATGAGCGATTAGAATGGATTGGTGATACTCATATACAGAGTTGTGTATCATATTATTTGTGGAATAGATATCCTGATCAGAATGAAGGGTTTTTAACAAAACTTAGGAGTAAATTAGTTAAGACAAAAAATTTAGCTTATCTTGCAAATAAATTAAATTTATCTCCTTTTTTAATTTTATCTCATCATGTTGAATTTAATTGTCAAGGCAGAACAAATAATAATATTTTAGAAAATACATTTGAGGCTTTTATTGGATCGATGTTTGAAGATTTTAAGAATAAGTATAATAAAGAAAAAGCATATAGTATTGTTTATTCTTTTTTAATAACTATTATTGAAAAGTATGTTGATATTGTTCAGATGGTATTTATTGATGAAAATTCAAAAGACCAGTTGATGTGGTATTTTCAGCAGAAATTTAATGGTGAATATCCTAAGTATGTTGAAGATAAACACGAAAATGATATATTTTATATTGTTATTTATGAACCTAATACTAAAAAAGTAGTTGGTAGAGGAAAGGCGCGTTCAAAAAAAGATGCTCAACAAAATGCAGCAAAATCAGCATTACAATATTATTCCAAGAAAGAGTTATCCTAATTTAGAATTTATTATTTTAATTGCGTTTTCTCTTCTTATTGTTCCTATTCTTATTAAAAAATTAGTTAATATTTTTTTTATTTCACTTTCGTCTCCGATAATAATTAATGAATAGTTATCTAACCAACTTTCTGTTATTAGTCTTATTATAGCTTGTAAATAATTATCTTTTTTTAATTCTTCTTGTTTTATGTTTATAACAGAAAGACTATTTGTTTGTGGTAATATATAGTCTATTGAAAAAACAGAATATATATTTTCAGCAAGAATAAATCCAGAACCTTTTCCTTGAACTCCTATTGGTTTAGAAACCCAAAATCTTGGTAAGAATTCTATTGGAATGTTTTTCATAATATAATACTTTATTTAATTTTATATAGAATAACATAAGTTATCTAATAGTTCATTTGGAATGCATTTTCCTTTATATTTACTATCCTCATAATTACATAATGTTTTATTGTCTCCACAAGATTCAGCACTTCCTTCACAAAGTTTTTTATATTCACTTGTAGGAACACATTTTCCTTCAAGTAAACTATACGGATTTGTACATAATACAGTTCCTTCTCTGCATATTGGAGTAGGTGTTGGAGAAGGTGGAGGACATGGTCTATCGCTTCCAGGGCAAGTATCATTAATTACATCACTTTGTAATTCTGCAAGATTATCTGTTAGTTGTTGTGCCTGTTCATCAAGTTCTCCTAATCTCTTTGCAGTCTTAACGGTACACTGACTTCCATCATCGTCACCACTGGAATCTTGGTCTATTGTACTCTTTTGATTTTGTGTAACATATGGACCATCTTGATAAATTCCAACAACATCAGATGGTTTTAGTGCAGATGAAAAGTATCTTACACTAGAAAGTTGTCCAAGATATCCCATATTTCCTCCTTTCTTTGGAAGAATTTGAAGATTTGCATTATTTAGTTTTGGAACATTATTTAATACACAACTTCTTTCAAGTTTGCCATTAATGTAAACATCAGTTGTTCTATTATCTAATACATATGCAACATGAACCCATTTTTGTAATGGAATATTTGGAATATTACAACTTTGTGGTTTACTTGAACCAAGAACTGCCGTAGTTATAATTAAATTATTTCTGTTTGGTGCTAACCAAATACCTGGTGCCGCAGTCTGAATATTTCCTCTAATAGATTTTACCATAATTGCTTTTGGTTCTCCCAAACGATAATACCAGTCAGCAACATATATCCAGAAACTTAAAGTAAATGCCATGTTTGGAGAATTTGAACTAGAAGTTTTCGGAAGTTGAACGGATACTGAACTTTCAGGATTACTCGCATCAACTGCGCCAGGTATTAATAAAGGATTTTCTTCATCTCCAACTAATGCAGATTTAACTGCTTTATATATAAAATATACAATTAATCCAATAATTAATAATAAAACAAATCCAACAAGAATTTTTAAAGGCATACTTAATTTTTTAACCCTATTAAATGTTTTTGTTACGTTTTTTTTAATATTTTTATTCGCAACATTTAAGCCATCCATTATTATATATATAATAATATATTTTTAATTATTCATCA
>PVMS01031632.1_pt1 | contig 10955 bp, 9 predicted proteins | sample 1853461 | NCBI WGS metagenome assembly PVMS01 (sample SAMN08582032, study PRJNA380276) | Marine sediment metagenome, whole genome shotgun sequencing project. | isolation source: ocean sediment barecode stripped | collected 2017
CCTTTCGCAGTGCGCCGGTGCCGCGCCCGTGACTGATCGCCACTGAGGAATGGCCCGCCGACGCCGCACGATCCAGCGCGTAGATCAGTCGGTCGATCGCCTCGTCGACCCGCAGCCCGTGGAGGTCGCACCGGTCGGTGAATACCTCGGGGTCGGCCGTTTCGCTGCGCCCGACGCGCGTGACGGTTACCCGCGGCGTTGTGCTCCTGGGAGGCTCGGCGTCGCCGGCCGCGGTCAATGCTCCCACTCGTTGCATGGGTACGGACATCCGTGCGCTGCCGAGCCGCACCGTGACCCGACCGCGGCGGTCCGGCAAAGAGTCGAGGATCCCCTTGCCGCCACCCTGGATCTGCACGCCGTCACCCGCGGAGGCGCGAGACCAGTCGATGGGATTCAGTGAATCGCCGTTTGCATCGGCCAGCCCCGCCTCTCGCTGAACGGATTGGGCCCCGGCTTCGATCGATTGCAGCTTCTCCCGAGCGTGCGCCGCGTCGCGAGCGGTGCCGCCGCGTTGAAGCTCCCGAATCACCGCGGCGACCCGCTCGTGTGCCTCTTGAAAGGATTTTTCGAGATCCTCGCGCATCGATCGAAACAGCTTGTCGCGCCGGGTCTGCAGCTTCTCCAGCTTCTCTCGATGCTCGGCGCGAACGGACTCGGTTTCCAGTCGCACGTTGGCGATCTCTCGCTGCTCTGCCTCGAGTGCGGAACGGCTGGCCGAAAGCTCGGTCAACACCCGATCGAGCTGGCGGTCGTCTCGGTCCAGCAACTCGTTCGCCCTGGCAATGATCTCCGCGGAGAGTCCCATCCTCGCCGCCACCGACGTGGCCGACGACGCCCCTGGTAGCCCCATACGCAGCCGGTAGGTCGGTTCCAACGTATCCGAATCGAATTCGACGCTCGCATTGGCAAAGCGCTCGTCGACCTCCGCCATCTCCTTGAGCAAGTTGTAGTGAGTGGTCGCAACCACCCGAGCACCGCTGTCCGCCAGGTTCTCCAGCACCGCCTGCGCCAGCGCGGCGCCTTCTCCAGGGTCGGTCCCCACTCCGATTTCGTCGAGCACGACGAGTGAACGAGAGGAGGCGCGGCGCGTGATGTCGGAGAGATTGGCCATGTGCGCGGAGAATGTGGAGAGATTCTCGCGGATGTCTTGATCGTCTCCGATGTGTGCCAGTACTTCATCGAACAGATCGACTCGTGCGCCCTGCGCGCATGGGACGTGCATCCCGGCGCGCACGAACAACGCCGCCATCGCCACGGCTTTCAATGCAACGGTCTTGCCGCCGGCGTTGGGGCCCGACAGGATCAGGGCCGTGAAGTCACCACCGATCCGCACGTCGCTGGGGACGGCCTGGTCCGCCGGCAGCAGGGGGTGCCGAAGCTGCGGGAGCTGCAAAATTCCGTCGCCGCCGACCTCGGGCTCCACAGCGTCGAGCTCTTCCGCGAGGGCCGCTCGCGCGAAGGCGAGGTCGATTACTTCGAGCGTTGCGACATTGGCTTCGATCTCGTCCGCGTGGGTCGCGGCTTGTCGCGACAGCTGGCGCAGGATTCGCAGTGTCTCCTGTTCGATTGCGATCTCGGCGCGCTTGAGCTGGTTGTTGAGTTCGATCAGCGGCTCGGGCTCGATGAAGAGCGTCTGCCCCGAATTCGACGCGCCGTGGACGATGCCGTGAACGCCGCCGCGCGAGTCGGCCCGCACGGGCAGCACGTAGCGATCGTTTCGAATCGTGTAGTACGTGTCCGAGAGGTGCGCCGTGGTCTCCGGGTCATGCAGGTAGTGTTCGACCTTGGCCTGCGTTTCCGCAGCCAGTCGGTGCGAATCCCGGCGCGCGGTTGCGAGTGTCGGGGATGCCGTGTCGCGGACTTCTCCGGAAGGGTCGATGGCGTCGTCGATGTCATTTTCGAGATCCCGGTGCTCTACGAACAGGTCCGCCAGCGCACTCAGCCGGGGGGCGGACTCGCGCCGGTCTTCGAGAAAGCGCTGGGTGTAGCGGACTGCGGTGAGCGTCGTAGCCAGGCCGAGCAAGTCACGCGCCGCCAGCACGCCGTCCTTGCGGGCGCGGCGCAGCGAGGTGTCGACCGCTAGCGTGCCTCCGATCGGCGGCAGCTCACCCGTGGCGAGAATCGCGCGCGCCTCGCCGGTCTCCGACAGCCGGTCGGCGACTCCGTGGCGACTGGCTTCGAACAGCGAAGCGGGGTCGGGCTGGGCCTCGGGTGGCTCCGAGACACAGCGTGCGCGCGCGCCCGGCGTCCGCGCGTGCTCGGCAAGCCTCGCGAGAATGCCAGTCCAATCGAGGCGTTCGAGGGTTTTCTGCGACACGAAGAAGCTCATTTGCGCACTCCTCGGTCCAAGTAAACCCATTCATTAACCGGCACCGCAGGCCGAAACGATGGCGGATGGAGAAGCTTCGACCCACGGAAGCCGTTCTGGATGCCACCCGCGATCTCGATCGGCGCAGCGCGGCCGAGATTCTCGCCGCCATTCACGCCGAAGACGCGAACTCCCACGCCGCGGTCAGTGAGGTGCTACCGCAGTTGGAGCAGGCCGTCGATGTTCTCGCGTGCGCGCTCGGCGGGGGAGGGCGCTGGTTCAATGTGGGCGCCGGTACCAGCGGTCGAATGGGCGTGCTCGACGCCGCCGAGCTTCCCCCCACCTTCGGGATCGAGCCGAGTCGAGTTCAGGCGATCATCGCCGGCGGTTCACGAGCGCTGTCACGCGCGGTAGAGGGCGCTGAGGACGATGCGGTCGCTGGTGCCAGTGAACTCAAGCGGCGCAAGCTCGGGGCCGGCGACGCCCTGGTTGCGATCTCCGCTAGCGGCCACACGCCCTTCGTACTGGGTTGTCTTCAGACGGCCCACGCGGTGGGTGCTCGCACGATCGGAATCACCTGCGACCGCGACTCGCCGCTGGCCGAGGCGGCGGAGATCGCGATCGTCCCGAATACGGGTGCGGAGGTGATCGCCGGTTCCACTCGGATGAAGGCTGGACTCGCGCAGAAGATGATCCTGCACCTGTTGTCGACCACCGTGATGGTGCGCCTGGGCTACGTGGAGGGAAATCTGATGTCGCATCTGGTTCCCACCTCTCAGAAGCTGCGCGAGCGCGCCATCCGAATCCTCGAATCCACGACCCACCTGAACGAGCAGCAGGCGACCCAGCTGCTCGACGAGTGCGGCGGCAGCGTCGCGGACGCGCTCGCGAGTCTGCAGCGGCGCTCCACCAGATAGCGTTACCCGGGCATCGCGATCCTGGGGCCCGTTTGCACGGATCGCTGTGAACGCTACCAGCGCCCATTTCCGGGCTGCATGTCTTCCCGTGCGATCACAATCGGGAATTGATCCCGGATCTTGCTGTCGATCGCGGGGTCGATGTGCTCGGGGTAGTAGGATGAGAGCAGCGCTTGGGCCCGTTCGGCGGCTCGCTGACGCGCATCCGGCGAGCCCTGACCTTCCCAGTCGCTCGGTGTCCCGCGATCGCCGATTTCCGGGTACTCGTACTCCGAACGCATCAGCTCCAGGGTCTGCGGCTGACGCAGGAAGTGGCCGTCACCATGGACGACCTCTTCGATGATTCCGTACGACAGCGTCTCGTCCGTGACTTCGATACCGCGAACCGTTCTCATCACGCTGCCCAGCATGTCGTTGTCGATCACCATCGCCTCGTAGGAGCAACCCATCAGGCTGCCCACCATCCCAGCCGATTCGGAGATGTTGTTGCAGCCGGCGAGCGCGGCCAGTGCAACGGTGATGCCCTTCTCGTAGCCGGCCTGATTGTCGGGCGACTTTGCGTCCGTCATGCCGGCCCCCACGGAGCTCACCAGGTCGTAGTGGTTGATGATCTGCGCGGCAGCCGCGCTCAGCACCGCCTCTTCACCGCTGCCACCGGTGAACGCGCCGGTTCGCAAGTCCGAGACGAACGGCCACGGTCCCAAGATCACGGGGTACTGCGGTACGACCAGATCTACCAACAGCAGCGCCGCCAGGGTCTCGGCGATGACTTGCACCAGTGTGCCCGCCAGCGCGGCCGGCGCCGTTGCGCCGGCCTGCGGCGCCATCACGACCCAGACGGGCGAACCGAACTTCGTGGCTTCGATGCAGACTTCGCTGTTGTCTTCGGCGTAGCGGAGGGGTGAGATGATCGGACATCCCCCCGCGTGACAGAACGGCCGCTCGGTAAAACGCTTGGCTCCACCGGCAATCATGTGCAGCATCTCGAGCGTGGGTTCCACGTGCTTGGCGCTGGCGAACGTGAGCGCTGAGTGCTTGGTCGTGCCGGCGACACTCGCGTAGGCCGTGTTGATATCGCAAACCAGTAGATCGGATAGCTCGGTCGCGACTACCAGACGCGAGAACGCATGGATGTGTTCGAGTTGATCGACCAGACGTGCGAGATCGTAGACGTCCAGGATCGTCGAGGGTCGGTAGTGCTTTGCGCCGACCTCCAGAATGTTGACCGCCTCACCACCGCCGTAGGTGTGGACCCGCGTTCCACTCAAATCTAGATCGTGGCGCGGGTCGCGGCCGCACCACGCGGTGGCCCGCCCCGCGCGCGCAATGACGTCTTCCACCAGCGCACGAGGAAAACACAGACGGCCGTGCTCGTTGATCTTGCAACCCTTGGCTTCGGCGCACTCCTGGAGAATCGGTATCGGATCGCCCATGCCTATGTTCTCGAGTACGTCCAGCGCGGTTTGATGAACGCGCTCGATTTCGCGCTCGGTGAGCGGCTTGTACCGGCCGCCCGTCATCCCGGGTCGTACGGCGGATGCGACCGGCGGATTGTCTAGGCGCTGCCTCCTGCCTCTACGCATCCGATTCCCTCCGCCGTCTGGCCTGATTCGCGTGGCTGGCCCGATCGACTCGAGCCACGCTGACCGCAGTTCGCTCTCCATGGTACACCCTGCACGACGGAGCGAATCCGAAATCGACACCGGCTGGAACCAGAAGGTGCCATCGACGAATGCTACCCCACACTCAGAAGATTCCCTTGGTTTCGCCAATGAGTGTAGGATGGCTCGAGTCTGAGGAGGACACGATCAGGCAGTCCAGAACTGCGTAAAGGAGACACGATGAGCAAACAGCGAATTCTCATGATAGTCGCCATGTGCTTCGTACTAGTTGGAGCCGTCGCGGCGGGGATTCCGCATGAACCGAAGCCAGACTCGATGGTGGTTTGTGCAGGGAATTTCGGACCTATTCACGTTCGCACTACGACTGTGCCCGCTTCCATCGATTCGAGCGAGTGTGTGACGTTCCCGGAAACGGAATTTTTCGGCTTGTGCTCCCCCTGCATCCGTTCGTTGGAGGACCAGGGGTGCGACGTCATTGATGTAGATTCGTTTGTGCTGCCGGCACAAGAGTTCGCAGATCTCCACTCGGTGTTCGTGTTGTCCTGTGAGAGACCATAGGTGGCCGATAGCGCTGCAAACGATATCTCGACGCTGAACCTATCGGGCGGACCTTCTAGCTCCTGATCGGGTTCATGGATCGAAACGCGTCACCTATCTGCTGCTTCGGGGCACATACGGAGGGGCCCTGGTGTCCCAAGGGAGCCGGACGATGAAACAGCTCGCAGAGGCGTTCGAACGGCGCGAGCACACGCGTGTGCAGGGTCGACTCCCCTGCAAGCTCCTGATCGATGGACGCTGCCATCGCGGAATCGTGCGCGATTTCTCGACTCGTGGCTTTTTCGTGGAGTCCGGTGCCGTACTTCCACTGGGTACCGAAGTTGTAGTCGCGTTCAGTCCCGCCGACGACAAGCGCTTTGTCCTGGAGGCGTCCGTGCCGCACCGGCGATCCGCCTGTCGGAGTCTCGTCGACCTCGTCCAGGACGGTGTCGGGTTGCGCATCGACGACCCTCCTAAGGCGTATTGCGACTGGGTTGCGCTCTCAAGCGGGCGCAACTCCGATCGCTCCTCGTAGCTTCGAATCGAGCCATCTGAGCTAGGCGAAACAGAATCTGCGATGTAGAATCCGAGCCTCTCGCCGGAGAGGCCGGTTGCGTATCCAATCCGCAACTCGATGCGCCCGATCGGTATTTCCTCTTTTGGCAGATTGGAGGGGACATTCATGCGACTGCATCATGGCATCCTGCTTTGCGGTTTCTTCTTCGTGCTCACAGCATCGACAGCGTATGCTCGCAGTACGTTTCACGATTTTGAAACGAAGCAGGCCGCCGAGAGCGAGATCGGCAAGGCGAAACTATTGGACGTTCCCTTCTACATGTCGGGTCAGAAGCACCCCAATGTGGGTCAGGATTTCGGAGAATTTACATCCAACAAACGAACCAACGCCTTCAACAAGACCGACCAGGATGCGTGCAATATCGCCTTTCTGTCGGCGATCATTTCACTTCAGAACCGTGCCCTGAAGCTGGGGGCCGACGCAGTCATCGATATCAAATCGACTACCAAGCACAACAATCTCACGAGTGCCACGAATTATCGCTGCGCTGCCGGAAACGTCATAGCCAATGTCGTCCTCACCGGAAGGGTCGTGAAATTCGGGAAATAGCGACGGGATAGCTCGGGCGATCCAGCCACGGGGTTCTGCGCCGTGGCTCCGACGTATCAATCTCCGCTCGACCGTTTCATCTCCCTGACGCGTGCGATGTATTGCATCGACCGCCGGCCCGCTGCGGTGTTCTCGGGCGGGAACCACCTCTCCCATAATCGATCGATGGGACCGCGATAGAAGTAGTACCGGAACCACGTCTTTCGGACGAAGAACTCGATGATGCTTACAGCGAGCATCAGCGCATAGACGAGGCGGCCGGTAAAGAGTTCCCACCAGGTGAACTCACCGCTGATGGCGAGAGCGGCAATCGCAAGTCCGCTTCCCAAGAAGAACGCAATCCACAGCCGGGTAACCTTGCGGCAGTAGGGGCGAATGAACTCGGGTGCCTCGGGTACGAGATAACGCGCCGCGCGCTCGATGATCGAGTCGTCCGCGCGAAGGCTCACGCGAAAGAAATCAGCGAGTGTCAGATAGACGATGCACGGAATCAGCTGAAGATAGACGGGCTGCTCCGTTGCAGCAGCGGCCGCGAGCAAGAGCGGAATTCCGAGACTCGGGGCAGCTCCGCTGCGCAGAGCGCTGCCCAATCGGCGACCCGGGAGCGCAAACGAGATCGCGGCAAGAGACAGCAACGCGAGGGCGACGCGGTCGGCGCCGAAACGGAGAATCACACCCTGAAGCGCGTAGGGGTAGACGACCACACCGACACTGATGACAACGCTCAAGCCACCAACGACGATCCAGTTTCTCAGACGCTGGCGATCAATCGAGTCCACGATGGCCGAGAAACGCGCTCAACGGCAGAGACTCGACACCGCTCGATGGAGTCGCTTCGCCGAGGAGCGCCAATGCCTGTCGCCGTACGAGATTGAAGAACTCCTCGGTCTTCTGCATGACCTCGCGCTCGGAGCGGTCAGTTCCGACCTCCTCGGCGAAATCGATGTTCTTGAGACCGTAGTAGAAATGGCCTGAATTGGCGCGAAAGTAGTCCCCGCGCGCTTGAAGTTCGGTTTCCAGTCGTTGAAAGAGTGCGGAAAAGTTCTGCAGGGCTCGGAGGATATAGGGCATCAGTCGCAACTGGGTCCGCAGGTAGTCGATGTCCAGATGCTGGTCGCGCATATAGGAAGAAACCCAGAGGTTGTAATAGGAGGCGATGTCGAAATCCCACTTCACACAGGCGAGTTCATAACTGCCGCTCGTGCCATAGAGACCCCGATACAGAAGCATCGTCGACTCGTGGCGGAATCGCATGAACTCGTCGTAGAGCTCACAGCGCACGGCCATATCGTGCGTGTCTTTGGAGATCAGATCTCGGACGATCAGATCCGTAAGGAAGTCGTTCTCGACGGCGATGAAGTCGCTCCCCGGGCTGTAGAGTGGATCGGCGGATGTGGCCGCTTCCCCGATCAATCCCCATCGGTCCGGGTGAAAGAAGCGACGAGTTCCATACGCGATCTGAGTGTAACTTCCGACGTCGATGGCCTTGGCACCGGTCATCAGCTCGCGGATCGCGCGGTGTTCGTTCAAGAATTCTCGAAATCCCTCTGGGGTTCGCAACTCTCGATCACGAGCCATGGCCTTCCCCGTGACGCCGATGCTGGGCGTGCCGCCGCGCAGCGGGATGAACCAGATCCAGTATCCCGGATACCAGAAATGAATGGTGGAGAGCCGTCGGGGCGTATGCCTCACGCGTTCCCGGAACTCGGGTGGGCCGAGATCGTCGATGTCGACGAGGCCTTCGAAGCGGCCCCAGACCGATCCCAAACGGTGCTCCTCTTCCGGCACGCGCAAATTCTGGAGTCGCGCCAACAGACCGCTTCTGCCACTGGCATCCACGATCCAGCGCGTCTGATAAGGTACGCGCGCGCCGTCAGTCGAAACTTCGAAGCCGTGCGGATCGCCTCTTTCGCCAAATCGAATCTGCCCAACGGACGCGCCTGTTCGAACGTGCACACCATCGCTGCGATTCATGTCGAGCAGATCGGACTCGAAGCGAGCGCGGTCGAGTTGGAACGCGGGGTGAAAGGGGAGGTTGGTGGTGCCAATCTCGCTCATCTCCTGGAGCGGGCTGCTGCGGTCGGCGTTGTCGAAGAAGTATCGGAGGCCGTTTTTGGGAAGCTGGTGCTCGTATAGATATTGAGACAGCCCCTGCTTTCGGATCAGGTAATTGGCGGCAATCTCGACGATGGCCTCACCGACCTTGTAGGAGGTATTGGTCGCTCTCTCGAAGAGACCGACTCGCAGTTCGGGGGCTACTCGACGAAGCTGGCGCGCAAGAAGATTGCCCGCCAATCCGCCGCCGATGATGGCGACATCGAGCTGCTCAGGCGCGCGCGTCATCACATAGCCGCCATCAGTAGATTCCACCATTGACCGAAATCACCTGCCCCGTGATGTACGCGGCGCCCGGGGACATCAGAAACGAGGCTGTCGAAGCTACGTCTTCGGGTGTTCCCAGTCTTCGCAGCGGAACCATTTTGGCCACGGTTTCGGCGTCTACACCCTCCAACATATCCGTCTCGATCCATCCGGGCGCGATGCAGTTGACGGTGATCTGCCGCTTGGCGAGCTCTTGGGCGAGAGACTTGGTTGCTCCGATGAGTCCCGCCTTGGACGCGCTGTAGTTGACCTGTCCGCGATTTCCCGCGAGCCCCGCCAACGATGAGATGGTGATGATTCGTCCGCCCCGACGACTTCGGACCATGGGCATCACCACCGGGTGCAGCGCGTTGAAGAACCCATCGAGATTGGTGCGTATGACGTGATCCCAGGCGTCTCCGGTCAACCCCGGGAACGGGGCGTCCGAGTGGACACCCGCATTGCTGGCGGCCCCCCAGTAGGCGCCGCGCGAATCGATATCCGCGGTAATGGCCTGCTCGCAAGCTTCGCGGTCGGAGACGTCGAAGCAGAGCGGAACCGCCTGCTGTCCAAGCGTCTCGATCTCCGCAGCCGCGGACTCCGCCTCTGCTTTGCTGCGGAAATAGTTGAGCGCCAGATCGAAGCCGTCACGGGCCAGTGCCAGCGCAATGGCTCGGCCGATCCCGCGGCTGGCTCCGGTAACGAGTACACGACGCGGTGAATCCGCTGCTCGACTGCCGTCAGTCACGCTATCAGATCCCCGAGTTCATCCCAGTTTTCGAGGATGTAGAGGTTCACTCTTCCCTCCGCCAGAATCTCGCCGCTCACCGCCGAATGAATCGAACAGTCAAAGGCGACCAACCCGGACTCTCCCCTGTGATGGCGCGCGGTGATGCGGAGCTCTTCTCCGCTCGGGAGCGTATCGGCGTGCAGTTGAAGCCGGCGAGTTCCCAGCAACAGACCCGGTCTTGGCGTCTGGTTGCGGCCGCGGCCCGCTAGACTGCCGTGCACCGCCGCACACTGTGCCATGTACTCGAGTCCCACCCAGCACGGCACCCGTCCGTCCGAATCGATGAAGTGGAGATTGGAATCTGCAGCCGCTCCGCAGATCGTGTGTTCCGGCTCGTGCTCCAAGATTCGATCCAGCAACAGCATCGCATCCGAGTGCGGAATCAGCTCTTCGATCGACGGGAACGACATCTCACTCATGAGCGGTTCTCTGGCATCTTGTCCCAGAACTCAAAGAAATTGAACCACTCGAAGGGAAACTGATGACAATAGGATTCCAAAATTCCAGAATATTGTTCGAGTAGCTCCTGGGCCCTCTTTTCGCGCTCGTGTCGCGGTATGCGAACGGCCGGGCGCAGGTGCTTGAGAACCGTGCGGTAGCGGGATTCACCGGTACGTACACAGAGCGCCAGAAACACCGGGCACTCGAGGGCACCGGCGAGGAGAAACGGTCCGAGCGGAAATTTCGCAGGCGCACCGAGAAACGTCACCGGGGAAGAGCGCGAGTGTTCGCCGATTTCCGAACGATCCGCCAAAATGACGACGATCTCGCCGCGGTCGATGCACGCCTTGATCTGGAACGAAGCCTGCACCGACGTCGGGTCGACGCCGATCGCGCGCAAATGGACATCCGAGTCGAGCGCATCGAAAAACTCGTTGACGCGCTCTGCATTCTTGTAGAAGACGACGACGTTGATGGCTAGATCGTATTCTCTGGACAGGAACCAGAGCAGCTCGAAACTCCCCAGATGTGCTCCGAGGAGCAGCGCGCCCCGGCGATTCCGCACGAGTTCAAAAATCTCGCCACTTCCATCGTGTTCGATTTCGAATCCCTGCAGCTCTCCGCCCCACGCGAGCATTCGGTCGTGGACACTCACCGCAAACGAGTGGATGTGCCGCAATACGCTGAATATGTTGGGCGGTCTGTGCAGTGCAGCGCGTCCCTCGGGAGACGCGCACTGCACAGACCGCCCAACATATTCAGCGTATTGCGGCACATCCACTCGTTTGCGGTGAGTGTCCACGACCGAATGCTCGCGTGGGGCGGAGAGCTGCAGGGATTCGAAATCGAACAC